>Ga0209536_100017094_pt1 | contig 10293 bp, 10 predicted proteins | sample DeeMarSeWOR28_12_FD_187461 | JGI IMG/M metagenome (GOLD analysis project Ga0209536, IMG submission 187461) | Marine sediment microbial communities from White Oak River estuary, North Carolina - WOR-2-8_12 (SPAdes) (version 2) | ecosystem: Environmental > Aquatic > Marine > Intertidal zone >... | reverse complement strand
TGCTCTTCCAGCACAGTGTAACTGCCCCAGGGCCGGTAGACTGTCTTGTGCAGCCTATAGGCCTCTTTTTGATCCGCTTTGATGCGGGTGACAATCTTCTTGACATCCTGGGCCCTGGCAAGCGCTGCCACCAAAACGGCATCCGCGGTTTCAACCACCAGGGCTCCATCTAGGCCGACACCTGCCACCAGCCTGTTTTCAGCACGAACAAGACTGTTGTGCACATCCTCCAGGACAACATCGCCCTGCACGACATTGCCATCAGAGTCCTTAGCTGATACATCCCAGAGGGCCTGCCATGAACCGATATCGTTCCAGTCCATATCTACGGGAACGACAGCCACCCATTCAGATTTCTCCATCAGTGAATAATCTATTGATTCACAGGCACAGGCTTCCATGCTGGTCTGCTCAAGCCGGAAAAAAGGCTCATCCACCTTGCCTTTTTCAACAGCCTCTTCCATGGAGGCGCAGGTCTGGGGTGCATGCTTCCTTACCTCAGCCAGAAATGTCTTGATGGAAAAGGCGAAAATGCCGCTGTTCCAATAATAATTGCCCTCGGCCAGATACCGTTGCGCAGTTCTCCTGTCAGGTTTTTCTACAAAGGATACGACCCTGTTGCCTGTCCCCTTCTTAATATAGCCGTACCCGGTCTCAGGGCTGTGCGGGGTAATGCCGAATGTAACCAGGCAGCCTTCTGCTGCCAGTTCTTTAGCCTGTAAAACACCCTGCATAAAAGCCTTTGGATTGCTGATCAGATGGTCTGCCGGCAGCACCAGCATGACGGTGTCCTCGTTATGCCTGGCAAGGGCGTAAACTGCAGCGGCACAAATTGCAGGTGCTGTATCGCGCCCAACCGGTTCGAGAATAATGGGGATTTCCTCCTTGAGGCCAAGTTCAACGATCTGGTTTTGGGTCAGAAAACGATGCTCGTCACCTACCACAATAAGAGGCGGCAGCATATCCGGCATGGCGACAATCCTCTTGATGGTGGCCTGCAACAGGGAAACGTCCTCCGTCAGGTTCAAAAGCTGCTTGGGATAAAGCTCCCTGGACAAAGGCCAAAGCCTGGTTCCGGTTCCGCCGGCAAGTATTACGGGTTGGATTTGTGACATTATCGTTCCCTGTGAAATTTATTAATCATAACAGGATATAGCATGTTTCAACAACTTTTCCTAGTCCAGACCTACCAGGTCAATTTCGCCCCAGGCTCCCATATTCTTTCCACATATAATTAACACCCCGAGAAGTCCATGAATGGTTCTGGCAAGCGCGAGAACATTGTTGATATTCTCCCGCCCGGCTTCTGAAACCTCATTGCCAAGCCGGGTAGCTGCTGCATCGGCCAACAGCGCGGATGGAGCCAGCACGGTAACAGAGTCAGCCTTGCCAAGGCTGAGGGAATGGCCGATGGTGCCTGAAGAGGTACAGAGTCCCACCGGCATGAGATGGGCCGGTATCCTGATACCCACCTTCCTGTTAAGCGGCGACTGACCGGCAAAGATGGCCGCGGTGCACTCCCTGTCTCTTTTCAGGAAAATATCGCCGCCGTTTTCAACCATTACCTCCTGCAAACCGGTGGCGAGCAGGTCCCGGCCCACATATTCCGCGATTGCTCCGGCTACTGCAGCCATGGGGCCAACATCTGCAGCGGCAGCGGCCTTGAGCATTGCCTTGACAATGGGTGGCGCCAGTCTGTCCTGCTCCAGGGGAATCAGGGCTGTTAGAAATTCCGGATGTTTTCTGATGTAGTTTTCCAGTTGGTTGCGGTAACGATGCACAAAATGAAACCCCTCCTCTTCGGTGTTTTTAGCGGCCAGGATATGCAGGTCCGTTTCCTTGACCGTAACAAAAGACGAAACCATATCATCGGCAGCGACCGCCTGGCGGTAGGTTCTTTTATTATAGGCCGAAGGAGAGATTTTTTTTCTTTTTTGCCCTTTCATGGTACAAACGTAAAAAAAATTACGGGCGCTGGAAAGGTTTTTCCTGCGTCTCCAATTTAGCATAAACAATTCCTTCAAGGATGAAAAGCGGCCAAACACATGACCTGTTGATTGTCTTCACCCGTTATCCGGAGCCGGGCACAACAAAAACCCGACTTGCCAAAGCTCTTGGACATCAGGGTGCGGCGGATATGCAAAGGAAACTTACCGAGCAGACCATGGTGCAGGTCAGACAACTACAAAAAACAAGCCCTGCAGCGGTCATTGTCTTCTATGAAGGCGGCAGCCTGAAGCAAGTGCAGGAGTGGCTGGGGCCTGATTTACATTACCGGAACCAGGACAGCGGCGACCTGGGGCAGCGGCTGGCGCAAGCCTTTGCTGCTGCTTTCAGGCAGGCATACAGGCGAATCGTCATTATCGGCAGCGACTGTCCAGGCCTGCAGGCCGGTCATATGGCACAGGCCTTTGCAGCTCTCCACCGCAAGGATCTTGTCCTCGGTCCTGCCACGGACGGCGGTTACTACCTTATAGGCCTGCAGCGGCATGAAAAATCCCTTTTCGATAATATCCCCTGGGGCAGTGGAGGGGTCCTGGCTGAAACCCTCAAAATTGCGAAGCAAAAAGGCCTGTCCATGGATTTTCTCGAAGCACTGAGCGATATCGACAGGCCTGAGGACCTCAAACATGTAAAACTGCCCCCGGTCCCTTTGCACAAACCCAGATCAACCTGCAGGGAATATACCTCCGAGGGCTTTAAGGGCCGCTGTTCCTGTTCAATTATCATTCCAACCCATAACGAGGCTGAAAACATCGCAAAGCTTCTGCCTGAACTGCTGGCCACTCCCGAGACCGAAGTGATTGTGGTCGACGGCAACAGTTCAGATGCCACTGTTGAGACAGCAAAAACACTGGGAGCAAAGGTATTAACCGCCCCGCCCGGCAAGGCCTCCCAGATGAATGCGGGGGCAGAGGCCGCCCGGGGTGAGATCCTGCTTTTTCTCCATGGCGACACCCGGCTGGCCCCTGGCTTTTCAGACCGGATGCAAGAAGCCATAAACCGGTCTGGTGTTGCTGCGGGCGCCTTCCGCCTGGTTATTGACGGCAGCGGTTTTGGTCTGCGCCTGGTAGAATGGCTGGCCAATTTCCGCTCCAAGGTGCTGCAAATGCCCTATGGCGACCAGGGAATTTTTGTCAGGGCTGAAATATTTTCCGCTGTGGGGGGATTTCCTGATCTGCCTATCATGGAAGACTTTGAACTGGTTCGGCGCCTCAAAAAAAAAGGCCGCATAATAATTCTTCCCCTGGCGGCAATCACTTCATCCAGGCGCTGGAAAAAATTAGGGGTTCTGCGGACAACCGCCGTAAACCAGGCAATCATCATCGGGTACCTGTTCGGGATTGATCCGCATAAACTGGCTGCATGGTATAGGAAAGATAAAACTTAAGACTAAAGCACAGCCCTCTTTTCTTGTGACTCTCCCTTGTTCTCCTCAGGGGCATCATCCGGTTCCGGGGCCTCGGATTCTTCCGGGTCTTCATCCCCGTCTTTCCACATATCAATGGCTGGCAGCTGTATGGCCGGCTCCTTGGGAATAAAATAGGACCTGAGGTCGTAATCCCTGATAAATGTCAGGATGACCTTGGAGCTTTGGGCAAGAAACGGATATGTAATTGACTTTTTCAGATATTTATTCGACCCTGAGAGGTAGCTTGTACTGACGATAAAGACAAGACTGGTGAAGAAAACCCACTTGACAATGCCGAAGAGCCCTCCAACGGTCCTGTCAAACCAGGGTGTGAGGGTAACATCCATTACCTTTTTGAGCCCCAGCCCCACAAGCTTGACCAGGAAAAAAAATGCAATAAACAGGATAATATAGGTTATGAGAAAAACGGTCTGGGAGCTATTAAAATAAGGCATCATAAAATGATAAAAATCCTTATCAAAATAGCCGGCAAGCAGGAAGCCGCCAAGCATGGCAAGCAGTGAGGAAATTTGACTGATAAAGCCGATCCAGATACCCCGGATCAGGAAAGCCAGGAAGAATACGAGCACCAGAACGTCAAATGCGGTTGCCTTGGCCAGCCATTCCATATAATTATTCCCAGATCAGCATGAAAAATAAATGTACAACAAATGATTAAGCTTTATAAATATATTACAACCATCTATTTTAAAAGAACTTTTTTAACTGAAAATAGCAAGGGATTTCTCAGGGCTTTCAATCCTGACCTATCTTTCAAGTTCGGCCGAACACAAAAACCGGTACCATAGCCGCATGGAGTTTCCTTTTCAAAACTGTATAGTTTCAGCTGAGAGTTTTTCTGCGTCCCGGGTCCGGGAGGTGCTGGACTACAGCCAGAGCATGACATATAAACTTCTTGATCTCAGCAGACTGGAGTCGGAGCTGCAGATGCTCGGTGCGGAAAAGGTGCTGGCCCAATATCTGACTGCCCCGGAGCGGGTTTATCTGGAAAAACTTACCTTGGAAAAACGGAAAAGAGAATGGCTTGGCGGTCGATTTGCTGCCAAGTTTGCTGCTGCCGGGGTACTTGGGCTGCCTGCAAACGAGCCGTTCCTTGCCAGTATAGCCGTTATTGCTGATGAAAACGGCAGACCTTTTCTTGCTGCCGCCCAACAACATTTATCATTGCCCGATATCTCCATCTCGCACAGCGGGGACCTGGCAGCAGGCCTGGCGGTCGGTAGTGGACTCTGCGGCGTAGACATCCAGAAGGTTACGGACCGGGTTGTCAAGGTGCGCCAACGTTTCTGCACCCCTGATGAGGAACACTTTATCAGTAAATTCTACAGTCCGTCCCGCGAAACACAAAGACTTGCACTTACCAAACTGTGGGCTGCCAAAGAGGCGGTACGCAAAACTGCCAACAAACGCTCCCTGCCCGGATTTCTGGAACTCGCACTCACAGACATTAATGAAGTCAAGCTGCACAGGGGCGCGTCATTCTGGAGATTTATTCTCCAGTGGCACCATAATGACAGGCATGGCAAGCAGGCCCGTGAGAAATGCTTTGTTGCGGTAGGGCTGCTGGCAGATTATGCCTTGGCACTGACTAGCAGGAGTGATACTCTAGGCTGAATTTTTTATTATCAACCATTGACAGACGCGTGACATGGATACCAGAATGCATTTATCCCAGGTGGATCTCTTTAACGGCCTATCGCAGCAGCAGCTTGATGAAGTCGCCCGAATAGTTTCTGACAAAGGGTACAGGAGAGGCGAACAGGTCTTTTCAGATGGAGATGAAGGCATCGGCTTTTATATTGTTATCAGCGGCCGGGTCAAGGTTTACAAGCTCTCCCCTGACGGCAAGGAACAAATCATGCATATTTTCGGCCCGGGCCAGCCCTTTGCAGAAGTGCCTGTTTTTGAGGGAACCCGCTACCCTGCAAATGCTGAAGCCATGGAAAAAAGCCGGCTTTTTTTCTTGCCCAAGAAAGATTTTGTGCGACTCATCCAGGAAAATCCCTCGCTTGCCATGAATATGCTGGCATCGCTTTCACAGCGCCTGAAACAGTTTTCCAATTTAATTGAATCCCTTTCCCTGAAAGAGGTCCCGGGAAGGCTGGCCTCCTATCTCCTATACTTGAGCGACAGGAAGGGCTCCATCGATGAATTTGAACTCGACATTGCCAAGTCCCAGCTGGCAAGTTTTCTGGGCACAATCCCTGAGACGCTCTCAAGGATTTTTACCAAGATGGCAAACAAGGAGCTTGTCAGCATAAACGGGCCGCAGATTGTTATTCTTGACAGAACAGGACTGGAAGAGCTTGCCGAAGGTGAAACCAAACTTTAAAAAAATCAAGACAAAGTTGATATTTCGCTAAGCTGAGCAACCCATAACTATCAGAAACAAAAGATCAATTAACAAACCATGCCCGAACTTCCGGAAGTAGAGGTTATACGGCAAGGCCTGCAGCGCCATCTGCCCGGGCGCAGGATACTTGAAATCAATACCGGCAACAAAAAGCTGCGCCTGCCCATGCCCCGCAGGGACCTGAAAAGATTCGTCCGGGGTGCGCGGGTCAAAAAAGTTGGCAGGCGGGCAAAATTTCTGCTGATCGCAATGGACAATGGAGCGCATCTTATCGTGCACCTGGGCATGACCGGCAGGCTGGGCCTTTTTCCAACAGGCACCCCGAGAACAAAACATGACCATCTCCGGCTGCAGCTCGATAATAAGATGCAGCTTTGTTTCAACGATATCAGGAGGTTCGGTTTCATACAGGTTCTGCCGCCCGGCAGTGGTACTGCCGGCACAATGTTGGGACGTCTTGGCCCAGAGCCGCTTGGCCCGGATTTTACCCCCGAATATCTGCTAAAACATGCTGCCGGCAAAAAAAGGCCGCTGAAAAACTTCCTGATGGACAACCGGATCGTTGTCGGGATCGGGAACATTTACGTCTGCGAGATCCTTTTCCTGGCTGGCTTAAAACCGGACAAAAAGGTCGGCAGACTCACACTGAAGGATTGGGGCAGGATAGTGGAAAGCAGCAGACATGTGCTTGAAAAAGCCATTGCCAGCGGCGGCACCACCATCAGTGACTTTGTCAACGAGAGCGGCAGAAGCGGCTATTTTCAGCTGGAGCTGCAGGCCTACGGCAAACAGGGCCGGCCCTGCAGCTGCTGTTCAACGCCCATTGTCAAGAAAACCATGGCCGGCAGGTCCACGTTTTTCTGCCCCAAATGCCAGAGGTAACTCCCAGGCTGCAGCGTCTTACTTCGCTTTTCTGTCAGGCTCAGGTATACTGAGATATGCTGATCGGTTTGTAGGACCACCAGCTATCATTGAAGCACGGCTCCCGGGACCAGAATTGGGGGTGGTCCTTAATTCCATGCTTGCCCAGGCCGGGGCCTAAGACCCATTAGTAATTAGCAAGGTTTTTCCTCGAAGCTTCACTCTAAGATTATACGAACTGCGTCAGGCGATTTTTCCAGTGAAGGCCTTGTCAGCCTTGGATCAGTTTCCATCAGACACATAAACTGCACTTCTACCCTTGGGCGCCCCCTTGAAATGTCGGGTGGTAAATATTCCGTTATGTTTACTACCCGCATAAACTTGTTTTGACTGATGCAATATTGATATGCTTCCTCCAGGGCCTCGCCCCTCAGAGTGCTTAATCCGGGAAAGTCTTTGTCTGCATGACGAGAAACCATGAATGTCTCGGCACCAATTTGCACAATATCTTGGTGTGGGGCACAGCATCCAAGGAAGAGAAGAACAAACAAGGCAGGCGCCTTAAATTTCATATAATCTCCTCTTTGGTGAATTTGAAAAACATTCCGACTATAATACAATTTAAATATTTCTTTGCACCAATAAGACTTTTCCCATTTTCTTTCTTTTTTTGCAAATAGTCCTTTTAAAATATCAAGGCAAAATGGGTGGCCCTGCTCTTCAGCAATGTGCAGACTGTCTCACGAGACTTTAATTATCGACTAAGAAAATGACCAGCTGCAACTTTGGCTAGTAACAAATCCCAAAACAAAGCCGGAGTTGGGGCCTAACTTGTGACCTCTCCGGCTATAGGCTTATCAATTGTTTTATGGTGCCCGCTGATAATTTCAGTGCTGAGGATTTCTTTTCCAGCCGCCTCTTTCTCATTGACCTAAATTGAATTGTAGACCTGCAACAAGCGTATAATTTTTCTGATACTAAAATTTACACAGCTGTATTATGGGCATTCATCTCAGACAGCTGACTATAACAGGTAAAGCAGGCCGAAATAAATGGCGACAAAAAGTCCCAGGATGCTGATGGGATAAAATCCGGTCTGGGCCCTTTTCAGCAGATTCTCAGAGATCGTTTTTTTGTCGGCGGCATCGAATGCGCTTTTCCAGAACGGCCAGCATATCTGTGCCAGCATTTTGGCAGGCAGATGTTTTACAATCCTGGTGAGGCCAACGATAAAATTATTAACAAATAGCTGCTCAACTGCCCTGTTGATATTATTCAACCCCTTGTCCATCACCTTGTAGAACAGGTGCCCCCCTTTGCGGTAAATCAGGTCTGCATCCAGGTTAATTGCCCTGATTTCGGCTGGGTAAATGCCCGAGAGCAGCAGCAGGGTGAAGGCCAGGGCAGAGAACATCAGCAGCTGCAGCTGCGACAGAACATGCGGGGCTGTATAGGGAATGAAATCAACGGGATACGGCAGGATGGAGTATAAAAACCTGGGATAGACCCCGAGAAATATGCAGAAAAAAGCCGCAATGCCCATGGCGATGAGCATGCTGGGCGGCGCCTCTTTGACGCGGTGGCCGGCATCGTGGGAAAAAAAGGCAAAAAACGGGATCTTGATGCCGGAATGATGAAAGACGCCGGCAGAGGCAAAAAGCAGCGTCAACCAGATGATGCTCATGTGTCCGTGGGCTGCTGCGTCAAGCACCATTGATTTACTGACAAAGCCACTGGTCAGGGGGAAGGCTGAAATGGAGGCAGCCCCGATTGAGCAGAAAAGGGCGGTCCATGGCATGGACTTGTAGAGGCCGCCGAGGTCGGTGGCATTGATCTTGCCGGTGCGGAATATGACCGCTCCCATGGACATGAAGAGCAGCGACTTGTAAAGGATATGGGCAAAGGCATGGGCCGCGGCCCCATTAATCGAGAGTTCAGTGCCTATGCCGATACCAACCATCATAAAGCCGACCTGGTTGATAAGACTGTAGGAAAGAACCCGGCGCAGATCATTTTCAATGACCGCATAAAAAATGGGGAAGGCGGTCATGGCCGCACCGATCCAGATAAGCGGCTCTGTTCCGGGAAATGTCCTGGCCAGGGCGTAGACTGCCGTTTTTGTTGTAAAGGCGCTTAAGAAAACGGCTCCGCCAACCGTAGACTCCGGGTAGGCGTCTGTCAGCCATGAATGCAGCAGGGGCCAGGCCGCATTGATCCCCATGCCGATGAAGATGCAGAAGGTGGCCGGACTGTGCAGGCCGATAAATCCCAGGCTGATGGACTGCTGTTCGCTGATATACATGATGATGCCGGCCAGCAGCACAAGTCCGCCGAAAACATGCACCATGAGATAGCGGAAGCCTGCAGCCTGGGAGGCCTTGGTGCGCTTGGCCCAGATAAGCCACAGGGCGCTGACCGTCAGCATTTCCCAGAAAACGAAGAAGGTAAATAAATCGCCCGCAAAAACCACGCCAAGGGCGCTGCCAGCGTAAACAAGCCCTGCCAGGTACTCCAGGTCGCTTTTGATGCTGAGGGTGTAGATAATCCCGATGAATGAGATGAGGTGAAAGATATAGCCGAAAACCAGGGACAGCCTGTCCACTTTAAAGGGCACCAGGTCAAACCCCAGAAAGCTCACTTCCCAGGCACTGCCGACCTGGGTGGAGATCAGGAAGAAAAAACTGACTGCAGGCAGAAACAGCATGTAAGCCGACTTGACCCTGCCCCGGAGCAGCGGCACCAGCAGAGAGCCTGCTATGTAGATAAATGCCGGGGGAATGAACTCAATCATAGTAATCCTCATCCCGCTTAACAAATGGCCTGAGTATGTACTTTGCAGCAAGAACAAGCAGAACACAGGCGACGAAGCCGTAAATGGCATAAAAACCGAACCATTCCTCCCAGGCAAAATAAGGATGCCCGTGGATGAACGGTTCAATTGCCAGGAGCAGGACCAGAGAGGCAAAAAGACCGTAGAGAACCCGCTGCACATTCCTGGGATTGTCAAATATATGTTTTTTATCCGAGCTCATAGTTTTACTCCACTAAGGAAAATTAATGAGAGGTTGGAGATGCCATGAGGAAAATGATGATGAGGTAAACCAGGCTGATGCCAAATATCACATAAAAAGCGGGTCGGTACCCCGGCACCGGGTCATGTTTCAGTTCCATAAGTTCTTTGTCCTGCATCTGCATTATCTAACCTCCAACAATGGTCTGCACAGCCAAACCGGCCAGGTCAAAAAATGGCTGCGGAAAGAAAAACAACCCGATTGATCCAATCGCGGTTACCACCAGGGGCACCACACACCAGAGAGGGGCCTCCTGGACCTTGTTTTCAAACATTGATTCTTCCGGGGTGCAGAAAAAAGCCCTGTAAACCACCGGCAGAAAATATGCGGCATTCAGCAGGGAACTGCCCAGCAGCACGACAAGCATGACAACCTGGTCTGCCTCCAGTGTGCCAAGGACCAGAAACCACTTGCTGATGAAGCCGCCGGTGGGAGGCAGGCCGATGACACTCAGGCTGCCGATGAGAAAGGCGGTCATGGTCACTGGCATGCGCTTGCCGATGCCGACCATTTCGCTGATGTATTTTTTCCCTGTTGCCACAAAAATAGCCCCGGCACACATGAACAGGGTAATC
>Ga0209536_100017093_pt1 | contig 10293 bp, 9 predicted proteins | sample DeeMarSeWOR28_12_FD_187461 | JGI IMG/M metagenome (GOLD analysis project Ga0209536, IMG submission 187461) | Marine sediment microbial communities from White Oak River estuary, North Carolina - WOR-2-8_12 (SPAdes) (version 2) | ecosystem: Environmental > Aquatic > Marine > Intertidal zone >... | reverse complement strand
ACTGCCGATGTTCCTGGGAATCCCCGGCGAGGACGTGGCAGGGGTCTATTCTGCAAATGAATACCTGACAAGGATAAACCTGATGAAAGCATATGAATTCCCAAGATATGAAACCCCGATTAAAAAAGTAGAAGAAGTTGGGAAAGATAAAATTTCAATAAATGCTATTGATTCAGGCCCGGGAATACCTGATATAAGAAAAGCCATGCGTAAAGGTTATTCTACTGCACCCGATTGGGTCAGAGAATTTGGATTTGGTGCAGGTATGGGACTTCCTAATATTAAAAACTATTCAGATAAGATGACTCTGAAAAGCAAAGTCAATGAAGGTACGAATTTGAATTTTGTAATATCAGGCATCAGATCATCCACCTTTTTCGTTCGCCCATCAAGATCCTTCTCAATTCCCGTGACTTCTGTCCTTGCCTTCTCCAAATCAAGCTCTTTCTTCTGGATCTTCTTGAGCAGTTTCTTGTGCTGTTCTGTGAACCCTCGCAACAGCTTCCTCCTTGCAGGTGCCTTGAGCAGTTCTGCCAGCTCCTTGTGGCTCATCGTCTGGAGCTCTTCAAGGGTCTTTCCGCGATAAAAAAATTCTTTTTTTGCCATCTTATGAACACCATCTATCTCTTCTTACGGCCCGTCCTTTTAGATGCGACGATTCCCACTTTCCTTCCCGGAGGCGCGTGTCGCGATATCGGCCTTGCTTTTGATTTTCTTGATGTTCTCTTGTTACCGAATGGGTGATCCACCGCGTTCATCGCGGAACCGGATACTTTCGGCCAGAGCTTATTCTTCGCCTTCATCTTGTAGTAGCGGTCTCGTTTTTTCAGAACGATGACTTCGATTATGAGTTGATCGCCGGGGACAACCGGATGACGGAATCGGCATTTATCGATTCCGGAAAAATAGACTAGCTTGGACATTCGATCAGGATCGCTGCTCAACAGGAGAGCGACGCCAACCTGCGCGAGTGCTTCGACCAGCAGTACCCCCGGCATAACCGGGTGGTCGGGAAAGTGCCCCTGGAAAAAATGTTCGTTGATGGTCACATTCTTGAGGGCAAGCATGCGGCTTTGGCCGTCTGTTTCCAGGATTCTGTCCACCAGCAGAAACGGGTAGCGGTGCGGCAATATCTGGAGGATTTCGTTGATTTGTTTGGCAGAATCGCTCTTTTCCATATTGCCTCGGCGAATCCCCACTGCCCGGGTCAGGCAGCGGCTTGCAGTGGTTTCGGCCGCAGTCGTTTCCCGGCAGTTTTACCGGAATCTACCAACAAGTTTTTACCTGTGACATGAATGCCGGATGCAGGCCCTGGCAGGCAGCTTCAGCCCGCCGGGGCTTACTGCAAAACCGCCTTTCAGCAAAGGCGGTTTTGAGAATGATTTCTTAGCTTTTACGGTGGAACGGGGATTGATAGCTGTCAGCGGTTTAATACTGTTTGCTTTAGTTGCGATTGGCAGGGCAATATATCTTTTGATGATGCATAGCAGACATCCGGATCAAATCGGACTCAATGTCGTCATTTTTTCTGCAATTATTGCAGCTATTATGTTAGTATCATTGACTCACCAGATTTTCCATGCCCGGGAAATGTGGTTAGTTTTTGCATTACAAGAGGCTATGGTTTTTAAAATCACAGAAGCCACCTGAATTAAAAAATTTTAATATGCGTCAGAATATGGGATTAAAAATAATACGGGAAGTAATTTAAAATGTCCAAAAAACTCAAACCACCAATAATTCTTTTTGGTAACACTCGTTCAGGCACAACAATCGTACAAAAAATTATGTCAACACATCCGGAGATTGTTGGATGGTATGAACCAAACGCTCTTTGGCTCTATGCCGATCCCGGAAGGATACATGATGAATTTGAAGAAAATGATGCAACTAAAAAAGTCAAAAAATATATAAGAAAGAAATTTTATAAATATCAAAAGCGGAATGGAAATCGTGTAATTCTGGAAAAAACGCCACAAAATATTCTAAGAATTCCTTACGTTAAATCTATCTTCCCAGAAGCGAAATTCCTGTTTATAGTGAGGAATCCTTTTTCTTTTATTAGTTCGGTTGAGTATAAGTGGCAACGTACTGTCACAGGACATGGAGTTGTCAGGCGTTTAAAAGATACGCCTATCATCCAGTTACATCATTGGGTGCGTCGCTATGTTATTCAACAAATCTACAAACGAGTTCTTAAAAGGAAGTATCTGGCGATTTGGGGACCGCGTTATATAGGAATTCACGATGATCAAAAAAAGCATGATCTTTTGACGGTAATTGCAAGGCAGTGGTCTGTTTGTTCGGGAAAAGCCGAAAAAGCAATGGCCCTCTTTGAAAAGGATCAGATTTTGAGGTTAAGATACGAGGATTTTGTCAATAATCCTATTTCTGATCTGGAGCGGATTTGTAAACACTGTGGATTTGAAATGACCAAAGACATGGTGAAAGCATCAAACTCATTGGTAAAATCAGATCGACAACACAAATGGCACAGGTTTGATCCGTACGATCTGGCCAGAATTCTTCCAGAGATTGAGGAAGAGATGAAGCGGCACGCCTATGAAATACCCATCGAGATTGCGCAGGAAATAAGACAAAATAATGGAGAAATTCTTAAACAGGCAAATATGAATTCAACCAGAGTCGGCAGATGATTTTAAATACCAGAGCTTATATAACAGAACGGCTCTTCAGACACTTGCCTAAATGGTGGATACATAGTCTGACTGAAGAAGTATTTCTTGTCGTTATTAAAAACGGCAAGTTAGTTTCTTACAAATTGTACCACTCGCTAAGGAAACCAGGTGAATGTCATTTGATATCTTACTAATTGTAGTCATTACATCATTTATTCAATCCATATTTGGAGTTGGAGTCTTGCTTTTTGGCACTCCTTTATTATTGCTCGTTGGATACAATTTTATTGATGCTGTGATTATTTTGCTTCCCATTTCAGTGTCAATCAATTTGATTCAGATTGCTAAAGATTTCCGAAGTGTGGATCTGGATTTTTATAAAAAAATCCTGATATATACTATACCTTTTGTTGTTGTTTTTTTATTTGTCGTCACCCGGATTGAAATCAATATTGGTATAATTATTGGATTATTCCTGGTATTCGTTGCTGCAAAAAATTACTCTTCCAGAATAAATGAAATTGTAAAATCTTTGGTCAGGTACGAAAAAATATATTTTATAATAATGGGTATCATTCATGGCCTGACTAACCTTGGCGGTTCTTTACTTACGGCGATTGTTCACAGCAAAGAGTATGAAAAAAAAGTCACCAGGGTGACCATAGCAGTCTCATATGCAACCTTTGCCGTATTTCAGATAATTACATTAGTGGCTTCGGGCTACAGCGCTGATTTTAAACTATCTCAAATTGGCATCTATTTATTTATCGGTATTACAATATTTATTCTCACAGAAAAAATAGTTTATATGGATATAAACAATAAAAATTATTCCAGAAGTTTTGCTGTTTTTCTTCTATTATCAGGAATATTGCTTTGCGTCAAATCCATTTAATATTCGCAAATCAGGAAAAATCTGAACGTTTGGAACAGTTATTTGAAATCAAAGTGAAATATTGGAAAAAATATTGAACTCATCCGCACAGAATGTTGCCCCGGGCTTGACCTTACGCGCCAATTTCTCTTGGACATTTGTTGGTAATGCAATTAACGCTGCTTCCTGGTTTGGAATGACAATTGTGTTAGCCAAACTTGGGACGCCAGAAGACGTTGGTAAATTTGCCCTTGGACTGGCAACAACTGCACCGATTTTTATGTTTGCCACGTTGCGTTTGCGCGATGTACAAGCAACTGATGCAAAACAAGAGTATCTTTTTGAAGACTATTTCGCTATGCGTCTGACCACTACAGTCGTGGCCTTGCTTATTGTTGCGGGTATCGCATTTTTGTCGGGTTTTCAATTGGAAATGGTGCTGATTATTCTTGCAACTGGGGCATCAAAAGCCATTGAAGCAATCAGTGATGCATTTTATGGTTTATTTATGCAGCATGAAAGATTAGACCGGGTTGGCAAGTCGCTGATGATAAAGGGACCATTATCTCTTTTAGGACTTGGAACAGGTTTCTATCTTACTGGCAGTGTTTTCTGGGCAGTTATTGGCTTAGTCATAGCCCGCACCGTGATAATGCTGGGTTTTGATGTTCGCAATGTAAGTTTGAGTTTCAATCCATCCGGGAAACTAATTGGCAATATTATTCCAAAAAGCTTACCCCGTCCACGCTGGGACGCTGAAACATTAAAAAGACTATTTTGGCTTGCATTGCCACTGGGCTTTGTAACAATGTTGATCTCATTCAATTTGAATATTCCGCGCTATTTCATTGAAGGATACCTGGGTTCCTATCAACTGGGCATTTTTGCCGCCATTACAGCCTTTCAGAAAGCAGCCCCAACTGCTGTCCAAGCCATGGGACGTTCGGCCGCTCCGCGTTTATCAAAGTACTTTGCTGCGAATAATGTTAAAGCGTTTCGCAAACTTTCAATTAAACTGATTGGTATCGGCGTGCTTCTGGGTAGTGCAGGAGTTCTGGTCGCACTTGTTGCCGGACGACAAATTTTAACATTATTTTATGGACCGGAATACGCACTTCACGGAGTTTTTGCATTGGTTATGCTGGCAGCAGGCATTGACTACATTGCAACGATGCTTCTTTTTGTCATAACATCAGCCAGATATTTTAGAGTACAGTTACCATTGCATATTCTTACTACCAGTACCGTCGCTCTTGCATGTTTTATACTTGTCCCATCCTCCGGATTAATAGGGGCAGCAATAGCTCTTATTATTGCCGACCTTGTTCGGACAGGTGGTAGTTTGATTGCTGCCTTGCATGCATTTCGTGAGCTTAGCAAAGGTGTAAGCATATCTGATCCGAAGGATTTCAATTTTAATACTACAGGAAAAAATAATGCATATTGAACTAGTTGGGTGTACCAGTGCCGGCAAGACCACCCTATCTAAAAAAATCCTAAATATTGGTAAACAACAGGGTATCGAAATCATATTGGGTGACGATTTTGTTTTGCAAAAATTTCACCTTGGTTGGATAAAAAACGAATTTATTCGCAGACGGTTACTGGAATTCCATGCAACATATGTCTGCATACAGCACTGGAAAAAATATCGTGAGTTTTGTCATTTTGTTTTTAAAGTTGTATCTAAAACCTCAGGATCATGGTTTTATAAAATCAACGTAGTAAGAATAGTGCTGAGAAAAACTGGCATTTATGAAATAATCCGGCGTTTTAATTCAGAAAATAAGATGGTCTTAGTCGACAATGAAGGAATTATTCAGGCGGCTCATAATTTATTTGTTCACACCAATAGTAGTTTAAACGGTAACTTGTCAGATTTTATAAAAACAGCGCCATTGCCCGATATGATAGCATATCTTAAGCAGCCGCAATCAATATTATTGGAAAGGACACTACGACGCGGGCACCCACGAATAGGAGTGCGATCACAGCGTAAAGTAGAGCATTTTATCAAGCAGGCCGTGGATACTTTCGATACAATCCAAGCACTACCTGGAATTGCCGATCGCTTTTTTGTGATTGATGGTAAAAGAAAAACTGTGATAACACCAACTTCTGGTAATGAAAACTTAGTAAATCAGGTTTATGATCTTATGAACAAAAGCATCAAAGATAATGAGTACGAAGTCGATCTGAAATCAGCCGAACAGCTTAATTCCCCTATCCTTGATTTAATTAATCGTCTTGCAGAACAGCTCCGGGATAAGGGTGTAAATTATTGTCATTGGAAAAGCAATATTAATTTGGATGAAAGTTTATCAGGTGACGGAGATCTCGATTTTTTTGTTGATCGCGAAACCGAGCCTGCATTTTTACAGGTTATAACTCAACTCGGATTCAAGGCTGCAAAAATTCGATATGGACCTGAAGCACCGGGTGTGACACACTATTATGGCATTGACGCCAAAACAGGAAAACTGGTTCACATACACCTTTTTACGAAAATTATCACCGGTGAAAGTTTTGTCAAAAGTCATAGTATTCCATTTGAAAAAATGATTCTTGAAAATTGTGACAGAAAAGGAAATCTTCAGGTTATATCAAAACAGGCAGAGCTAATTATATTTGTTTTAAGGGCGTTTATTAAATATGGTTCACTTCCCGATTTAATTCGTCTTTTCGGAAAATCTGCAAAACTTCGAAAAGAGCTGCACTGGTTGCTTGAGAATAACAATATTGGGAAAGCACTCTCATTATTGAAAGTGCATTGTCCGGCTGTGAGTGAAGCAATGTTTTTAAATTGTGTGGAAACCATCAATGAAAACAAATCTTTAGTTAAAAGGATAATACTTGCACAGCGAGTCAGAAGAAAACTGCGCAATCTTTCAGAATATAATTTTGTACAGCGATTATACGCATACACCAAAGTGTTATTTGCCAAATTGAAATGCATTCTAAAGGGGAATCAAAAAAATAAGAATTTAAAATCTGGTGGTGCAGTGATCACTTTTGTCGGTGCCGATGCAACCGGAAAATCCACTCTTGTATCTGAAACTGCGCGTTGGTTGGGAAAAGTATTTGCAGTACGAAAGGTACATGTTGGAAAACCTCCAACATCGTTGCTAACAATTATATTCAACATAACTTTACCGCTTGTTCGCCGATTGTTGCCGCAACTTCGTCGCAGTCAAATCCAAATACAACAAAATGATACGAAATCTGCTCAAAAAAGTGAAAGAGTTGCATCATCACCGCTTTATGGTCTCCGCGCGTTAACACTGGCATGGGATCGCTATAGATTGCTACGTAAAGTAGCAAAATCAAAAACTAATGGTGAGCTTGTTATTTGTGATCGTTATCCGTCGGAGTTGAGCGGAGCTATGGATAGCCCCCGATTAGAAGTGCAATCGGGAAAAAGTGGAATGAAAATCCGGATATTTAATTGGCTGGCTCGCAAGGAAAGCGAACTTTACAAACGCATGGCTCCTCCTGATATTGCAGTAAAACTTAGTGTTTCACTTGTGGTTGCAAAGAAACGAAATCAAGATCGAATAAAAGGAGAAAAAGATTCAGATGAGTTTATTGAATTTCGCCATCAAAATGCTCGTGAGTGGTTTAAGGCCGGAACGAGATCCATATTGGAAATTAATACAGATCGGTCACTTTCAGATACAATTCTGAATACTAAAAATGCTATTTGGGAGTCACTGTAATGGAACGTGTTAAAGTGCTGCATATTATTACCCATCTTGGTGTCGGCGGTGGGCTGGACAATACTTTACTTACGGTCAAGGGATTATCACGTGATCGCTTTGAAGTACATTTGGCTGCAGGCGAACTGGAGGAAGATGAGCATTACTCTGATTGGGCAACGAGAGCCAAAGAATATTCAGATGAATTATTCCATTTTCCGGATTTGTGCCGTCCTGTCGATTTTAAACGAGATTTAACAGCTTTGCGTCAAATGATTAAATTTATCAAAAATCAAAATTATGATATTGTTCATACTCATTATGCTAAAGCAGGTTTATTAGGGCGCATTGCTGCAAATAGAGCCGGTGTACCAATCATTATCCATACTTATCACACTTTCAGCTGGAAGGTTGCTCACGTCTTCCATGCCTCAGGTTGGCGTAATTCTATATCGTCTTTAAAGGAAAAATTTTATGTTACAATAGAGCGTTATGCTGCTTCATTATGTAGTGCTTTGATTACTGTCTGTGAGCTCAATAAAGAAGAAGCAATCAATCGGAAAATAGCACCTGCGGAAAAGCTGATGACGATTTATAGTGGTATTGATTTTAATCGCTTTCAAGTTCCATCAATTGACAAAAAAGCACTTTGTCAAAAATTCGGATTGAATCCACATTTTCCGATCGTTGGTACCGTCGGTCGGCTATCAGATCAAAAATCACCGGTTGATTTTGTGAAAGCGGCTAAGATGGTGTTAATCCATCATCCTGAAGTTCAATTTCTTATTGTAGGCGATGGCCCATTGGAAAAAGAAACGCAAATGGAAATTGGTTCCGAAGACAGAATCAAAATGATAGGTTTCTATGAAAATATACCGGAAATTCTTGCTTTGATTGACATCTTTGCTCTTTCTTCACTTTGGGAAGGGCTTGGAAGAGCTTTGACCGAGGCTATGACGATGAGTTTACCCGTTGCTGTGACACCTGTGGGCGGTGTTCCTGAGTTAGTCATTCATAAAGAAACAGGATTATTGTCTTCACCCGGGAATCCCTCCAAACTTGCTGCTAATATCATTTGGCTTTTAGATCACCCTGAGGAAGCAGGCACTATGGGAAATCGCGCACGAGAGAAGGTATTGTCAAATTTCAGTTCTGAAATGATGATTGAAAGAATTGAAAAATTATATCAAGGCTTGCTAAACGGCAATGGCACACATTATTCAAAAGAATTGATTGATAGTAACCAATTTTTATAATGTAACTGCAAAATTTATTTCAGGTTATTTCACAAAGCTATTCTTAAAGTTGTAATGATTATATGAAGTTAGAATCCGTTATTATCTTATTTCAATCAGACGTTTTCATCATTGTCAATTAGTAAATAATAAAATTCATTAGATAAAAAATCTAATTTATTAACAGGGGGCAGTTTTGTCTGTAAATCTTAAAACCACGAATACATTAGTTAGGGATGATTTTCATCCTCAACTGGTGTCTGAAAAACAGGAACACAGTAGCTACAGAACTAAAAGGGGTAAACATTATTTAACTCAATTTTTTTTAACGAGTGTACCACTTGTCGTTGGAGATTTACTGGTGTTATCTGCAATAAGTTTTTTATCTATTATATCCTACCAGGGCCTTCACCAAAGTACAGAAATGGAATTACTTTATTTGCTACCATTTCTTGCTATGATCTTTCCAGTTGTATTCTTAATATTCGGCCTTTATCCAGGAAGCGGCCTAAGTCCAATTTACGAACTTCGGCAAATCACAGTAGCAACTACTTTGGTTTTCATCGGATTTTTTGCCGTAAGTCTGCCGCTGAATGATATAATTCCTACGTTTATGCTAGTTGTTGCTTGGCTATTTTCAATAGTAACTGTACCAATCATGAGATTTTTATTCAGAAGAATTTTCTCACACTTTCAGTGGTGGGGGCAACCGGTGTTGATATTCGGAGGTCAAAATGCCGGAATAAACTATGAGTATCTTTCTTCTAGACCGCATTTTGGTCTAAGACCCATAGGAATTGTTGGCGAATCTTGGTCATATCCATATCTTGGTACATTTGAAATGGCACCATCGATCGCTAAAGATAACCGCATATTTTGGGCTGTGGTAGATCTACCGGAAAAATCATCAAACGAAACACTTCGGGTAATCAAGACTTATGTGAGACATTTTCCGCATGTACTTTTTGTAACTGATTTTAATGAGTTGCCTAGTCTTTGGAATCGTTCATTTGATTTTGGTAGTTTTCATGGTATTTGTATTCAATCTAATTTACTTCTCCCGATCCCTCGTATTGTTAAAAGATTCGTAGATCTATTAGTTACAAGTGTTGTTGGATTATTATTTTTACCATTGGTTGTTATAATCACTACGCTAGTAAAACTTAGTTCACCTGGTCCGGTTTTTTACGGACATGAACGAATTGGTTACAAAGGCCGGCGATTTAAAGCCTGGAAATTTCGTACAATGGTTGTCAATGGTAATGATTTGCTAAAACAATACCTGGAATCAAATCCAGAGATTCGGGAAGAGTGGGAGAATACCCAAAAACTTAAAAACGATCCTCGCGTAACCAAGATCGGCAGTTGGTTGCGAAAAATGAGTCTGGACGAGCTTCCACAACTCTGGAATGTCCTGCTTGGCGAAATGAGTTTGGTTGGACCCAGACCGATTGTGAAAGAGGAGATTGTAAGATATGGAGAAAGCTATGATCTTTACAGAAGAGTTATTCCCGGTCTAACGGGCTTATGGCAAGTCTCCGGTCGTAATAACACCACATATGTAGAACGTGTAAGTCTGGATAGCTATTATGTCAGAAACTGGTCACCCTGGATGGATATATACATTTTAGCGCGTACTCTAAAAGTAGTATTGTTTTTTGATGGCGCATATTAAGTAAACAATATTTCGATAGTCACGAGAATAATCCAATTTAGACTGTAAATAATTAGTGATTGAATTTATATTCTGAATTCGAACTTTCTTGAGTTCTAACTTTTTGTATATCTGAAAAAGGAGAAAAGGAAACATTATATGATTAGTTTGATGACTGGTAAATTGCAACTGTTGA
>Ga0209536_100017092_pt1 | contig 10293 bp, 5 predicted proteins | sample DeeMarSeWOR28_12_FD_187461 | JGI IMG/M metagenome (GOLD analysis project Ga0209536, IMG submission 187461) | Marine sediment microbial communities from White Oak River estuary, North Carolina - WOR-2-8_12 (SPAdes) (version 2) | ecosystem: Environmental > Aquatic > Marine > Intertidal zone >... | reverse complement strand
AGGCAGTTGGAGAGCGAGATCGAAGAAGATCGCAAAAGGACTGAACTTGCCAAGATGGAAGAAACTGATAAGCTGCGGGCCATTGCGGAAGAGGCGGAAGCCAAGGCTATGCAATGGCAAACCCAATTCGATGAGTCCCTGGATGAGTCCATGGAAAAAATTGAACAAGCCATTATTACTTTTCTTGCTGATTATGCCGACCTGATCGGTCAGTTAAAACCTACCGACAACATTATGGTAAAACAGGAATCCCCTTATGAAGAATTCCTTGTCGGCTGGTCTGGCGATGATGATGTTTTGAATATCAGTACTGATGAAAAAGGGATCAGGGGAGGATTTTCCGCAGAAGTCTCAAAACAAATCATATCGGATTATAAAACAGGAAAGATATCTTTCGATACATTTAAAGAAAAGGTCATAATAAAAAGGGCGGAACCAGAACTTAAAAGCCCGGACCTCGATATGTTCGCAAGCATCTTCAGACAATATTACGGACCGAAGATGTCAAAGACGTTTTTTACCGAAAGTTTACCCTCTTATGAGATCCTTGACAATTATGGAGTGATTTTTTCGATCCGGACATATTCGTCCTACCGGGAAGGTAATTTATACTATATTCCCGGAACAGGGGAGGAAAAAGTAAGTTCGGAGGAAAGGAAGGCAAAGATCGAGGAATTGTATCCGAAATTTGAAAATGACCTCAAATCTTTCATCATCGATTATGGACGGACCATACGCTCTCTGGATGATGATGATATGTTGTTGTTGAAGATCGGAATGACCAAATGTGAGGAATGCGCTATACCGAAATCAATAGATGTATCTGTTAAGATGTCGGTACTCAAGCAGTTTGATCAACAGAAGATAACAAGGGAAAAAGCCCTGGCAGCCATAAAGATCAAGAAAAATGTAGATTCTTCGAATTTCTGATCAATACTCAATCTCTTTATTGAAAAGCCGGCATGAGGTTCCTTATGCCGGTTTTTTTATTTGCCTAATCAGGATTTCTTCAAATTTCGATATTAACTTTAGTATAAATTTTTTTACTCAGGAAGATTGTACCTGTAATCGATAAAAAGTCATTCCAAAACATACTTTTTGCAATTTTATAAAATATTAATATCATGAAATCTTATATTTCTGATTCCGCGATCCAACTTTTAATCCTGATAACTCTATCAGGGATTATCTCGGGTTGTGCTGAGAATATTAAATGGGCTGAGTCAGGTGATGGAAACATCAAAACTGTTACCAATGAAAATGGACAGACACTGGGTTATTCTGCCACATCGGGAATTAATTTAGTTTTCGACAAAGGTTATGCCTTCAAAGACCTTAACAGGAACGGTGAACTGGATGAATATGAAGACTGGAGATTAAACCCGGATGAACGGGCGGAAGATCTTGCCTCAAAAATGACCATTGAACAAATTGCCGGGTTAATGTTATACAGCCGGCACCAGGCCATTCCGGCAATGGGAAGAGGATATATGGGTGGCAATTACAATGGAAAGCCTTTCGAGGAAAGCGGCGCGAAAGCCTCTGATCTCTCCGATGACCAGATTAAATTTCTTTCCGAAGACAATTTACGACATATTCTGATCACCAGGGTGCAAAGCCCCGCGATATCTGCGGAATGGAATAATAATGTACAGGCCCTAGTTGAAGGTATAGGGCTGGGGATCCCGGCTAACAACAGCTCCGATCCAAGGCATAGAACCATCGCCAATGCTGAATTTAATGCCGGAGCCGGTGGTGATATTTCCATGTGGCCGGGATCATTGGGCCTGGCAGCCACCTTTGATCCGGAACTGGTTCGGGAATTTGGTTACATTGCTTCAAGGGAATACCGTGGATTAGGCATAACTACAGCCCTGTCACCCCAGGTTGATCTTTCCACCGAACCCAGGTGGAACAGGGTCAGTGGCACCTTTGGAGAGGACCCGCTGCTGGCCACAGACCTTGCACGTGCCTACATCGATGGATTCCAGACGTCAGGTACTGACAGCGAGATATCCGGGGGATGGGGCTATGAGAGTGTAAATGCCATGGTGAAACACTGGCCCGGCGGTGGCACGGGTGAGGGTGGAAGGGATGCGCACTTTGTGTATGGCAAATATGGCGTGTATCCTGGCAATAATTTTGATGAACAGCTTACAACCTTTATAAATGGCGCTTTTAACCTGGAAGGTGGGACAGGTATGGCCTCCGCCGTTATGCCCTATTATACCATCTCCTACGGAATTGATCCATCAGGAAAAAACGTGGGTAATGCATACAGTTCCTACATTATCAATGACCTGCTCCGGACCATGCACAAATATGAGGGAGTGGTATGCACAGACTGGGGGGTTACACCTGACGAATCTTCCATTGATACCTTCTTTACGGGCAAATGTTTCGGCGTGGAAGACCTATCCGTGGCGGAACGGCATTACATGATTTTAATGGCTGGTGTAGACCAGTTTGGAGGGAATAATGATTCTGGACCTGTAATAGAAGCCTATAACCTGGGTTCGGCTGAATATGGGGAGACCTTTATGCGGGAAAGATTTGAACAGTCGGCCGTCCGCCTGCTAAAGAATATCTTCAGGGTGGGATTATTTGAAAACCCATATCTTGATGTGGAAAGGTCAACACAGATCGTGGGAAATGCCGACTTTATGGCCAAAGGATTTGAGGCCCAACAGAAATCTGTCGTCATGCTTAAAAATAGAGATAACCTGCTTCCTCTTGATAAAGACTTAAAAGTATATGTACCTAAAAAACTTACACCGGCAGGGCGTAACTTCATGGGGAACACAACACCGGAAAGACTTGATTATCCTGTGAATATCGAGATAGTAAAAAAATATTTTACGGTAACCGAAGATCCGGCTGAGGCCAACGTAGCCCTTGTTTTTATTGATAATCCTTCCTCCGGTGGAGGATACTCCAATGATGATGTCAAATCCGGTGGGAATGGTTATGTGCCTATCAGCCTTCAGTATAATCCCTACACCGCTGTTGATGCCAGAGACCCGAGCCTTGCTGGCGGGGATCCGCTGGAAAGTTTCATCAACAGGTCATACAAGGGAAAAACAGTCCGGACAAATAATCATAGTGACCTTAACACGGTGCTGGATACAAAAAAAGTCATGAAAGACAAACCTGTTGTCGTCACGGTTAACCTGTCGAATCCAATGGTATTTTCTGAGATAGAACCTTTATCGGATGCGATTCTGGTCCATTTTGGTGTACAGGACCAGGCACTTATGAATATAATGACAGGAATTGTAGAGCCTTCTGGATTATTGCCTGTGCAGATGCCTGCCGATATGAAGACGGTGGAAACGCAACATGAAGACAGACCTCATGATATGGATTGTTATACGGATACGGAAGGCAAAACCTATGATTTTGCTTTTGGTCTGAATTGGAATGGGATTATCAGCGATATGAGAACCGTAAAATATAAGAAATCTTCCCAGTAATTAAGGATTGAAAGCCCTTGCTTTTTTGGACTTCGTTTTCATAGCGAGGGTTGGATTTATGCACTCGTTATAGGTAGCAAAGAGGTGACATAATTTATTATATTTATAATAGTAGTAATCAAAACGATCTGTTTCTATCTCCTGTAAGATGCAATCACTGTCCTTGAAGATAGCCATCAATGTCCGTATCAGATACCGTTTTTGCATGTGAATGATCCTGCCATCTTCAAATCCAGCAAAATAAAGCTCATTACTGTTACAAATTAAATCTGAATTATTTTCCAGCCACGAATAATACAGGTCGATATTACCCTCGTATATTTTCTTAATAAAAATATAACGATTCACGTTATTCAGGTTGATAACGTGAGAAAACAAACTGAATTCATCGGCGATAAATGCTTCAATCTCCACAGGGCTATATACGACATAATCACAATCCTGGGAAGTCCGGAATTTCAGATTTTCGAAAAGCCTCTTTTCAGGAACTTTTTTTACAAATCCTTCGAGGGTATCGTAGGAGGCAGTAATTAATACGCCCCTTATCTCATTTCTATGTTTTGCATGGATAGAAAAATGAGTCCCAACAATAACGATAAAAATCAACAGCAATATTTGTTTCACAGTAATCATAGCTACTAAAAAATATGAACTTATTGCGGTTGGTCAGGAGATATGCTTAATCGTACTTTAGATAGCTGGTTTTACTTTCTCACATTATCTGGTTAAATCTTGTTATACAGAATTTAATTTCTACCCATATATTCAGGATTTTCAAAAAAGGTAATCCCTTACATATTAAATAATCATCATATAATTCATTTTAATAAATTATGAATCGCGCCATGCTCCGGCATGGCAGTAACTATTCAATTCCTTCAAGCGATATTTCATTCTGAATCCCGCGCCATTGATAATTTTTCATATTGGGACTTCGAACCGGAATATTGTTCATTATCGTACATATTCGCGGGGGTACATATCTCAATTAATTTTCTTTGTGATCTTTACTGATTTTTTAGCGATTTCAGGACAAAATCCCGGTCCATGTCCGGTTCTGATACATAATTAAACCTAATCGGGATTTATAACTATCTGTATATCAACATTTTAAAAAATTTGGCACGGGCTTGGCAATTTTACAGGTAAGATTGACTATTGAGATTTAGAAACTGAATCATAAAAAACTTGAAATTCAATAACAGATATTACGGGAAACGAAAATTTCCTGTCTGGCTTATGAGTATGAGTAGATCCTGCATGGCTTAATTTGATCAATATAATTGAAACAATTATTTGCTTAAATTCCGATCACCTCTGCTTTCTTAGTTCCTTCTTAATCCCGCCCCCGGCGGGATTTCTTTATCAACCCATAATCACTTCAACTGTATTGATACTACCTTTTTCATAAATTGGTATTACATTACCTTCAATGACAGACCCATTAACCTTAATCATACTCACACCTTTACTTACGTGGTCCGGATTCTTAACAACGATATGGTACATAGCTCCTCTGAAAAGCCTGTTAACTTTAAAGCCGACCCATTCACGGGGTATACATGGATCGATGATCAGGCCGTCATAATCCGGACGAATGCCCAGAATATACTGGGTGATGGCATAATAATTCCAGGCAGCAGTCCCCGTTAACCATGAATTCTTGGCCTCGCCAGGTCTGAAGGCGTCTTTTCCCGCGATCATTTGTGCATAGACGTAGGGCTCCGTCTTATGGAGGTCACTGATCTCCTCCAGGTAGGACGGCGCAATCTTCCTGTAATAATCAAATGCCAGGTCTCCCCTTCCGATGAGGGTTTCGCCAATCATGATCCAGGGATTGTTATGGCAGAATATGCCAGCATTTTCTTTATATCCTGCAGGGTAAGTGGATATTTCACCATATTCAATTACATACCTGGTAAAGGCAGGATTATTCAGAACGATACCATATTGACAGTCCAGTCTTTCTTTAACCGAATCCAGGGCCGTTACAGCGCGCCCGTCTTCGAGGCCTATGCCTGCCATTGTACAAAATCCTTGTGATTCAATAAATATCTTACCCTCTTCATTCTCCTCGCTACCAACTTTATTACCAAAGAAATCATAAGCACGTAAAAACCATTTGCCATCCCAACCATGTTTGTCAATGGCGGTCCTCATCGCAATTATGTGTTTCCTGGCCTCTTCAGCTTCACGATCCTTACCGGTCTTATGGCACAAGTGCACAAATTCCTCACCGTACAAAACAAACATTCCAGCGATCATAATTGACTCTGCAACACCTCCTGACTTATTCTCCGTCGTCTGGAAAGATTCATTGGGATCCTTTGAAAAACAATTCAAATTCAGGCAATCATTCCAGTCAGCCCTGCCAATCAGTGGTAGGCCATGTGGTCCGAGGTTATTCACTACATGATAAAAGGATCTTCTGAGGTGTTCGAAATGACTTTGTGCCACGGTCTCATCGTTATCAAAGGGCACCTGTTCTTCAAGAATTGAATAATCGCCGGTCTCCTTGATATATGCTGATGTGGATAATATCAGCCATAGCGGGTCATCGTTAAAATTCCCGCCAATTGCATTGTTTCCCTTTTTTGTTAATGGCTGATACTGGTGATAAGCACCCCCGTCCTCAAATTGTGTTGCCGCGATATCCAGGATCCGCTCCCGTGCACGCTCCGGCACCTGGTGTACAAAACCGATAAGATCCTGATTCGAATCACGGAAGCCCATCCCGCGCCCAATACCCGATTCAAAATAGGATGCACTCCTGGAAAAATTAAAGGTGATCATACATTGATACTGGTTCCAGATGTTCACCAACCTGTCCAGCCGCGCATCTCCACTATCAACTTCATATTTCGCAAGCAATTCATCCCAGTATGCAGAAAGGTCATCAAATGCTGACGTCACTTTATCGCTAGTGTTGAATGAGGTGATCATAGCGCTGGCCTTCTGCTTGTTGATCACGCCATTCGACGCCCATTTTTCATCCTCTTCATTCTCGACATAACCCAGTAAGAAGATAAGGTCTTTCGATCCTCCCGGAGCCAGTTCTATTTCAAGGTAATGTGATGCGACAGGGGACCATCCATGGGCGATATTGTTTTGTAGTACACCTTTCTCAATCGCTGCCGGTCTGTCAAAACCATTATAAAGTCCAAGGAATGTATCGCGGTCCGTTTCAAAACCGGCAATATCAGCATTGACAGAATAAAATGCGTAATGATTCCTTCGCTCTTTATATTCCGTTTTATGATAGATGACAGAGCCTTCAACTTCCACCTCTCCTGTTGAGAAATTCCTCTGGAAGTTGGTCATATCATCTTCTGCATTCCATAAACACCATTCAATGAATGAAAATAGCTTGAATTTCCGTGTCCTGTTATCCAGGTTTCTGAGGGTGACCTTCTGGACTTCCCCCCATATACCCAGCGGCACAAAATACAAGATCTCGGCAGAAAGGCCATTCTTCTTACCAGAAATCCGGGTATAGCTCATGCCATGGCGGCACTCGTAGGAATCCAGGGTTGTCTTTACCGGTTTCCAGCCCGGTGACCATATAGTATCTCCATCTTTGATATAGAAATACCTTCCTCCGTTATCAATTGGAACATTATTGTATCTGAACCTGGTTATCCTCCGGTATTTGGCATCCTTATAAAAGGCATAACCTCCTGCCGTATTGGAGATGAGGCTGAAAAAGTCCTCGTTTCCCAGATAGTTGATCCATGGATAAGGAGTGTTTGGGTCGGTTATCACATATTCCCTTTTTTGATCGTCAAAATATCCGTACTTCATAACGCAGATAATTGAATGTGACAAAATAGCTAATCCTTCGGCAATTTATCCCACCATGTTTTCTTAAGGATAAGGGTAGTAACTATAACTACTGCAATGCTGATAATCGTAGGAACACCTTCCAGCAGCACGATATAGATCGGGAAAATGACCAGGGCCGTCTGCCAGATAGTACCAATAACCACGTTAAACATGTCACGCTTGAAGTTGGTATTTTTTCTGAAGCCGGGATCTTCGGCAACTACTTTGTCATGAATGGGTTTCCAGAATCCCCAGGGTCGTACATTCTTGTAGAAACTTTTCAATACACCTTCTTCCACCGGAGGAGCAGTATATGTACCTATGGTACACCCGATAACGGCGATCAACAGCATCAATGGGAAGGTATAAAGTTCCAGAACACCTGGAAAAATATATCTGAATGACAGGGCTGTAATTAATCCGCCGACCATGCCCCAGAAGAACCCCTGGCCGTTGAAGCGCCACCAGTACCATTTTAAAACGTTGGCCGCAACATAACTACCATATAGCCCGGAAACGATCCATTGTAATACGTCATTTACATCTTTGGCATAAAAACCGAAAATTACACTGATTACCACCATGGTAAGACCGGCAATATAATTGATCGATTTGATCTTAATATTAGTAGCGTTCGGATTGATATATTTCAGGTAAATATCATTAACAATATATGCCTGGGTCGCATTTAATGTGCCCGCGAAGGTCGACATGAAAGCAGCCAGTAAACCGGCAAGTAAAAGGCCCATAAATCCTACAGGAACGAATTCGTTGATCGCCGAAGGCAGTATCTGTTCGAAATCGATACTTCCTGCCACGATCAGGTCCAGTTTATCATAATAGATCAACCCCAGGATGGCAAAACCGGCGATCATAAAATAACGGATAGGCATTAAAATGACAGAAACAGATCCACTCATCAAGGCAGCCTCACGGGGTGACTTAGAGGATAGTATTTTCTGCATATCATAGGTCGGCGCAGGTCCTGCCATACTCACCAGGATCCCCTTGAATATCAACATCATAAACAACACGGAAAACAGTGAAAATCCGTCTTCCGTTATTTTTCTGTTCACCTCGGCAACGACACCCGACCAGTCCAGGTCCAGCTTCCATCCGAAGAACGGGCTCATCCATCCTTCCGGGACAAGAAAATCATTAGCGGCCATAGCGTTCATGGCGATGATACCGATAACGATACTGGACAAAGCCATGATTATATATTGTATCAGATCGGCCCAGACAATACTCATCATTCCTCCCAGTAAAGCGTATAATACCGCGAATATAGTGAAGATTATACCATAAATATGTGCGACGTATTCAGGTGCTACTTCAAAGGGTACATAGGGTGATACGATCTCCCAGGGTATGAATATCTCAACAAATTTACCAAGGCCAATGAATCCATAGGCGAGGTATCCCAAGCCCATGATCAGGGCGAAGACGACCACTATTTTATGGCTCATGCTGGCTCCACCCCCAAAACCAAAGCGGGTGCCAATCCATTCGGCCCCTGTCGTTACTTTTGACCTCCTCAGCCACATGGAAAGAAATACCATCAGGAAAATCTGGTTGAAAACCGGCCAGAGCCAAGGAAGCCATACACTCTTCAATCCATAAACGAAAAGTATGGTCACAAGCCACATCGTCCCGGATATATCAAACATCCCAGAAGCGTTGGAAAGTCCCAGCAGATACCAGGGTAATCTATTACCCCCAAGTAGATAATTTTGTTTGCTTTTCTGGGCTCTCCTTCGTAACACCAGACCTATGACTACGGTGGAAGCCAGGTACAGGCAAATAATTACTACATCGAATATTGTTAATCTCATGATAAATAATTTTTATATTGTCATATCTTATATAGTAAATTCAAAAACTCCTTTTTTCGTCATTTCAAATACCTCGCGGCTGAACATATACAATTGTGCTGGTTTATGTGCCACTCCTTTCTGCTTTTCATTGAGTGGCACCAGGTATTTCATCCTGGCGACCTTTTTCCTGAAATTCCGTTTGTCAAATCTGATATTGAAGATCACTTCATAGAGTTTCTGTAACTGGGATAAGGTAAATTTCCTGGGTAGAAACTGATATGCTATCGGGCCAAGCATTACTTTAAGCTTAAGATCTTCATAGGCTTTGGCCAGTATCAGATTATGATCAAAGGCGAGATCGCCTACTATGTTGACAGGCACCCAGCATACCCTTCTGTTCCCGGCATGTAGGGTTACCTCCTTACAGTTTAATAAGGAATAATAACCTACAGTGATGACACGGTTGTCCGGGTCGAAACCAATGGATCGAAGCCATTGTCTGTCTTTTTCATTTTCCAGCCTTTTAGGATGCGCAAAGGTATGGAATTGTTCAAGGAAAATATTCTCAAATCCTGTCAGTTCCTTTAAAATTCGCATTGCGGCTTCATCAATGTCTTCCTCTTCATAAATGTGGTTCCCTAATAAGGTATGATCTGTAAATATGAGATCTCCTTTCTCCGATAACAAGGTTCTTTCAACGAGCAGCACGTTTAGATCTTTGAAGTCATATCCAAAAATGACACAATCTACAGATATGTTGGGATTGATCGCAGGCAATACTAAAAAATACTTGGTGTATAATATACACTTACAAATGCAATATAAATATTGATGTTTTATAAATAAAAATCAAGGAATAAGATCAAATTAAATTTCTAAGTATAAGAAGAACACTTATTAATACCTGAGGCGATAGCGCGCCTTTGATATTGCATACTACATCTGCAAGTATGAAAGATGAGGGCAATCAATAGACCAACATTTCAGTAACAAAAGAGGGAAGACTATCAAAAGTAAAAAGTCCTCCCCGGTTACTTGATTAATAGGTTAAAATGGCCTACATACTATTTCTGCCTTACGGATCCTGAAACAAGCTTTCAATTAAATTGCCTTACTCCCTCTTTCCTCCGTACGGATCCTGATACACTCTTCTAAAGGTGTTATAAAGATCTTCCCATCTC
>Ga0209536_100017091_pt1 | contig 10294 bp, 17 predicted proteins | sample DeeMarSeWOR28_12_FD_187461 | JGI IMG/M metagenome (GOLD analysis project Ga0209536, IMG submission 187461) | Marine sediment microbial communities from White Oak River estuary, North Carolina - WOR-2-8_12 (SPAdes) (version 2) | ecosystem: Environmental > Aquatic > Marine > Intertidal zone >... | reverse complement strand
GAGATTCGCGTCGGCGCAAGAGAGGAGAGCGAGTAGTGGGTCAGAAAACCCATCCCTACGGGTTCCGGCTCGGCATCGTCAAGCCGTGGCGCTCCCGCTGGTACGCAGGGCGCGAATTCCCGGCTCTCCTCAAGGAGGACGAGCTAATCCGGAGATACTTGAAGACGCGGCTGGCGCACGCCGCCGTCTCGGACGTGCACATCGAACGCAAGCCCGGAAAGGTGACGGTCACCGTCTTCACCGGCCGTCCGGGCGTCGTCATCGGGAAGCGCGGCGCCGAGGTGGACAAGCTGCGTGACGAGCTGGCCCAGCTCACCGGCAATGAGGTGGGCATCAACGTGGAGGAGATCAAGCGGCCCGAGCTCGATGCGCAGTTGGTGGCAGACAACGTGGCGCACCAGTTGCAGCAGCGCGTTTCGTTCCGCAGGGCTATGAAGCGCGTGCTGCAGAGTGCGATGCGCATGGGTGCCCAGGGTATCAAGATCAGGACGTCCGGGAGGCTCGGTGGCGCCGAGATCGCACGGACGGAGGGTTATCGCGAGGGCCGCGTGCCGTTGCACACGCTGCGCGCGGACGTGGACTACGGTGTGGCGACGGCCAAGACCACGTACGGCACCATTGGGATCAAGGTGTGGATCTTCAAGGGTGAAGTGATGGAAGACGGCCGCGGCCGCACGTACAGCACGGGAGCGTAACCGATGCTGGCGCCGAAGCGAGTCAAGTACCGCAAGCAGATGAAGGGCCGGACCAGGGGCCACGCGACCCGTGGGAATACCGTGGCGTTCGGGCAGTACGGCCTCATGACCCTGGACCCAGGCTGGATCAGCAGCCGGCAAATCGAGGCGGCCCGTGTCGCGATGACACGTGAGATGAAGCGCGGCGGCAAGATCTGGATTCGGATCTTTCCGGACAAGCCGATCACCAAGAAGCCGGCCGAGACGCGGATGGGAAAGGGCAAGGGCAACCCCGAGGGTTGGGTGGCGGTCGTCAAGCCTGGCAGGGTGATGTTCGAGGTGGAAGGCATTCCGCAGGACGTGGCCCGACGGGCCTTCCGGCTCGCAGCCGCAAAGCTGTCGGTGAACACGCGTTTCGTCACGCGCGAGGAAAGCTAGGACCATGGCTCTGAAAGACGCCGAGCAAAAGCCTTTGAAGCCGGTGCAGCTCCGTGAGCTCAGCACCGAGGACCTCCAGCTTGAGCTGCAGCGCCTCCGGGACGCGCGGTTCCGTCTGAAGTTCCGGGCCGCGACCGAGGCGATCGACAATCCGAGTCAGTTCCGGGTCTTGCGCCACAATATCGCGCGGATCGAGACGGTGCTCCGCGAAAGGAAGCAGTCATGAGTCGGGAAGCCAATGCGCGTGCACGGCGCAAGGTGCGCACGGGTGTCGTGGTGAGCGCGAAGATGGTCGACACGGTGGTGGTGGAGCTTACCCGTAAGCTCGCGCACCCGCTGTACGGCAAGCGGATCACGCGGACCAGGCGAGTGAAGGCACACGACAAGCAGGGCGCGCATGCCGGTGACACGGTTCGGATCATGGAGACGCGCCCGCTGTCGAAGACCAAGCGGTGGCGCGTCGTTGAGATCGTGACCCGCGCTGAATAGGTGAGGGCGACGTGATTCAACAAGAGTCGATCGTCAGGATCGCCGACAACTCCGGTGCGCGCCGGGCGCTCGTGATTCGGGTGCTGGGCGGAAGCCGGCGCCGATATGCCCGGGTGGGAGATGTCGTGGTCGTAGCGATCAAGGATGCGCTGCCCACCGGGCAGGTGAAGAAGGGTGACGTCGCGAAGGCCGTCGTGGTGCGCACGGCCAAGGAGACGCGGCGGCGCGATGGTAGCTACATCCGGTTTGACGAGAATGCGGCCGTGCTCATCAATGATGCCGGTGAGCCCCGGGCGACCAGAATCTTCGGGCCCGTCGGCCGAGAGCTGCGCGAGAAGCGGTTTATGAAGATCGTCTCGCTCGCGCCTGAGGTGCTGTGATGAAGCCGCTGGTCTACAAGAAGTCCAGGCGGAAGCGCAAGACCGAGCCTAAGCCGGCGCGTCACAAGATGCGCATTGCCAGAGGTGACCGCGTGCGCGTGATTCGCGGTGAGGAGCGTGGGACCGAGGGCACGGTCATCCGCGTGCTGCCCAAGCGGAATCGGGTGGTCGTGGAGGGCGTGAACGTCGTGACCAAGCATCAGAAGGCCACGCAGACGGGGCAGGAAGGCGGGATCATCAAGTTCCCTGCGCCGATCCACGTGTCGAACGTCATGCTGCTGGACCCGAAGTCCGGTGACCCGACGCGAATCCGGCGGAAGAAGGACAAGGACGGAACGGTGGAGCGGTTGAGCGTGAAGTCGGGCCAGCCGATCCCGAGGAGCCGCTAGAGCCATGGCGAAGACACAACAGGCCGTGCAGGAAGCTCCGGCCCCGGTTCCCCGCCTGCGATTGCACTACCGGGAGCGGGTCCGGCCGAAACTGCTGCAGGAGTTCGGCTTCGGCAACGAGCACGAGCTCCCGCGGCTGGAAAAGATCGTATTGAACGTCGGGATCGGCGAGGCGCCCAAGAACCCCAAGATCCTGGACACCATCGTCGAGGAGCTCGGGGCCATCACGGGCCAGCGGCCGGTCATCACGCGGGCCAAGAAGGCGATCTCGAACTTCTCGCTGCGAGCGGGGATGCCGATCGGCGTGCGGGTGACCTTGCGCGGTGCGCGGATGTACGAGTTCCTCGATCGATTCATCAACGTGGCGGTGCCGCGGATTCGGGACTTCCGCGGGTTTCCCACGCGATCCTTCGACGGACGCGGGAACTATACGGTGGGGATCCGGGAGCAGATGGTGTTCCCCGAGATCGACTACGACAAAGTGGAGAAGATCCACGGAATGGACATCACGTTCGTCACGACGGCGGGTCGGGACGACGTGGGAATGGCCTTGCTGCGGGAGATGGGAATGCCGTTCCGCGGCGAGACGCCCGTCCAGATCGGCTAGGAGGGAGTTCTCCGGTATGGCGAAGAAGTGCCTGGTAGAGAAGTCGAAGCGGAAGCCCAAGTACAAGGTCCGTGGGTACCATCGGTGCCAGCGGTGCGGGCGCGCTCGGGCCTACACCCGAAAGTTCGGGCTGTGTCGTATCTGCTTCAGGGAACTGGCGCTTCGGGGCGAGATCCCCGGGGTGCGGAAGGCGAGTTGGTGAGATGACTGATCCCGTAGCCGATATGCTGACCCGGATCCGGAACGCCTGCCAGGCGGGTCACCGGAGGGTCGACATGCCGGTCTCGAAGTTCAAGGCCGAGATCGCGCGACTGTTGCGTGACAACCACTTCATTCAGGACTTCGCGGTGCTGGATGACGGGCGTCACGGGTTGCTGCGGATCTATCTCAAGTACCACAAGGATCGTCCGGTCATTCACGAGGTGCAGCGCGTGTCCAAGCCGGGGCTGCGGCGCTACGTACGCGCCCGAGAAATCCCTCGTGTGAAGAACGGCCTGGGGATGGCGATCCTGTCCACTCCCCGTGGAGTGATGAGCGACCGCGACGCACGGCGCGCCCGCGTAGGTGGCGAGCTGGTCGCGGTGCTCTGGTAGGGGGAACGATGTCGCGAATCGGCAAGATGCCGGTGGCGGTGCCCACGATCGTGACGGTGACGATCGAGGGCCAGGACGTCACCGTGAAGGGGCCGAAGGGGGAGCTCAAGCGGACCGTGCATCCCGAGATGCGGGTCACGCAGGAGAACGGGGAGCTGCGCGTCGCGCGGCCGTCCGACACCGGCCGGCACCGGGCGCTTCACGGCCTCACCCGGACGCTGCTCGCCAACATGGTGCTGGGGGTCGTCGAGGGGTTCAGCAAGCGGTTGGAGATCCAGGGGGTGGGCTACAAGGCCGAGTCGATCTCTGGTGGGATCCGCCTTGTGGTTGGCTACTCCCATCCGGTGGTATACGAGGCCCCGGAGGGCGTGAAGATCCTGGTCGAAAGCCCCACGCTCGTGAAGGTCGAGGGCATCGACAAGGAACTGGTGGGCCACGTCGCTGCGGAATTGCGGCGCGTGCGTCCTCCGGAGCCGTACAAGGGGAAGGGCATCCGGTACGTGGGCGAGCACGTGCGCCGGAAGGCCGGGAAGACAGGAGCGAAGGCATGAGGGCGCCACGCAAGCCTAGGACGCGGGCGGAACGTCGTCGCCGCCGGCACGTGCGGAACCGCAAGAAGATCTCGGGAACGGCGGAGCGGCCACGTCTCGTGGTGTACCGCTCGCTCAAGTACACGTATGCCCAGCTGGTCGATGACGATCGCGGCGCAACGCTGGCATCGGCCACCGAGCGGTCCGAGGGGTTCGAGAGCGGCAAGACCGGCAAGGTCGGGGCAGCCTTCGGTGTGGGCAAGCTGATCGCCCAGCGTGCTCGCGAGTTGGGTGTCACGCGCGTGGTGTTCGACCGCGGTGGACACCCGTACCACGGGCGCGTCAAGGCCGTCGCTGAGGGTGCGCGCGACGGCGGATTGGAGTTCTAGGACGATGGCGCAAGAACGGCAGCGTGGCGGACAGCGTCACGAGCGCGAGTCGGATCTGATCGAGAACGTGATCAACATCAACCGTGTCGCCAAGGTGGTGAAGGGCGGCCGGCGGTTCTCGTTCAATGCCCTCGCCGCGGTGGGTGATGGAAACGGCAAGGTGGGCGTCGGGACGGGCAAGGCCAACGAGGTCTCCGAGGCGGTGCGCAAGGCCGTGGAGTCGGCTCGGCGCACCATGCAGGAGGTCCCGCGGGAAGGCACGACCATCCCGCACGAGACTGTGGGGACGCACGGCGCCGGTCGGGTGCTGTTGAAGCCGGCGACGTCCGGGACCGGCATCATCGCCGGTGGCCCCGTGCGCTCGGTCCTCGAGTGTGCCGGGATCACGGATATCCTCACCAAGTCGCTGGGGTCGCCGAACCCCCTCAACATGGTGTGGGCCACGATGGACGGGCTGACGCACTTGCTGACCCCCGACTCGGTGGCTAGGCAGCGGGGCACCGATCGGTCGGAGATCGATTATCGGCCGCGGCAGCAGTCGTCGGAGGAGGTTGCGAATGCCTAGCAAGGCCGCAGGCTCCAAGAAGGCGACCAAGAAGACCGCGAAGAAGAAGACGACGACGGCGAAGGCGAAGGCTGCCAAGAAGTCCGCCGGCAAGGCGAAATCCGCCACATCGACCAAGGCGACGCTGCTGCGGGTCCGTCAGGTGCGCTCCGGGATCGGCCATGCCGAGACATACCGCCGTACGCTGCGGGCCCTGGGCATCAAGCACCATCAGGATGAGGTGGTGGTCGCGGACGGCGCGTCCGCGCGCGGAATGCTGCACAAGGTCCGCCATCTGGTGCGCGTGACCCCTGAGGAGGCGTGATGGCGAAGGCGAACAAGGAATCGCTCGGGCTGCACAACCTGCCGGCGCCGGAGGGTGCGCACAAGGAACCCAAGCGCAAGGGGCGCGGCCAGGGCTCGGGGCTCGGCAAGACCGCCGGTCGGGGGCACAAGGGGCAGCGTGCCCGCGCCTCGGGCAACGCGCGTCCGGGTTTCGAGGGCGGCCAGATGCCATTGACGCGCCGCGTACCCAAACGCGGCTTCACGAATCCCTTCCGGGTGCCGTCACAGGCGGTCAATCTGCGTGACCTCGACAAGGTCGAGGGCGAGACCGTGTCACCGGCGGTGTTGGTGGAGCTCGGCCTCGCTGGCAAGTTGGCCGATCCGATCAAGATCCTGGGCATGGGTGAGGTAACCCGGGCGTTCGTCATTCGCGGTTGCGCGGTTTCCAAGAGCGCGCGCCAGAAGATCGAGCAGGCGGGCGGGAAGATCGAGGACTAGGCGAATGGCGGCACCCCGCATTCCCAATCTGTTTGCCGTTCCGGAGCTCAAAGAGAAGCTGCTCTTCACGCTTCTCTGTCTCGCGGTGTATCGGGCCGGCGCGCACATCGCCACCCCGGGTGTCAACGTCCAGGTGCTCGCCGACTTCATCCGCAACCAGGGCGCCGGGACCTTCTTCGGCATGTACGACATGTTCGTGGGCGGGGGGTTGTCCCGGGCGACGGTGTTCGCCCTGGGAATCATGCCCTACATCTCGGCCTCGATCATGTTCCAGTTGGGCGGCGCGGTCTTCCCCGTCATCGAGAAGCTGCAGAAGGAAGAGGAAGGCCGGAAGCGGATCACGCAGTGGACGCGGTACGTGACGGTGGTGCTGGCGGCGTTCCAGGCGTACGGGTTCGCGATCTTCGCCGAGGGGCAGAATGCGGTGCCCGATCCAGGCCTGGGCTTCCGCGCCACCACGGTGATGACCCTCACCACCGGTGCGGTGTTCATCATGTGGCTCGGCGAGCGCATCACCGAGCGAGGCATCGGAAACGGCATGAGCCTCATGATCTTCTTTTCGATCATGGAAGGCTTTCTGCCCGGCAGCTTCCGTACCATCCAGTTCGTGCAGACGCGGGTCATCTCGGTGCAGGCGCTGATCGTGTTGGTGGCAGTGATGGTCGGGGTGATCGCCGGGGTGATCGCGGTGACCGTTGCCGCGCGGCGCATCCCGATCCAGATCCCGCGTAAGGTGATGGGACGGGGCCGGATTCGAGAGGGGCAGAAGACGTTCATTCCGATCCGGATCAACTCGGCCGGCGTGATGCCCATCATCTTCGCCCAGGCGATCATCATCGTGCCTGGTACGATCGCCACGTTCAGCAATCTGCCCGCCCTCCGAGGGATGGCGGAGATGTTCCGTCCGGGCTCGGGGGTGTACTATGCCAGCTACGCGCTGCTCATCATCTTCTTCACGTACTTCTACACATCGATCATCTTCAACCCGCTGGACATCGCCGAGAACCTGAAGAAGCAAGGCGGATTCATTCCGGGAGTGAAACCGGGTGGAGCCACGGCGGACTACATCGATGAGGTACTGACGCGGGTCACCCTTCCCGGGTCGATGTTCCTCACCATCATCGCGCTGCTGCCGTTCTTCATCTTCGACACCTTCGGGGTGCCCTTCACCTTCGGTGGTACGGCCCTGCTGATCGTGGTCGGCGTGGCGCTGGATACGTGGATTCAGGTGCAACAGCATCTGCATCTGCGGCACTACGACGATTTCATGAAGCAGGGGCGGGTGAAGTTCCGCGGCCGGCGGGGCCGCTATATGTAGGGCGAAGGCCGCATGAACATCATTCTCTTGGGCCCCCCGGGTTCCGGCAAAGGCACCCAGGGGGCCTTGTTGTCCCAGCGCACTGGCCTCCCCCGCGTCTCGACCGGGGACCTGTTGCGCAGCGCGGTCCAGCGCGACACCCCGCTCGGCCGGGAGGCCAAGCAGTACATGGATCAGGGGCTGCTCGTCCCTGACGCCGTGATTCTCGGGTTGATCGAAGAGGTGCTGGCGCTGCCCGAGGCGGCGAACGGCATCATCATGGACGGCTTTCCCCGGACGGTGGCCCAAGCCGAGGCCGTGGACCGCCTCCTGGCCGAGCGGCAGACCGCCGTCGATCGCGTTCTCAGCATCGACGTACCGGAGGAGGAGTTGGTGCGTCGCATGACGGGTCGTGCCAGGGTGGAAGGCCGGGTAGATGACACCCCGGAGACGATCCGGCAGCGCCTGGTCGTTTACGAGGAACAAACCGCTCCGTTGGTCGCCTACTACAATGAGCGTGGGTTGCTGACCGGCGTGTCGGGGATGGGGCGTATCGAGGAGATCGCCGAGCGCGTTGAGGAGGTCGTGGGGCGATGATCACGATCAAATCTGCCCGTGAGATCGAGACGATGGCTGCGGCCGGCAAGATCCTCGCCGACACGTTGGCGCTGGTGGTGAGCCACGCCGCCCCCGGCGTGTCGACGGCGCAGCTGGACGAGGTGGCGGAAGACTTCATTCGCAGCCACCCCGGTGCACGTCCCTCCTTCAAGGGCCTGTACGACTTCCCGGCATCCCTGTGCACCTCCATCAACCAGGAGATCGTCCACGGCATCCCGTCGAAGGAGCGAGTGCTCGAGGACGGCGATATCGTCAGTATCGATTGTGGCGTCTGCCTCGAGGGCCTGCACGCCGATTCCGCCACGACCGCGGCGGTGGGTGAAGTCGGCGAGGACGTGCAGCGCCTCCTGCGCGTCACCCAGGAGGCCCTGGGTGCGGGGATCAGGCAGGCTGTCACCGGAAATCACGTGGGGGACATCGGCCACGCCGTTCAGACGGTGGCCGAGGGCGCCGGCTACAGCGTGGTGCGCGAGCTGGTGGGCCACGGTATCGGGACGAGCTTCCACGAGGAGCCGCAGATCCCGAACTACGGCCGCCCCAAGCGGGGACCGCGCCTCCAGGTGGGCATGACGCTGGCCATCGAGCCCATGGTGAACCGCGGACGGCCGGAGATCCGCACCCTCGACGACAAGTGGACCGTGGTGACGCTGGATGGCTCGCTTTCGGCGCATTTCGAGCACACCGTGGTCATCGAGTCCGACGGCCCCCGAATCATCACGCCGGTCCCGGCGACGACCCCGGCCTAGCTCCTACCCTCGCAGAACCGAGAGCAGCCAGGCGTGGATCGCGGGATTGCCGGCCACGAAGGCACCGTGGCGGAGGACGGGTTCGCGTCCCTCCTGATCGGTTACCATGCCTCCGGCCTCCCGCAGAATCAACGCCCCCGCGGCGACGTCCCACGGCGCCAGATACAGCTCCCAGAATCCGTCCAATCGGCCCAGCGCCAGGTCGACGAAGTCCAGCGACGCGGCGCCGGCCCGACGAATCCCGCTGCTGCGTTGCAGGATGGTGGCGAACTGCTCGAGGTACGCGGGGAGGACGTCCGGTACTTTGAAGGGGAACCCCGTGCCGATGAGGGCGAGGGCTGGCTCGGTAACTTGCGAGACGCGCAGTCGGCGCTCGCCGCACCAGGCGCCGCCGCCCGCCGTGGCGTGGTACAGCACGTTGCGGCTCACGTCCACCACCACCCCCGCCGCGAGCTCGCCCTCGACCATGGCGGCGATGCTCACGCCGTACGCGGGGTAGCCGTGCAGGTAGTTGGTGGTGCCGTCGAGCGGGTCGACCACCCACACGAGCCCCGATCCACTCGCGCCGGGGGTGAGCTCCTCCCCCAGCACCACGGCGCCCGGCGTCCCGGCAAGCAGCACTTCGCCGATGAGCGATTCGGTATCCCGATCCACTCGCGTGACGAAGTCGCTCACGCCCTTGAGCCCCCAATCGGCCGGGTCGACGGGGCGCGTGATGGACCGTATGTGTTCGGCGCCACGCCGTGCCGCGGTGGTGGCAAGATGGAGTAAGTCCTGATGCTGGTTCACCTTGCGGTCCCTTCACTCCAACCCTAGGTTGAGCGCGATGGCACGTGTGTTTTCGGGCATTCAGCCCTCAGGCGAGCTCCACATTGGCAACTATCTCGGGGCGGTCACCAATTGGGTGGCGCTGCAGGAGCAGCACGAGTGCTTCTTCTGCATCGTCGATTACCACGCGATCACCCAGGATTACGAGCCGCAGGAACTCGAGGCCCGCACCTTCGACATGGCGGTCAGCCTGGTCGCCGCCGGCGTCGATCCCGAGAAGTGCGTGCTGTTCGTGCAGTCGCACGTGCCCGAGCACACGGAGCTGGCCTGGGTCTTCATGACCGTGACGCCGCTCGGGGAGCTCGAGCGGATGACCCAATTTAAGGACAAGTCGCAACGCCAAGAAAGCGTGCTTGCCGGCCTGCTCAACTACCCGGTGTTGCAGGCGGCCGACGTGCTGCTCTACCGGGCGGACACCGTACCGGTGGGCGAGGACCAGGTGCAGCACATCGAGCTCATGCGCGAGATCGCCCGCAAGTGGAACGCGCGCTACGGCACCGGGTTCTTCCCCGAGCCCGATGCGGCCCTCTCCGGGAAGGCGCGCCGTATCCTCGGCCTCGACGGGGAGGCGAAGATGTCGAAGAGCCTGGGCAATACGATCGGCATCCTGGAGCAGCCCGAAGAGATCTGGCAGCGGCTGCGGCCGGCGGTCACCGATCCGGCCCGGGTAACTAAGAAGGACCCCGGCACCCCGGAGGTTTGCAACCTGTACGCCCTGCACCAGCTGTTCTCTCCGTCGAGCACGGTTGAGGAGGTGGCCCAGAAGTGCCGCAGCGCCGGCTGGGGCTGCCTCGACTGCAAGCGGGTGTTGGCCGACTACATGTCTACCCGACTCGCTCCGATTCGGGAGCGGGCGGCCGAGCTGCGGGCCGATCCGGACCGGATGGGGGAGTTGCTCGCGGCTGGTGCTGATCGTGCCCGGGCCGTCGCCCGGGAGACGATGCGCGAGGTGCGTGAGCGGATGGGCCTGCTTCCGGGCGAGGCGAGGG
>Ga0209536_100017090_pt1 | contig 10294 bp, 7 predicted proteins | sample DeeMarSeWOR28_12_FD_187461 | JGI IMG/M metagenome (GOLD analysis project Ga0209536, IMG submission 187461) | Marine sediment microbial communities from White Oak River estuary, North Carolina - WOR-2-8_12 (SPAdes) (version 2) | ecosystem: Environmental > Aquatic > Marine > Intertidal zone >... | reverse complement strand
TCGTGGGAAACCACGACCATAGTCATCCCGTCTTTTGCCAGTACTTTCATGACCTCCAGCACTTCGCCCACCAGCTCCGGATCAAGCGCACTGGTGGGTTCATCAAAAAGCATTACCTTGGGATTCAGCGCCAAAGAACGGGCAATGGCCACACGTTGCTTCTGTCCACCGCTCAGTTGATCCGGGTAGACGTGGACCTTGTCACCTGCCTTGATGTCGCTGGCGGGCGCGGCCACCCATTCAACCGCTTCCGGTCCCAGCTGCACCTGTAGATAGATATAGGGATCGGCATGCATCGTCTTGAGGACCAGACCGGCATTCGGCAACTCACTGGCCTGCTCCGCTTGTTTCCTCTTTGCAGTCTCGATGGTTTCCAGTTCTTCGGGCGTCAACCATGAGCCGATTGCACCGTCCTCATTAAAGGTTGCGTACTCAACCACATTTGTGCCTGCGCCGCCGATCGAGTAGACCCGGTCCTTGTAAATCAGGATGGCCATCATGGCCCGCGGAGAAGAAAGCTTCGACGTTGACAGCGTCCATTGTTCAACTCCTCCTTCACTCAGGATGGGAGCCGACTCGATGCTGTCGATGAAACTCGGGCCATTGAGACCGCCAATTGCATACAGTCTGCCATTCCGGGCTATCAGACCCTGACCGAAGCGCTCGACCTGCATCGGGGTTGTCTTCTGCCACTTTCCGAATCCTGCTTCATCGACTACCATAGACCACTCCACGTTGCGTGTCGCGCGGCCGGCACGCTGTTCGTGACTGCCTGCAACGTAGACGATTCCATCCACATTCTTTACACCGCTGATGTAGCTCATCTCGGTAAGTTTTTCCGGTTCTACAAACCACATCCCGATTGTGCCATCGGCATTGATTCTGGAATGCTCAACATTGTTGAGCATATCACCGCTAAAGCCACCTATTGCATAAATAGTGTCATCAACAAGGACGGCTTTGGCACATCGTCGCGGGAAGACCATGCTGTTTTTCTCAATTTCCCAGGGAGAGAGGCTGCCATCCGGGAGAACGCGGGACCGCTCAACCGTTCGCAGCAGGACCTTTCCGGCCTCACCATGCCCGCCACCGATGACATAGATGTAGCCATCTTTTGCGACTGCTGCGACGTAGCCGCGGGCCTCGTTCATCGGCGGCCCCGGCATCCAGGGCCCGAGTGAGCCGTCCTCCAGGACCTTTGCGTACTCTGTCGTTTTGAGAAAGTTGGTCCCCATGGCCCCCCCCATAGCATAGATGAAGCCATTGACCTCTACTGCGGCGAGGCCCTGACGATTCACACTGAGGCTGCTGGCTGATTTCCAGACGGGAGCCCATTTTTTTGAATCTTCGGAAGAGAGAAGTAAGAAGGCGAGAACAATTGATACTATTAAAACGAGTGCTACTAACAGAATGGGTTTCATCGTAAATTTCATCGTAGATCTCCTTCTATGGTTATTTTTGCATTTCGTCAATTATTTCTTCTTTTTTACCCGCATTGATCAGTCGATCATTCTTTAAGGCTTTTGAAAATGACAGACAAAAAAAGAATAGTGCCGCCAACACCATTCCTATAATGGGAATATTGTCCGGCATCATTAAAATTTTCATTAAATTTTCCATTATTACATGTCTCTCCTGAACAACACAATGCTACATCTCAAATAAGTATCGTACCAGTAAATCTATTTTCTTTTCAGGCATCGGCAAAAGTTCCACCACTTCGCCGTCTTCCTCAATAAGAAAGTAATTAGGCATTTTTGTTCCGGGTTGTAATTTTTGCGGATTATGAAGCCAGTCTCTGACCCAGTCCGGTTTGAGCCTCTGTTTTGTGAGACTCATATCAGGCGCCAGCTCACCGGCCAGCACGGTCTCGTCTTTGCCGAAGCTGTGGCACCGGATACATTTGAGAAGCTCGAAAAGTTTCTTTGCCTCATTCTTCTCGGTTTTGGAATGAAATGTTTTCCTCCAATAATGGTATGAGATCTCGATTCCGGAACGAGTTTGGAAATATTTGACAATATCATTTCTCTCTTTTGGAGTAAGATTGAACGCAGGCATTTTCAGGGTCAGCCACGGTCGAATTGTGCGTGGCTCAGAAATAAAATCAAATAGCCACTTGAACTGAACTTTATTTCCCTCATCCGTCAATGCCGGGGGGAGAAGGCTTGGTTCAAAAATCTCATCACCATTCGCCTGCAGAGCCGATAGGATTTTTTTACCCCCCCATCCTTCTTCAACTTCATGACATACGATACAGTTATATTTTTTTAACAGGTTTCTTCCATTCTGTATTTCAACATAATTTGAACTTACAGACTTGGTAAATTCTTCGGGTATTTTCTCATTTCTGAAACTTTTCAAGAGTACGGTTAAAGCGCGGGCTTCCTTCATAGACAGATGAAATGCCGGCATTTTTTGGGGAACCTTCTCAGTGACAAATGCCTGCGGCGTCCGCATTTTTGCCATGGTGTAACCTAGCCAGTTCTTTTTAATATTTTTTGCATATCCGAAGGCAAGTTCATAAGGTTTTTTGTTACCATAGTTTGTAAGTTCCGGGCCGATTTTTCCGACATCTCCTGTCCCGGGAATATCATGGCATCCGTAACACTGGTAGTCCGATATTATTTTCAATCCTCTTTCAATCTCATCTCTGTTATTTATTTTGTCTTCTAAGTCCTCAATTCTACTGAAGTCTTCATCAGTGCTGCTCATCAAATAAGCGACGATTGCTTCTCCTTCTTCCAGGGTCAGCCGGAGATCGGGCATCCGGGTGTTCGGGGAATAACCCGAAGGATTTAACACCCAATTCAACATCCATTCCGGAGAAGTCTTATCTCCCAAAAACGATAATTCCGGCGCCATCTTCCTTGCTCTATTTTCATCTGTCTTTAGCCCTTCTATACTGTGGCAGCCTATGCATCCCTTGTTGATTGCAAGTTTTCTGCCCTTTTCGATCAGGATGGCATCGTTCAGGGTATCGTATTCGGGAGTATGCTTTTTCCAGCTTGCTTCACCTTTGAGGCTCATAAGGTATGCCGTAATGGATGTGACATTCTGATCGGATAAATCAAAATCCGGCATCCTTGATATAAAATGCCGGAATTTTTCTTTCTTCATCCAGCTAACCATCCAATCTGGATTTACCTTGGAGCCTATAAATCTCAAGTCAGGTCCGATTTTGTTCACATCCTCATAGCCCTTCACAGGATGGCAGTTTACACATCCAAGAGTTTCCTTGAATAGGTTGATCCCCATAGTTAAAGCAGTCGCCCCCGGGACATCCTCTTCAAGAACGTGACACCTGCGGCATGAGGCTTGAATAAAATCTCCCTGAAGCATCGGCTTCTCCCAATGGCTGATTGGCTTCCAGTCCAGTTTCTTTGTCCACCCCCGGGCCTGTTCGTCATTCCGGGGTGTATGTGCGGCATCAGAAAAGCTCAATCCTTCACCCTGGCCGTCATGACAGCTTGTACACCCAAATTTCTCATACGGGTGTTTTCTGAAAAATTCAAAATCCTTGTGAGTCCTGAATGGCTCCGGAAAGTCCTCGAATCCTTTTCTATCGACCGCCAGATGGCAGGAAATGCACCTGTCGATTTTAAGAACAGGTTCTCCGAAGTTGTTCGTCTCAAAGTTTTTGATTACGATCTGTTTTATTTCCGGAGTCTTTTTTAGCACTCTTTTCATTTTCATTTGAAGCTTCGTTATCCTGCTTGTTTTCGTCCTCAATGCGTGTTCCTGCTCCTTCATTTCCCTCACGTAGCCCTGTACTGTTTCTGATGCCGTATCTCTTTCACTTTGGACCATTTCCATGGTTTGCTTCCTTGCATCCATCAAAACCGTCAACCTCTTCCATTTCTCTTTTTCTGACTCATACGGTTCACCGGCATTAATAGCACGCTGATACCGATAGTACGCTTCTTCAGCTTCAGCTCTGGTAAAACGCAGCTTTTGAGAAAGGTCCTGCAATTTTGTCTGGAGCAGATTCAGTTTTTTTATTGATTCCCTGTATTCTGGTGTTTGTTTTCGTTTATTAAAATCCTCTCTGAGAGTCGTAATATTCTCCTCAATTGATTTAACCGATTCCAAGTCCAGAGATTCTTTTTCTTTTTTCAGTTCTTCCTTTAATTTGTCCATTTCAAGGCTGAAAAACTTTTTCTGATATATTTTCCAAGGTCTCCTCATTACAACATCATCATAGACTGCCCACAAAAAAGAAGCGGCAAGCAGTACAGACAAAAGAAAAAAGACTCGCCCATATGATTTCCTTTCAAGATTGGCGGCTTTATCGTTATTTTCCCATGGAGTCATGAACTAAATCTTCCTTCTGATTAAATTTGCGCGCGCAAATAATAAGGCATATTCTAAATATTGAACCATGGAGTTACCCATATATATTTAATATTAAAAGCCAGCTTCAAGATAATTTTTATCAGCAGGGCCATCATCGTCAGAAACAAAAAGGACACGGTGCCATATCTGATTATTCCCAGTTTCTGCATCCAATCGCAGTTTCTTTTTAACACGTAGAATACTACTGCCGAACAATAATACCCAAAAACAACGATACCACCGAATAGAGATGCGAAAAAGTCACTTCGTATTCCAAAAGCATATGACAAATTCACATTGGTATGCGCAACTGTTTTATGCTGGTCCCATGCCTCCCACGGCCAGAAGAAATTCCAGCCTGGTCCCCTGAAAAAAACACCTATGATAATAAGTGTTATCCACAGAACATAAAAACCAAAAATGAATGTTACAATTGCAAATCGCCTTTCCATAAACGTATAGTAACCATTGCCCTTCGGATTGATATCAACATAGGGAATTGCCATTAAGCCGACAACCATCAGGGCGGGTAAGACTACACCGGCGATCCAGGGGTCAAAGTAAATGAGCATCTCCTGAAGGCCAGTAAAATACCAGGGTGCTTTTGAGGGGTTCGGGGTTATTGTCGGGTCTGCCATCTCCAGAAGAGGGGCATCTATTTTGATAGACCAGACAAACAACACGATCATGACAGCCAGAGCAGCCAGCATTTCGATCTTTACAAGATGAGGAAATACATGGGCTCGTTCTACTTTTTTAGCCTCTTTTCCTGGGTCTTCTTTAACATTGTTCGCTTCAAAACGTGGTGTCGATATCCCCCCGTCCTTTCTTACTCTCCAAAAATGAACGATCATTAAAATCCCGGCCAGTAAGGGCAGGAAAACGCAATGAAACACATAAAACCTCAGAAGGGCAGCCGGCCCCACCAGGGTTCCGCCGAGCAAAAAAGATCTGGCGTCATAGCGGGATGTTAATCCAAGTTCCGCACCAAACGGGCCCTCATGACCAAGGAATGGTATTGCTCCTGCCATGTTTGTTCCGACGGTGACGGCCCATATGGCCAGTTGGTCCCAGGGGAGAAGATAGCCTGTAAAACTTAAAAGGAGGGTGAGCACCAAGAGGAAAACACCTATGTTCCAGTTGAACTCCCTGGGGGATTTGTATGACCCTGTCATAAAAACTCTTAACATGTGAAACCATACACAAATGACCATCCCATGCGCAGCCCAGCGGTGCATATTTCGTGTTACAGCACCAAAGGGGACATCGAACATCAGATATTTCATGTCAGCATAGGCATATTCCCCGGCTGGCCGGTAATAGAACATCAAAAAAATTCCGGTCACAACAGTGACAAGGAACAAGAGAAACGTTATGCCTCCCATGCCCCATGTGTAACTCAGTTTGAGCCCGTATTCTGGAATTTTTGGAGGGTGAAGATGCAGAAAGATGTTGCTTGTTATTTGCTTGATTCTGTTGCGTGACGTGTCTGAAAATTCATGACGAAATATGGAATTCCAGATCTGCGAGGTTACAATAAATTTTTTTAAGTCTCTGATTCGATGTTTCATTTAATTCAGGTATATTGTCTGCATAATCCTACACCTGTAAAATACTTTCCCCCCATTCCCCTTTTTCATACAACAGTTTTTCGCTTTTATCCACTAGCAACTCGCCTTCATGGGAGAGGTAAATTTTCAGTCTTTCCAGCGCTCGGGGAGCCGGGCCCTCAAAGTTTATGCCACTGCCATAAAACCCGCTTCCGTGACAGGGACATCTGAACTTATTTTCCCCTTCCACCCACCTCGGAACACATCCAAGATGGGTACATACTGCCAATAGTGCATAAAATCCCTGTTCTGTCCTTGCGATCCACACCCCGTGTGATTCTTTATACTTTTCACTCATCGTTCCTACTGTGTAATCATCGGGATATCCGGCTTTAAACACCATTCCGCGTTCAAACAGTACACGTGGAAACATAGATCTAAGAAAAGCAACAAAGGATCCTGCAGCCACAGAAAATAAAAGCGCCCAGCCTGCAAGAGAAAAAAAATCTCTTCTTGACCACAGGTGTCTTAAATCTGCAGAATCGTCTGTCTTCAAACTACGTTACCGCCTTGATGAACATCGAAATTCCCATCATAAGTTAAAAACTTGCTGATTATGTAAGACAGCAAAAGCAGGGTGACGAAAAATACTGAGACCGTCAAAGTGATAATAAAGATATATCAATTTCATTAGCATCTTCTGATTCATACCGGCATACAGCAAGAAAGAATAAGGCTATTGGAACTTAATTGATAAGGAATTGCTTTGTAATCAATGTATAAGTTTAACAAAAAAACCGATGATCCGGCAATTTTTCATAAATACTATACATATAGTATCAGGTCGATATCAATTCCCCCATATGTTTCCCTCATTTTCAATGCAACTTAATTATTTTGAGTTTCCATTTTATGTCAATTTTCTTTAGCCATTCTTTAGCGGGAAATTTGAACTAACAGGTAAGAATTTTTAAGCACTTGTGCTTTAAAGGAAAATTGCAGATGGTACATTTATTGACGCAAGGGACTTAAGCTCCCGTATTTTCTTCCAAAATTGTGTATAATACCAAAAGTTTGGAAGCGGGTAAGCGTGGAAGCGGAGAAGTCAACTAGTAATTTTTACTTCCAGACTTTCTCACTTCCAGGCTTTCGTACTAGTGTCGCCGGAGTGGCGGAATTTGGTAGACGCAAGGGACTTTCCAATGACTCGTGAGCGAAAGCGAGCGAACAGGGATTAAATCAGAAATTCCTTACATTGAAGTCCCGTGATTTGATAATTTGTAATAATATTGGGATGCTATAGCAATATCGCCGGAGTGGCGGAATTTGGTAGACGCAAGGGACTTAAAATTCTATACTCTCTTTTCCAGCTTTCCCTTAAAACACCATAACTTATCTAATTAAAAAAGAAAATCAAAGAGAAGATTTACGAAGATTTTCTATCGAAAACCCTATTTTTGATAATTTTCTTTAGCCATTCTTTAGCGAAAATTTCAGGCATTTTTCATTTTCTATCCCTTGATACTACAACTTTGATTTAAGATAGTTCCATGGATTTTCATAGCGCTGTGAATACCATAAACAAACTGCTGGAAGAGCAGCGACCTGATTCGTTTAATAGTTCCTGGATACTAAAACATGCACCACGTGTTTATCGGTATATTCAGAAAAATGTTGGGGCCGATGTCGGCGGCATTGATTGGGATAGGTTTACTCGCGCAATTGATAGGAGGTTTCAAAAGAAATGGAGACCTTCTTATCGTAACAGCAATAAATCATACCGAAAGAAAGGAGAGGTTGGAGTAATTCTACAAAAATATCATTCCAAGCTATATGTATTTATTGCTCCGTTTGATAAAAACGATGAGTATGTGCGGGATCTTATAAGTATTGCTCTGGTGAGAATAGCTCAGAAAGGGAATGTAATTGCAAAAGAAGAAATCACTAAACTTGTCAGGTTTACTATTGATGATTGGATAAAGACTCGACCCACATTGTCATCGTGGGAGGGATATGAGTCTTTAATTCCTGTTCGCATCGAGGCATGCATACGTTGCTACCGGTATTCTGGAACATTTATTGGGTATTTGCTCAAGACACTTGAATATGCTGGCAGAGGCTTAACTCCAACAACTTCATATTTACGAGAATGAATTGTTATATGCCGAGAAAATTGCATTGATTAATAGAAATACACACTTTTAGACGAAGAAGATGCAATCACGCATGTAGCCTGATAATTGTACATTTCAAATGATTATCGTCAGGCTCTTCTCTTCTTAGAAATACAGAGAACATCATGTTTGTCGGATAATCATTTTTTATGATAAAATTGAAAAATTTGAAAAGCGATTTCTTATTATTAATGCTGATAATATAACATTATGGAGATGAAATGCTTCCCAAGGTCAATTTAATTTCAAGACCTATTGAGGATATTTTGGTAGATATTAAAAATCATTTAGAAATCCAAAAAGAAAAAAATGTAGTCCTTATTGCTGACGATTGTGGTAGTTATGGGATAGATATTGGGACGAATTTCATCAAATTACTCAATCAGATAGGGAGTCATTTCCCTTCAACTGGAATCGGTATTTACTATTTATATCCAAAATGGATTGAAAAATTTGGAAAGGATTTACTGAAAGTCTTTAGAAAGTTAAAGATTGATAATATTAATATACCAATTCAGAGCGGCTCTCAAAAAGTGTTGAAACTAATGAATAGAAAGTATAATCTTGAAAAGATCTTTCAATTTATTCATGAGTTGAAAAAGATATCACCTAAAACATTGGTCCATACTCATTATTTGATTGGTTTTCCTGGTGCGAAATTTAAAGATTTTCTCAAAACAGTTTCAACCATACCTTATTTCCATTATTTCCAAGCCTTTACCTATTCGAGTAGGAAAGGTACAAAAAGCAGTGAGTTAAAAGAAACAGTTTCTGAGTTTGTGAAGAAAATCGAAATGAAAATTGTAATAATCTTATTATTTATGCAGTTTACCCGATATTTTGTAGGAAATGTTTTTAAAATGAAAAAACACCTTGGGAGGTTATCCTGATAAAGCATAAAATTCCTTAGGAGAGTGAACAATGAAATCTAAAATACCTATAATTATTCCTGATAATAATTTTAAATCTATTGATACTAAAACCTTCCCTCCATTGGGTGGATTATATATTACTTCATTTTTAAAAGCAAAAGGAGTAGATGCATATTTTTATGATTTTACAACCAAAAAAAGGTGGAAAAAAAAATTTCATGAAATAATTGATGATAATCCAGAAGTAATAGGTTTAAGTAGCACAGTATCAAATTTTGCTAATACTCATTCTCTTGCTAGAGCTATTAAAGCTTTTAATAAGGATATTCGAATTATAGTAGGTGGACCATATCCAACTTGTGTACCAGAAAACTATCTATGTAATAAAGCAATTGATGCTGTATGTATAGGGGAGGGTGAGCATACTTTTTATAAGTATCTTAGGGAGGGAGATAAGGCGGATGGCTTAATGGTTAGAAAAAATGGAGAGTTCTACCATACAAAACCAAGACCAAGAATTGAAAATTTAGATGATTTACCATTTCCCGATTTAGCTCAGATAGATCTAAATAAATATCATTATTATTTTAAAAAAGGAAAGCCAATATCAACAATTATAACATCAAGAGGATGCCCTTTCAATTGTACATATTGTTTTCACGAAGTTCATGGTCATAAATGGCGAGCAAGAAGCCCCAAAAATGTTATCGATGAAATTAAATGGCAAGTTAACGAACTAGGTGTTGGTGAATTAGGGTTTTGGGACGATAATCTGACTCTGGACCAAAAACGAGCTGAGAAAATATTTGATTTAATTACTTTAGAAAAGATTGGAATTCCTTTGAGCACGCCTAACGCAATTAGAGTTGATTGCATCAATAGAAAATTATTACTAAAAATGAAAAGAGCAGGTTTTTGGATTATTGTGTTAGCACCAGAAACAGGTGATCCTTACATAATAAAAAAAATCCAAAAGGGATTTACCTTAGAACAAACTGAAAGAGTTGCTAGATGGTGTAAAGAATTAGATTTATTTCTCGCTATTTATTTAATGATGGGTTTTCCATTTGAAACTAAAGAAAATGTACAAAACAGTTTTAATTTTATAAAAAAAATTAAACCAGATGCGTTCAATATTAATAGGTTTTATCCATTACCAAAAACTCCTATTGTAGAGGAATACAACTTGAAAACAGATGAAGGGTATAATTACAGAAACAAACGTATGACAACGGAATTTGAAAAATTATTAAAGTCAATGTACTTCCATTACTATTCAAATCCATCTAACATAATGAATTTAATAAAAAAAGTTGGCATATATCGCTTTTTCTATTCTACCCCTAACTGTTCGTAAGGGTTATCA
>Ga0209536_100017089_pt1 | contig 10294 bp, 6 predicted proteins | sample DeeMarSeWOR28_12_FD_187461 | JGI IMG/M metagenome (GOLD analysis project Ga0209536, IMG submission 187461) | Marine sediment microbial communities from White Oak River estuary, North Carolina - WOR-2-8_12 (SPAdes) (version 2) | ecosystem: Environmental > Aquatic > Marine > Intertidal zone >... | reverse complement strand
CTCCTTCGTCGTGAAGAAGGGCTCGAAGATCTTGTCGAGGTGCTCCGGAGCGATGCCCGAGCCCGAGTCCTGAACGGCGACCCGTCGGTGTCCGCACAGAGCTGGCTGATCCGCAATCCCATCAAGGACATGACTTTCTTCGCCGGCCTGGTCGTGTTCAAGCCGGGCGTCGATGGAATCGCGATCAGCCGTGACGACCAATGGATCTACTATGGGGCGATGGCGCACGACACGATGTATCGGATCAAAGTGTCAGACTTGCTCGACCAATCGCTCAGCGAAGGCGCCCTTGCCGCGAGGGCCCAGGCGATTGGCCCCAAGCCCCTCAACGATGGCCTGAGCACGGACGGCGATGGGAACTTGTTGATCACCGACGTCGAGCACGGCGCGGTCATTCGAATGGCGCCCGAAGGCGAGCTCACGACGCTGGTCCGAAGCGATCAGATCCGCTGGGCAGATGCTCTGAGCTACGGCCCCGATGGTTGGCTCTACCTCGCCGACAGCGCGATCCCTCATCAGGTGCTCCAATCGAAGACGCACATCAAAGCCAACGCGCCCTACTACATCTACCGCTTCAAGCCGGGCATCGATGGCGTCCCGGGCCAGTAACGAGCATGGGGACACGACGCCGCATCAGACCCGACACCTCAGGTAAGCCCGGCTACATCACGCCGGAAGGCTACCGGCGTTTCGAAGAGGAAGCGGACCAGCTCTGGAACGTCGATCGCCCCAAAATGGCCAAGGCCGTGCAAGTCGCCGCCGCCGAGGGTGACCGCTCCGAGAACGCGGAGTACCAGTACAGTAAGCAACGACTCGCCGCGATGGATCGGCGACTTCGCTTCTTGGGGCAGCGGCTCGAGGTCCTCACCATCGTCGACGAGAAGCCGCCAGACGATGGCCGGGTCTACTTCGGAAGTTGGGTCACGATCGAAGACGAGCGGGGTGAGACGCGAACCTATCGAATCGTGGGGCCGGACGAAATCGACGCCGAAAAGAAGTGGATCAGCATGGACTCGCCCGTCGGAAAGGCCCTGTTGTCCCGCGAGCTGGGCGACGAAATCACCCTCCGACGCCCCAAAGGCGACGTGACCTGTGAGATCGTCGTGGTGCGGAATACGCCGCCAGACTGAAAAAGCGCACCCCATTCGCTCGCGAAGGAGCGACGATGAAAGCCTTAGCGACCGACTTCCGTGCGGTGGCAGTTTTCAGAGAGTAGACTGGACCGCATGGCAGACTACGAGCGCCTGGTGGAGATCCAGCAACACCTCTCCCTGGCCAAGCCCGACCACTACCTGACCTGGTACTACGAATACCTCCACCGATCGGCGGACAAGCCGATCAAGTTGCTGGAGCTCGGCATTGCCGAGGGATCTTCCCTGATGATGTGGAGCGAATTTCTTCCGAACGCAGAGATCACAGGAGTCGATCTGGACCCCGTAGAGCTGGACGATGCAGGCGGTCGCATTGCGACCTACGCTGGTGAGCAACAGGACACGGAGCTACTGGACCGGATTGGACGTGAGCGCGCTCCGGAAGGCTTCGACGTCATCATCGACGACGCTTCGCACCTCGGTGAGTTTTCGAAGATTTCCTTCTTTCATCTTTTCGAGAACCACCTGAAGCCGGGAGGCCTCTACTTCTTCGAGGACTGGGGCACCGCGTACTGGGACTGCTACCCCGATGGTCGGCATTCGCACCCACCGACACGATCGGTTCCCATCCGCGAGAAGTTGTTCGGCGCGATGTCGGCCAACCCGCTCATCCGTGGCAACAACTTCCTGCGCCGGGCGACCAACAAGCTTCGGATCACGACCCTACGCAGGTCGTTCCGGTCTCATCAGCGCGGGACCGTCGGCGTGCTCAAACAGATTATCGACGAGTGTGGAGTCCTAGACATCACCGACCCAGAGCGCGGGCGTGGGCCAAAGGCGGAGCAACTAATTTCCAGCGTCCACATTCGACCCGGCCTTGCGCTGATCCACAAGGTCGACCCGAAGCAGGGGCTGTTTCAACTGCCGCCCGGGGCCTAGCTCTCAGTCACTCGCGCGGCGGCCCAAGCAGGTTTCGCTCGAGGATGAGGTCGGCGGCGCCCTCCCCCACGATGCGATTGCCAAGTGGCGTGAAGTGACCGTGGGATCGCTCCCAGTAGAGCAGCTCGCCTTTTCGTTCTTCGAACATGGGGAGCGGCGAGAATAGGTTGAAGTCCTCGAATCCCGGACCGAGCGGATAGGCCGAGCGGAAGGTCGTACGGTTCAGGCGTTCGGGGATGTCGATGATCAGGAGCTCGGCGCCTCCGTCTCGACTCACTTGGTCGATCCGTCTCAGGATTGCCAGCGTGAGACGCTCGGCGTAGCTGACGTCCTCTGCCGACTCTTCCGCCGTTTCTTGCCGCAGATCGGCCGCGGGTGCGGGTGCGGTGGGCTCCAGTTGCTTTGCCTGTGCAGCAGCCGACTGCGCATCACGGACGTCCGCCAGCACGGTCTTCACCGCCTCGCCGACCTTGTCACGGAACCAGTTGTAGAGCTGGCTATGCCCGGCGAGGAAACGGTACAGCGGGATGCGGAAGAGGATTTCGCGGCTCTTCACCGCAGGCAGGAAGGTCTCGGCCGCGCGTGTCAGCTTGCCATCCTGAAGGTCGAAGAGCCCGCTTCGAACGTTGTCGTCTAGGTCGGTGCCGTGCCAGCCAATCAGAACCAGGTCGGGCTCGTACTTCATGCCTTCGGCCTGCAGCGCAACCAGCTCTTCCGCGTTTCCGAATCCAGAAACCGCGAGGTTCACCAGCTCAACATCCTCGCCGGCCGCTCGGAGCCGTTCCACCATGACGTTGAGCAACATCTCGTCCGGGTGAGCGCCATATCCCATCAGGAACGAGTCGCCGAGAGCAACGATCCGCTTCTTTGCGTTCGGTTTCTCGTATGGAATCTCTCGGTCGCTGCGGATGCCCTTGGAGTTGGTTTGGATCTGGATCTCGTAGTCGGGCGTCGTGTGCGCATAGCTCTGATTCGGCATGTTCATGCGAACGCCATACTCGGCGCTTGCGATGTACCGGGGCAGCATCGGAACCGGGGCATAGATTCGCAGGAACAGCTCGGACAGGAGCAGCACGAATGCGCAAAGCGCAACGCAGGTCAGGATGCGGCGCAGCCTCGACGGTCCGCCGGATCTTGAATTCGAAATCTTGGTGCGGTCAGAAGGCAAAGTAGATGAACTCCCCTCCTTCGCTCGGGGCGAGAGCGAGGATCGACATGATGATGAAGGTCCAGATCGCCACTCGAACGAGAAGCGGCCACTTCGCCATCGGATCCAGGGTGGCGTAGCGCACCTGGAGGTACTGGAAGATGATCAAGGGGTGCGCGTAGAACAGGAGCGTCTTGAATTCCGCAAACGTTTCTGGGGAGCCATGGGGGTGCCCGAAGATCGAGAGCGTGAAGATCCTGATTGTCTCGAGGTTCTGCGCGCGGAAGATCAGCCAGCCGTAGAGCACGAAGCCGAACATCACGATTCCCTTGAAGAAGCCTTTTCCTCGGAAGTCGGGTAGGCGCCAGCCGCGTTCGTCGAAGAAACGGTAGAGCACCAGGATGGTCCCCTGGTACAGGCCCCAGATGACGAAATTCCAAGCTGCGCCGTGCCAGAGCCCGCCCAGAATCATCGTGATCATCAGATTGCGGTAGGTGCCGAGCGGCCCCGAACGATTCCCACCCAAGGGGATGTATAGATAGTCGCGCAGCCAGGTGGAAAGGCTGATGTGCCATCGTTGCCAGAACTCGGATGGGTCCTTGGCGATGTAGGGCAGCCGGAAGTTGACCATGATGTCGAAGCCCATGAGCTTCGCGGTGCCACGCGCGATGTCGGAGTAGCCGGAGAAGTCGGCGTAGATTTGGACGGCGAACGCCAGGACGGCGACGAAAATCCGGAGACCGTCGTCGGGCACGATGCTGCTGGGATCCGCCCCATCGTACGGTCCGAACGTACCGTTGACGATCGCGGCGACGTTGTCGGCAATGACGACCTTCTTGTACATACCCCAAGCGATCAGCCACATACCCTGGCGGATTTGCTCCCAATCGAGCGAGCGGGGGCGGCGAAACTGCGGAAGCAGATTCTTTCCGCGCTCGATTGGCCCGGCCACGAGCTGCGGGAAGAACGAAAGATACGCAGCGAAGTCGACGAGCGATTCGGTCGGCTCCACGTCGCGCCGGAACGTGTCGATCGTGTAGCTCATCGATTGGAACGTATAGAACGAGATTCCGACCGGAAGCACGATGTCGAGCGTGAAGCGATCCGGCGTGAACCCAAGAGCGTTCTCGAACAAAACCGCGAAACTGTCCGCGAAGAAGTTGTAGTACTTGAAGAAGCCGAGGATCCCGAGATTGACGGTGATGCTGAGCGCGAGTGCGACACGCGCGCGGACGTCCCGTTCGAGTCGGATCATCACGAAATAGACGATGTTGGCGCCGATCAGTGCTGCCGTCGTGAGAAGAAAACCGCTCCAGCCCGCAAGGCTGCGCGGCAAAAGCCCGAGCAGGTCGAGCTCGGGCGAATCTCCGATCCACAACGGGCTGAAGTCGAGCGCATCCCATCGCAGCGTCAAAAACAGAAGCGACGCCGTCATCAGATAGAGAGATGAAACGATGCGATGGCGGGCGCTCGAGGTGCCATTCCGAATGATGAGGGCCGTGTTGTAGTCGACGACCGTGGTGATCACGATGAGGAACAGGAATCGGATGTCCCACCAGCCGTAGAAGAAGTAGCTGCCTGCCAGAAGCAAGACGTTCTGCCAGCGATAGTGCTTCTGGAAGGCGAGGTAGAGGCCGTAGACCAGAACGAAGAAAACGAGGAACTCGACGCTGTTGAAGAGCATCTAGGTCAGAGCTCCGCTCTATCGAGGCCGCGCTCGAGCGCATCGGTCAAAAAGGGGGTCAGTCGTGCTGAGAGCGCCTGATACCCCGCCTCGTTGATGTGGAAATCGTCGACGATGAACTCGGCGCGCATGCGGCCTCGATCCGAGAAGATCCGATCGCAGTCGAAGACCCGCACGCCGGACTCGTCCAGCCTCCTCAGGCGCTGGTTGATGTCGGCCACAGCGGTCAGTGTCTCGTTCGACCAAATCGGATATCGGAGCGGGTGAACATCGCCGACCGGAAAGATCGTGAGCACCACCAGCGGGATGCCGCGGGCTTGGATTCGGTCGATGATCTCCCGCAGGTTGGCCCAGCAGTTATCGACGATTTCCTGCGAGCGGCTGCGAAACACGCCCATCGCCTTCAAGTCGTTGATTCCGGTCTCGAGGACGACCATCCTGGGCTCGCGCTCGATGATGTCAGCGTCCAGGCGTGCCAGGAGCTGAGCGGTCGTCTCCCCGTAGCGACCCAGGTTGAGCACCTGAATGCCAGCAAGGCTCGGCGGCGCCGGCAAGGATGCGATCCGCGAATCACCTGCGAAGAGGAGGGCGAGCTTCGCCCGATCGGCGGCCGGCCCCGGGTTCCCGGGTGCCGGTGGCGGTCCGCTCTTCGCAAGGTCCAAGCGCAGCCAGAGATCCGCCCGGTAGGCCGATAGGGAGCGCGCCCCCTGCACGCCGGCGACGAAGATTGCGATGGCTGCGGCGACTAGACCGAGGCGCACCGGCGCGCTTTTCGAAGATTTGCCAGGCGATGAGCTCATTGTTTGGTCGCGTTGCGGGGGTAGCCGCGTCGAACGCCGTGTTTCAAGCTTAGCGAGCCCGGTCGATGCTGTACAAACTCCCGCTTCCTCATCGCCAAGACCCGCCGGCGACCAGCTCGTGCGCAGCCCGATCACGGGGCCACGTCGATTAGGAAATCAGCCGCTTTCGCAGGATAGATTCGCAAATCGGCCGACGAGGAGCTCGCGTCGGATCAGGATCTGCTGGGCATCCTGGTTTCGGTCATCCGGCCAGAGGTCGTTGGCATGGAGCAGACCGCCGAGGTGGAAATCGACCTGCCGAAGAGCCCGGGGATGACGCAACGCGCCAATTGTCCGCTTCTCTCATGCGAAGAGTCCAACGCGCGAGAATTGCAGAGGCGGATGCGCAGATCATCTCTGCATTGATCCACGCCCGGCTTTTCGACATAGGAGAGTTCAGGGCCTGCCGCAGGGCATCGCTGTGGCATGAAAGCTGCTCATCCGCAGCGCGCCCCTGCGAACCTGCAACCGATCGCGCAACATATGCGGCGGAGAAAAAGGGAGACCTCTTCATGGCCCACGGCAGCAGCCTCGACGCGGAATCGCTCCGGCTCGTTCTCGATTCGCTGGACGATTTCGCCAGGGCGAACCTGAGCGATGAAAAGCTCCTCGAGCTCGACGAGAAGGACATCTTTCCCGAAGAGCTCGTGCGGGCGATCGGCAGTGAGGAGCTCGGCGTGCAGCTGGTGTTCATCCCCGAAGAGCACGGCGGGATGGGCGGTGGTGCCTTCGACGTCTACCGTGTCTGTGAGGCCATGGCTCGAATCGACGTCGGTCTGGCGACCGGCGTCTTGGCGACCTTTCTCGGTAGCGATCCGATCGTCTTTGGAGGAACCGCCGAGCAGAAGGAGTACTGGCTGAGCCGCATCGCTGAAGAGGGATTGCTGATGGCCTACGGGGCGACCGAGCCCGCTGCCGGCAGTGACCTTGGGGCGCTCAAGACAGTCGCCGTGCCCGTCGAAAAGGACGGGCAGGTCGTCGGTTACGAAATCACAGGGAACAAGCAGTGGATCTCCAACGGCGGCCGAGCGGATGTCTACACGGTGCTCGCGAAAGCGCCCGGCGGGCCGACCTGGTTCGTGGTGGAGCGAGGGGCTGAAGGCTTTTCGTCAGGCAAACCAGAGGACAAGCACGGGATCCGGCTGAGCAACACCACGGCGCTCATCCTCGAAAACGTCTACGTCGATGCCGATCGGCTCGTCGGGCTCGAAGAGGGTCAGGGATTGCGGCAGGCGCAGCTCGTCTTCGGCTTCACGCGACTCATGGTGGCGGCCTTCGGTCTCGGAGCGGGCTGGGCGGCACTCGACCGGACGATTCGATACTCGACCGAACGGATTCAAGGCGGCTCGCCGCTCTCGGAAAAGCAGGGCTACACGCACAAGCTGATCATTCCTCATGCGGTACGTCTCGAGGCAGCGCGCGCCTACATCGAGCAAACGGCCGAGGCCATCGACAAGGGTGGCGACGAGCTCCTGAATACCGAAGGCGCCATCGCCAAGTACCTAGCCACCGAGGCCGGAAACGCCGCAGCGGAAGCGGCGATCCAAGGTCACGGCGGCTACGGGTACACCAAGGAGTACATGGTCGAGAAGATCAAGCGCGACGTACGCATCACGACGATCTACGAAGGCACTTCGGAGATCATGGAGATGACGATCGGTCGCGATCGCTGGCAGCTGCATCTCAAGACGCGGGGCCAGCACTACCACGATCTCGGGCGGCGGCTCGAAGCGGTACACCGCGAACATCCCGAGGCCGGCGCCGGCATCGCCGCTTTGGGAGCGCACGCTCTTGCGGAAATCATGGAGCGTGCGCGCGCCAAACGGCTCACGCGCAATCAGCACGTGCTTTTTCGGATTGGGGAGCTGGCTTCCTATGTGGAAGGGGCGGCTGCGTTTGCTCGCCGAGCGGTCCGCGCAGAGGTTGACGCGCTCGACCCGAAGGCCCCAAAACGATTTTCCCCTCCGGCGCTCGCCGCGATGGCTCGAGTCTTTGCACGCGAAGCAGCTCAGCACGTTGCCATAGACGGCATGCGCTGGATCGTGGGTGCCGAGGACCCCGGAGATGCGGACAGCGAATCGCTCGAAGCGAGCGCAGGACTGTCCAAAGTTTATGCAGCCCAGGTGGGGTTGATCGATGACATGAATCAAGTGGGGGATGCGCTCTATGAGCGCTCCTGACGGACGAGGAGCCGGCAGATGCGAGACAAAGTACATCGAGCGATAGCCATCGTCGGAGTTGGCGCGGTGCTGCCCGACGCACAGAATGCCGAGGAATTCTGGAACAACGTATCGACGGGGCGCTACAGTATCAGCGAGACCCCGGTCGATCGATGGGATCCGTCCCTCTACTACGACCCCGATCCGAAGGCCCCGGACAAGACCTACTCGAAGATCGGCGGCTGGGTCCGCGACTTCGACTGGGATCCACTCAAGTGGAGGCTGCCGATTCCGCCCAAGGTCGCAGACTCGATGGATCGGACGCAGAAGTGGTCGATCATGTCGGCCCGGGAAGCCTTGTTGGACTACGGCTACCCGGAGCGTCCGCTCGACGGCGACCGGACGGCGGTGATCCTCGGCAACGCGATGGCCGGCGACCAGCACTACAAGACCGCGCTTCGCATTTTCTTCCCCGAGTTCACCCGTGAGCTGGATGGCGCAGAGAGCTTTCAGGCGCTTCCGCAATCGGTCAGGGCCGCGATCGTCGAAGAGACGATGGGGCGAATGCGAGAGCACTTCCCGAGCATCAGCGAGGACACGATGCCGGGCGAGCTGGCGAACATCATCGCTGGTCGCGTCGCTGCGGTGTTCAACTTCCACGGCCCAAACTTCACCGCCGACGCGGCCTGCGCATCGGCAATGGCCGCCTTCAGCGCGGCGATCTCGGGCCTCGAAGAGGGCGACTACGATGCAGTGCTGACCGGCGGTGTCGACAGCAACATGAGCGCATCGAGCTACACAAAGTTCTGCAAGATCGGTGCGCTCTCGGCGACCGGAACACGACCGTATGATCAAGGCGCAGACGGCTTCGTGATGGGCGAAGGGGCGGCGGTCTTCTGGCTGAAGCGGTTGGAAGACGCCGAGGAGGCCGGCGATAAGATCTACGCCGTGGTTCGGGGAATCGGAGGGTCGAGCGACGGCAAGGGCAAGGGGATCACCGCGCCCAACCCCATTGGGCAAAAATTCGCCATCGAACGGGCCTGGGCGCATGCCGGCGAAGATCTAGCGACGGTGAGCCTGATCGAAGGCCACGGTACCTCGACACGGGTGGGTGATGTGGTCGAGGTGCAGAGCATGGTCGACGCGTTTGCCGGTGCTGGCGTACCCAACTCGAGCATTCCGATCGGCTCGGTGAAGTCGAACATCGGGCACCTCAAGGGAGCCGCCGGAGCGGCCGGCCTCCTAAAGGCTGCCCTCGCGCTGCACCACAAGCAGTTGCCGCCGAGCATCGGGCTCCGGACCCCCAACCCCAAGATCGGCTTCGGCCAGATCCCCTTCTACGTCAACACGGAGCTCCTGCCTTGGGACGACTACAAAGAGGTCCGCAGGGTCGGCGTGAGCGCTTTCGGCTTCGGAGGAACGAACTTCCATGCGGTCCTCGAAGAGCACGTGCCGGGGAGGATTGAGCGCAAGAATCGAACCTCCGTTGCGGTGCCATCGGGGTCCGCTCTACCGCTGGCTTCCGGCGGCGTTCCGATGGCGGATAAGGCGCCGTTGCGTGGTTCGCTGGTGCTCGGCGCAGGCTCGACGGCGGAGCTAGCGATCAAGCTCGAAGCGGTGCTCGAAGAGGCGAAGACAGGGCACGCGCCCGATCGCAAGCCACCAGAAGCTTCCGATCTCAAGGCCGTAGAGCGTATCGCCATCGACTTTGGCGACGCCGCCGAGCTCGCAAAGAAGGCCACGAACGCCCTCAAGGGGCTCCGCGCAGGCAACGCTGCGATCTGGAAGGCGCTCCGGCCGCAGGGCATCTTCCATCAAACCGGCCCGGCGCCGAAGACCGCGTTCCTCTACACAGGTCAGGGCTCCCAGTACGTGAACATGTTGCGCGAGCTGCGCGAGGTGGAGCCGATCGTGGCCGACACCTTCCGGGAAGCCGACGAGGTGATGAAGCCGCTCCTCGGCCAACCTCTGAGCGAGATTGTTTTCGTGGACCCGAGCGACCAGGCTGCCTTGGCCGAGGCTGACGAGGCGCTTCGTCAGACCGCGATCACGCAGCCCGCCGTGCTGGCAACCGACTTGGCGCTCACCCGATTGCTGGCGGCCTATGGCGTCACGCCGGACATGGTCATGGGACACAGCCTCGGGGAGTACGGTGCACTGGTGGCGAGCGGTGCGCTCGGTTTTCGGGAGGCGCTCGAGGCGGTCAGCGCGCGCGGCCGCGAGATGACCAAGGTCTCGGTTGATGACAACGGCTTGATGGCTGCAGTTCTCGCGCCGATCGATGAGGTTCAGGCCATCGTGAGCTCACTCGATGGCTATGTCGTCATCGCCAACATCAATAGCTTCGGCCAGTCAGTCATCGGCGGGACGACGCCCGGCGTGACGGCGGCGGTGGAGGCGATCTCCAAGGCGGGATATCAGGCGATCCCCTTGCC
>Ga0209536_100017088_pt1 | contig 10294 bp, 5 predicted proteins | sample DeeMarSeWOR28_12_FD_187461 | JGI IMG/M metagenome (GOLD analysis project Ga0209536, IMG submission 187461) | Marine sediment microbial communities from White Oak River estuary, North Carolina - WOR-2-8_12 (SPAdes) (version 2) | ecosystem: Environmental > Aquatic > Marine > Intertidal zone >... | reverse complement strand
CGTCGAGGGCTCACGTGTGGAGACGGTGGAAGGTCTCGCCGCCGGTCCTAGGCTCCACCCGCTGCAGGAGGCGTTTGCCGACCTGGGCGCGGCACAGTGCGGCTACTGCACGCCGGGCTTTCTGATGACGGCGAAGTCGCTCCTTGAGGCGAACCGCACACCAAGCCGCGAGCAGATCCGCGACGCCCTGGCCGGCAACCTCTGTCGCTGCACCGGCTATCTCAAGATCTACGAAGCGGTCGAGCTGGCAGCTGCCCGGCTGCGCGGAGAGAATACCCTGCCGGATCCAGAAACGCTCCACGGGCGGCCCTGAATGGCAGACGTCGTGACGGCAGCGACGGCCGGGGACCGCGCAGATGAGCGACGTGTGGTCGGTCGCCCGCTCCGGAAGGTCGACGCGACGACCAAGGTGACGGGCAGAACTCTGTTCGCCGACGATATCCGTCTCCCGCGGATGCTGTACGCCCGCCTCCTGCGCAGCACCGAGCCGCACGCGCGGATCACGCGGATCGACACATCCAAGGCCGAAGCGCTCGACGGCGTCAAGGCGGTCATCACCGGTCGAGATCTGCCGGAGCCTTTCGGCATCCTGCCTGTAAGCCAGGACGAGCATGCCCTCTGTCCCGACAAGGTGCGGTTCATCGGCGACCCGGTAGCCGCGGTCGCCGCCACCAGTGAGGAGATCGCCACCGCCGCGATCGACCTGATCGACGCCGCGTACGAGCCGCTGGCGACGATCGCCTCGCCAGAAGAGGCGGTCCGCACGACCGATCCCCGCATCCACGAGTATGGCGACCGGGAGAACATCCACAAGCTCATCGATCTCGAGTTCGGCGATGTCGACGAGGCGATAGCGGCCGCGCATCTCGTGCGGGAAGACATGTTCCTCTACGGAGGCAACACCCACCTGGCAATCGAGCAGCACGCAGCCGTCGCCGATTGGACGGCCGACGGCAAGCTCACGCTGTGGAGTTCGACCCAGACACCGCACTACGTGCACCGTGCGCTCGCGAAGGTGCTCGGACTCCCGGCATCCCGGATCCGGGTGATCGCCTGTCCCAACGGTGGTGGCTTCGGCGGCAAGAGCGACCCGTTCGGCCATGAGATCGTCGTGGCGAAACTCGCGATGGTGACCGGGCGTCCGGTCAAAGTGACGCTCACCCGCGAGGAGGTCTTCTACTGTCATCGGGGCCGACACCCCACGCTCATGTGGGTGCGGACCGGGGTCGACGAGACAGGGCGGATCACGGGCATGCATTTCCGGACCCTGCTCGATGGCGGCGCCTATGGATCGTACGGCGTCGCCAGTGCGTACTACACCGGCGCGCTGCAAACGGTGACGTACCAGGTCGACCGATATCGCTTTCAGGGAGCCCGCGCCTTCACCAACAAGGCCCCGTGCGGACCGAAGCGCGGACACGGCACGCCGCAGCCACGCTTTGCCTTGGAGGTTCACCTCGACCGGATCGCCGAAGATCTCGGCAAGGACCCTGCAGCATTGCGGCTTGAACACCTCGTCCCGGCCAACTCGGTGACGGCGAACTACCTGCAAGTCGGCTCCATGGGGCTCGGGCCGTGCATCCGCAAGGTCGTCGAAGGCTCGGACTGGGCCGATAAGTTCCACCGTCTGCCCCACGGCCGTGGTATCGGGATCGCGTGTGGCAGCTACCTCAGCGGCGCGGGCCTTCCCATCTACTGGAACAACATGCCGCACTCCGGTGTGCAGCTGAAGCTCGATCGGGGAGGCGGCGTCACCGTGTTCTGCGGTTCGACCGATATCGGACAGGGATCGGATTCGATCCTCGCGTACATCGTCGCCGAGATTCTCGGTGTCGAGGTGCCGGACATCCAAGTGATCACCGCTGACACCGACCTGACGCCCGTGGACCTCGGGAGCTATTCGAGTCGCGTGACGCTGATGTCGGGCAACGCGGCTGTTGAGGCTGCAGAGCGCGCGCGGGACGTGCTGGCGCGACACACCGCGACGAAGCTCGATATCCCCACTGACCGACTCGCCTTCGCGGAGTGCCGGGTATTCGACGTGGAGAATCCGGAGACCGGCCTTTCATTCGCGGAGGCTGTGCAGACGGCCGAGGCGGTCGAGGGTACCCTGGTGACGGTTGGCTCGTACACGCCGCCGCCGAGCCCGGGGCGTTACCGAGGTGCCGGTGTCGGTCCCTCTCCCGCGTATTCCTATTCCGCCGCCGTAGCGGAAGTGGAGGTGGACCCCGGGACCGGCGTCGTCACGGTCCCTCGGATCTGGATCGCCCACGACGTAGGCCGGTGCATCAATCCCGTCGCCGTCATGGGGCAGGTCGAGGGCAGCGTGTACATGGGGCTCGGGGAAGCCTTGATGGAGGAGATGGCGTACCGCAGCAACCGCAGGATGGTGCACCGGATTCCGAGCATGCTCGACTACAAGAGCCCCACGACACTGGAGATGTGCGACGTCGTGACCTACCTCATCGAGGAGCCGGACCCGAACGGCCCGTTCGGCGCAAAGGAGGTCGGGCAGGGGCCGCTGTTGCCGGTTCCACCAGCGATCGCGAATGCCGTCTACGACGCAGTCGGGGTGCGCATCGACGAAGTACCGATCACACCTGAGAAGGTGCTCAAGGCCCTCAGGGACAGGGAGCACGGCCGCGAGGGCAGGTTCGGTCCGTCGGAGTTCCCGAGCATTCCCTGGCCCGATCCGACGCGCGTTCCCCCCCCATGGGAGAGCGGGGACGGGCGTGCCGTCAGCGGTGAGCGCGCAAGCACGTTGCCAGGAGCGGGTGGAGTCCGGGGCTCGGCGGACCGCGGATCGGTCGCGGAGGAACGGCAGCACTGATGCTCCGCATGCCGGAGTTCCGGTATTTGCAGCCGAAGTCGCTGCGACAGGCCCTCAAGATGAAGGAGGATGCCGGCCCGGAGGGCATGTACGTTGCCGGCGGCACCGATCTGTACCCGAACATGAAGCGGCGTCACCAGGAACCCAAGGTCCTCATCTCCCTGTCGGGTATCCGCGCGCTCAGCCGGATCACGGGCGGTGCGGGCGGTGCGGCTCTCTCCATCGGCGCAGGCGTGACATTGACCTCCCTGCATCATCACCGTCGCGTCTCACTCCACTATCCGGCGCTCGCGCGGGCGGCGGAATTGGTGAGCACGCCGCTGCTGCGCAACATGGGCACGTTTGGCGGCAATCTTTGTCTCGACACGCGCTGCAACTACTACAACCAGACCTACGAGTGGCGGAAGGCGATCGATTTCTGCATGAAGAAGGACGGCGCCATCTGCTGGGTCGCGCCGTCGAGCCCACGATGCTGGGCGGTCAACTCCAGCGATACAGCCCCCGTCACCGTTGCCCTTGGCGCACAGTTCGTGCTGGCTGGTGCGGACGACGAGCGTACGGTTCCGGCTTCGAACTTCTTCCGTGACGACGGTATCCGGTACCTCAGCAAGCATCCCAACGAGATCCTCACCGAAGTGCGCCTGCCGGCCCAGAACGGATGGGATGCGACGTACTGGAAAGTGCGGCGTCGCGGCGCCTTCGACTTCCCGGTGCTCGGTGTCGCCGTATGGGTGAAGTGGGAGGGGAACCTGGTTGCCGACGCGCGGGTCGTGCTCGGAGCCGTGGCAAGCTCGCCTCTGCTGGTTTCCGAAGCCGCGCAGGCCGTCGTCGGAAGCGATCTTGATGACGAGGCGATTGCAGCAGCAGCACGTTCGGCGTTCAAAACGGCCAAACCGATGGACAATACCGACCTGACACTCGCGTGGCGTAAGGAGATGGTCAGGACCTACGTCCGCAGGGCTCTCGAGGAACTGCGCGATCGCCGGCATCACGGGTAGTGGCAATCCGTTCGTCCTCGCTGGGAGCGCCTTCCTCATCGCCCGGTCCGGCCGCACATTGTTGGTGCAGACGACAGCGGCGGTGAGGGCAGGCAGCCGCACTGCTCCCGACTTCGAGTCGTTGATGAAACCGCGGGTGACATCTCTCCGAGACCACCGAGAATCGGCTACCATGATCAGGCATCTCGCTCCGAATTGGCGCAGACTCCCTTTGACGGGTCTGCTCATCACCACGGCGCTCACGAGCCTCGCTCCGCGCGGTGCAGCGCAGGAGGCTCAGACCGGTGTGCCCGTCAGGGACACGACGCAGCAGCAGCGTCAGCTTCGACCGATCCCGGTGGACGAGATCCCGGTGGGCGCCGTTTCCGTAGCCGACCTGCTCACGAGAATCCGCGAGACCCTGCGAGGCGATACGATCCTGAGCCGTTTGGACTCGGGGCTCGGGCAGCTCGAGCGCACCGTCGGGGTCGGCCGAGAGACCCTGACACCGGAGGCGCTCCAACGCGCCTCTTTTGACGAACTCGTAGACGTGGAACAATCGTGGCGGGGGTACGAGGGAGAGATCTCCTCACTGCAGCGAAGACTGAGCGAGCGGGGAACGGCCCTCGAGTCGGTTGCCGCCAGACTCGACACGACTCGAATCCTCTGGTCGCTCACGCGCGACTCAACGCCGGAGGCGGAGCTGCCCGCAGAGTTGCGGGCGCGCGTGTTGCAGGTGCTGGCACGGATCGACTCAGTTGAAGGGCAGTTGCGCGATCCGAGGACCCGCGTCCTCGGTATGCGCAATCGTGCGGCTGCAACGCTGGTAACGGTGCGCGAGTCGATCGACCTCATTCGTGATGCCCGTGCCGAGGCGCGCCGACAGGTTTTCCGGCAGGACAGCCCCCCGTTCTGGAAAATGTTCGACGTGCAGCCAGACTCCGCGGTAGCGGCGTCGCTCTCCACCGCATCCTTTGAAGGGCGCATGCAAGCGGCGGGCGAGTACTTCAGGACACACAGCTGGCAACTGTGGCTCCAGCTCTTGGTCGCTGCGGTGGTGGCCGTCGCGGTGTACGCCCTGCGGCATCGTGCGTCTCACTGGTACGACGGTCAACGAGAGGCTGAACCGCTGACGCTGTTCGAACGTCCCATCGCCTCGGGACTGCTCATCGCGCTGGCGCTGTCGCGCTACTTCCACCCCAGCGCTCCTGCATCGGTGTACGACGTCATGCTGATGCTCGCGCTACTCCCCCTGAGCGTACTATTGCCAGCCGTGCTCACGCGGGAGGCCCGCAAGACAGGATACCTGGTCATCGCGATCACCCTGACCGTACTAGCGTTCGAGCTACTCGTCACGACCATGGTCGTGCTCCGGTTGGCGGCGGTCGCTGTCTCGCTCGCGGGTATCGTGGCGTTTACTTGGCTGCTCGCTGCTCGAGATGTTCGAGGGCTGGCAGCGCAGCGGGGCTGGTGGCGGTCGGTGCGCATTGGGGCCTGGATCGGAGGCGCCGGCCTTGCGACTTCGATCCTGGCAAATCTGTTCGGGTACGTGAACCTGGCCGGCATCCTCGTTACGGGCATGATCTACACGGCATTTGCCGCCCTGGTTGCTGCGACGGTGGCCGCCGTGCTCGACGGCATTCTCGCCGTGGCGCTCACGACCGGATCGTCTCGCAGCACGCTGTTGCACCGGCAACAAGGAGACCTGCTTCGCCGCGGCAGGCGCTTCATCCATTTCGCTGTGACGATACTGTGGCTGATCGGCGCGCTGCGCATCTTCCGGATTCTGGAACCGGCGTTTGACTCTGCGCGGGCCATCTTCGGAGCCACGTTGCCGATTGGGAGCTGGACACTGTCCCTCGGCGATCTCGTGGTATTCGTGGTTGGCCTGTGGCTCGCCGTGATCGCCGCCCGCTTCACCCAGGCAATCCTGCGCGAGGAAGTTCTTTCGCGCATGGCCCTGCCCCGCGGCGTTCCGGACTCGATGTCCCGCCTGGCCTACTACGTGATTCTGGTGCTCGGCTTCCTGTTCGCGTTCGGCGCAGCAGGCCTAGACTTGTCGAAGCTCACCATCATCGTCGGCGCCCTGGGTGTGGGAATTGGATTTGGCCTGCAGAACATCGTCAACAACTTCATCTCCGGCCTGATTCTGCTGTTCGAGCGACCCGTTCAGGTCGGCGACACGGTCGAACTGGATACGTTGATGGGGAGCGTCAAGGACATCGGGATCCGGGCGAGCGTCATCCGTACGTTCTCGGGCGCTGACGTCATCGTTCCCAATGGGGACCTCATCGCCGGTCGAGTGGTGAACTGGACGCTCACCGACCAGCGGCGGCGGGTCGAGATTCCCGTGGGTGTCGCATACGGATCGGAACCGCAGCGCGTGATCGACATTCTCACAGGTGTGGCCGGGCAGCACCCCGATGTCGTGTCCCCTCCGGAACCAACGACGCACTTCATCGGCTTTGGCGAGAGTTCGCTCGACTTCATGATCTGGGTGTGGACCGGGCGCTTCGATCGCTGGTGGCTGATGCGGACGGAAGTCCTCACCACGGCCTACGAGGCCCTCGCCGATGCCGGTATCGAGATCCCGTTCCCGCAGCGGGACCTGCACCTGAAGACGGTTCGGGAGGCCGCAGCCCGAGCGCTGGCACCGCAGCCAGCCAGCGACGATACGGCCTGATCGAGAAGAGCCAGTACGACGTCCGTCGTACGACCATGTCGGTCCCCAGCCGGGCCGGCGCGTGGCCTGTCTAGGTCGCGCACCGGTCACGAGGCGGTCACGGCCCTCCCATAGCATTCCCCCCTAGCGGCCTACATCGTCGGCCACGGCGACGGTACCCGAAGGGGGGGGCACACCTTGGCGTTCAGGCATGTGTACAGACGCGCTCTTCGCGCATTGCTTCTCACTGTGGCGGTTGCGGGAGCAGCATCGCCGCTCGGCGGACAGCAGGCTACACGTCCGCGCGGGACCATGCTGGGCGCCGGAGGAACATTCACCACCGCCACGGGCGCGACGGGCGCGATCGCCGGCCCGCGCATCGATCTCGTGCTCTTACGACCGGGCGGTGTCGGACTGGACTTCGGCTTGGCCTATCTGCCGCCGTCACGTGTCGCCGAGGTCTTCCCGTCATACCAGGCGGTGCTGGGCGATGTCGGCGCTGCGTACTCCTTCCCGCTCGTCTCGGATCTGCTCCTGTTCCGCGCCGGCGGTAGCTTCCTGCTGAACGCGGATGGTCAGGGGGATATCGGTCCGTACGTCGGTATCGGGATCGTGCATTCCCTTACCGGCCGACTCGCGCTACGAGCCGGTGCCTCCGGTCGCTACTGGATCGATGGGCCCGGATTCGGAGCCGGAGCGGACCTCGGACTCGTCTTGCTGCCCAAACCGCACATGCGTGCATCCCAGCCTCCACGGAGCAGGGGCGAGCCGCGCCGGATCAACGGGTGGGCAGTTGGTGCCGCAGGATCGCTGCACGCCGCATCGTACGGGAACGACGGCCTCGCGTTCCGGGGGCCCTCATTCGTCGCCTCACGCATCACCCCGCGAGGCATCGGCTTCGAGAGTGGCATGACCTACCTCGTCCCGTCCGGGTCCTATGGCTTCACTGGCCTGGCTCTGGACCTGGGCATGACCTACGGCATTCCGCTCGGCCCGGGCACAGTCGTTCTCCTTCGTGGGGGCGCCAGCGCCATCGCGGGCGGAGACAGCGATGGATCTCAAGGTGCGGCGGTCGGGCTTTATCCTGGCGTCGGCCTGGTACGGCGCCTCGCCGGTCCGCTCGGGCTCCGCCTGGACGTGACACCGCGGTTCTGGCTCGGACAGGCGTCCCCCGCGACCGTCGGCGCAGCCGTGGGCCTGGTCTTGCTGCCATGAACGCCGGTGAGGATCCCTGGTGGTTAGGCTGCCCCCTCCCCCATCGAGGAGCGATCTCGAGGAGCGGCGAGTAGATCCAGCTCCATCTGCCGGGCCGGGGTCGCAACCTCGAGCTCGTCATAGAACTCGCCGCGGTCGACGGCTTCGCCCGCCAACACGCTGACGACCGCCAGCCAGTACAGCGCCGCTTCACCACTCAGCCACAAGGTGCCCGGGAGCACGAAGCCCAGACCCAGCCGCATCGCACTCACGACCGGTCGGACGGGACGGTCCTGGCGATACCGTGAGACCTTGCGACCAGCGTAGAGCAGCACCTTCACCCCGCCCACTGCGGCGGCGACTGGGGCAGATCGGGCGAACACGCCGGCGAGCAGAATGCCCGTGAGGAGCGCGCTGGCCGAATGCCACGACCATCCCGGCGAGGTAACTGCGATGCCATGCACGCGGTAGACGCGGTCGATCGCGACGAGTGTCGCGACACCTGCCGCAAGGGTGGCGGCATCGAGCACGAGCGGCGGTGTCGGCACGATCAGGCTCACGGCCCCAAGCGCGACGAACGCCGCGAAGCCAGCCACCTCGCGGCTCAGCCACGACGTGCGCACTCCGAGGACCGCCCGCCAGACCCCCAGTTTCCGCCCGAGATGAGAAGCGCTCAGCACCGTCGCGAGCAGCGCCAACCCAAGGAACGGCCAGACAGCAAGAGCGAGGGCGTCCACGACCTGAGCCGTCATGAGCGCAACCAGTGTCGGCACCGCAAGCGTGAATGCCGCCAACGGCCACTCGGATTGCACCGTGATTCGCGCGGGGAGCGCGTCGAGTCGCGGACGGTCTCCGGCCAAGCCCACTCGGCCTCGAGCAGCGTCCCACGGCACGATACGCACAGCCGGTCGCAACGCTCGTCCATCCGGCAGCCCAACGCTGCGCACGGTCAAGTCGCTCTCCTCGAGCGACGTTGCGGTGAGGGCTCCGGTTGGGCACGCGGCCTCGCATGCAGGCGCCAGCCCGGCATGCAGGCGCTCGATGCAGAACGTGCACTTGGTCATGACGCCTCGCCGCCGATCGAACCGTGGCGCGTCGTACGGGCAGGCCCAGCTGCAGTAGCGGCATCCGATGCAGCTGGAACCGTCGATGAGCACCGCTCCCGTCGCCGGATCCCGCGTGAATGCCAACGCGGGGCACGCCCCCATGCAGGGAGCGTGTGCGCAGTGGTTGCACGCCAGAGAGAGATGGAACACGGGGAGCACGGGCCAGCGGCGCGGATTGAAGGTCACCACGTGTCGCCAGCTCTCGGTGAGCGGGAGCTCGTTCTCGATCGTACACGCCAGCTGGCACGCGTGGCAGCCGGTGCAGCGATTCTGGTCGAAGCGGAATGCCAGCCTGTTCATTCGACTCGCTCCACGGCAACGAGTGTGTCGTGGAAGGCCGCCCCGTGGCCGATGTCGGTTTCCCGCCCGAGTGAGCACAGGTTGACCGCAGCACCGTCCGTGATCCACCACCCGTTGGCCACGGCGACGCAGCCCGGCCTGATGCCGGCATCGAGCCGCGCCGTCACCTCGAACGCGCCGCGATCGTTGAAGATGCGGATCCGGCCGCCGTCGGGGATTCCTCTCGTCCGCGCATCGTCCGGGTGCAGCTGCGCGGTCGGTGCCGGACTCACCTGGCGGATCATGGCGAGATTGTTGAACTGGGAGTGGATGCGGTTCTTGGTGTTCGGCGTCATGAGGTACAACTGATACCGGTCGCGCCCGGACGCCGGTTGCCTGACCGATTCCTCTGGCTCGACGTACGAGGGCAACGGATCCACACCCCAACGGCGCCGAGCGTTCTCGGACCACAACTCGATCCGTCCCGACGGCGTCGCAAAGACGAGGTCTGCGAATGCGACCTCCTGATGGCCGGGAGCCAACACGGGGCCCTCGCGCAGGCGCGCGAGGGTGAGACCGGTGAAGGCGGACAGGCGGTCCTCTAAGTAGGCCTCGATCGCGTCGTCACCAGGCTCGGGCAGGACTTGCCGGACGGCCACGGGGTCGATGCCGAGCCGGTGCGCGAGCAGCCGGTACACCTCCGACTCCGGCTTCACCTCCCCCGGAGGATCCAGCATCTTCTGCTTGAGTTGGATGTACGGATGCCAATACGCGCCGATGACGTCGGTCTGCTCGAACATGGTCTTGGCTGGCAGGACGATGTCGGCTTCCCGCGCGGTATCGGTGAGAAACTGATCCACCACCACGACGAACTCGAGTGATCGGAACGCGGTGCGAACCGCGTTCGTCTCCGGGTTCTGGGTGATCGGATTGCCCCGCTCGACCCAGGCCATGGCGAGCGGGGGATTCCGCTGCGCCAGCATGTCACGCCCGAGACGTGCCGTCGAGATCGAAACACGTGCGATGTCGTCAGGTTCCGTCGGCGGATAGAGTGCGATCGGATCTTTCACCGGATCGAAGATGTGGCTTTGCAGGTTGGCGTACGCCCACCCTGCACCTGGTCGGCCGACATTCCCGGTAATGACAAGGAGTGCGAGCAGCGACCGCATGGTCTGGCCACTGTTCGTGTAACGCTGCATGCCGAACCCCGGGCAAATCGTGACCGGCTTCGCTCTCCCGATCAAAT
>Ga0209536_100017087_pt1 | contig 10294 bp, 10 predicted proteins | sample DeeMarSeWOR28_12_FD_187461 | JGI IMG/M metagenome (GOLD analysis project Ga0209536, IMG submission 187461) | Marine sediment microbial communities from White Oak River estuary, North Carolina - WOR-2-8_12 (SPAdes) (version 2) | ecosystem: Environmental > Aquatic > Marine > Intertidal zone >... | reverse complement strand
CGAAAATAAGACCTTTCGGCTTCCGTGGCACCAAGACTGTTACTGGCTTTCCTGTAAGATTCATGGAAATAGGCTTTAAGAGAATCGTTCTGTTCAATGTTCTCTTCAAACCGTACCATAATAACCTCCATAAAACTTTTTTCGATTCCCAACTCTATGGCAAGGTTATGACATACATCATAATAGGTATCAACTTCATTTCTCTGCTGGTAGGCCACGGAATATCCAAGATCGAAAAAATATACACCCAGATTGGCTACCGCTTTTTCGGTCCTGCCCAGATACCCTGACATATTTCCCACATCATTAAGGATCAAGGGATTAAATTCAGCTCCCGTGGAATTTAGTATGGCCGCATATTCATTTGGTGGAGGCAAATTCGGCATTATTCTTTGCGCAGCCTCTTGTAAATCCTTTGTATCTTCTTCAATTTGAGCCTTCTCTTTTGTATCTCTTGACTGGCAGGCAACTACCATCATGACCGTTACAATGATTAAGAGTAAATTACTAATTTTCATATTGGTACGTTTTGTTTAGGCTAAGATATTTTAAACACTTTGCATATAAAGCTCAAAAATAAGGAACAAAATGAAAAAATCTATTAATAATTTAATAAAATGAACACCTAGATGGTTAATCCAAGTTGATGATTTATAGCTGTAAATTTTCAAACTTTTTACAGAACTTTAATTCTAATATGAATTTAAAATTGTTAATTTGAACTCTTCAAACTACTAAATTTTAGTCAATATGAATATTTCAAAAAAGATTCTACTGGTAATTTTATTTACTATAACCTTCCAGGTTTCCAAGGCTCAGTATGTAGATATTCTACCCTACGGGGGATACCAGTTTGCTGCCAATGTTGATGTATGGTATGGAGGTAACTCAGGCAGATTGCATTTAAATCCAGCCGGAAATTACGGGGTTGGTTTGGATGTGGTTTTGCCATATAGTGATATTTCTATATCCTTTTCTTTCACTGATGCACAATCTTCATTAACATTCAGGGAAAACTTTCAACCAGAAGAAGAATTGTTCAACATAAAACAGCAATACTATATGTTCGGTGTGAATAAAGAGGTAGACATGGATAAAATCCGTCCATTTGGTGGATTTATTCTTGGGTGGACAACCCTTAAACCGGATGATCCAGATGTGCCAGATCGAGACAATGTGTCGAAGTTCACCGTTGGTTTGCGTGGTGGTGTTAAGTTTTTCGTTTCCGACAGGATAGGATTATTTGTGCGGGCCAGGATGCTGCTGCCGGTACAATGGGCTGGCGCTGGAATCTGGTTTGGAGGCGGAGGAACGGGCACCTCGCTCAGTGTAGGATCTTCCATAATTACGGGTGATGTTGGAGGGGGATTGATCATATCCTTGGGCAGCAAATAAATTATTACCCAGAAAATAAATATTTTTAATTTAAGTATCCAGGACTTCATTCTATATCTGATTCTAATAAGTAGTCAGAATGGGTTGATTTGTATACAAACTTTAGTCGATTCATTTGATCAGATATGAATGAAATTGAATTGAGTCCGGAAGCGGTGACTTAGAAGGAAACATGATTTTTAAATCTTAACATGTCAATTTTAGAGTACATATTAATTGCTGCCTTCCTGATCCTGTTGTTCTTGTATATTTTAAACCTGGTGATCAACAACAAATTCCGCAAGAGAACTGTAGAGTACTTAAAGAATCAAAAGAAACAGATTCAGGAAAGGGATGTAAAGGTTGAAGAGTTATCAGACAAAGTCCGGGAACTGAATGCTGAAAAAGTTGAATTTCAAAATACAGTTAAGAAACAGGGCAGGGAATATCAAAAAATTGGGATAATCCTGGAAAGAGGTATTGAAGTTCAGTCCAACAAACTTCTTGATGACCTGACCAGGGTTTTTGATTTAAAATCCATACCAAAGACAGAAAAGGAAAAAGTCAGGGAAGAGATGGAATCCTATGGGAATCAGGTCAATAATATGATCAGCTGGTACCAGTCCGTATATGGAGATAATCCCCCTGAAGCCACATCATTCGAAATAATTGAATTGACACAGGGCATTATCAACGAGGTAACAAGCAATCTTCAATACAAAAATATAACCTTCATAAATCACATTGGCGAACCGCTTAATGTTTTGGCTGATCAGAATATGATCAGTTATGCCATCAATACCATCGCTACCTTACTGGGCGTCCGCTCGGTCAGCGGCAATACCATGTATGTAGATGTTGAAAGAACCGGCAAAAAATGTCTGATCACCTTTGAGGATGCTGGCCCGGGTACGGATGATGATTTGATAAAAGACCTTGCCGGGGAGAGCTTTGAAAAGGAAAAAATGCGGGAATTGGATGATTTTTCACTTATTTCGTTCTTAATGGCTAAGGACCTCGTCGAAAAAAACGGTGGAAAATTATGGGTGAGTTCAATTATGGAGGTTGGCGTTAAAATATCATTTTCATTACCAATAGAATAAATCTTAAGATATGGAAAGGAAACGAAGAACATTCTTCAGGACATTTGCAGCAGTGTTGACTGGTGCATCCATTGTGCCGCTATCTCGAAATGCATTTGCCCGGCAAAAGGCGAAAACTGCCTTTATTCATCATGTCTATTTCTGGTTAAAGAATCCGGATGATAAGGGTGAAAGGGAAATATTTGAAAAAGCACTCAAAGAACTAGGTTCAATTGAATCTATCAGCCTCCTGCACATTGGAAGACCGGCTGATACTGACCGGGATGTAATCGACAATACCTATCATTATTCTTTTCTCATAGGTTTTAAAGACAGGGCGGGACATGACATATACCAGGAACACCCCATTCATGACAAATTCAGGAATGAATATGCCCATATGTGGACAAAAGTTCTTGTCTACGACTCGGTAGATATATAATTTAGTACTTCGGCTGTCAATTTTTTGAGCAATCCTTTCTGCTAGACAATAAAATAAGGCCTTCAGTAGTAAAAATTAGACGTATAACTGAAGGCCTTATATGAAAGGCTTTAATTTTACAATTAAAAAGTGCTCAATTGTATTCTTGGATCATTTATTCAATTCAATCTGAGCACCATATGCCCTGCCGTAGATATAATCTTCAAGATCGTGTATAGTAGCTTCCTGGTCAGAAATCACGCGGTTCACTGCATCGCCTATTGATATGATGCCAACCAGGTTATTGTCCTCCAAAACAGGTAAATGTCGCACTTTTTTCACTGTCATTAAATGCAGACACTCCTGAATGGTGTTGTCCGGACGGACAATGGTAATCTCTTTCGACATCATATCACCAACAATGGACTCTTTCGATGTTTTACCCATCAATACAATCTTTCGGGCATAATCCCTTTCGGAGAATATCCCAACAAGTTTACTGTTGTCATCGACCACCATCAGTGCACCCACATCCTTTTTTGACATTAAAACCAGTCCGTCATATACCGTACTATTCACATTAATGGTCACTACGCCACTACCCTTTTCTGCAAGAATTTCTTTGACTTTACTTTTCATGAATCCTTTATTTTAATTTAGTTGCAACAGACAGTCTGTTTTTTGTAGCACCTCCCGGTAATACATAATTTATAAAAAAATCTATGAATTATAAAAGCTTTTACTGTTAAAATATTCGTTAATAATTAAAAATAGTTGTGTTTTCTTCCATAAATTTTTTAAAGTGCTGTGCGATCTGCGGTTCAGACTTTCGATGTAAATTAAGCCTTGGCTTTTTTAACATTTAAATATTTCGGATTATGGAAACCCAAGGAACTTCTTTTACTTGTTTAAAAATTTTTTGAATATTTTTGCATCCATAAATGATTCCTCCGAAAGGAAATTTTAAGAAAATGAATTACTTTAATTATTAACCAACAGATAAAACTATGAAAGCATTAAATCATTTCAGTTTTTTATTATTACTGTCTGTATTTGGACTTTTAATCGGATGCACTGAAGGCAAAAAAGCCGATCAGGAGGGGGGTGAACAAACTGCAGCCTCCGAAGAAACCGTTAGTGAAGATGAAGGCTGGATTGTATTATTTGACGGAACATCTACTGAAGGTTGGAGGGGATATGGTATGAATGCCATGCCCAGCAGGTGGCAAATCGTCGATGGCGCATTGTATATGCCAGGATCCGGAAGAGGTGAAGCCGGTGCTGAGGATGGTGGTGACATCATTTATGATAAGAAATTTAAGAATTTCCATCTAAAATTAAGCTGGAAAATAGGTGAAGGTGGAAATTCAGGGATCTTCTATCTGGGACAGGAATCTCCGGAATATGATGCCATCTGGCAAACCGCTCCCGAAATGCAGGTGCTCGACAAGGGGCATATCGATTGGAACCTAGGAAAGGATGGCAACCGTCAGGCTGGTGCCTTATACGACCTGATTCCGGCTGTTCCTCAAAATGCAAAACCTGCAGGAGAGTGGAATGATGTAGAGATTATAGTGTATAACGGTACTGTGGTACATAAGCAAAATGGTGAGCAGGTACTAGAATACCATTTATGGACCCCGAAATGGGAAGAGATGATCGCTGGAAGTAAATTCCCGGAATATAATGAAAACTGGGCAAATGTCGCTTCTGAAGGATACATCGGATTACAGGATCATGGTGATGATGTATGGTACAAGGACATTAAGATCAAAGAACTGTAGTAATAATATCAGCATATATTAAAAGGGCTGGAGATTCTGTCTTCAACCCTTTTTTTTTAATTTAACAATATTTCTGAAAAACATTTTGCGCAATCTCACCAGCTGAAAATATGACTAATGTTCTGGTTAAGAATAACTATCCGTTGTAAAAATTCATGGTACGCTCAATGCCGACTGTACCAAATGAAAGAATAGCCTCACAGGCTTTATCAAGAATGAAGGGTAATTCCTCAATTTCATCCTTGTCAAAGCGGCTAAGCACATAATCTACCTGTCTGCCTTTATTGAAATCATCTCCTATCCCGATTCTCATCCGCTGGTAAGCATTCGTTCCTATAACTTTCTCAATATTTTCTAAACCATTATGCCCGGCAGATGATCCTTTTTCCCTGATCCTTATCTTACCATACGGTAAGGCAATATCGTCAACCACCACAAGCATATTCTTAACCGGGATCTTTAGTTCCTGCAACCAGTAATTGATGGCCTTGCCACTTAAATTCATATAGGTTGTGGGTTTTACGAGATAAAACCTTTTTCCTTTGAACCGGAAGTCACCGATGAATGCATGCCTCGATAACTCGAAGCCAACCTTCTTAATATCAGCCAGACGATCTAAGGTCAAGAAACCTATATTGTGACGGGTCAGTTCATATTCAGGTCCCACATTACCCAAGCCTGCAATAAGATACTTCATTGTCCTTCAAAAATATATAAAAACAAAAAAATCCTGCCGTCGTATGGCAGGATTTAGCTTGCATGGTATATCAATGCTATTCTTCAGCTTTTTTCTCCTCGGCACCACCTTCTTCTTTGGCTCCTTCTGCACCTTCCTCAGCTTCAGCGCCCTCCTCTCCTTCTTCAAGTTCTTCTTCTTCCAGATCACCGGTTTTGGCGGCACGTGGAATAGATACTGATGCTATGGAAACCTGGGGGCTGTTAAGAATTTCGAAATTGTCTACTGCAACTTCCTTTACCTTAATGGTTTGTCCAAGATTAACTTCCGTAATGTCAAGTGAAATATCTTCCGGCATATCTTTGGGCAATGCGCGGACCAGTAAAGTCCTGGTATTGACCATTAGTTTACCTCCCTGCCGGATTCCTGGGGAATCGCCATAAAATTTCACCGGAACCTGCATCTTTATGGGTTTATCCTCATGTAATTCCAGGAAATCCACATGTAGGATCGTTTCGCTTACAGGATGGAATTGTATGTCCTGCAAAATACATTTGAACAGTTGACCTTCAATATTCAGTTGTACAAAATAAATATCGGCAGAATACACCAGTGGTCTGAACAAGATCATTGGTGCATAAAAATGCACTTGTTCATCACCCCCATACAAAACACATGGCACATTGCCATCTTCCCTGAGTTTTTTGGATTCACTTTTACCGAGATTTGCTCTTTTATACCCTATAATCTCTAAAGTTTTCATTTGTTTTAAATTTAAGTTTAATTGAAATTCTCCCGGAAAATACGGGATAATTTATATTAATGAATAAATAATGAACTAATCGATTCGTGATTGTGCGTTTTACGGATTCCTTTCGCAAACAGGTTGGATACCGTTAAAACTTTTATTTTTGGAGAAGGCTTTCGCAGCGGAATTGTATCAGTTACCACCAACTCTTCAAGTCGTGAGCCTTCAATATTTTCGTATGCATTGCCCGTTAATAAGGGATGTGTACATATTGCGCGAACTGAACGTGCTCCTTTTTCCATGATGATATCCGCCGCCTTGGACAAGGTGCCTCCCGTGTCGATCATATCGTCGACAATAACTACATCCTTATCCTGAACGTCACCAATTACCTGCATCGAGGCTACCTCATTGGCCCGCTTCCTGTATTTATCACATATTACGAGGTCTACAGCAAAATGCTTTGCGAATGCCCTGGCCCTTCCGGTACCACCAACATCAGGCGCAGCGAATACGAGTTCATTCAATCTCAATGTTTTCAAATATGGGATAAAGATGTATGACCCGTCCAGGTGATCCACTGGAATATCAAAGAATCCCTGGATCTGCCCGGCATGAAGATCACAGGTCATTAACCTGTTGGCTCCTGCTGCTGTTAGTATATTCGCTACCAATTTAGCCCCGATTGAAACTCTTGGTCGATCCTTCCTGTCCTGCCTGGCATATCCGAAATAAGGTGCCACTACAGTCACATATTTAGCACTGGCCCGACGGGCTGCATCAACCAGTAACAACGTCTCTACGAGATTGTCAGCCGGTGCATTGGTTGAGTTGATGATGAATACATCGCAACCCCTCACTGACTCCGTGTAAATTGGCAAGATCTCACCATCACTGAAACGTTGAATTGTTAATGATCCCAGGGGCTTGCCAAATTGTTGTGCTATCTTTTCTGCAAGGTACCTTGAATTGGTGCCAGAGAAAATTTTAACAGGAGCCATTTATTGTGTATTCCGTTTGTTGAATTTTTATAAAAATAAATTAATCCCGATTGTTACCGGGATTAACGTATCCAGTTGTCCGACCAGGGCTCGAACCTGGACTCTTCTGAACCAAAATCAGACGTGTTGCCAGTTACACCATCGGACATTGACCTCCATTTTGGAGGTACAAAAATAGAACTATTTTATTGAATTTGTTAATGATTAAATAAAAAAAAGATCAAATACAACATCCCCCTGAAAACAAGATATACTATATAAATTTCAGGAACCTATTCCCGTGGTTGACTTATTCCTGAGATACCTCAACTACCTGATAAGCTTTATTATCCCTTATTCATCATCAACTTCAATAGATATTCTATTCAATTTATTACTTCCTCAAAAAGTACTTCCAATTACCGAGAAATTTTGTCTAATTTTGAGATTCCTTACGTTGTGACTTATGAAGGTAAAAACTCTATTGATACAGCTTCTACTCTATGTGATGGTTGTCTCGATACTTCCATCATGTGCAGTGAATCCCGTTACAGGGAAAAAGCAGTTCATGTTAATGTCAGAAGAACAGGAGGTGGCCATGGGTGCTGAGTATGATCCAAGCGTTATTGCAACATTTGGATTGTATGAAGACGAAGCACTTCTTTCATTTCTAACCGAAAAAGGCACTGAATTGGCGAAGGTATCCCACAGACCCAACCTGGATTACCATTTCAGGATCCTTGATTCACCGGTAGTCAATGCCTTTGCTGTTCCCGGCGGCTATATATATTTTACAAGGGGTATTCTGGGCCAGTTTAATAGTGAAGCGGAATTGGTCGGAGTTCTTGGTCATGAGCTGGGCCACGTGACCGCCAGACATTCTGCAAGCCAGCAAAGCAAACAGCAACTTGGGCAAATTGTCCTGATCAGTGGGTTGGCGATATCGCCGGAATTCAGGTATTTCGGTGACTTTGCCATGCAAGGAATGCAATTACTGTTTTTGAAATTCAGCCGGGACAACGAAAATGAATCTGACCGTTTGGGTGTAGAATATTCTTCCAAGATCGGTTATGATGCGCATAAAATGGCTGATTTCTTTAAAGTGTTAGAAGATATGCAATTGGCTGATAATCAGGGTGGAGTACCCACGTTTTTATCCACACATCCGAATCCAGGAGACAGGTATCAGGCTGTGCATAGGCAAGCCGACACATGGCAGGACAGTTTAAAATATGGTGAATGGAAGGTAAACCAGGATCCTTACCTACAACGTATCGATGGACTGGTATACGGCGAGGATCCGCGTCAGGGTTTTGTAGAATCTAATGTTTTCTACCACCCGGGATTGAAATTTAAGTTCCCTTTCCCGCAGAACTGGAAACTGGTCAATACTCCATTACAGGTCCAGATCGCTCCGGAAGATGGTAAGGCACTGATCCTGTTGTCGCTGTCCTCAAAAAAGGATAATGATCAGGCTATTGAGGAGGATATCAAGCGGATGAATTTACAGGTTATTGACCGCAACTCAATTAATATAAATGGTCTGCCTGCGGTTTCTATTAATTCCAAATTAATCCCGCAGGAACAGAATGATAGTGCCCAGGATACAATCCGGGTTCAATCAAGTTATATCAAATATGCTGATAATGTATATGTTTTTCATGGTGTCACCTTCAATTCCATGTATGCACAATACGCTGCTAGCTTCTCCAACACGATGATGAATTTTGACATATTGAAAGATCCGGTGAGATTAAACAAACAGCCCAATAGAATCAGGATTAAGCAGGTGAATCGCACTACAACTGTACAAGAAGCCTTACAAGGTTATGGAATAAAGGGTGATGCAATAAAAAAAGTAGCCCTTCTCAACAACCTTGATCCTTCCGAATCCATACAAAAAGGAACCCTGATTAAAATCATTTCAGAGTAAACAAATAGAAGATACCTGCAGCTAAACGATAAACTAGCCAAGATCAGGATTTTACCTGATTCTCAATTCATTTTTTAGGGCCAATTGCATCTAAATTTTCATAATACCCAGACAATCCTTATATTGCCAGGATTATGTGATATCATTTTCTAAAAAACCAAAGTAAACTAAAACTAAAACAACCATGTCAACAAGAAAAGATGAATTGTTAAAAAAACTGGAGAAAGTCTTCCCGAACTGCCAGGAAAGAGCGGCCACCTACGATAAGGAAAACCGTTTTTTTAAAGAAGATTTTGATGAACTTAAGGAAGCAGGTTATCTCCTCATGTCCGTCCCGGAAGAATTTGGAGGATATGGTCTAAACCTTGCGGACAGCGCAGAGATAACCAGGAAACTGGCATATTATGCTGCTCCTACCGCATTAGCACTCAACATGCATGTATATTGGACTGGTCTTGTATCAGATCTTTGGCGTCAGGGGGATAAATCTCTGGAGTGGTTATTGAAAGAGGCCGGGAACGGAAAGGTCTTCGCTGCTGGACATTCCGAATCAGGCAATGATCATCCAGTCCTGTATTCTACTACGGAAGCTAAAAAAGTAGATGGAGGATATACATTTTCAGGTCATAAAATGTTTGGTAGCCTTACCCCTGTCTGGGATTTTCTGGGGGTACACGGACAGGACAACAGTGATCCTGAAAACCCAAAAGTAGTTCACGCCTTCATCCCACGAGGCACGGAAGGAATTGAAATCAAAAAAGTCTGGGATAATGTGCTCGGTATGCGCGCCACACGCAGTGATGATACAATTTTGAAAAACGTTTTCGTTCCGGACAAATACATTGCACGAAGTCTTCCCACAGGTTTCGCAGGCATCGATCCTTTTGTCTTGGGTATTTTTGCCTGGGCTCTTATTGGGTTTGGGAATGTTTATTACGGACAAGCTCAGCGAATACTTCCCTAAAATAATGGATATTGCTTTTACTCGCTATATGGAAGCACAACTTGACGAGATTGAAGAACACCATCTAGATTGGCTAGGTGTTTTGAAAGAATTTTATAATAGGATGGGTTTTGAAAAGATACGTTTCAGACCAGGTTATTTTCCTTATACAGAACCAAGCATGGAAGTTGAGGTTTTTTGGAATGATAAATGGATGGAGCTTGGCGGAAGTGGTATTTTTAGACCTGAAGTAACAGAACCCATTGGTATTAAAAGTCCAGTTCTTGCCTGGGGATTGGGTCTTGAGCGACTTGCTATGCTAAGATTTGGTTTAAAGGATATAAGAGATTTGT
>Ga0209536_100017086_pt1 | contig 10295 bp, 11 predicted proteins | sample DeeMarSeWOR28_12_FD_187461 | JGI IMG/M metagenome (GOLD analysis project Ga0209536, IMG submission 187461) | Marine sediment microbial communities from White Oak River estuary, North Carolina - WOR-2-8_12 (SPAdes) (version 2) | ecosystem: Environmental > Aquatic > Marine > Intertidal zone >... | reverse complement strand
CATCGGCACGCCGATGCTGGCCTCCATCATGAGAGTGCCCTGGGGGATCCTCACTCCGATCATCATCGTCGCCTGCTTCGTCGGCAGCTACGTGATGCGCAATCTCATGTTCGACGTCTGGTGCACGCTCATCTTCGGGGTGCTCGGGTACATCATGAAAAAGCTCAAATACCCTCTTGCCCCCCTTGCCGTCGCCCTGGTGCTCGGCGACATGACGGAGCGGTTCCTCCGGCAGAGCCTGATCTTGAGCGACGGATCGTTTTCCATCTTCTTCACCCGTCCCATCGCGGGCGTATGCTCGGTGTTTGCCATTCTCCTGTTCATGTTCCCGGTATACCAGATCTTCCGGGCTAAGAGGAAAGCCCGCGCCACCGTAGGGCCGGGATAGTCGGGTCGGAACGTGGGGGGATCCCCGTGGATGGGGATCCCCCCACTTGTTGACACAGAAAACGGGTGAGATTCCGATACCCTCATCATGACACCGAAACAGAAGATCCTGATTACCGGCGGCGCGGGCTCGTGCGGGAAAACCTGGACCGCCTCGCTCCTTGCTCGGGGGCATGAGGTGAGGGTGATCGACAAGGATGTTACGTCCCTCCGGCCCATCCAGGACGACCGGCTGACGTTGATCCAGGCGGGCGTGGAGGACCGGGATGCCCTCAAATCGGCCGTCGAGGGCGTGGACGCCGTTCTCCACCTGGCCTGGTCCTTCTCCGAGGATCCCCTCACGGTGCTGGAGCACGACCTGAAAGGCCATATCTTCCTCCTGGAGGAGGCGGCCTCCCAGAAGGTCAAGCATCTGGTCTATACGAGCACGGCGGTCGTATATGGAAAACCGCAATATTCCCCTATCGACGAGAAGCATCCTCTGGTTGTGGAAGAGGCGAGGAAGCCCCTCTACGGGATCGCCAAGGCCGCCGCAGAAAAACTCTGCCTCATGTACGGTAAGACAAAAGGTCCGCCGGCCACCGTCGTCCGGTTCTGGTGGGCGTACGGGGAGGAGATCGGGGGCAGGCACCTGCGGGAGATGCTCAAAACCGCCGCCGCGGGGGATCCCCTGGAGGTCCCCGCCGATTCCGGCGGCAGTTTCCTCCACATGGCGGACCTGACGCAGGGGCTGGAACGGTGCCTATTCAATCCCGGTGCCTACGGGAAGACGTTCAATTTCGCCACCGTCTACGTCACCTGGGAAGAGGTGGCGGACATGGTCAGGGATGCGACGGGTTCCCGCTCGGAGATCCGGTGCATCCCCCGGGGGGAATGGACGGGGAGCGCGTTTCTGGCCGATCCCTGGGAGTTGTCCGATGCCTCGGCCAGAGAACAGTTGGGATACGCTCCCATCGAGTCTTCCCGGGCGAAGGCGTCCCTGAAAAAAGCGATCGAAAACTGCTGGGGGGCGATGAGAAAGAACTCGTAGTCGGCCTAGCGCGACGGGAACGATCCACAATAGACAGAACGTCAAGAATCACGGAGGGACAGGATGATCGATCTGGGATGGTTCGGGTACATCGCATGGGATGCTACATTCTTCTCCGCGCTGATGAGCAGAATCGATCTGGGCTGGTTCGGGTACATCGCATGGGATGCGGCATTCTTCTCCGCACTGATGGCCATCATCGTGATCAACCTCATCCTGTCGGGGGACAATGCGGTCGTCATCGCCCTGGCCGTCAAGAATCTTCCAAGAAAGCAGAGAATGTGGGGCATCATCCTCGGATCGGGGCTTGCGGTCCTGCTGAGGGTCGTCCTCACCTTTTTCGCGGCGCAGCTTCTCCTGATCTCCTTCCTGAAATTCTTCGGGGGGGCGTTGATCCTCTGGATCGCGGTGAAGCTTTTTACGTCGGGGCACGAGGAGGAACACGTCGAGGCCGCGGCAGGCCTGTGGCAGGCGATCAAAGTCATCCTCATCGCCGACCTGGTCATGAGCATCGACAACGTGCTGGCGATCGCCGGCGCCTCGAAAGGGAACATGTTCCTTCTGCTCTTCGGCCTGGGCACCAGCATCCCTCTCGTCGTGGGCACAAGCGCCCTTTTGTCCATGCTGATGGACAAATACCCGATTATCATCACCATCGGGGCCGCCATTCTGGGCAAGGTCGGCGGCGAGATGATGATCACGGACCCCTGGATCCACAAGACCTTCCATCCCCCGCACTGGATGGACTACACGATGCAGGCCGTGTGCGCCGTCGGGGTCGTAGTGCTGGGGAAATATCTGCTGAAACGCAAGATTGCCAAATCCGCGGCGTTGTCTGCGAAGGGGGAGCAGGTCCAGGTTGGTGAACAAGTCGGCGAGAAGGAGTAGCCATGGCGATCGTGACGATATCGAGGGAATGCGGAAGCGGCGGGGAAGAGATCGGCAAGGCCGTCGCCAGGAAGCTCAACTACGAATATTACAACAAGGCTGCGATCTACCGGGATATCGAAAAGCACGGGGAGCAGTGGCTCAAATGGGGGGTCGAGCTGGACGAGCACGCCCCGTCCATCTGGGAGCGGTTCGACCGGTCGTTCGCCGGCTACGTCTCCCTGGTGGAGCATTGCCTCTATGAGATTGCGCTGAAGAACAACGTGGTGATCCTGGGCCGGGGCGGCAACTGGCTTCTGGCAGACATCCCCTACGCCCTGCGGGTGCGGATCATCGCGCCCATGGAGGACAGGATCCGGGTCGTCAGCGATCGCGAAGGGGTGAATCGGGAGTCTGCCGAGAAGATCCTGAAGTTCAGCGATCACGAGAGGTCGATCTTCCTGAAACGGGCCTACCACAGGGAATGGGACCATGCGGACGACTACGACATGACGTTCAACACGAGCCACATGAGCAGGGACGAGGTGGTCAAGCTGATCATCAATGAAATCCCCGCGAGGGAGAAGCAGGCCACGCCGGAGGCCCAGGAGAGGTTGCGCCAGCTGGCGCTGGCAGCCAGGGTCAAGTCGGATATCCGGACCGATTACCACGTCTTTATTCCCACGCTGGAAGTCGTCCACGATGGGACGGCGATCGTCCTTCGCGGTGTTTCTCGAGACCTGAAGCAACAGGAACGGGTTCTCGAAATCGCCCGGCGCTCGGCGGGTTCGACGAAGATCCGGAGCGAACTCCATGTGCGGGGCACGTAGGATGTAATACACTGTCGGTGTGGATCCGCCCGATCGGATATCGGTTCTTCTCGCTTTGTAACACCTTGCGAAGGGGAAGACGATGGAACCGATCCAGAAGACGACCGCACTGATCTTCGTCGTCACGATCGCCCTCATCATCACCCGCAAGATCAACACGGTCGGTTTCTCCCTGCTGGGCGTCGTCGCCATGGTCGTGGCGGGCTCCATGACCGAGGTCGAGGCCTTCGGGTTCGTGGACTGGAACGTGCTGATCATCCTGGTCAGCGTCTGGTTCCTCGCCGGGTACTTCGGCAGGACGGGGATCCCCGAGTACCTCGGGGACCTCTCGCTCCGATTGTCCCGGGGGAACATCCCCATGTTCGTCACCCTCGTCGGCGTGCTCGCGGGATTCGTCTCGATGTTCATCGACAACGTGGTCGTCGTGCTGATGCTGGCTCCCGTGATCGTCAGCATCCGCAAGATCTACGGCTTCAAGGCGACCGGGCCGGTCCTCTTCGTCGGCCTCTGTTCGAACTTCATGGGGACGGCGCTTCTCCTCGGGGACCTCCCTCCTCAGATGCTCCACAGCGTGACCGGCATCGAGTTCCTCGGCTTCCTCTGGCATTCCGGCCGGCCCTCGTCGTTTCTGATCCTGACCGCGGTCTACCTGGTCGTCTGCTTCCTCTTCTATCTGGGGTTCCGGAGATCCGGGTTGTCCCGCTGTGTCCCCGTCGGCGGGGCGCCGCAGGACGGCCTCGTACCCGGGGAACCCCGCATCCGGGACAAGCGGTTCGCGTTCATCGTCTGTGCGGTTTTCGTTCTGACCGTCTTCGGCATGGCGCTGAGGCAGTTTCTCGGCGTCAAGCTCGGGTTCATCGCGTTCGTGGGGAGTCTCCTGATGGTGTTCGTCATCGAAATCCTGCGAGGACCTCTCCGCATGGACGCTCCGGATGTCGAGTACATCCTGTCGGAGATCGAATGGAACGCCATTACGTTCTATGCCGCCCTGTTCGCTCTCGTGGGGGGTCTCGAGCATACCGGCGTTCTCACCCTCTTGGGCAACTGGTTCATTCCCTTTCTCCAGAAGGGGCTCCTCGTCGGGACCTCGGTCATCTACTGGGCCACGGCGCCCATCGTCGGGTTCGTGGAGCACGACGCCTACATCCTGACGCTTCTCTACGTGGTCCGGGACCTGGGGCAGACCCAGGGCATCCCGGTCTGGCCTTACTACTGGGCGATCGTCTGGGCCGGGACCCTGGGAAGCAACCTCACGATCGCAGGCGCTCCGGCCCTCTACGTGGCCCTGACGATCGGGGAGAAAGAGGACGGGGAGAAGTTCACTCTCCGGCAATTCTTCTCGTACACGGTGCCGTTCGTTGTTTTATCCCTGGGGCTCTGCTACCTCCTCATGGTGCTTGTCTGGGTCCTTCCGTTCATGAAGTAGGAGGGGGAAGAACGACCCCTGCAAACGTGTTGACGCGTTACCCGCAAAAACGGTATGAAGTAAATAAGCGGCACATCCTCGTGGCCCGCGACAGGAACGGGGTACCGATCGTGCCGGAACGAAGCGATCCGGGAGGCACGACATGAAAAAGATGTTCACGGCGCTCCTCGGCGGGATTCTGTCAGGACTCCATACGATCTACTATCGCCAGTGCCGCATCCCCAAATCCGCGCAGCGCATGTTGAGGGCGAACGGGTACTTTCCCGAGGGGTGAGGGAAAGCACGCAGGATCTTGCCGCCGGGGGTTCGACGCAACCCCCAGAACGATGAGCGCCGCGTCAAGCAGGCCGGATGCGGCCGAACCGCTCCCTGAAGACGAGGAATCCCCCCCCGCGATGGTGCGGGCCCGCCCGCCGGAAGACATGCTGTGACCGGGACGAAGGCCGAGGGTGTGGCCGGGCAACGGAGGGGACATGACAATGGGAAAGAACCGGAGACCAACGGCCCGGGAGGTGGGGCAAGGAAGATGAAGAAGAAGATGGCCGGAGAGAATTTGTTGCTGAAAAAGTCTCCGAAGGGTCGGACCGGGAAGTATCTCATCGAACTGACGGCGTTGACCCCTGAAGAACGCAAGGATCTCGAAGAATCCATCAGGACGCACATGATCGTGCGGATCGTGGCGGCCGCCATCATCTGGTTCGTGCTGCTGCTGGTGGTGGTGCTGGGAATCGCCCGCGCCTACGAGGTCGTCTTGACATCGACTCGTCGATGACGGCCAGGTTCTACCCCTGGCGGATGCAGACGACCCCCAGGACAATGAGCCCCGCGCCCAGCAGGCGGATCCGCCCGAACCGTTCCCGGAAGAGGACGATCCCCCCCAGAACGCCCGCGATGGCGCTGACCTGCCGGACCGAGGTGGCGTACGACACCTTCGCCATCTGCAGGCCGATCCGGTAGGTGATGAACGACAGGAACAGGATGAGCCCGGCCGCGATCCCCTGCAGCCAGTGGACCCGGATCTCCTCGAGAAACCGGGCCGGGGAGTTCGTCAGCAGCGCGTTGGCCAGCAGGAAGAGAAACAGGGCCATGTCCAGGTAATAGGTGTAGACGAAGACGTCCGCGACCGTCACCCCCCGCTTGTCCACGATCGCCCCCACCGAGTAGAAGAGCCCCGCTGAGAGCGCGAACAGGACGCCGGGCAGGCGGATGTTCCGGAGGGGGAAGGAAAGTCCCGCCCAGGAGAATTCCCGCATCTGCAGGATGTACGCGCCCAGGAACACGACGAGGATGCCGCCCATCCCGAGGAGGGAGAGGCGCTCGTCGAGGAACAGGTATGCCCACAGCGGGATGTAGAGCGGGCCCGTCGTGGTGAGCGGGTAGGCGAGGGAGACGTCCGCGCGCTCGTACGAGGCCGTCAGGCACGCGTGGTAGATCGAGAAGAAGAACCCGGCCGAGAGGGCCAGGGGGAGGACCGGGCCGGCGGGCGGCGGGATCGCCCCGTACCGGAGGAGCCAGTACAGCGAGAAGATCCCGATCGCCGACGCGTGCATGAAGACGTTGAAGGCAAGCTTGTGCCGGGTCGTCTTCAGGATCAGGTTCCACCCGGCGTGCATCGCCGCGGACAGGAGGATGAAGAGCAGCGCGGTATCGGGCATCCCGCCTACGGTACGGCGGTCCGTCCTTTTTTGCAACCGCCACACCGTGCTCCGAAGGTATAATTTCCGCATGCGCCTCCCGCGCCCTGTCCGGACCATCCTGTTCGTTCTCGCGGGGATCGTCACCCTCTGGGCTGCGGGGACCGGGGTCTCCCTCGTCTTCCTCCCACCGGTCAGACCACTTGCCGACCCCCGGGCCTCGTCCGTCATCACGGTTACGGACTGGAAAGGAAAGGAGCACCCCTTCGTCGTCGGTCCAAAAAACCCCTACTGGACGCCGATCTCCTCCGTCCCCTCCTTCCTGAAGAAGGCGGTGATCGCCGCGGAGGACGCTCACTTCTACACCCACGAGGGGATCGACTACGAGGCGATCCAGGAGGCGATCCGGACCGACATCCGGAAGGGCCGGCTCGTGCGGGGAGGAAGCACGATCACCCAGCAGCTGGCCAAGAACCTGTTTCTCTCGAGGGAGAAGACCTTCACCCGGAAGATCAAGGAATACGTTCTCGCCCGCCGGATCGACGACCAGCTGAGCAAGGCGCGCATCCTCGAGCTGTATCTGAACGTCGTGGAGCTGGGGCCGATGGTGTACGGGGTGGGAAAGGGGGCCCGATACTACTTCGGGAAGACGGCATCCGGCCTCACTCTCCGGGAGAGCGCCTTCCTCGCGTCGATGCTCCCCGGTCCGAAGGTCTATAACCCGTACCGGAACCTGGGTCGCGTGGTGCGTCGGTCCGACCGGATCCTGCGGAGGATGGCCGCCGCCGGAATGATTACCGGCGAGGAGTACCGGGCCGCCCTCGCGGAAGCGCCCAACGTCGAGGGCCTCTCCCGCAAGGTGGACACGACGATCGCCTCCCCCGTTCCTTCGGACCCTGTGGAACTTCCCGTTTCCGATAGAGGTTCCGAACCGGGAACCCCCTCATCGGGGACGGAATCTCCCGCGGCGCCGGGGAACGTACCTTCGTATTCCGACGGGAGCGAAGCCGGGCCCGTGGACCGGGAATGAGGACACCCCCTCCCGCCTGACTCTTCCTCCCGATCCGAGAAAAAATCTTGACAGGAGAAGCGTGCATGGTATCGTTGTTTCAAAACTATGAATATACAAAACTAAGAATGCATGGATGTAGAATGGGGGCATGATGGAAAAAGTCGATATCTTCGAGATGCACGCCGATTTCTGCAAGACCCTCTCCCACGCCAAACGGCTGATGATCCTGGCCTTGCTGGCGAAGGGGGAAATGAGCGTCGGGGAGATCTCCGAGGTCATCGACGTGCCGCTGTCCAACGTCAGCCAGCACCTTTCCGTTCTGAAATCCCAGAATCTCGTTCGCACCCGGAAGGACGGGCAGACCGTCCATTACAGCCTCGCCGACAGGAGGATCATCGAGGCCTGCACTCTGATCCGGTCCGTGCTCCTGGACCTCATGAAGGACCGCGGGATGGTCGCGCAGGAGATCGATCCAAGGTACGTCGTGACCGGCGGATGACGGATACCGACAGAAAAGGAGGGAAGCGATGAGCGTCGATCTTACGGCCCTGAAAGTGGACAAGACGGTGGATGCGAGGGGGTCTGCATGCCCCGGCCCTCTCCTCGAGGCGAAGCGCGCCATGGCGGAGGTGTCGATGGGGGGCATCCTGGAGGTGATGTCCTCGGATTCCGGCACCAACGAGGACATTCCCCTCTGGGCGAAGAAGGTCGGTCACGATTTCCTCGGGAACATCGAGGAGGCGGGATTCTGGCGGCTCTTCGTGAAGCGGGGCAAGTAGTGGCGGAAAGCGGCACGACGGGGAGAAGCGGGCCGAAGATCCTCGTCTTCTCCACGAACAACATCTCCGACCCGGGAATCGATCAGGCCGGCAGCTCCCACATGAGCTACCCGCCGGCGGTCCGGGTGATCAGCCTTCCCTGCTCGAGCGGCATCCGCCCGAACTGGGTGCTGCATGCCCTGGAGTCGGGATTCGACGGCGTCTTCATCGCCGCGGACGGAAGCGACTGCGCCTTTCTTCCGGATTGCACGGCCAAGACTGCAAGCCTCGCCCAAAAGACGCAGGCACTGCTCCAGGAGCGGGGCAGGGACCCGAGGCGCCTGAAGATGGCGGCGATCTGCTCGGTCTGCTCGGAAGCGTTCGTCTCCCACATCAGACAGTTCGGCGAGGCGTTGCGGAAGCTGTGAAGAACGGGTCCATGAACTGTGATGTCCTGGTCGTCGGGGGCGGTATCGCGGGGATGGAGTCCGCCCTCACCCTCGGCGACATGGGATACAAGGTGCTCCTGGTGGAGAAGGAGGCGAGCATCGGCGGGAAGATGATCCTGCTGAGCAAAGTGTTCCCGACCCTGGACTGCTCCAGCTGCATCTCCACCCCGAAGATGGCCGCCACGTCCCATCACCCCAACGTGGACGTCCTCGTCTACAGCGAGGTGGAGGAGATCGAGCTGCGGGCGGACGGATCCTTCACCGCAACGCTCACGAAGAAGCCGACATTCGTCGATCCGGCGGCGTGCACGGGGTGCGGGGACTGCGAGCTTGCCTGCTCGGTCGCGATCCCCGACAAGTTCAACTTCGACCTGGTGGCGGGCAGGGCCGCCCACATCGCCTTTCCCCAGGCAGTGCCCAAGAAGGCGGTCATCGACAAGACCGGCGCCTCGCCCTGTTCCCATACCTGTCCGGGGGGGGTGAAGGCGCACGGGTACGTCTCCCTCGTCCGAAGCGGCAAGTACGAGGAGGCGTTCCGCCTGCACATGGAGGACGCCCCTCTTCCGGGCTCCCTGAGCCGCGCCTGCTACGCGCCGTGCGAGGATCAATGCACGCGGGGCGAAGTCGAGGGGAAGGTCCCCGTCCGGGCCATCAAGCGCTTTATGGTGGACCGCTATTACGAACATCACCCGGAGCCCGAATACGGTCCTCCCGAGAACAGGAACGGGAAGAAGGTTGCGATCGTCGGGTCCGGTCCCGCGGGGCTGTCGACGGCGTATTTTCTGGCAAGAAAAGGATACCTCGTCACGATTTTCGAGGCCGGCCCCGAAGCCGGCGGCATGCTGCGCCACGGAATCCCGCCGTTTCGGCTCCCCCGGGAAGTGGTCGACCGGGATATCCGAAACATCACGGCGTTGGGTGTGGATCTCCGGACCAGGTCCCCCGTCACCTCCCTGGCCTCTTTGAAGGCCCAGGGGTTCGACGCCACCTTCCTGGCCCTGGGCACCATGGAGGGGCATGAGATGGGAATTCCCGGCACCGATCTTCCCGGCGTGTACGAGTCCATGGATTTTCTCAAGGCGGGAAACGCCGGAAATATGTTGGATGTCGAGGGGAAACGCGTCGCCGTCATCGGCGGAGGGAACGTGGCCATCGACTCGGCGCGGGTGGCCCTCCGGATGGGAGCCGAAAAGGTGACGATCTTCTACCGCCGCCGAAGGGCCGAGATGCCGGCCCACGACTGGGAGGTCCAGGCCGCCCTCGACGAAGGGATCGAACTGAAGGAACTGAGCGCTCCGGTCCGTTTTCACGGGGAGGGGGGCAGGCTTAACGCCGCCGAGTGGATCACCATGAAGCTGGGCGAGCCCGATGCCAGTGGACGGCGGCGTCCCGTCCCAGTGAAGGGTTCCGAGAAGACCTTCCCGGCCGACGTGGTGGTGTTGGCCGTCGGCCTACGCCCCAGCACGCGCCCCTTTGCGGCCGAGCTTGAGCGGAACGCGGATGAAACGATCAAGGCCGATCCCGAGACCCTCGCGACCTCCGTTCCTTCCGTTTTTGCCGGGGGGGACGACGTGACGGGCCCCTCCATGATCATCGAGGCGATCGCCCAGGGGAAGCGCGCCGCCTTCTACATCGAACGCACCCTGGAGGGAAAATCCCTTTCGGGGATCACCTTCGATGCCCGTCTTCCCGCGGTGGAGCAGAAAGCCGTTCTGGACCGGGCAAAGGTCGGGCCGTCCCGGCGCACGCCGTCGGAGGTGAGGGAGCGCCACGCGCGGGAGCGCCTCCGGTCCATGGACGAGATCGAGCTTCCCCTGACCGAGGAGGAAGCGCGCTACAGCGCCAACCGCTGCCTGGACTGCGGGGTATGTTCGGAGTGCCTGCAGTGCGTGAAGGCGTGCC
>Ga0209536_100017085_pt1 | contig 10295 bp, 6 predicted proteins | sample DeeMarSeWOR28_12_FD_187461 | JGI IMG/M metagenome (GOLD analysis project Ga0209536, IMG submission 187461) | Marine sediment microbial communities from White Oak River estuary, North Carolina - WOR-2-8_12 (SPAdes) (version 2) | ecosystem: Environmental > Aquatic > Marine > Intertidal zone >... | reverse complement strand
GCCAATGACCACTTGTACCCCTCCCCTGCCGGATTCCTGGCTAAGTATGCTCTTGAGCCAATCCTCCCCCTCCAGAACTTCCAGAATCTCCAGTACTCTCGGACTGCCGGTGAACTCGGGCTGACTCAGCAGGAGTCGAAGTCCCTCAAGATAAGGCTGGCCATAATCTAGCTTATCTTCAGCAGCCATAGTCTCTGCCAGGGATTCAGCTACCTGTCTCTCTCCAGAAGACAGCCCCTCTCTCCTGGCCATAATCTGGCTGCCGGTCATGCCACCATAGATAGAAGTGAGTTTGTTGGCCATCTTCGTCAGTGCATCCTGGCTGACCTTTCTATCAAAGGACAAGACCTGCCGTCTGACTCTTGCTTCATGCAGAACCACGATCAGCAAAGCCATGAAATCCTGCAGAGCCACCAGATCCAGGTGCCTCAACCGGCAACGGACCGCTTTGGGAGTGGTTACTATTACCAGGTTGTGAACAAGACGCGCCAGTAAGGCCGCCACGGTTCTTAGCCATTGCTCCAGCTCTTCCCTTGCTTCTCGCGATAGCTGATGAATCAGGTACTGCTCAACACCGGGCAGTTCAATCTCTTCCCCTATCAATTCCACATAGTAGCGGTAGGCCTTATCAGTGGGTATGCTTCCAGCCGAACGATGGGGATGGATGACATATCCTTCTCGTTCCAGGTATGCTGTATCATTACGGATGGTAGCCGAGCTCGCCGTCAAGCCATACTTCCCCATAATGGCGTTTGAGGCCACCGGTGCCGCTCCGGTAATATAGTCCTCAATTATCACCCGCAGAACAGTCTCTCTTCTTTCTCTCAGAGCCATTTAGCACTCTCCACCTTTGATTGCTAAACACATAAATTTAGCACTATGAACACGTTCTGTCAAAGATGCTGCGAAGGCCCGCTGAATTGGCTTGCTCTTGTTGACCGAAAGCCGATTATTAAGTAGTATTATGCCGCTAATGTGAAAGCCACCAAGCCATTTTCCTCCCCGCGGCGCGACGGTGAAGCGGCTCGAATCCTGAGATTGGAGGCCGAGAGGCAATCAAGTAGCATAAACCTTATTGCTTCTGAGAACCACGCCAGCCGGGCGGTACTTGAGGCCCAGAGTTCGGTACTTACCGACAAATATGCCGAGGGATACCCCGGACATCGCTACTATGGCGGCTGCCTATATATAGATAAGATTGAAGATCTGGCCGTGGAAAGGGCCCGCAAGCTATTCAAGGCCGGGCATGCCAATGTTCAGGCCCACAGCGGTGCTCAAGCTAACATGGCAGCCTACTCAGTGTTGTTGGAACACGGAGACACTCTCATGGGCATGCTTCTCAGCCATGGCGGGCATCTCACCCACGGCTTGAATGTCAATTACTCAGGGAAATGGTATAACGTTGTCCCCTACGGGGTCGATCGCAACACTGAAATGCTTGACTACGATGAGATTGAGAGGTTGGCTCTGGAGCATAGACCCAGGCTAATTGTAGCTGGAGCGACTAGTTACTCTCGTAAGGTTGATTTCGAGAGGTTTCGCTACATAGCTGACAAGGTGGGTGCCAGACTATTGGGTGATATGGCCCATATAGCAGGCATCGTGGCGGCCGGACTTCATCCATCGCCCGTGCCTCATGCTCACGTGGTTACCTCCACCACGCAGAAGACCCTGCGGGGCCCGCGAGGCGGCTTCGTTTTGTGCGATAGCGCTCTGGCTCCGGCCGTTGATGCTGCGGTCTTCCCTGGGATGCAGGGTGGTCCCTTCATGCACATCATCGCTGCTAAGGCCGTGTGCTTCTTTGAAGCTATGCAGCCCCAGTTCGTTGATTACCAGAAGTCGGTGCTCAAGAACGCTCGGATTCTGGCTTCCGAACTCCAGACGCACGGGATACGTGTTGTCTCCGGGGGTACTGACAATCACACTGTCATTGTTGACCTCTCTCCGCAAGGGATAAGCGGAAAGGACGCCGAACTCGCCTTGTGGAGCGCAGGTATCTCGGTGAATAGGAATACTATTCCTTTTGACCCCAAGCCTCCAGCGGTTACCAGCGGTATCAGGATGGGTACACCTGCCGTGACCACGAGAGGTTTCGGCACAGGGGAGATGAAGCGCATCGCCTCCTTCATTGCCAGAGTGCTTTCTTCCTCGGAGGACAAGCGAGTCCAGAAGCGAATCCGCCAGGAAGTACGAGACATGTGCCCGCAGTTCCCCATCCCTGGGCTGGCATAGACCGTGTCCCGTTCGGTCGGTTTCCCGCTCGCTTATACTCATGTCTCGTAAGAAACAGCGATGATTTGGTGTTATAATTGGGGTGATACTTCGTTAGCTGCCAAGTGAAGATGGATGAGCTGAAAGTATTCAGCGGCACTGCTCACCCTGCCTTAGCTAGGGCAGTATGTGCCTACCTGGACATACCACTGGGGGAGGCCGAGGTCTTCGAGTTTAGCAATGAAAACATCTTTGTGCGCGTTCTTGAGAATGTCCGGGAACGAGACATCTTCATCGTTCAGCCCATTTGCTCTCCGGTTAACAAGAGCCTGGTCGAGCTACTCATCATGCTGGATGCGTTCAGGCGGGCTTCAGCGGGGCGCATCACTGCTGTCGTTCCCTACTACGGCTATAGTCGCACTGATAAGAAAGACCAGCCCAGGGTTCCTATCACTGCTCGCCTGATTGCCGATCTGATTACTACCGCTGGGGCTAGTAGACTGCTGACCGTGGACCTGCATGCCCCCCAAATCCAGGGGTTCTTCACAATACCTGTGGATGAACTCACCGCTCGGCCCATGCTTGCTCAGCATATCAAAGAGAAGGCGCTTGATGATCTGGTAGTGGTTGCCACTGATATCGGTATTTCCAAGGCGGCCCGTGATGTTGCTGCTAAACTCGGAGCCCCACTGGCTATCGTGGAGAAGAGGCGCGTGGGAAATGTCGATGCCAGTGAAACACTCAACATAATCGGTGAGGTTCAGGGAGTACACGCCCTGACGGTTGACGATGAGATTGATACGGCCGGTTCTCTGGTCGGCGTCGTGAATGCTCTCTTGGAGCGGGGTGTTCAGAAGGTTTATGCCTGTGCCAGTCACCCTGTTTTCTCCGGTTCCGCTATCCAGAGGATAGCCACCAGCCCCGTGCAGGAGGTGGTGGTTGCCGATACCATACCTGTAAACGGCGATAAGAAGGTGGACAAGATTACCGTTCTGTCCATAGCTTCGCTTATTGGTGAAGCTATTCATCGCATCCATACCGGCTTGTCGGTAGGGGCGATGTTCGAGGGATGACAGGTTTGCTAGGGAATCGGATATCCTGAGCACGAAATACTGGCCAATATCAGAGCCTGAAACTCCGATGACCAGAATCAGACGAATTCTGGATTTGAAGTATTGACATTCTGGGTTTACCTAGAGCCCAGATATCGGGATTCGGGATCTTAGCGATCGATGGTCAAGTGGTTTAGCAGTCTGATTGATTCCAACGAGAAAGAACTGAAGCGGCTTCAGCCTCTGGTTGACGCTATAAGCGCGCTCGAGCCTGACTTCGAGAAGCTCAGCGACGCTGAGCTCCGGGCCAAGACCGATGAATTCAGGGCCCGGCTTGAAGATGGTGAGAGCCTGGATGATATTCTGGCGGAGGCCTACGCTGCCGTCAGAGAAGCTGCCAAGCGAACGATAAGGCAAAGGCATTTCGATGTTCAGCTAATGGGTGGGATTGTCCTTCATCAAGGCAAGATAGCCGAGATGAAAACGGGTGAGGGAAAGACCCTGGTAGCTACGTTGCCTCTCTACCTCAATGCTCTCGCGGGACAGGGGTGCCACCTGGTTACTGTTAATGACTATCTGGCCAAGCGGGATTGCCACTGGATGGGTTCCATTTACCACGCTCTGGGAGTAAGCGTGGCCTGCATCAATGCCCAGCAAGCGGCCGGTCAAGGTGGCCTTTCCTTCATCTATGACCCCGGCTATGAGTCGGAAGACCGGAAGTGGAAATCTCTTCGCGCCATCACCCGCCGTGAGGCTTATGAGGCAGACATAACTTATGGCACCAACAACGAGTTTGGCTTCGATTACCTGCGAGACAATATGGTCTGGGACCTGTCTCAATGCGTCCAGCGCCCCTTGGCCTATGCAATAGTTGATGAGGTTGATAACATCCTTATAGACGAAGCCCGGACGCCATTGATTATCAGCGGGGCTGCCGAAGAAGCAGCTCAGAAGTATTACACCTTCGCTCAGCTGGTATCCCGCATTGAGAAAGACACAGATTATACAATTGAGGAGCGTACACGCGCTGTCCATTTCACCGAGATGGGGATGGACAAGATGGAGGCGATGCTTAAGCGTGAAGGCTTGCTCAAAGCACCGGACCTTTATGACCCTTCCAACTACTTTCTTACTCAATACATGGAGAGTGCCCTGAAAGCTCATGCCCTGTTCAAGAGAGATAAGGACTATGTGGTCAAGGATGGGCAGGTCATCATTGTGGATGAATTCACCGGCAGATTGATGTTCGGCAGGAGGTATTCTGAGGGGCTACATCAGGCCATCGAAGCCAAGGAGAGGGTGAAGATTCAGCGAGAATCGGTAACCATGGCTACCATCACTTTCCAGAACTACTTCCGCATGTACCAGAAACTGGCGGGCATGACCGGAACGGCTCTCACCGAGGCCGAGGAGTTCCACAAGATCTATAACCTAGAAGTGGTTGTTGTCCCTACGAACAAACCGTTGATTCGGATAGAACATCCTGACCAGATATACAAGGATGAAAAAAGCAAATTTGCTGCCGTAGCCAGGGAAGTCAAGCAATCGAATGACCAGAAAAGACCGGTCCTGATCGGCACAACTTCTATCGAGAAATCAGAGTACTTGTCTGACATTCTGAAGAGGAATGGTGTTTCCCATCAGGTACTGAATGCCAAGCATCACGAAAAAGAGGCTGATATTATCGCCCAGGCAGGCCAGCCCGGCGCGGTGACTGTAGCAACCAATATGGCTGGAAGGGGCGTTGATATTATACTTGGAGGGACACCGCCCGGTTATCGGCCCTACGAGGATTTGAGAGATCACGCTCTGAAAGAGATGACGACTTTTGTGGCAGATGGGTTAGTGCTTGTGAACGACCAGACAGAAGATATGAGCTGGTCAGACGCCTACAAGCAAAGGTTAGCAGATAAAGAGAAGGGGATACGGCAAAGTCAGGAGCAATTGGGTCCACTTATAGCAACGTACTATCAGCGGTTTGGGCAAGAGGGTGAAGTGGCTGAGGGGGCAACCGAGCGGGAACCAGAGCTCAAGAGGATTGAGCAAATGGAGGCGACGCTAGGGCAGGCTGTGGAGGATTGCTTCCGAGAATATGAGAAATGGGCGCAGGAGATTGAGGATAGGTTGAGGCAGAAGGCGTCAGAGGTTCAGAGTACAGGCAAGGACCCGCTATCGCAGAAGATCAAAGGCATGCTAGGCCGCAGAACGCAAAGAGAGCTGACACAGTCCGCTGATCTGATTCAGAAAGGAATCTCGGAAGCCAGGATACAATTCAAAGAGTGGAGGGCGAGAAATAGAAAGGTGGTTGAGTTGGGCGGACTTCACATTGTAGGCACCGAGCACCATGAAGCCAGGCGGATTGACAATCAGCTGCGAGGCAGGGCGGGAAGGCAGGGAGACCCCGGCAGCTCTCGTTTCTATGCCTCTATGGAAGATGAGATTATTCGTCGGTTCGGCGGTGACCGCGTCAAAGGGATTATGAATTGGGCAGGTATGGATGAAAACACCCCCATTGAGCATTCGTTTGCCACCAAGGCTATGACCAATTCGCAGGTCCAGACCGAAGGTCACCATTTCAATATGCGGAAACACCTTGTGGAATACGATGATGTCGTCAACACACATCGTGAGGTCATTTACGCTGAGAGGAAGAAGATCCTCAGCGGCGCCGACCTCAAGGCAAATATAATCTCCATGGTTCAGGATGAAATCAAGGATCTGGTAGGCAGGCATCTCGCCGATGCTAGCTACCAGCGGGAAGACGAGAAGCAGGGTAGTCTATCCGGCTTGCTTGACGATGTATCTACCGTCTTTCCTGTACCTCCCCAGTCCAGAAGCGATGGGCTTTCTGGACTCAGCGAGAAGCAAATCACAGAGAAATTGACCGATTATGCTACCGGGCTTTACGATCAGAAAGAGCAAGATCTAGGCCCAGAGAACATGCGCATAGCGGAGAGGCTGGTAATGCTGCGAGTCATTGACCGGTGGTGGATGGAGCACCTTACCGCCATGAACCATTTGCGCCAGGGGATAGGTCTGCGATCTGTCGGTCAGGAGCAGCCATTGGTAGTGTATAAGAGGGAAGGCCATGCCCTATTCGAGGCCCTCCTGGCTGGCATCAGGTATGACGTTGCACATAACATCTACCACGTCGGGCTTACCAAGCAAGCTCCTCAGAAGAAGAAGGAGGCAGTTCCTGTGGGCAAGAGGGTCGGGCGTAATGACCCGTGCCCGTGCGGATCGGGCAAGAAATACAAACATTGCTGCGGCAAATAGCTAGTCTCCAGTAATCCCCATCTTAAGCTAAGAGGGGCTAGGGGAGTTATAATGAGAAGACTGTGCCTCTCTCAACGAGGGAGGCTTGAGAGGACACCTTGAAATCTATATTAAGCAGGAGGGTGTGATGCCAATCTACGAGTACAAGTCAAGAAACGGTGTTCACTGCAAGCTGTGTAGGGACAAGTTCGAGGTGAAGCAAGGGATGAACGACGAACCGCTGACAAAATGCCCCGAATGCGGAGCCGAGATAAGGAAGGTCTTTTCTCGCCCATACTTGGGGCGGAAGGAGTCGCTTGGCCACGAAGGCCCCCTGAACTATCTAGAAGGCGAAGACGATGAAATAGGACTGGAGGAAGACGCTGCCGAAGACGAAGTCTGGGAGTGAGGGAGAAAGATCACGTTTGTTCTGGGGATAATACTGGGGAACCCGAGACCACATGGAATTAGGGAAAGGACAGCGACCGCTGTCCTTTCTTTTGGCACTTGTTCGGACATTCGCTGGCCACTGCCTGAAGTGTGATATGCTAGGTGATTTGAACAAGTGACAGACAAGCCTAGCTTGCATAGCTGATATACATGCAGAAATCGACTAGAAGGAGGGAATCGTGTCACAGAAAGTAACCAAGGAAGAGCTTCTGGCCAAGGCGAAGAAGCCAGCGGAAGATGCAATGAAATTGCACGCCTTCTATCGGGGCAAGATGCAGACGGTGCCCAAATGCCAGGTCCGCGACTACAATGATTTTGCCGTCTACTATACCCCTGGTGTCGCTGAACCCTGCCGGATGATAAAGGCGGACGAGTCGAAATTGGCAGAGTTAACCAACAGATGGAACACCGTAGCTGTTGTTTCGGATTGCACCAGGGTGCTGGGGCTCGGAGATATTGGGCCCAAGGCAGGCTATCCGGTTATGGAAGGGAAGTGCCTATTGTTCAAATACCTCGGCGGTGTAGATGCCGTGCCTATTTGTCTGAATACCAAGGAGCCCAATGAAATCATTCAGGCGGTCAAATGGCTCCAGCCATCTTTCGCCGGCATTAACCTGGAAGACATTGCGAATCCCAAGTGCTTCTACATTCTTGATCGCCTGAGGGCCGAAGCTGAGATTCCTGTGTGGCATGATGACCAGCAAGGTACAGCCACGGTAATGCTGGCCGGCCTGATAAACGCTTTGAAGATTGTGGGCAAGAAGATGAGTGAAGTGCGAATCGTCCTCCTGGGTTCGGGGGCAGCCAATGTGGCTTCCGCCAGACTTCTCTTTGCGTCCGGAGCCAGGCCGGAAACCACTACAGTGGTTGATAGTAAGGGCATTCTGCATCCTGGACGTGAAGACATAGCGGAAAAGAAGGAAGAATACGCCGACAAGTGGCGATTTTGCCAGACCACCAACGATGAGAAGAAGACTGGTGGCTTGACCGAGGCATTGAAGGGCGCTGATGTACTGATCTCGTATTCCAAGTCAGGGCCTGGGGTAATTACGCCTGAGCAAGTTAAGTCAATGGCGAAGGATGCTATATGTTTCATCTGCGCCAATCCTATACCTGAAATCTGGCCCTGGGAGGCCAAAGAGGCAGGGGCTAGAATTGTAGGCACCGGCAGGTCCGACTTCCCCAATCAGGTAAACAACTCCGTGGGCTTTCCCGCCATATTTCGCGGCGTTCTCGATGTCGGAGCAAAGACCATCACCGATGATATGTGCATCGTGGCGGCACAGTCGCTGGCAAAATATGCGGAAGAGCGCGGCATGAATGAAGATAACATGGTACCGACGATGGGGGAGCCGGAAGCTTTTGTTCAGGAAGCAGTGGACGTAGGAATGGAGGCCCAGAAGGAGGGCATCGCCTCAGTAACAATCAGCCGTGAGGAATTGCACAAGAAAGCTGAGTCTATGATAAATAGTGCCAGGGCGACTCATGATGCCCTGGTAAAGGCCGGGTGCATCCCTCCAGCAGTGACTGAGTGAGGATGCCCGCGAATTAGGAAGGAACTGCTGTCATGCAGGCAGTCGAAGTCAACCACGTAGCCAAGTCCTTTGTCGATAGGGTCGCCGTTGACGATTTGTCTTTCACTGTGGCTCAAGGTGAGATGTTCGGTCTCATCGGTCCTAATGGTGCCGGCAAGACTACCACTATCAGGATGATGATGGACATCCTCAAGCCGGACTCGGGCAAGGTGACCATCCTCGGCGAGAAGTTGAATGAAGCTACCAAGAACAGACTTGGCTACCTGCCCGAGGAGAGAGGGCTGTATCGAAAGCTGAAGGTCCTCGACTCCATAGTCTACCTCGCGTCGCTCAAGGGTATGGACAGGCGGTCGGCTACCGAGAAAGCTGACGAGTTGCTCGACCAAACCGGGATGTCGGCCAGCAAGAATAAGAAGATTGAGGAGCTGAGCCGGGGCATGGGACAGATCATCCAGTTCATCGTTACCATCATCCATGACCCGCAGCTGCTTGTCTTGGACGAGCCCTTCGCCGGCCTCGACCCGGTGAACACCGAGCTATTAAAGGGAATGCTCGCCGACCTGAGGAATCAGGGTAAAGCGATAATCTTGAGTACGCACCAGATGAACCAGGTTGAGGAGCTGTGCGACCGAATCCTAATGATAAACAATGGGCATGCCATCCTCTACGGGGACTTAGGTGAAATCAAGGCAAGGTATAGGGGCAATTCGGTGTTCCTGGATTTTGAGGGTGAGCTGGGAGAGGTACCGGGAGTCACCGGTAGGCGAAATCACAAAAGCTACACTGAGCTGATGCTGGATGACAAGACAGCCCCCCAGCAGGTTCTGGAGCACTTGATGGGCCGCCGTATGGTAGTCAACCGCTTTGAAGTAGCCACTCCTTCACTTAACGAAATATTCCTGAAGGAGGTGGGAAAAACAGCATGAGCAAGACGCTATTGATATTCCGACACGAATTCCGGCACATGATAAAGAGGAAGGCCTTCATCATCTTGACCCTTATAGTGCCGGTCTTGGCTCTCATAGGCATAGGCGCTTTCCAGCTCGTGTCAACAGACCAGGCATCAGTTGAGACAACCACCATAGGCTACGTTGATGAAGCCGGCGGATTCGATCAGTCCACTAGTCAGGGACATATTGAGCTGGTCCGCTTTGATACGCACGATGATGCCACGGCTGCCCTGATCAACGGCGGTGTGTCCGAGTATTTCATTATTCCGTCGGATTATCTTTCAACCGGAGTGATTAGCCGCTATACGCTGAAGAGACAGCTGGAAACGCCCCTGCCCATCGCCACCGCCATTAAGAATTTCCTCACCAGCAATATGCTAGCCGACAAAGTACCTCCCGAAACGGTATATCGGGTAGAGGCCCCCTTAGAATTGATGACCACCAGACTTACCGAAACGGGTGAGGTAGCTCCTGAGCAGGGCGGATATGGAAATGTCATCATTCCCGCGATTTTTGGCCTGCTGCTGGCTCTCTCTTTGCAGGCTTCTACCATCTACTTGGTGCAGGGGCTGGGAGACGAGAAAGAGAGCCGCCTTATCGAGGTATTGCTTTCCTCGGTTTCCCCCCGACAGCTACTCACCGGCAAGGTCCTGGGGCTGGGTGCTGCTGGGCTGCTACAGGTGGTCATCTGGCTGATCTCATTGCCACTTGTGTTGAACCTGGCCTCATCTAGTATAGGCGGTTTCTTCAGCACGATACAATTACCCGCCAACTTCCTGGTGCTGGGGATAGTCTATTTCATTCTGGGTTATTCATTGTTCGCGGCCCTGTCGGCGGGCGTC
>Ga0209536_100017084_pt1 | contig 10295 bp, 8 predicted proteins | sample DeeMarSeWOR28_12_FD_187461 | JGI IMG/M metagenome (GOLD analysis project Ga0209536, IMG submission 187461) | Marine sediment microbial communities from White Oak River estuary, North Carolina - WOR-2-8_12 (SPAdes) (version 2) | ecosystem: Environmental > Aquatic > Marine > Intertidal zone >... | reverse complement strand
AGTATTATCAAAAAAAGAGATTGTTTCTGGTGGCTTGGGTACCATTATCCACTTCTCTATAAGGCTCCCTGTTTCTATGTCCCGCAGCAGAAAAGTTCCCTTGTCCTTTTCTTTTTGTTCAAAAAAACTTATGAGCCCTAAGGTGCGTCCTTTATTAAAATATGTGTTTATATTATCCTGCAAGTCTCCAGGAAGGCTTACAAGGTTTTCCTTTTGTGAAAAGAATTGCAGGAACACCTTTCGAATATCACGAGGGCTTTCTGCTATTTTTAATGCAATATCACCTATTATCCCCACAGAGCCATATCCTTGCACTGTACCCTGGACAATGTAAGCAAAACCAATTGCCCCAAGAGTCATGAGGAATATGGTTAAAACCAAGATCCACATTTCAACTTTTTTGAATAAAAATCTTTCGAGCACAATACAAAACACTCCTTCGAAAAATGAACGCTGAGATAAAATAAAACTAGTTTGAAGCGTTTAGAGGGAGCTTGAAAAGATTGCTCGTCGGTTCTTTCGCAAGAACTGCTATAATAAATTTCGAATTTAAGAAGAACGAGATATGCATGTATAACCCCTTTTGAAAATAAACACATAAACCAACCTTCCTAAAGAAAGGAAATGGTGGCATCTGCAGAACCGGTTAGCCTGGAGGTTTTTTGCTGATCAAAGGGGTTAACTTCTTTCAGGGGGCACATCTTTGGGTCCCGGTCCCTGAACACCAAACAACTAACTATCCCCATTTACGGTTTTGGTTATCCATTTGTCAATAAAAATAATAAGAAAAAATGAGGCAATGATTAAATTTCTTACATGATAAAGATCGAAGAAGCGCTGCCGGGAGGCATGTCAGGTTGGGGAAGCGGCATATTACAAAAACCTTCGTGCATATCAGCTGGACTAGCTTTCCAGCACCTGCCTGTATAAATCCAGTTAATACCGGGGTATTCTTATAATGCCGGTAAAAAATACATGTGGCGTGATCAGTATGGCCCTGCTTTAATTGCAAGAGTGCTGCCTCCGAGTATGAAGGTTAACTCATGAATTGTTCTTATAAGTCAGTTGCACTAGACATGGGAGCTCCTAAATATGCTCAAAAGTTACTATTGGGGCAAACAATGTGTACTTTTACGTGAACATAAGATAGTATTTATGAAGTATTACGTGATTGGCTCAAGCTTTTTCCAAACAAAATTAAGGAATATAGTGCTGAATAAATTTTTATTGTAGCACTGTTTTCATTAACAAAATATGAATTTACATAAAACACTCAAAACCCAGGCAAAGGATACTGGACTCGCCATAGTTCTGATCTTGCTTATTATTGAATATCTCAAGCATCCCACCCCGATTATCATTGCAGCAATAGCGGTACTGGTCCTTGTCATGACCCTGCCTGAGGCATTCAGGCCCCTGGCTAAGGTCTGGTTTGGTTTTTCTCATTTTCTAGGTTTAATCGTCTCAAAAATAATTCTTTCAATTGTTTTCTTTCTAATCGTAACACCCGTGGGACTGCTCAGAAGGGCTTTCGGCATTGATCCCATGAAGAGCAGCGCTTGGAAAAAGGGAAAAGAATCTGTTTTGATTGCGCGTAATCATGTATATGTAAAAGAAGATCTTGAAAAACCATATTGAGACTGACGAATGGAATTTCTAAGAGACTTGTGGGGATTTCTTAAAGTTATGAAGAAATACTGGCTGCTACCTATCATAATTACCCTGCTTCTGTTCGGAATCCTGATAGTGCTGACCAGCGGGACTGCCATTGCACCCTTTATTTATACCTTGTTTTAATACAATACATTTTTAATGACAGAAACTGTTTTAGGAATATCAGCATATTACCATGATTCAGCTGCAGCTCTTCTGGTCAACGGTGAAATTGTTGCGGCAGCACATGAAGAACGGTTTACCCGTAAGAAGCATGACATGTCCTTTCCTGTTAATGCTATCAAGTATGTCCTTTCCGAGGCTGATCTAAGTGTAGCCGAACTTTCCGCTATTGCCTTTTACGATAAGCCCTATATCAAGTTTGAACGTCTCCTGGAGACCTATCATGCCTTTGCTCCAAGGGGATTGAAAAGTTTTCTTGCAGCTGTGCCCGTTTGGATCAAGGAAAAGCTCTTCATGAAAAAAATGCTATGGGACGAACTTGAAAATCTTTCCGAGGGCTATTTAATTAAAAAACCCCCTCTTTATTTCCCCGAACACCACCTATCACATGCTGCAAGCGCATTTTTCCCGTCACCATTTACCAAGGCAGCGATCCTTACAATTGACGGAGTGGGTGAGTGGGCCACAACAACAATAGGTCTTGGTAAGGGGAACGGTATTACCATTTTGAAGGAATTGCCCTTTCCCCACTCAGTAGGCCTTTTGTATTCAGCTTTTACCTCTTATTGCGGTTTCAAGGTTAATAGTGGCGAGTATAAGCTCATGGGCCTTGCTCCTTATGGAGGCTACGGTACTGACAATCATGCCGATGAGTTAAAAATGTTGATAAGAGAACATTTGGTAGACATCCGCCGGGACGGTTCCATTCTGCTCAACATGGAGTACTTTGACTTTGCTACCGGCTTGCGCATGTGCAAGGATGAAAAGTGGGAAGCGTTATTCAAATTTCCCAAAAGGGAACCTGAAAGCACAATTACGCAGAATTATATGGATATGGCGCTGGCCATTCAACAGCTGACTGAGGAGATAATCCTTAAGCTTGCCCAGACTGCGGTAGAATTAACAGGTACCAGGAACATGGTGATGGCTGGAGGCGTAGCTCTCAACTGCGTTGCGAATGGCAAACTCCTCAAGTCAGAGATCGTTGACAATCTCTGGATCCAGCCTGCCGCAGGAGATGCCGGCGGTGCATTGGGAGCTGCACTGGCTGTACATTATATTGGCTTAGAGAATGAAAGAAATATCAGAAAGGATGGTGTTGATCAGATGCATGGGGCCTATTTGGGACCAGAGTTTTCTGATCATGATCTCGTAAAACTAGGCCGCAAGTATCAGGCGCCATTTAAGTATTACAGCAACTTTGATTTACTGGTCAAGGAAGTCGCTACCATTCTCGCAGAGGGTCAGATAGTTGGCTGGTTCCAGGGTCGCATGGAATACGGTCCCAGGGCCCTTGGTAACAGGAGTATCCTTGGTAATCCGCTGGATCCTGAAATGCAGAAGAAGCTCAACCTGAAAATAAAATACAGGGAAGGATTCAGGCCTTTTGCTCCATCGGTCCTTGTTGAAGATTGTGAGCAATATTTTGATTTACAGGAACCATCTCCATATATGCTTCTTGTTGCACCGGTGCAGCAAGACAGGCGCAATCCCCCACCCGACATAGCTGAGCATGATGCAGGCAAGGGAGAAGTCTTTAAGCGCTTGTATCATCTTCGTTCTGACATACCAGCGGTCACCCATATAGATTATTCTGCTCGCATCCAGACTGTTAACCGTCTGACCAATGAAAAATACTGGCTTTTGATCAAAGCATTCAAGCAGAAAACAGGTTACGGCCTCATTGTTAATACAAGTTTTAACGTAAGGGGTGAACCTATAGTGTGTAAACCCGAAGACGCCTATCGTTGTTTTATGCGTACTGAGATGGATTATTTAGTTGTTGGCAATCATCTCTTCAAAAAGGAGGACCAACCCCAATGGCCTGAAAAAGATGATTGGCAAAATTCCTATGAGCTTGATTAAATTTTAGGATAAAGGCATTTAAACACTTATGTTGCATACACATAAGAGATAAATGGGAAGCAAATTCCTTACGCAAAATAACTTGCGATAGACCTTGCAGGAATGAATAATCTTGATACATCAAGGGCGCTTCAGGATGGTTACAGGATGCGTTTTGCAAAGTTAGAACACTACAGAAACGACGTCTGGAGGATTCTCTGTGAACAATACTTCAATAAGTTAATCCCCACTGATGCCAAAGTGCTTGATCTAGGTTCCGGATGGGGAGAATTCATAAATAATATCAAGGCATCACAAAAATATGCCATGGACTTAAATCCTGAAACGGGAAAGAGATTGGCTGCAGATATATTATTTCTTCATCAAGATTGTTCCAAAGTATGGGAAGGAGTACAAACAGACTCTCTTGACGTTGTCTTTACGAGTAATTTTCTCGAACATCTTCCTGATAAGGCGCAAGTCGAACAAACTATCGATGAAGCATATCGATGTTTAAAGAATGAAGGAATAGTCATCTGTCTTTCACCAAATTACAAGTACGTTAGTGGCCAATATTGGGATTTTTGGGATCATTACATTCCCATAACGGATCTTTCCATTTCCGAACTTCTAAAATTGAAAGGTTTCAGAATTGAATTACGTTTACCACGTTTTTTACCATATTCAATGTCGAATGGAAAAGCGCCCCCTCTCTTGCTATTAAAGCTTTACCTGAAACTGCCTATTCTGTGGTCAATTTTCGGGAAACAGTTCCTAGTCATGGGTAAAAAACTGAGCCAGTGACGTCATGCTCTGTAAGTGCGATGAGCATATCTAATCATGACCCTAAATCGCGGAAGCCCAAAAAACAGCATGATTATATTAAAAGCTGAGCCTGTCTTGAGTCCAACACATACCTTGCGCCCGGTTTGCTTACGGACACTGGGTTGGTTGCTGCTGCTTTTTCTGGCGACCCAGTTGATATTTCTCGGGCGGCCTACTGTCAATACTGAACATGCATTTGTAGAAGCAGCGCTCTCCCTTGCCAACATGCAGCCGCAAGAACGCATAGACTATTTCTGGTACTATCAAGCCAATCCGCTTGGTTATCCGCTGAATGCAGCCATGCTTCTCCAGCTGTTGCCGATGCTGAAGCCTCTGGCGGTAGTGAGATTGCTTTCAGTGCTGGGCGGTATGCTCCTGCTCATCAGCATGGCGGATCTTCTGCGCTATCTGCCAGAAACAAAAAAGACCGCAGACCGTTGGAGCCTGATACTTCTTGCCGTCCATCCAATGGTCTGGATTTACTCGAATAACGCGACGGCCGACATACTTCCAGCCGGATTGATCTTGGGCGCGCTTGCCTGCTGCTGTCGCGGCCGCACCAATATGTTTTGGCATTTGCTCGGAATTCTGCTCTTCTCTTCGGCATGTATCGTAAAATTTAACAGCGCCTTGATAGGGGGAGCTTTTGTCTTCATATTACTGACCTGGGCCTCCTATGATCGCGAACGCTGGTTAATACATACTGGATGGCTGATAGCTTACGCAGTGTGTTCTATAGCTACATTGCTCGCTTATTTTGTATGGATATATCATCAGTTCAATATCATTATTCTACCAGAGCGGTACAAGGAAATATTTACTTCGTCACTATCAATTGAGCACGCAGCCCTAACTTTGTTATTCTATCTGGGTTTTCTTATGATATTTGCCGGTCCTCTGGTCCTGGTCATGTTCAGCACTCTCTTGAAAAAGAGGGATGAAACATGGTTTAACAGGCGCCTGCTTGCGCTTATTTGTTTTTATTGCCTGGTTGTAGTCAGCATAGACGGCATGAATACGCCAGGAGAGATGAACTTCGGCAGACTGGCTAAACTTCTGCCGCCGCTCGCATTGACCCTTGTATATGCATCAGGGATCTCCATGGTCCTCTTATTTTTCCACCTTTGTGCCCGCTCACTGAGTAATCCAAGGCAACAGGGATTCCTCGGGCTTATTCTTTCGGCTTCAATCCCTTTTTTACTAATCAGTTCAGCCACAAGACCAGCTCAGCGATATTTAATTTTGATCCTGCCGTTACTGCTTGCCTGGTTCGTTCATCTTGCTTGGCAATTACGGCCAGTAGTTTCACGTATCCTCATGATAGCCACTTTCATAGTATTTATCGGTCTCTCCACGCTTGGTTCTTTATATTTGAACAGTAAGGCACTTGCTGCAGAGCGGATGGCGCATTGGGTTAGGGACCATGACCTGATTGAAGAGACCAACCCAAGGATTCTGGCCAATCACATAGGCTCTTACTTCCCCTTGCAAAAACCAGCCAAACCCCAATACAGGATGGAAATCTGGCCGCGAAAGCAGGATTTGTCAACCCTGACTCCTGAGCATATAGAGCCTTTATCCATTGGCCCATTTCTGATTAAACGGTACGTGCTTGTGCCAATTGTACAAAAAGAACCTCAGAAAGAGGAGCCAGAAATATCGAATTGAAAAGCTTACTCGCCTTTTCCGGCAAAGTCGATTTACAATGTTCCACCGGCTTGCTTACTGGAGCAGCAATTATTTAAAGCCTATGCCTTTATACTTTTTACAAAAAACTTCAACTTATTGATTATGCACAATTTTTATGGTTCAAAGTGGAGTACAATTTAAAATAGGTTGCAGGTGTTGTGCCTCTTTCAAAAATTTTTACAGAACAGGAGAAGTTTAATTGTGAGAAATTTAGTGATCACAGGATCTTCCGGTTTAATCGGCTCTGAAATTGCAGTCTATTTCCATCAACAGCAATTCGCCGTTCATGGAATTGATAATAACCAGCGCTCAGTTTTTTTTGGTCCACCGGGCGACACCCGCTGGCGGCAAAAACAATTAATTTATGATCTTAAGAATTTTATCCACCATGAACTTGACATTCGTGACCGTGGCGGCATGCTTGACTTGATCAGGAAGCTGCGCCCGGCATGTATTATCCACGCAGCAGCCCAACCCTCTCACGATCGGGCAGCAGCAATCCCGTTTGAAGATTTTGACACCAATGCTGTCGGAACTTTAAACGTGCTGGAGGCGGCTCGTCTTTTCTGCCCTGAAGCGCCATTCATTCACATGTCAACTAACAAGGTCTATGGGGATTTGCCGAACACCATCCCACTTAAGGAACTTGAGACCCGCTGGGAATTTGATGATACTGCATACTTAAACGGCATCCCGGAAACGTTTTCAATAGATCAGTCAAAGCATTCATTGTTTGGCGCTTCCAAGGTGGCTGCGGATATTATGGTTCAAGAGTACGGCCGCTACTTCAATATGCCAACCTGCTGTCTGCGTGGTGGCTGCCTGACGGGCCCGAACCATTCCGGCGTTGAACTGCATGGATTCTTGAGCTATCTCGTTAAGTGCAATCTTTACCGCAGGGAGTACACAATTTTCGGTTACAAAGGCAAGCAGGTCAGGGACAATATTCATTCTGAGGATGTCGCCAGATTTGCTTACGCCTTCTTTAAAGATCCACGCTGTGGTGAGGTATACAATCTTGGCGGAGGCAAAGAAAACAGTTGTTCAATTCTGGAGGCGTTTGAACTGGTCAGTGAATTGAGCGGCAAGCCTCAGATTTATCGTTATGTCGATCAGAACCGCATCGGCGACCATATCTGCTATTACAGTGATCTGCGCAAATTAAAAGCGCACTACCCGAAATGGGATATTACCAAGAGCCTGCGTCAAACTGTAAAAGAGATCGTGCAATCATGGCAGTCGAGGGGATCGCAATGAAAATTCTTATCACAGGAATATGTGGTTTTGTCGGGAGCACACTGGCCAGGTCATGGATTGAGGCCGACCCGGGTGTCATCATCTACGGGATGGACAATTTTATACGGCCGGGCAGCCCTCAGAACCAGAATGAACTGCAAAACCTGGGGGTTAAACTCTGTCATGGAGACATCCGCCTCGCATCCGACTTTGAAACACTCCCTGCGGTCGACTGGGTAATTGATTCTGCAGCAAACCCTAGCGTTCTTGCCGGAATTGACGGGCATACCAGTAGCCGTCAACTGGTCGAGCACAATCTCATGGGTACAGTAAATATTCTCGAATATTGCAGACAATGTGGAGCAGGATTCATACTTCTGAGCACCAGCAGGGTCTATTCCATTAATACGTTAGCTGATCTTGCTGTCGAGCCAATAGAAAACAGGTTCAGCATCAAAGCTAGCCATGCACTTCCGGATGGCCTGAGCACTGCTGGTATCAGTGAAACATTCAGTACGGGATCGCCCATCTCACTTTACGGCAGCACTAAGCTTGCATCCGAAATTATCGCTCTTGAATATGGCACAACCTATGACTTCCCGGTCTGGATCAATCGTTGTGGTGTCCTCGCTGGAGCGGGTCAGTTCGGTCGGCCTGATCAGGGGATTTTTGCCTACTGGATAAACGCCTGGTTAAGGAGACGCCCTCTTACATATCTGGGATTCGGCGGCATGGGCTACCAGGTTCGGGATTGCCTGCACCCGCGCGATCTTATATCGCTTCTTCTGAAACAGACAGTTCCCGCTGCTGATGCACAAGCCAGGGTGATTAATTTAGGTGGCGGACTACAGAATTCAATGTCATTGGCAGAACTTAGTGCATGGTGTCATCAACGCTTTGGACCTCATGGAGTTAGATCCTCCCCCGAAAACAGACGCTTTGATATCCCCTGGATAATTATGGATTCATCTTTGGCTGAAGAAGCCTGGGGCTGGCAACCACAGACTCCTCTCATCAGCATCCTCAATGAAATTGCTCTGCATGCAGAGCAGCATCCTCAATGGCTGGAGATTTCCGAAAGCCCATGACAGATCAAACAGAGATAAATAATACCTTACAGTTTCTTTCCGTTGTCATACCTGCAAGAGATGAGGAGGGTTGTATATGCTCCACAGTTGAACATCTCCACCTGGCGCTGAGGCTGCAGGAAATACCCCATGAAATCGTCGTAGTGGATGACAGCAGTACAGACCAGACGTGGCCGCTGCTCCAACAGCTGAGCAAGCGACTACCTCAACTCAAGCCGGTCCAAAATACCGGCCTGAATGGGTTCGGCCGGGCCATCATCTGCGGGCTAAATCAAATGTCCGGAGATGCCGTTGTCATCATGATGGCTGATGAGTCTGATGATTGCCGTGATGTGGTTCGTTACTGGCAGGAGCTCAATAAGGGATTTGATTGTGTTTTCGGATCCCGTTTCATCAAAGGTGGAGGGGTGATTGACTATCCCTGGCTTAAGCTGTATCTCAACCGTTTTGCCAATGCTTTTATTAAGCTGATGTTCGGGATTAAATTAAACGATACCACCAATGCATTCAAGGCATACCGCAGAGAAACCATCAATGGCTGCCGCCCGCTAATTTCCGCGCATTTTAACATTACGGTTGAACTTCCGCTCAAAGCAATAGTTAGAGGGTTCAGTTGGACTACAATTCCGATCACATGGCGCAATCGACGGACAGGAGAGGCCAAACTGAAGATTAAAGAGATGGGCAGCCGCTATCTCTTTATATGTCTTTATATTTGGTTGGAAAAATACCTTTCAAGAGGAGATTACAGAAAGGGGCGCCTTGTGTCTAAAAGACCAGCACATTAACTGAAAAATTGACAATCGGTTACGCTAGATTTAGAGAATTTTATCCCAAGCTCATAACAGGCCTACAAAATAAATCCACACTGATATCTAGCGCGAAAATTGAAGACTACCTAATCCACACTGGTAACATCCTTTTGCAGAATAAAGTATTCCAGACGGATATTCGTAATTTGAGGAATTTTCACAATTGGAATTTCTCAAAATTTATATTTAACGAATTTTATATCGGACTTGTTTTTCTTGTCTGTTTTTTCATTAATACTTATGGAGTAGCAGTCGGATGGAACAATATGATATTAGGACCGCATGGCTTCAGACAAACGCAGACAGCCATAAGTGTCTATTATATGGTCCAGGAAGGATTTCGTCTTGATTATATCACGCCAGTTTTAGGGCCGCCTTGGTCTATTCCATTGGAATTTCCGCTCTATCAATGGATTGTTGCTCTAGTGGTCTTAATAACTAAACTTGACATTGATCAGGCAGGGCGGTTTGTCAGTGTGTTATTCTTTTATGCTGCATTAATTCCGTTTTTTTTCCTGAGCAGATATTTTCTTAAAAAAAACAGCTATTCTTTCATTTTTCTCAGCATCATTTTAATCAACCCGATATACATCTTCTGGACAAGGGCATTTATGATTGAGTCCACAGCACTTTTCTTTTGTGCTGCATACTTATTGTTTTTTTTAAAATCACTGGATAAACAAAAAAAGCACTATCTCATTCTTGCCATAATTCTGGGAAGCCTTGCTGGAATGGTCAAGATCACAACATTTTCAATTTTCCTGGCCGCAGCATTTTTTCTATATTGCTGTTTGTTTTATACAAAGATAACACACTCAAATAGCAAAGAAGATGTATTAAAAAAATATCTGCTCTACGGTATTCTTTTGGTTTTTGTTCCACTTGCCATTTCTTATGCATGGGTCCATTATACTGATAGTTTAAAAATTGAGCATCCGTATGCCAGGTTTCTAACATCATCCAG
>Ga0209536_100017083_pt1 | contig 10296 bp, 8 predicted proteins | sample DeeMarSeWOR28_12_FD_187461 | JGI IMG/M metagenome (GOLD analysis project Ga0209536, IMG submission 187461) | Marine sediment microbial communities from White Oak River estuary, North Carolina - WOR-2-8_12 (SPAdes) (version 2) | ecosystem: Environmental > Aquatic > Marine > Intertidal zone >... | reverse complement strand
CCGCCGAAGGACCGATCAGGCGCGGCAGCAGCCAGGCCGAGCCCCACTCGGCGATCAGGCCCCGTTTCGAGAACGCCAGCGTGAAGAGCGCCTTCTCGGAGGCGAAGCGCAGATCGCAGGCCAGCGAGATGGGCACCGCCATGCCGGCCACGGCGCCGTTGATCGCGGCGATCACCGGCTTGCGCACCGACAGCAGGTAGGTGTACGTGCCGCGGAAGTCCCCGCCCATCGCCGGATCGCCGGGGTCCGCCTCGAGCTCGGCGGGAACACCGGCGTCGCGCTCTCCCTCGCTGATGCCCTTCAGGTCGTTCAGGTCGGCACCGGCGCAGAAGCCGCGTCCTTCGCCGGTCAGGACGATCGCGACCACCGACTTGTCCGCCTCGGCCTGCGCGACCGCGTGCTTCACCTCTGCGCCCATGCGCGTGGTCCAGGCGTTGAGAGCGCCCGGGCGGTTCAGCGTGATGGTCGCCATCGGATCGGCGACCTCGTAGCGGATCTGCTCGTACATGGGGCTCCTCCTGCGCCGTGGCGCGCGCATCGCGCTTCAGGCCTGCGGGCCGGCGCTCGGGTTGCGCTGCTCGCGCAGCTCCGTGAGTCGATGCTCCATCGCGGCGAGCAGCTCCGGCTGGGCGGGAATGATGTAGAAGCGCTCGTCCCGGATGCCCTGGAAGACGGCCTCGGCCACCACGGACGGGTCCATTCCGCTCTCGATCCCCGCGGTCAGGTACTGGTTCATCAGCGCGCCGCCGGGCCCCCGCTCGGCGTGCGGACTGCTCTGGGAGCTCTGCGCCGAGGTCTGCATCAGCGAGGTCTTGATCAGGCCCGGGCACACGACCGACGCGCGTACCGGCGACTGCTCCAGCAGCAGCTCCTTGTGCAGGCACTCGCTGAGGGCCAGCACGGCGTGCTTGGTGGCGGCGTAGATGTCGAGGTAGGGCACCGTCGTCAGCGCCGCCAGCGAGGCCGTGTTGACCACGTGAGCGGGCTCGCCCTGCTCGCGCAGGATCGGCACGAAGGTGCGGATGCCGTGGATCACGCCCCACAGGTTCACGCCGAAGGCCCAGTGCATGTCCGCGAGCTGACCCTCCCAGAGCGCACCGGTCACGGCCACGCCGGCGTTGTTCAGCACCACGTGCACGGCGCCGAACGCATCCAGGGTGGTGCGGGCCAGTGCGTCGACGGCCTCGGCGCTCGCGACGTCGGTCGGCACCGCGATCACCTCGCTGCCGGCGGCCGCGAGCTGGTCGCGCGCCGCCTGCAACCGTTTCCCGTCCACGTCCGCCAGCGCGATCTTCATGCCCTCGGCGGCGAGCCGCTGCGCCATCGCCAGGCCGATGCCGCTGGCGCCTCCCGTCACGACGGCCACCCGTCCGGCGAACTCCTTCATCGCGGTCTCCTCGGTCGCTGCGGCATCCGGTCTCCTGCGGTTGGGCCGGGCAGTGTAACGCGGGGGCCCGCGGGAGTGGGGCTCACTCGGGCTCCCGCGTGGCCGCGAGGATCGCCCGCAGCAGGTCCTCGTCCCGGCTGCTGCGCCAGGCCTCGAGCTGGGCCGCGCCGAGCGGATCACAGGCGTTGCGCAGCGGTGCGCCGTCGTCGAGGATCGCGTCCACGACGGCCGCGGCCGCGCGCTGCGGCGGGGTGATCTGGGCGGCCACCCCGCGGCGCCCGCGCAGCATCCAGTCGGCCAGGGACGCATAGCCCGCGTGCTTCGCGCCCTCGGGCAGGCGGTCCGAGGCGGCCAGCATGTCGGTGTCGATCGGTCCGGGCGCGACCTCGACCACGCGGATGCCGAAGGGCGCCAGCTCGGTGCGCAGCGTCTCGCCGAGCGCCGAGACCGCGGCCTTGCTGGCGCGGTAGGCGGCGTAGAAGGGCACGGCGGTGAAGAGCGATGCCGACGTGACGTTGCAGATCACGCCGCCGCCGTTCGCGCGCAGCACGGGAATCGCCCGGCGCGTGACCTCGAGCAGCCCGAACAGGTTCGTCTCGAACATCCGGCGCCAGAGCGCGTCCGGTGCGTGCTCGACGGGCAGGTAGGCGTCGTCGACGCCCGCGTTGTTGACCAGCACGCGCAGGTCGTCGGGAATCCGGATCGTCTCGGGCCGGCACACGTCGAGCGCCTCGACCCGCAGCGAGCCGGCGGCGTCGGCCGGCGCGTGCGGCGGATCCGGGGCGCCCGCGGGATCGCGCAGCGTCGCGATCGCCTCGAAGCCGCGGCGCGCCAGCTCGAGCGCGATCGCGCGCCCGAGTCCACGGCCGGCGCCGGTCACCAGCGCGCTACCGCCCGGCCTCACGCGTCGTTCCGCAGCATGCGCGAGCCGGGCACCGACCCGTCCACGCGCACGCGCCGGTGGGCGATGCGCCAGCTGCCGTCGACGCGGGCGAAGTGGTCGGCGTAGCGGCCCCAGTGGTCGAGCCCCACCTCGGTGAACACGGCGAAATAGGAGTGGGCCCGCGCCTCGAGGCGCGAGTCGAGCTCGATCGAGATGCTCGACACATGGTGGCGCAGGCTGACCCGCTCGCTCGCGGCGGCCAGCTCCGACACGACCCGCTCCAGGTGTCGGCGGATCGCCGAGCGTCCCTGCAGCGGCGCCACCCCTTCGATCTCCATCACCCCGTCGGCGCCGAAGCAGGCCACCAGCTCGTCGAGCCGGCCGCGATCGCCGGCGTGGTTGTAGCGGGCGATCAGCGCGCGGATCTCTTCGCGGGCGCTCAGCTCCTCGAGGTCCATCGGGCTCCCTTGTGGCGGGCGGGGCGGCGAGTTTCGCATATTGGCGCGCCGGTTCGTGGAGGTGGCGCATGGCGCAGGGCGACGGGATGGACCCGACGGAGGAGCTGGCCGGGGAGCTGCGCGCGATCGCGGCCGAGCTGGCGCAGCGCGCGGTCCCACCCGGAGAGGCCAACGCGGCGCTCGCACTGGCACGCTCGCTGCGCGCCGGTCTCCAGGGTCCGCGCCGGGCGCGCTGGTACGACCGCGATCCGGTCTCGCCCACCACCTCGCCGGGGGCGCGCGAAGCCTACGGCGACCTGTCGCCGGTGCGGGGCCGGCTCAATCCGCTGGCGCCGCCCCTCGCGATCGAGCGGGTCGACGGTCCGGACGGTGCCCGCATCGTCGGTCGCGCCGTCTTCTCGCGCGCGTACGAGGGTCCGCCCCATGGCGTCCACGGCGGTGTGGTGGCCGCGATGTTCGACGAGGTGCTGGGAGCGGTGATGGGGCTGGCCCCGCCTCCCGGCGTGACCGCGACGCTGGAGGTGCGCTATCGCGCGGTCACGCCGCTCGACGAGCCGGTGACCTTCGAGGCCTGGGTCGAGAGCGACCGCGGGCGCCGCCTGACCGCGCGCGCCACCTGTCACGCCGACGGTCGGCTCACCGCCGACGCGAACGGGCTGTTCGTGCGCGTGGACTTCGGCGCGATCGAGCAGCGCATGGCCGAGCGGCGGCGCTCCTGAACGCCATGCCCGTCGTCTCCTACCCGCGCGCACTGGCGCTGCACAGCGAGCGCCACCCGGAAGGCACGGCGCTCCACGTGGATGGCAGTGCCCTCGGCTGGCGCGAGCTCGACCGCGCGTCCAGCCGGCTGGCGCGGGCGTTCGCCGAGCGGGGCGTCGGTCACGGGTCGTTGGTCACGATCGGCCTGCCCAACGGCGCCGCCTTCGTGATCGCCTGCTTCGCCGCCTGGAAGCTCGGCGCCGTGCCCCAGCCCATCTCGTCGAAGCTGCCCGCGGCCGAGCGCGACGCGATCCTGAACGAGGCGCAGCCGGCGCTGGTGGTGGGCGGCGAGCCCACTCCGCACTGGCCGTGGCTGCCCGGGGATCACGACCCTTCCGCCCACTCGGACGCGCCGCTGCCGGACGCCCGCTCGCCCTCGCGCCAGGCGCTCGCGTCGGGTGGCAGCACCGGGCGACCGAAGCTGATCGTCGACGCGCTGCCGGCCGAGATCGATCCGGAGCTGCCCTTCTACGGCAACGAGCCCGGCACGATCGTGCTGGTCCCGGGGCCGCTCTATCACGCGGCCGGCTTCGTGAACACCAGCACGACGCTGCTGCTCGGCGGCACCGTCGTGCTGATGACGCGCTTCGACGCGGTCGAGGCGCTGGCCCTGATCGAGCGCCACCGGGTCGCCTGGGTGAGCTTCGTGCCGACGATGCTCCAGCGCATCTGGCGCCTGCCCGCGGCGGAGCGCGATCGCTTCGACCTCTCGTCGCTGCGGCGCGTGGTCTCGAGCGGCGCGCCCTGTCCGGACTGGCTGTTCGAGAGCTGGATCGGCTGGCTCGGAGCCGAGCGCATGTTCGAGGCGTACGGCGGGACCGAGCGCATCGGGGGCACGCTGATCTCCGGCAGCGAGTGGCTCGCGCATCGCGGCTCCGTGGGGCGACCGACCGGTGGTCGGCGCATCCGCATCCTCGACGAGGCGGGTCGCGAGCTGCCCGCTGGCGAGATCGGCGAGGTCTACATGATGCCCCCGGGCGGTCAGGGCTCGACCTATCGCTACATCGGGGCCGAATCGCGCGCGACCGCCGACGGCTGGGAGTCGCTGGGCGACCTCGGCTACCTGGATGCGGACGGCTACCTGTACCTGGTCGACCGGCGCAGCGACATGATCGTGTCCGGCGGGGCGAACGTGTATCCGGCAGAGGTCGAGGCGGCGCTCGACGCGCACCCGGCGGTGCTCTCGAGCGCGGTGGTCGGGCTGCCGGACGAGGAGCTCGGCCAGCGGGTGCACGCGATCGTGCAGGCTCGCGGGCTGTCCGCGGACGAGCTGCGCGAGTACGTGGCCGGCCGGCTCTCGCGGGTGAAGGTGCCCCGCAGCTTCGAGTTCGTGGACGCGCCGCTGCGCGACGAGGCGGGCAAGCTGCGCCGCTCCGCGCTACGGGCCGCGCGAGTGGCCGGACCCTCCCCGTCAAGCCCCCGTCGCTGAAGCGGATTTTCTGCGCGAGGCGGGGCGCTGGCGAGCTCGACGCACTGCGCTATAACACTTGGATAGTATCTTGAACATCGTTACACAGATATCACAGCGTTCCAATGCAATTGACACCCGCCGAGAGCCGCCGCCAGCGCCATCGCAAGGAGGCGCGCCGCACCATCCTCGACGCGACCGAGTCGCTGATGGTGGAGCGCGGCAGTGACGACTTCTCGATCCGCCGCCTGGCCCAGCGCAGCGGCTACACCGCGCCGACGATCTACCACCACTTCGGCGACAAGCAGGGCCTGATCGACGCGCTGCTCGAGGAGCGCTTCTCCCGGCTGCTGGCGATGGTGCAGCGGGTCGACCGCGGGGCCGACCCGGTCGCGAACCTGCGCGCGATGATCGGCGCGTTCCTGCGCTTCGGCGGCGAGAACCCGACCTTCTATCGCCTGGTCCTGGCCGGGGGTCCCGCCGGCGACGATCGCACCCCGGCCTCGGCCGAGAAGGTGCGCGAGCTGATGGAGCATCCGTGGCAAGACCTGCACCGCAGCGGTCGTCTGGCCGACGACGACCCGGTGGCCGCCTCCCAGTCGCTCTGGGCGCTGCTGCACGGGCTCACCGCACTCCAGGTCGGCCGGCCCGACATCGAGTGGGCGTCCAATCTGACCGAGATCGCGATCGACTCGATGCTGCGCGGTCTGCTGCGCCCGACGCCCAACGGGGTACCCCGCTGATGCGACGCGAGCTCTTCGGGCTGTGGCTCGTGCCCGCGGCGCTCGCGCTGGCGATCGGCTGCGGGAGCGATACGGAGATTCCGGAGGTGCAGGCGCCGCCGGTGGCCACGGCGCCGGTGCGGGCGTTCGACCTCGAGGAGTCGATCCGCGTATCCGGTGAGCTGGTGGCGCGTCTGCACACGTCGCTCTCCGCCGAGGTGGCGGGTCGGGTCACCCGGGTCGCGCTCGAGGAGGGCGATGCGGTCGAGGTCGGGACGCCGATCGTCGAGATCGATCCCGAGCGACGCGAGCTCGAGCTGGACACGGCGCGAGCTCAGGCGGCCCAGGCGGCCGCGACCCTCGAGAACGAGCGCCGCGAGCTGAAGCGGGTGCGCACGCTGCACGGCAGCGCCGTCGCGTCCCAGTCGCAGCTCGATGCGGCGGAGACTGCGGTGGCCCTGGCCCGGGCGGGCGCCGAGGCCGCCCACGCGCGCCAGGGCGTGGCCGAGCGCGCGCTGCGCGACGCCAGTGTGGCCGCGCCCTTCGCCGGTCTGTTGGCCCGGCGCTACGTGAACGTGGGCGAGTTCGTGCAGCCGGGCACCCGGCTGTTCGACCTCGTGTCCCTCGACCCGCTCGACGTGGTGTTCCGCGTGTCGGAGGTGGACTCGGGCCGCGTGCTCAAGGGCCAGAAGGTGGCGGTGAGCGTGGCGCCCTATCCGGACCGCGAGTTCGAGGCGGTGGTGGACGTCGTCTCCCCGACCATCGATCCCGACACGCGCACGCTGCGCGTGCGGGCGACCCTCGCCAATCCCGACGGCGCGCTGCGCCCCGGCCTGTTCGCGCGCGCCGACCTGGGCGTCGCGACGCGCCGCGGTGTCGTGATCGTGCCCGAGGAGGCGGTGCTCGAGCGCTCCGACGGCTCCGTCGTCTTCGCGCTCGGCAGCGAGGGACGGGTGGAGCGGCGGCGCGTGCGGACCGGCGACTTCCGGCCGGAGGGCATCGAGATCCTCGAGGGCGTCACCCCGGGCGAGACGATCGTCGTGCGCGGCCACACCAACCTGGTCGACGGCGCCCCGGTGCGCGTGACCCAGGCTCCCGGCGCGTCGCGCGACGGCGTCGCCCGCAGCGGCGAGCTGGCCGACCGCGCGCTGTGACGCTCTCCGACGTCTCGATCCATCGTCCGGTCCTGACCTGGATGATGATCCTGGCGCTGCTCACCTTCGGGCTGCTGGGCTACGCGCGACTGGGCGTCGACCAGTTCCCGGAGATGGAGTTCCCGGTCGTCACGGTCGACGCGACCCTCGAGGGAGCCTCGCCCGAAGGCATCGAGGAGGACGTCACCGACGTCCTCGAGGAACGGCTCAACACGATCGGGAACGTGCGCTCGCTGCGCTCCACCTCGTTCCAGGGGATCGCCCGCATCGCCGTCGAGTTCGAGCTGGGCACGGACCTCGACGTGGCGATCCAGGACGTGCGCGACCAGGTGGCGGTGGCGCGCCACCGCCTGCCCGAAGGCACCGAGACCACCGTCACCCGCATCGACAACAGCACCTGGGCGATCGTCTACGCGCCCCTCTTCACCGAGATCCCGGCCGTCGAGGTCACCCAGTACATCCAGGATCACATCAAGCCCGTGCTCGAGACGATCCGCGGTGTGGCCTCCGTCACGGTGTTCGGGGGTCGGGATCGCAACATCCGCGTCTGGCTCGACGCCGACGCGATGCGCGCCCGCGGCATCGCGGCCAGCGACCTGCTGGTGGCCATGCGGCGGGAGCACGTGGACCTGCCGGGTGGGATCGTCGAGGGCAACCGGCTCGAGTGGTCGGTCAAGACCGACGCGGAGTTCCGCTCGGTGGCGGAGCTCGAGCGCATGGTGGTGGCCCATCGCGGCGATGCGTCGATCCGGCTGAGCGACATCGCGCGGGTCGAGGACGGCACCGAGGACGTGCGCAGCGTCACCCGCTTCAACGGCAAGCCCGCGGTGGTGATCGGCATCTCCAAGCAGTCCGATGCGAACACCGTCGCCGTCACCAACGAGGTCTACCGACGGCTGGACGAGCTGCGGCCGCTGCTGCCCGAGGGCATGGCGATCGTCGATACCGGCGGCTTCATCGACTTCTCGCTGTCGATCCGCGAGGCGGTGGACGAGACGCTGTTCGCGCTGACCTTCGGCGGCCTGCTGGCGGTGCTGGTCGTCTTCGTCTTCCTGCGCCGCACGCGCCCGACGCTGATCGTGGCCGCCGCGATCCCGCTGTCGGTGATCGCGACCTTCGGGCTGGTCTGGCTGTGCGGCTACACGCTCAACACGATGACCCTGCTCGGCCTCACCCTGGCCATCGGCGTGGTGATCGACGACGCGATCATCGTGCTCGAGAACATCGAGCGCCACCGCGCCGAGGGCAAGGACGCGTTCGCGGCCGCGACCGATGGCACGCGCGAGATCAGCTTCGCCGCCACGGCGGCGACCTTCTCGGTCGCGGCGGTCTTCCTGCCGGTGATGTTCGCCGAGGGCATGATGGGCAGCTTCCTCGGCGAGTTCGGCCTCACCGTGGCCGGCTCGGTCGTGATCTCACTGTTCGTCGCGCTCACGCTCACGCCGATGCTCGCGGCGCGCATGCCCCCGCCCGCCGAGCGGCGCCACGGCAGCATCTACCAGCGGCTCGAGCGCGGCTTCGAGCAGCTCGAGTCCGGCTACCGGCGCGTGCTCGGCTGGGCGCTCTCCCACCGGCTGGTGACGGCTGCGATCGCGCTGGGCTCGTTCGGGCTGGCGCTCTGGTTCGGCAGCCAGCTCGGCGGCGAGTTCTTCCCGCCCAGCGACTCGGGGCTGATCTTCACGCGCTTCGAGACGCCCGCCGGCACCAGTCTCGAGGCCACGAACGAGATCCTGGACGAGGATTTCGCGTTCTTCCTCGATCTGCCGGAGCTCGGCGGTGCCTTCGCGAACATCGGCGGCTCGGGCTCGTCCCAGGTGGGCCAGCCCAACGCCGGGATACTCACCGCGAGGCTGGTGCCGCGCGACCAGCGCAAGCGCACCACCTACGACATCGTCAGCGAGGCGCGCGTCTACCTGGCCGACATCCCGGGCCAGAAGACGCGGGTGATGGATCCCTCGGGCTCGTTCACGTCCACCGAGGCATTCCAGGTGGTGATCCGCGGCCACCTCTCGCTCGACGAGCTCGACCTCTACGCCACGCGCCTGCAGGACCGCCTGGCGGAGAGCGGCGGCTTCGTGGGACTCGACAAGAGCCTGAAGGTAGGGCTGCCCGAGGTGCGGGTGTTGCCCGACCGCGAGAAGGCGGCGGCGCTGGGCGTCGACGCGACCTCTCTGGCGCAGGTCGTGCAGCTGATGATCGGCGGGCTCGACGTGGGCGTGTTCAAGGACCGCGGCAGCCGCCACGACATCCGCGTGCGCCTCGATCGCGCGGACCGCGACACCCCCGAAGCGATCCGCCAGCTGTTCGTGCGCACGCGCGACGGCGAGGAGGTGGCGCTCGCGAACCTGGTCACGCTCGAGCGCGGTGCGACCGCCTCGGCGATCACGCGGGTGGATCGCCAGCGCGCGGTCACCGTATCGGGGAACCTCGACGGCATCACCCTGGCCGAAGCCGTCGAGCGCGCCCGCGCGATCGCCGGCCAGATCCTGCCGGCGGGCGTCAGCCTCGACGTGGCCGGCGATGCCGAGGGCATGGAGGAGGCGGGTCGCCAGTTCGCGTTGATGCTCGGGCTCGCGATCCTGGTGATCTACATGGTGCTGGCGGCGCAGTTCGAGAGCTTCGTGCAGCCGCTGGCCGTGATGCTCGCCCTGCCCTTCTCGATGGTGGGAGCGCTCGGCGCGCTCTATGCGCTGGACATGACGCTGAACCTCTTCAGCATGATCGGCATCATCCTGCTGGTGGGCCTGGTGACCAAGAACTCGATCCTGCTGGTCGACTACGCCAATCAGCTGCGCGCGGACGGGATGGAGAAGACGCTCGCGATGCTCACGGCGGCGCCGGTGCGCATGCGCCCGGTGCTGATGACGGCCATCTCGATGATCTTCGGCGTGCTGCCGGCTGCGCTGGGGCTCGGTCCGGGCTCGGAGACGCGCGCGCCGATGGCGGTTGCCACCGGCGCGGGCATGTTCAGCTCGATGCTGCTCACGCTGCTGATCGTGCCGGTCTTCTACCTGGCGCTCGACGACGCGATCGAGTGGCTGCGCGCGCTGCCCGGCCGGCTGCGCGCAGGCGCTGCATCCGCTCAGCCCGTCAGCAGCGACTCCGCGTAGTCCTCGGGCGCCTGGAGGCCGAGCAGCTGGAGCACGCTGGCGGCCAGGTTGGCGAGGCCGGGCGGGCTCTTCGGGACGGCCAGCGCGAGCGCCTGGCCGGGCGCGTAGAGGTAGAAGGGCACGGCGTTCAGCGAGTGGCTGGTGCGCACCTTGATCGCCCCGCGCTCGTCCCGGGCCGGCTCGCCGGTCTTCGGATCGAGCTCGTACATCTCGTCGGCGTTGCCGTGGTCGGCGGTGACGATCAGCGCGCCGCGCTGCCGCTCGACGGCGTGCAGCAGGCGCCCGATCTGGATGTCCACGCACTCGACCGCGACGATCGCCGCCTCGCGGTCGCCGGTGTGCCCCACCATGTCGCCGTTCGCGTAGTTCACCCGCGCGTGGCGGAAGCGGCCCCCGTCGATCTCCGACACCAGCC
>Ga0209536_100017082_pt1 | contig 10296 bp, 9 predicted proteins | sample DeeMarSeWOR28_12_FD_187461 | JGI IMG/M metagenome (GOLD analysis project Ga0209536, IMG submission 187461) | Marine sediment microbial communities from White Oak River estuary, North Carolina - WOR-2-8_12 (SPAdes) (version 2) | ecosystem: Environmental > Aquatic > Marine > Intertidal zone >... | reverse complement strand
GCGGGACAAACCGGTTAACCTAAACAGTGAATTTATAACGCTCAACTCAGGGTCCTGAATTGAGCGATTGTCGAGGTTGCCGCAGCTACACGGCAGATGTCGTCCCGCAATAGTATACTATGCGGGACGGCATCTAACACAGTAGATGCGGTAAGATCGGCAATCCCATAGGGTTATAAATTTTAAAATAAAAATGAGAGAATTCCTCTATTATATTTTTAATCTTTTAAAATTTATAACGCTCAACTCAGGACTGGTTTTCTTCCAGCTGTTCAATGAAAGCCTCAACATTGGTTTTGGTCTGCTCATCTGAAATCATGCGCATATCATTAAGGTCGGCGTTGATGGTTAAACTGGGCAGACCTGTTTGTTTTTCGAGGCGTTGCGGCATCCCATATCGGCAATTGGTATTATTGGGACAGGTTTTGGCATCGTGATAGATGACACCGTCCACCTTGAACAATTCAAGCATCTTTTGAAGATAGGTTTCCTTTTCATCGTCGGAACGCACGATAAAAAGCTCCGTGTAGGCTCTGGCCATGCTATTGATTGGATCGTTTTCATCCAGAGCCGAAAAGATCCAACTGTTGCAGTATGTCGACGCCAGTACATTGGCCTTTAATCCTGAGAACAGCTCCGAGTGGGCTCGCAACCGGCCCCATACCGGCATGCCGTCCCAGTAGATGCGAAAGCGCTCTTCTTCGATAGCGCCTTCCTTGTACTTTATGCGGTCTTTTAGTTCGGCCAGTAAAACTTTATAAACATCCACCGCTTCCCGAGTGCCCCGGCCGACCACCGCCGGTCCCATGAGGGTGGTGCCGTCGAAAAATGTCAGCGGAGACGGCTTGGCGGTTGCCGTCTCAAGGACACTTCGCCATAGCTCGGAGCATTCTCTGGAAAGCGCGACAACGCGCTTTAAGCGCTCAATTTCAAATGGTTGACCGGAGACCTTCACCAGCGGCTCAATGAGTTCTTCCATCTGCTTGGCGATGGAAGCCACGTGGGCTTCGGTGACCTTGCCGACATTTCGATGGGTATAGATGCCCAGCACGGGTGCATCGAACTCTTTGCCATACCAGGAAAACCAGTCCTGCACGTCACGGCATTGATTGGTGTTAAAGACCAGCACATCGGGTTTGGGAATCGCTTCAATTCCGTTGTAAACTCGGCTGAGGGGCGTTACCCCTTTAAGAAAAGCGCCGATATCGGCGGTGAGATAAGAGCAGATGTCCGGCGAATAGCCCAGTGCATTGGCTTCCGGGATCAGTTCGGTGGACATGCGCGTGGCGCCCAGCATGGCGGCATGCGTTTCCGGAAAGTATACCAGAAACCCTAAAGCTCTGAGGATTTCCGCCGGGCCGACACTGGTGCACCAGGCAATTTTGGGGTTGCCATTTTTGGCAGCTGCATCCAGCTCGTGATAATAATCTGCCATAAAGCGGCTGGCTTCAGATGCCGCTTTTAATTTTTTTCGAACAGGTTTTTTTTCATCTGACATAATGTGTCCCCACATCCCTGCACTTTCCTCTATCAATAACTGTTATCGGCCAATGATTAGCCCTCGGTCTAGCTACCGGCTACTGGTGTCTGGCTACTGGCTGACTGGCAGGACCACGATCAAACACTGAAAAGCCAGAAGCAAGCGGCCAGAAGCCAGCAGCTAAGATTGCATTGCATACAACGCTGCACCAATGGCACCGGTCAGTTGTGGGTATTCGGGCACGAGAATTTTACGGCCGATCATTTCTTCGGTCATTTTGACCATATAAGCGTTGTGGGCCACCACACCGCCCGTCATGACCACTTTTTCAGTCAGGGCGTCCATTTCCAGCACGCGTTTAATCATCGAGTAGAAGACGCCTTTGACGATATCCGGCAGCTTTTTGCCCTGTCGGATATTTTCAAGCACCTCGGTTGCCGAGAACACCGTACAGAAGCTTCCTAATTTGACCATATTATCAGACCGACTGGCAAGCCCGTTCATTTCATCAAGGGATACGTCTAAACGCATGGCCATTTCTTCCAAAAAAGCACCGGTGCCGGCGGCGCACTTGCGATTCATTTTAAATCCAGTGCGTTTGCCCAATGGATCAAGTTTAATGATTTTGTTATCCTGCCCGCCGATATCAATGATAGTGGTGGCAAATGGAAAATATAAAAAACAGCCTTTGGCGTGGCAGCCAATTTCTGTTTTGGTATCCCGTGCAAATGATACGTTTTTGCGGCCGTATCCGGTTGAAACGGTATGTTTAATATCGCTTTTTTGGGTACCGGCCATTTTTAATGCCAATGCGAGGCAGGTATCGGCAGTGGCCGCAAAGTCGGTACCGGATTTTTTAACGGCATGACCAATCAGATTTTGATTGCTGTCCAGGATGGCGACTTTGGTGCGCGATGCCCCCACGTCGACACCCGCATAAGTTGTTTTGGAGACCATAAGGCTATTTTGACTCTAATCCTTTTACGAGAGCGCTGAGGGTGTGATTATACGGCGTCTGGGTTGCCGTGCGGGCACCATATTCGACAAACTTACCGTTGATAAAATCAATTTCCGTGCGCCGACCGGCTTCGATATCCATCAACATGGACGGCTTGTGATCGCCGGCGCTGCGCATGTATGCCATGGCATGGGGATAAAAATCCCATCCCAGATCAATTTCATTGGCACGGGCGACCTGGATGCATTCTTTTACCAAGGCATCGACAATCTGGTAAACGATCGGATCGTTCATGGCGCGCGACATGGTCAGCCCGGTTACGGCGCATACCGGATTCATGCAGGCATTCATAACGCTCTTGCGCCAGACCATCGATATAATGTTATCGGTGTGCTCGGTTTCAAGGCCGCATTTGCTCAGCACGTTGGCAATGGCAATGGCTGAATCACGGGATTGAGGATCCAGTTCCTGAATGTAATGCGGCGGGTGGTGAAAAGGCATCTTGACATGCGCTGGCCCCGCCAGGCCGCAGCCGTAATTGACGACGGCGCGCATCACATCCTTCTTTTCCAAGACATTCGCCAGTTCCAGTTCCGTATCAATTCCGTTTTGCCAGCTGACAATGGCCAGGCCCTCTTTGTAAAAACCTTCAATGGCCGATGCAATCAACGGCAGCGCATTGGCTTTGACGGTGATAAAGATCACGTCCGGGTCGTAGTCAGCTATTTCATCAACGGTTGTACAGGTTCGGGTGACCTTGTGCTGGATGTTTTCGGCGCCTTCGAGAATGATTCCGGGATCCAGCGCCGGCTTCAGCAGGTCAGAGATGACATCACAAAGGGTGACCTCATAACCGCCTTTGGCCAAAAAGCAGGCAACAATGCATCCCACCGGGCCGGCGCCGACCACTGCAAACGATTGGGGACTAAAATTGGATGCGTCACTCATTACTAACCTCTCTATTTTTGAAGTGAGCTAAAGATTGAAGTGATCTAAAATGATCGAACTTCGACATCCTTTACATCTGCTGTTTAGGGCGTTCGTCTATGACTCGCACGGCTTTACCTTCGCTGCGCGCTATGGCTTTGGCATCGACCAGTTCCACATTGACATTGATTCCCATATTGCCTTTAATATGACCTGCGATCTTGCCTTCGATTTCATGCCTTCTATCTTCACCGGCTTCATAAATCTCTTTTTTACCTTCCACGCGAATACTGAGATGGTCCAAATATCCCTTTTTGCTCACGACCATTTGATATTGTGGCTCGACTTCTTCGATTTCCAGCAAGAGCGCTTCAATTTGAGATGGAAAAACGTTTACGCCGCTGATGATGAGCATGTCGTCTGATCGGCCGTAGATTTTGTCCATTCGAATAAAGGTCCGGCCTTCGTGTCCGGGCTCGCGCCATAGTCGCGTAATATCTTTGGTGCGGTAGCGAATCATCGGCATGGCACGGCGTTGCAAAGACGTAAAAATGAGCTCACCTTTTTCTCCTTCCGGTAGAGGCTCCAGAGTCTGTGGATCGACGATTTCAGCCAAAAAATGATCTTCATTGATATACAGGCCATTTTGATCGGCGGCGTCATATGCCACACCGGGACCGCAAAGCTCGGTTAAGCCGAATGCCTCCTGGGCTTTAATCCCCATGCGTTCTTCGATCTCCTGCCGCATGGCCTCGGTCCAGGGTTCGGCGCCGAAAACCCCGACCCGCAGCGGCAGCTTGCGAATGTCGACCTTCATCTCTTCGGCGCGTTCAGCAATTGTCAGCGCATAGGATGGTGTCGCAAATAAAACGGTCGATCCAAAATCCTGCATAATGGTGATCTGGCGTTCGGTCATTCCAGCTCCAGTGGGTACCACCGTGCATCCGAGGGCTGTTGCTCCTTGATGGAAGCCGAGACCACCGGTAAAAAGACCATGACCGTATGCGTTTTGGACCACATCTTCTTTGCGGATTCCGGCGGCATGGAGGTTGCGGCACATACATTCAATCCATTGATCCAAATCTTCCTGGGTGTAAGGGCCGGTGATGGGTTTGCCGGTCGTGCCTGAAGACGCATGGACTCTGACGACATTTTCTAAGGGCACGGCGCACAGGCCAAAGGGATAATTATCTCTCAAATCCGTTTTGACGGTGAAGGGAAGTTTGGACACATCTTGGAGGCTTTTGAGGTCTCCGGCTGAGACACCCGTTTCCTTTAATTTATTTTTATAGAACGGCACCTTTTCAGCTACCCATTTGACGGTTTCTTTCAGCTTTTCCAACTGAAATTGTTTAAGCTCTTCCACCGGCATGCATTCAAACTTATCGTTCCAGGGCATAATCCTCCTCCTTTTTAAATAACGAAGTTACAGAGATCATCAAGAATCCAAAGTTTTTAACGTCGATTGGCCGTTAAAAACCGAATGTAAATCGTTGCCTGTCTTATCGTCAAATTTAATCCGGGCGCATCATGGCCGCATCCTTATGCCGCCTTGGCGGCGGCTTCGAAGCCGAGCTCAAAGGCCTTGATATTGATATCGACAAAAGCCTTTTTGGTGGATGTCTGAATGGCTTCTTTGATGTTGTCGGCCGAGACCGGCATTATTCCGGTTTGTATCAATGAGCCCAGCAATACCATATTCAAAGACATAAAATTGCCGGCCTGTTTTGCCAGGGCCAGGGCATCAAAAGCCACCAGTCGAGCCGTTTTCTGGCGAATCAATTCTTGAACTTCATTTAAATCCGGATAGGTGCCTTGGCCGATGGACACGGTAAACGGCGGCAGTGGGGCCGTATTGGTGATCACGACGGTCTCGGCATTGCATTTGTTCAATGCACGCAGCGTCTCCGACGGCTCGAAGCCCAACAGCACATCCGCTTCGCCATCCGAAATGATCGTACTTTGCGCATCGCCGAAAACCACTGCAGATTCGACAACGCCACCTCTTTGAGCCATGCCGTGGATTTCACTCATACGTACCGGAATATCAGCCAGCAGCGCTGCTTCTCCGAGCACTTTGGATGCCAGCAGGTTTCCCTGCCCGCCAACAGCTACGATGATCAGTCTTGTTGTTTGCATAAGTCTTCCCTGAATTTGTGGTTATTCGTATAAAAAATCGTGGGCGCTTTTTTTACAGATAGGGTTTTAATCGATAACTTGGAGTAATGGAGTAATGGAGTGTTGGAGTATTGGATTGTTGGTGCAACGAAAGTACTTCCGTTTTCCTTTTCCCCATTACTCCAGTGTTCTTCTTTTGACTCCATTACTTCTGTAGTCATGATGACTGCAGCCATCATGACGCTTTTACCTTTGACCGCACCGGCACGATAGCCTTTTCCGGGCAAATCTGGGCACAAACAGAGCAGCCTGTACACAGATCCGTGTTGATGTGGACCTTTTCACCTTCGATATAGAACGCCGGACAGGCCAGTTCGTTGACGCACTCGCGGTGATTTTTGCATTTTTCGTTAATATAAAACGGCTTGCCCCTGGCTTTTTTAAGACTCTGAGCATATAGGGTGCAGGCCTCTTTGGATATGATGACCGATACGCCCTCGTAATCGATGGCCTCCTTGATAGCCGCGATGCTCTTATTAACCCGATACGGTTTGATGACCTCCACATGCGGTACCCCGATGGCACGGACGACTTCTTCAATCGATACCCGACCATAGCCGGTCAGGTTAAAATCTTTCATGTTAACGCCCGGATGGGGCTGATGGCCGGTCATCGCCGTGGTGCTGTTGTCCAGGACGACCAGCGTAAAGTTATGATTGTTAAAAACAGCGTTGATCAGACCAGGGATGCCGGAGTGGAAAAAGGTAGAATCGCCGATAAAGGAAATAACCTTTTTATCGGTAGCGGCCGAGAAACCGCAACCTGTTCCGACCGAGGATCCCATACACAACAGAAAATCCGCTGTTGAAAGCGGCGGCAGCACGCCGAGTGTGTAACACCCGATGTCGGTCGGATAAACGGTTCCGAGTCCTTCGGCCGCCTTTTTAACCGCGTAGTAAGTGGCGCGGTGCGAGCAGCCGGCGCACAGGTTGGGCGGCCGTTGGGGTACTTCCGGTACATCGGAGATATCCGGTCTGGCGGTTGGCGTATAGGGTATTTCAAAAAACTTGGCGATGTTTTCGCGGACCTGTGCGGGGTTGTACTCGTAAAGACGCGTAAACAGGTCTTTGGCTTTTCCGCGAATCGGTAAGGTTAAACCCGCTTCCTGGGCAAAGGCCTTAATCTGCTCTTCCATATAGGGTTCGCCTTCTTCAATAACCAAAACTTTTTCGCATTCTTTTAAAAAGGCCTTAATGGCTTTTTCGGGCATGGGATAAGAAAATCCGATCCGGAGCAGCCTGACTTTATCGGTAATATTGAGCTCTTTGATGGCGTCCGAGGCGTAATTGTAGCTGACTCCGTTGCAAACAATGCCCCATTTTCCATTGCCTTCGATGAAATTAGAGGGTGAGGTTTCTGAGAGTTCCTTTGCTTTTTCGATGTTTTCTAAAAGCTTGACATGCAATCTCCTGGAAACCGCCGGTACGGTGACCAGATTAAAGGGATCTTTGGTAAAATCGCCTTTGGTTTGGGGGGCCTTAATCTCTCCCAGGGTGACAATTCCGGATGAATGATTGATGCGGGTGGTGGTGCGAAACAGGACCGGTTCCTGCAGTTTCTCGGAAATTTCAAAGGCATAAGCGATTAGCTCTTTGGCTTCTTCAACACTCGATGGCTCTAACAACGGTAGCCCTGACAGTTTGGCATAAAAACGATTATCCTGCTCATTTTGGCTGGAAAACATATAGGGGTCGTCAGCGGTCAGAACGATCATCCCGCCTTTGACGCCCACGTAGGCCAGTGTCATCAATGCGTCTGCGGCGACGTTTACGCCCACATGCTTCATGACGCACATGCTGCGCACACCGGAATTGGCCGCTGCAGCCGCCACTTCCATGGCGACCTTTTCATTGGTGCTGTATTCAAAATACAGATCGCTTTCCTGGGACATTTGGAAAAATTGTAACGAAATTTCAGAAGAGGGCGTGCCCGGGTAGGTACTGGCAACTGCAACACCCGCTTCGACCGCTCCTCTGGCAATGGCTTCATTGCCCAGCAGTAGCATTTTTTGTCCTGGATTTTCGGTAAGTAGTTTGTGCATGGCACCATCCTTTATAAATTTAGTTTAATTTGAAAGCCCTTTTTGGCGCAATCAATTCATTTGATTTTTTAGCCACAATTTAAAATTCTGTCAATTAAATGAGCCAACTTCATTTTTTTATTGAATCTTCTGATTAGCTACATTAAAGCTACATTGTAGTTTCTGTCAAGCTAAAATATTGAAACCGTTGCGGGGTTCTGGTGAAATGGGGGTGGATGACGAAAAGCGCCACGTCGGGCCGGGAGATGCCACTTGGATTTCGACCGGATTATCGCATCGTCTGTTGAATAATGGAGATGAGGAGCTGGTTATCCTGGTTGTGGCATTTCCTAATTGGTAGAAAGTTGGCTACTGGCAGCTCGCTGCTGGCGGCTGGCATATTTTTTGAGCCAGTGACCAGTTGCCAGAAGCCAGAAGCAAGCCCAGTTATTTAACTGGGCTTTTGCGTGTATAAATGGTTTTAAACTTTTCCGGCACAGCGGCCATGCATTCGGTGCAGCCGGATTCCTGATCGGGATCAAAAGGCTCCAGATGAACTTCCAGGCCGATTTCTCGGTAGGTGTCAATCATTTCGGACAGGCGGGGCTCATCATAAGTGGCCTGTCTTTCCCACCCCTGGCGGATTAATTCTTCTTGCCGTGTCACCCCATCACGCCCCTTTATATTCGGGCTTTTTGCGACCAATGGTTGAAAGTCCCTCCAGCGCGTCGGCCGTGCTGAATATCTCGTTCAGGCGCCCGAGCTCTATTTCCACTGCATCGGCGATTGATTTTCCAACCTGCTCATCGATGATTTCATTGGCGATTTTAAGGGCCAGCGGTGCTTTGTAGCCGATCATCTTGGCGGCTTTGGCCGCAAGTTCAGCGGGCACACCCTCGGGTGGTTGTCCGTTTAAAAGGCGGTCCACATTTTCGCTGCTGCCCATCTGAGCCAGCGTGTTGAATTTTTCCGGGATCGCTCGTTGCCGGTATTTGTCCGGCTTTCCTGCCGATACCAATTCGTTGATAGCAGAGGCCACCTCGGCCGGCGCTACCAGACGTGCAACGATGCCGAAAGTGTGGGCATCTTCGGCACTGATCGGGCTGCCGGTAAAGACATAGTATTTGGCCAGCTCCGGTCCGGTAAAACGAGCCATGCGCAGCATACCTCCCAAACCGGGAAAGATACCAATGGCAGTTTCCGGAAAACCCATAGATCCGGTCGGTGTAGCGACAATGGCTTGGCAGGCCAGAGCGAGCTCGCTACCGCCACCCAGACTCAGACCGTCGAGTAGGGCAATGGTCAGTTTGTCCGAGTTTTCAATATCCAGCAGCAACTCGTGCCCTTTGCGGGTGAATTCGGCAATATCCGCGATTCGATCGGCTTTGATCTTATCCACGAAGTACTTAATATCCGCCCCGGCCACAAAGGCTTTGCCGGCGCCCTGAAACACGATGGCTTTGACACTGGCGTTTGCCTCAGCTTCATCAAAACGCTTTCTGAGCTGCGCCACCACCGTTTCGTTTAAGGCGTTCATGGCTTCGGGGCGGTTAATGGTAATGTAAGCGACTCCTTCTTTGACTTCCAGATCTACAAAGTTAAACGCAAACGGTTTGCCGCTCTCATATTGTTGTGCCAGAACCTTCGGCATCTTGAAATCAGGGTATCGTTGGGTGATAGCCTCAACGGCTTTAAAGGTTTTTTCGATGCCGATTTTATTCATGATCTCAAATGGCCCCATCAGCCAGCGTAGACCGATTTTGGCGCCCCGATCGGTGTCTTCGATGGAAGCAACACCCTCATCCACCAGCGCCGCCGCCACCCCGAGACATACGCCGTAAAAGCGGTCTTTAACTTCCTCGAGTTTAGAGCCATCGACATCGCCGCTGAGATCCCAGTTTTCATTTTTATCCTTCTGGGTTTTCAGAATCTCGGCGGTGGCATAAAAGGATCCCAGTTCATTTCCTAAAGTGGTCGAGGCGTGCACGGCAATGGGGATGCCGGTTACATTCATCAGCTCAAAAGGCCCCATACCGATTTTAAATGCTTGCTTGGCAGCTTCTTCGATGGTAGGGATATTGGCCAGTCCTTCTTCCAGCATACGGGCCGCTTCGTTTAAAAACGGCACAAAGAAGCGATTGACGGCAAAGCCGGGTGCATCTTTGACAAGGATGGCGGTTTTACCGTGAAGCTTGGCAGCCAGAAGTGATTTTTCAATCGTTTCGGCGCTGGTCTTTTCATGCGGAATCACTTCCAGCAGGCGATTTTTGGCCGGATGGTAGAAGTAATGCAGTCCGATAAAGCGATCCGGTCGAGCGGTTTTATTCGCAAATTCATGAACGTAGAAACTGGACGTGTTGGTGGCCAGAATGGTCTTATCAGAACAGATCCGATCCAGCTTTTCAAAAAGATCGAATTTAACCTGCTTGTCTTCAAAAACAGCTTCGATAACCAAGTCGGCGTCGGCCACTATTTCAAAATCGCAGGTGCCGATGATGCGTGAAAGAACATCGTGAACCTGTTCCGAGTTGAGAATCTTGCGTTCAACGGCTTCTTTCAGCATTTGTCGTATGGTATTAATACCGCGTTCGACAAATTCTTCCTTTATATCCACCATAATAACGTTGATGCCTTCCTGGGCAATTTTTTGGGCAATACCGCTGCCCATATTGCCCGCACCAATAACCGCGATCGTGTTTATCTGTGACATGGAATCTCCTTTTTTGGCTTCTG
>Ga0209536_100017081_pt1 | contig 10296 bp, 7 predicted proteins | sample DeeMarSeWOR28_12_FD_187461 | JGI IMG/M metagenome (GOLD analysis project Ga0209536, IMG submission 187461) | Marine sediment microbial communities from White Oak River estuary, North Carolina - WOR-2-8_12 (SPAdes) (version 2) | ecosystem: Environmental > Aquatic > Marine > Intertidal zone >... | reverse complement strand
AATTGATTCAGTTACAGGCATTGGAACGCACCGGAGCAGATGGAATTTATATCAACCCTGTGATTGGGCCGAAAAAACCGGGCGACTTTTTACCCGAGCCGATATTGCTTAGCTACCAGACATTACTTGAGTTTGGATACTATCCCAAGGGTAGAGTGGTCCTGGGCAGTTTTTTAACTTATTCGCGTTATGCAGGACCGCGGGAGGCAGTCTTTACGGCGCTTTGTCGTAAAAACATGGGATGTAGTCATTTCATCGTAGGTCGAGATCACACGGGAGTCGGAAACTTCTATCCCAGCAATGGCAACCGAGAGTTGTTTGAGTCACTCGGCGACATTGGTGTCGAGCCAGTTTTCTTCGATACAGTGGGCTACAATAGCAAGACAGGCAAATATGAAGTCGATCAGGGACAACCGCTCGAGATGATCTCGGGAACTGAGGTTCGCGAGACTTTGCGGGCTGGAAAACACCTACCTAACTGGTTTATTCGAGACTTGGTTCAAGAAGTACTGCTGGCGGAAATGAAAAGCGGCAAACCGTTGTTCTGCGAATAGCGCCCGCATTAATCATAGTTCTGTGGAGCAATAAACTTGAGTTCCGATTTAGTCGAGTGTCTTGTAGAAACATTAAATTGCGAGGGGATTTGCTATTGTCACTGGAAAAGCAACTACTCTCTTGTCCAGGCTCTATCTGGGGAAACGGACCTTGACCTTCTTGTAGACCGTCAGTCCATAGCACAAACCACGACGATTCTGTCGGAGCTAGGATTTAAACCCGCCACAGTTATTTGGGGTCCTTCAACGCCCTCAATTTATCATTATTATGGATACGACCCCAGTATCGCTCAACTCGTTCATGTGCATTTGTTTGGCCACGTTTTGACGGGAGAAAGCTTTGTTAAAAGCCATTTGTTTCCATTTGAGACGATGCTCCTTGAGAATACCTATAATCTCGGTCAGATTAGGTTAGCCTCAAAATCGGCCGAGCTGATTCTGTTTACCTTGAGGATGTTTATCAAGTATGGCTCGTTGTTGGATCTTATCTATATATTTAGGAAGTCTGAAGATATCAAGGCGGAGTTGCGCTGGTTAATGTCAGGCAGTGACATGTCTGAGGTTTTGTGTCTGCTTAAAAGATATTGTCCAGTCATTGATCCAGATTTATTTGTCAAGTGTATTGACACCCTCAATACAAACAGCTCCTTAGGCGACAGAATAATTTTGGCCCAACTGGTTCGGCGACGTCTCAGCATATATCAGAAGTATACTCCCTGGAAAAGGTTTTTAGTCTATGTCCAACTACTGTGGGGCCAATTAAAACATCGTCTTGCGGATAACAAGAAGAACAAGATGTTGTGTGCAGGTGGGGCAGTCATCGCCATTGTAGGTCCTGAGGCAACCGGAAAATCAACGCTTGTGAAAGAAAGTGAGCGGTGGTTAGGAAACATCTTTACGGTAAGAACGGTGCATGCTGGAAAACCACCGTCGACCTGGTTGACCGCCCCGCTTAACATGTTCCTACCTTTCATCCGCAGCGGATTACCAGGATTACGGACTAATCGTCTTGAGGGTCATATCTCGTCCGATGCTCCCGACCAATCGCCTGGAAGAAAAGAGGGACTGACTTCGTTAGTATATGCAATTAGATCCGTAGTCTTGGCCTGGGATCGACGACATCTTCTGGTCAAGGTTTGGCGTGCAGCAACCAATGGTGAAATCGTCATCTGTGATCGGTATCCATCTGAAGAGGTGGGTGCGATGGATAGCCCACGGCTACAGGAAAATCTGACTGGAAGGGGGCTCAGGGGAACTTTATACAACTGGCTGGCTCGCCTCGAAGGAAGATTGTACAAGCAAATACCGCCTCCAGACGTAGTGCTTAGACTCAATGTTTCAATCGAGACAGCGAAAAAGCGAAACCGCGAACGCGTTAAGTCAGGAAAAGAAGCCGACGCGTATGTGGAGTCTCGCCACCGTCAAAGCAGAGGCTGGCAGAGATCTGGGACAAAACGTATCTACGATATAAACACTGAGCAATCCCTACCAGAGACGATTCGTAGCGTTAAAGAAGGCATCTGGGAGTCACTTTAGGTCCATTATTAGTAAAGCCTTCAGCAATTAGACGATCCTGACACCAAAACTTACTTCAAATTGAGGCAAGCATGAGAAGAATGAAAGTACTTCATTTAATTACGCATTTAGGAATTGGAGGTGCGCAGGATAACACGCTGATTACTGTTGCAGGTCACTCTCGTAACCGCTACGAAGTACACTTGGCGACCGGACTGGACTATACCGACTGGCAGGAACGAGGTCAGACGTGCGCTGATGCTTTATTCCTTTTCTCCGATCTGCGCCGCTCCGTTCAGCCGCGGGCTGATTGGCGGGCTTTAAATCAAATCACAAACTTTCTAAGAGAGCATAAATACGATATTGTTCACACCCATAGTGCCAAGGCTGGCACTTTGGGGTGTATTGCTGCACAAAGAGCAAAGGTGCCAATAATAATCCACACTTTTCACGGCTTCGGCTGGCAGGTTACTCGTACCACAAACACTCTTCCATGGCAGGTCTATATATCTTCTATCAAAAAATGGTTCTATACCTTGATCGAGCGCTACGCTGCGTCAAAAAGTGATGCGCTGATCACCGTTTCTGAATTGAATAAGCAGGAAGCGATTAAGGAAAATCTGGCTCCGCCCGAGAAATTTACAACAATCTACAGTGGGATAGATCTGAGCCGCTTTGATGTGAAAGTCGATCGAAATGAAAAAATTCTCAGCTTAGGGTTATCGCCAAGCCAACCTATTATCGGGACGATCGGCCGCCTATCCACTCAAAAAGCTCCACTTGATTTTGTGAGAGCAGCCAAAATTGTCATACAACAAAAACCGGACGTCCAGTTTATTATGGTTGGTGACGGTCCGTTGGCTTCAGAAGTTCGCCAGGCAATCGGTGATGAGCAGGGGATTAAGCTCCTGGGCTATCGGGACGATGTGCCGGAAATATTATCTATCCTCGATTTGTTTGTGCTATCTTCCCTTTGGGAAGGTTTGGGTCGGGCGCTGACGGAGGCAATGATTATGGGTGTGCCAGCGGCGGCCACGGCCGTAGATGGTGTACCGGAGTTGGTTACTCACCAGCAAACGGGGTTGTTATCACCACCTGGGGATCCTATACAGTTGGCTGAGAATATTGTGGGGCTGTTGGAGCATCCAGATGAAGCGCATAAGATGGGTCAGCGTGCCCATAATAGGGTCGTGCCCACTTTCAGCGCAGAACGAATGGTGGAGAATATCGAAGCACTGTATGAGCGCTTGCTTATTGAGAAAGGGTACGGCGATATGAGTGAAACCATGGAGCAGGCCAGTTCCAGAGCTACAAAGCGAGATGTGCCCCAAGCGAAAACGAGAATGACCCAATCAAATTCCCGTATTTAAGAAAATATCTCGAAACAGAACACACCAACTGGGTTACTTATTGTTATTTCAGGCCTGGCACCGATTTCGGATAGAAGAAATTTTTGCTGTTCCAGAAGCTGCTGCACAAGGTAGGATGGAAGATATTCGCCTGCTCAAAAGCTTATTTCACCGCCCCTGATCCGATTCAGAAATCTCTGGTAAGGGACTCACCCTCTACTCTTTAGACAAACCTTCGCTTTGATTAACGTTTCTGCCATCAGGCGAGCCAACCGGTTCCCGCAACCGGTGGCTACTTTGTCCTTCCAGTCTTATACGAATTGGGAAAACCCCGAAATAGTGCCAATACAGTTTTATATTTCGGCGTGATTCCCTCTGAAACCGTGCCCAAAATTCTTCTTATCTTCATTTCACTCCTTACGAGGGGTGTCAGTAGGAAAACAACATTGGCTAACTATTTCTCGAATAACTTGAAACCATGTCAGACGTTGTGTTTTCTGCGAGGAGCAAAATCATGAGTGAGAAGGTAAGTCATAATGTATTCCAATCAGCCTTCAGTGTAAACAGAATCGATGCCTTTGTCAGTGGGATCAGAGACAGGCATCAGGGTTTTCAAGCTCCTTTTTCCGAACGTCGCTTGGCCCTAATAATGGTTGACACCTTTCTGCTTGCACTGGCAACAGCGACGTCGATCCTTCTGAGAGATTGGGTTACGAACTCTGGTTTGAATATCCAGCAGGTTTTTTATCGTTGGTATTGGCTAATCCCCTGGTTTGGAATCTGGTTAGGGAGTTCCTTCCTAAATGATCTTTATGACATCCCCACTTCTTATAGTAAATACTCAACTGTGTCCCGGATTCTTACAACCGGGCAATTAAGTTTCATCATCTATATGCCGCTCTCGTTTCTGATGCTTTATCCTTTATCATCCCTATTGGTTCTATTTTCCCTGGTGATGGCAATTCCAGCGATTATTGCCTGGCGATTGTTTTACATCAAGGTATCAGGATTGCCCGCTTTTCGCTATCGGGTTCTTATCATCGGTACAGGAAAGCAGGCGGCAACCATAACGGGTTTACTCAAATCAAAAGCTGAACTTAATTTCGAAGTGATGGGTCACGTCGAAGATGTTCCGACCAGGTCCGAATCTAGAATAGGTGACTTGAATGTACTTGGTGATTTGAAGGATCTGCCTAGATTGATAAGTGAAACCAGGGCTCATGAAATCATATTGGCAACCGGTAATGGGATCAACCAGGACATTTTACAATGTCTCATTGAGTGCCAGGCAAAGGGGGTGCGAATGATTCGTATGCCTGATCTCTATGTCAGGCTCAAACGGCAGGTTCCTATTAACGAAATTGATGCCGATTGGGCATTCCATGCAATACAGAGCCAAGCTCTCTTCTGGCGAATGAAACTTGGTATCAAACGGATGATGGATATCGTTCTTATCCTGTTCGGGCTGCCAATACTGGGATTAGTCTTACCGGTATTGGCACTGGCGATACGTTTGGATTCGCCCGGACCAATTTTCTACCGTCAAGTGCGTAGTGGGCGCGCAGGCAAACCATTCTATATATTCAAGTTTCGCACAATGGTTAACAATGCGGAAAAAGATGGCAAACCGCAGTGGGCCAAGAAAAATGATAGTCGTATCACACGTGTGGGACGATTCCTGCGAAAAGCACGATTGGATGAGCTACCACAACTGATAAATATCCTGCGAGGAGATATGAGTTTCATCGGACCACGGCCGGAGCGGCCTGATTTTGTCAATATGCTCAGGGAGCAAGTACCCTTCTATGATACACGATTGTTGGTCAAGCCAGGTCTCACTGGTTGGGCGCAAGTCCATTACGACTACGGTAATAGTACAGAAGACGCGCTAATCAAATTGCAATATGATTTTTTCTATATTGGTCACTGGTCTTTGTGGTTAGACCTTTATATTCTCTTCCGGACGGTCGCCGTTGTATTAAAACTTAAGGGGACGTAAAAAGGTTCGAGCAAACTGTTGGCCGGCATCAGCTTTCTAAGTATCCGGATAGGAGGCTTTATGTCGCACGAAAAATCAATTAGAATAAGACAAATAATTGATACCTTTGTGATAAGATATCTGCAACAGGATGGATGAATTGAACGATTTTGTGGAGATCCGACATTATATTTCCATATTTTTACGTCGATGGTGGCTGGTGCTACTAGCGGTTCTGATAGCGGCCGGTATCGGTTATGTTGTTAGCCAAAGTCAAGAACGTTTATACAGAGCAACCACAAGTGTCATCGTCGGCCAGTCTATTCAGGCTACCCAACTCGACAGTGGGGACATTCAAACCAGCGAAAGATTGGCGTTAACCTACGCTGACATAGCGAGACGCCAGCCAGTTCTGGAAGCCGTCATTGTATCCCTTGACTTGGACTATGCCTGGCAAAACCTGAGAAATCGAGTGAGAGTCGTCTTAGTCCCGGACACGCAACTGCTTGAGATTTCTGTAGATGCTAGCTCACGGGAGGAAGCGATTTCCATCGCCGATGAGCTCGCGCGGCAACTGATCCTGATAAGTCCTACCTCTTTGCAGAAACCAGAAGACGAAAGTGCCCGGCTATTTGTTCGAGAAAGGCTTCAGGATCTGCAAAGGAAGATAGAGGCTAACCAAGCACAGCTGGATGAGTTGGCCAGTGCCCTGGCAGTAGCCCCAACACCCGAGGAAAAAGCCCAAATCCAGGCTGAAATGAACGATTTAGAAGGTTTGCTTGTTGATTGGGAAAACACTTATGCCAGGTTTCTGGAATTTGTCGGACGTGAAGAATCAGCCAATTATATCGCGGTTGTCGACAAAGCATACGCCAGGTTTAATCCAGTTCGGCCGGCTACTCGTCTGAATACAATGGTTGCGGGATTAGTTGGCTTTATGTTGGCTTTGGGCGTAATTTTTGTACTTGAGTATCTAGATGTCACGGTTAAGACGATAGACGATATTAGCCAGGATCTGAATTTGACTCCTCTAGGTACAATCGGCCAGTTTGGTAACGGGGACTTCCAGGGGAAAATGATCGTCTCAGAAAATCCCCGCTCCCCAGTCGCTGAGTCCTACAGGATGGTTCGGAGTAACATCCAATTTATGTTTATCGACAATCCGGGAAGGGCTATATTGGTGACCAGCTCTGTACCTGGTGACGGTAAATCTACTACAGCGGTAAATCTGGCGATTGCCATGGCGCACAATGGAAAAAGAACTGTGATTGTTGACGCCGACCTGAGAAGTCCGGACCTGCACAAGATCTTCGGCGTTTCCAATAGCGACGGTTTGACAGAACAGCTTCGTCAACCAGAGTCCCAGAAAAAAATTCACCTCTGCGATACAAAGGTAGAGGGACTTCGGTTGCTCACAGCCGGAGAGCAACCCCCTAATCCCTCGGAACTGCTGGGCTCGCAGCGCATGGAGCAGTTGGTCGATAGATTAACTTTTGAGGCAGATGTGGTCATTTTTGACAGCCCGCCCGCTGCATACATTGCCGATGCCGCCATCTTATCTCGGTTGGTGGATGGGGTGGTATTGGTTGTTTCGGCAGGAAAAACGCGGCGTGACGAGGCGAGGCAGGCCGTTTTCAATTTGGATCAGGCCGGTGCTAATATCCTTGGCGTTGTCCTAAATGGAGTAGCCGAGAAACGAGGTGGTTACTATTATCCATACGGCTCTTCCACTCAAGAGCTATCCCAAGCTAGCAAACGGGTTCGAACAGGGCTGCAACAGGCGTGGACTACTTTGACTTTGGTTTATGGGCGATTAAGGGAGAAATTTAAGCAACTGAGGAAGAAAGAGGTAACAGATCATGGTCAAGATACAACTCAATTATCGGAAGAAGGAAAGGAAGTGACTAATCTTCCGTAGACGTTTATCCATTTGCGACGATAATTTGGAGCACATTAACGCCACCCAACCTACAGGTTGGGTGGCGTTTTTCGTTTATGAGACCTTACTGGCCACAGAAAATTTGAGGAGAATTGTTAGGAGTGTCGCTGCTAACAAAAAGGATTGGTATCCAAATTTCGGCCCCTTGATTAGATGTTGGGGTAGGTGGTAGAAGAATGTGCTCCTGACAACCAAGATCAGGGGCAGCCCCATCGAATGAAATGGACGTTGGTGGAACTAACTCGCCATCAACAGTAATATATTGCGTGACTCCAGCGTCGATGGCGGGTGAGCCGTCTTGCAGGATGAGATCAGAGAAGTCGTCATCTAAGGTACCAAATTGCCCGTCGGGTCCGGGATTGGGTGGGCCGGCGAAGATAGGATCCTGGCCAAACAAATTACCAGCGCCGAGCTGGCTTTGGGTAGTGTCAGTGCCGTTTCCGTGGAAAAGTGTATAAGCAACCACCGAGTTCCCGCCCGCCTTTCCCTGCACCCTTGAGACGCCGAAAGTTGTCGATTTAACAATGATATTGTTGAAAGCAACCAGATTATCGCCGCCAGAAATGCCGTAATCGTTGCCATAGAAGGTATTGTTGTAAACGCGGATCGCTTCGACGATATCAGCGCCGGAGTAATCTTCGTCCGTTTGTTCGTTGGGCATGAGACCAATGCCGGCCATTTGGTTATTGGCAAACAGGTTGTTGTGGATGTAGAAACGCCGATTGGTATCCAGGGAGCTATTGGGGTAATCGATGAACTGTATGCCATCCTGTCCTGAGCCAATGATTTCGTTATTTCGAATGGTGATGTCAATAAGCTGATCCGGGGCGCTGCCATCCTGTAGACGGATTTCAATGCCGTCCTGATCGCTATAAAGGATTCTGTTATCTTCGATAACCAATGGCTTGGTTTGGTTATCGAGATCGAGGGCATCGTCGTTGGCGGCAAAGAAGAGGTTATGGTGGGCAATCCCTCCACTGCCCTTCTCATAGTCGATGAGGTCGGCCGCGTCGGTTAAATAGCTATACTCGACCACAAATTCTGAAAAGGGACTAATACCATCATCGCCATTCCTGATAACAAAACCTCTGATGGAAGGCATGGGAGAGATTCCCGCCGGGATGTTGATGACTGCGGAGGCACCTCCCCCGTCAACAATCGTGGTGTTCTTGGCAGGGTCATAGGCATCGTAGTTTTCGGCGGTCAAGGTTAGTGCCTTGTCGAGGCTGAGGTCTTCATGGAAAGTGCCTGATCTGACCACAATGGTATCTCCCGCCGAGGCAGCGTCGATGGCAGCTTGGATGGTGGGATAATCGTCGGGGACGGTGATGGTGGCTGCTTTTGTTTTTTGGGAGAGGGCGAAAATACCGGATACTAAGATAATGATCGGGAAGAGCAAAGGAATAAGCTTCATGATATTGGCCTTATCCTCGAAGATGGCTAATTTTTCTTGCCACTGTTGGTTGGTAATGATTATCCCAGCATCTTAGCATGGGTTTAATCTTTTTTGTAGTTTTTACGTAATCTTTAGGCACTTTCAGGGTTATCTTGCATGGCGTAATGGCATAATGTCCTTGGTTGAAACGAGACGATTTGCGCCGCTTGCGAATTTCGCTAAATCTGTATGGCCTGAATGATCGATCCAATGACAGGCCCACAACCTGGTATAGCAATCAATAGGACTGAATTGCCGGCATCTAATTGGGTATAGAAATAGTAACAATCGGCCATCCGATAATCCAACATCAAAGATTGAAACAACACGGAGTCTCGCATGGATGCATTAGACATCTTGAAATATGGTCACCTCACGGTCGTGTCCACAGTTAAGGGCCTCCCAGAGGATCAGTGGGAAACGCCAAATGTCTGCGGTTGGTGGTCTAGCAAAAACATCATCGCCCACCTGGCTTCCTTCGAACTAGTACTGGTCGAGATATTGAGCACCTTCATCGAAGACGTCCCGGCACCAACACTGAAGAAGTTTGGCGAATCGCCACAAGGATTTAACGACGAGTCTGTTGCCGAGCGCCAACATCTGACACCGGCCGAAACCTGGGCCGAATATGAGAAGACTCAAGCCCGGGCAATGGAGTTGATGGCCGAAATTCCAGTTGAAGTACGGAGACAGAAGGGACGATTGCCCTGGTATGGTCTTGAATACGATCTGGAAGATTTCGTCGTTTATACTTTTTATGGTCATAAACGGGAGCATATGGCCCAAATTTATGTTTTTCTTGATCTTTTGACCTCTAGGGGGCAGGAAGAAATAAAGTGAGCCGAGAAACACTCAAACTTATGTGTGTATTAGCTCATCCCGACGACGAATCCCTGGGACTCGGTGGTGCCCTGGCTAAGTACGCGGCCGAAGGTGTGGAGACCTACTTGGTCACGGCAACACGAGGTGAGCGGGGTTGGAACGGGAAAGATGAAGCCTATCCTGGTCTTGTGGCCTTGGGCAAGATCCGCACTAGGGTCTATTGACCCCAAGTTTGGCAAGCGGTCTCTTGCCATCGCTCCCAATTACCTTTTTACGAAGCGCTCAGTCATCTGTCGGAAGAGGAACAGGCCAACTTGTGGGGGTTCAGAAATTTTACCGGGCATTTAGTATGGTCAACGGTGGCAGACAGATGGAAAAGGACTTGTTCGAAGGCGTAAATTAACTTGTCAATATCCGGACGACCCTGGCTGACGTTGAAGCTTTGCCTGAGATCGTAACCCGAATTGGGAGAGAAGTTGACTTGGAGACGAGGTCCAAAAATTTTTAGAGAAGTTAAGCCGAGCGTCTAAACGCATCTGAACGCGACGCCAAGACTGCTATCACATTGAATTCAGTCTATTCGAATACCATTTCGGTAAGGACCATTGTTGACAGATTGAACACTAATTGATTATTCTGTGGCAAAGACAAAGGTCAATTTTGGGTTAAAGAACTGATTGGAACCGGTACATAATACTAACTCA
>Ga0209536_100017079_pt1 | contig 10296 bp, 10 predicted proteins | sample DeeMarSeWOR28_12_FD_187461 | JGI IMG/M metagenome (GOLD analysis project Ga0209536, IMG submission 187461) | Marine sediment microbial communities from White Oak River estuary, North Carolina - WOR-2-8_12 (SPAdes) (version 2) | ecosystem: Environmental > Aquatic > Marine > Intertidal zone >... | reverse complement strand
AACGTGCCGCCGCGGCGCGTGCGCGAGCCGACCACGCTCACGATCACGTTCCCGGCGCGCGACCGGCGGCCGCTGAGCGCCGTGCCGGGGCTCCTGCGGCGGCTCGAGCGGGCGTCCGCGTGGCTCGACGCCACGTGGCCCGACGACTGGTCGCCCGACGCGTACATCGCGCTGGAGCAGACGGGGCGCCGCATCTCCCTCGACCCGGCGAGCGCGGAGGCCGAGATCACCGCGTTCTGGCGGGACCTGCCCGTGGTGCTCGAGGAGGTGCGCGGGATGCGCGGCGACTCGACGCTGATCCAGCGCGCCCGCCATCACCTGCGGCCCTGGTCCTCCTTGCCGGCGAACCGCCGGTAGAGTGCCCAGGTGGCCAGGAAGGCCACCACGAGGAGCAGGCCCGGGACGACATAGGCCCAGAGCCACCCGCCGATCGGCGCGGTGGCGGGAAGCGGCTGCATCCCCTGCAACAGCGCAAGCGCGCCGATGGGCCATGCGGCGGTCATCGCGGGCCTCCCTTCGGCTGCGGCGGCTTCCGTTTGCGCCACGCCCACCAGGCGAAGAGCATGCCGAGCAGGGACGCGACGTACGCAATGCTCATCCCGATCAGGGTCACCAGTCCGCGTTCCATGGTCAGCGCTCCGTCCGTGCGGTAGTGCCGAGCGCGTCACCGTACTCCCAGTGGAGCCGGCGCTCCAGCCGCTCGAGGTACTGCGCCTGCTTCGCCTCGTAGTCCGTCGAGACCGCGCGCAGCTTGGGATCGATCACCCAGTAGACCACGAGACCGATCACGACGGCCGCGGCGGTGAGCGTGAAGCCGGAGGGCTGCAGGAGCAGCAGCTTGGCAAGGCCGATCATGCCGACGCCGAACACCAGCGGCGAGAGCACGATCGCGATCCAGTCCTCCCGGCTCCACGCGTCGGCCTGCTCGGGCGTCCAGGTGCGCCGGATCAGCGGGCGCCGTTCGCCGGCGACCGGCTTCGCCTCCTCGTCGAGGAGCCCGCGGCGTACCGCCTCGCGGCGCACCGGTCCCCACCAGCCGAGCGGGCGGGTCATCACGAAGTAGGCCACGAGGTGCTCGATCGGTTCCGGCTTCGTGAGCAGCGTTGCCGGGACGAAGACCACCGCGCCGAGTCCCATGAGCAGCCAGAACTGCACGTACTCGGGGAGTTCCGGGAGGACGCCGAAGGACGGCAGCACCCAGACCACGAGCCAGGAGATCCCGAGGTTGGCAATCCAGGAGGAGAGGTAGCCCCATGCGTTGAAGCGCCACCACACCACCTGCAGGATGTTCGGCAGCCAGATCCCCGCCATCATGAGCCACAGCGCGAAGATCAGCCACTGCGTGATCTCCTCCATCATCAGCCCGTAGAAGAACGAGCCGATGAGGAGCACGAAGGTGGCGATGCGGCCCACCCAGACGAGCGTGCGCTCGTCGGCTTCGGGCTTGAGGTACCGCTGGAACAGGTCGCGCGTGAAGTAGAGCGCGCCCAGGTTCAGGTGGCTCGAGATGGTCGAGAGGTGGATGGCGAGGATGGCGGCGAAGAAGACGCCGACGAGTCCGGCGGGAAGCAGCTCGAAGCCGAGGCGGAACCACCCCAGTTCGTACTCGGCGGCGTTCGGGATGTGCGGCACGAGCACGAAGAAGGCCAGGATCGCCGCGGCCCAGAAGGAGTTCCGCACCAGCGTAATCGCCCCGCCGGCCCAGAGCCCGTAGCTGCCGTCGCGCACCGTCTTGGCGGACTGAATCCGCTGGGCCTCCACGTACCAGTCGATGCTGGTTCCCATTCCAAAGCCGCCCACGACGGCGATGATCAGCATGGTGAGCCACCAGACCGCGGGGAAGTCGCCGGTGAACCACCCGGTGAAGGCGAGCGGATCGAGCCGCCACCCCTCCCCCATCTCGACGAGCGCGGTGGTGACTTCGGTGGGACCGCCGGCAGCGAAGACGCCGACCATCGAGACGAGCACGATGGCGAACACGGCCACGATCCCCTGGAGGAAGTCCCCCATCACCACCCCCCAGAAGCCGGCTGCGAGCGTGTAGAAGGCCGTGATCACCGTGGGCAGGACGAGCCCGACCCAGAGCGGCCACCCGAACGCGAGATTGCAGACCTTCCCCATCGCCATGCCCACCCAGCCGAGGATGAACATGTTCATGAAGACCTGCCACCCGGCGAGCCAGCCCCGGAGCAGTTCGGAGCCGAGCCCGCCGAACCGCAGCGTCTGCCATTCGGCCTGGGTGTACGCCAGGGACCGACGGAAGATGCGGGCGGACACGAACGACGCGACCGCGGTCCAGGCGGCGAAGAACGTGTACCACAGGCCGCGCAGGCCGTGCGCGTACACCGTGCCGGTGACCCACATCGGCGTGTCGGTGGCGGTGTGTGTGCTGAACACCGACGACGCGGGGAGCCACCAGGGGAGGCCCCGACCGGCGAGGAAGAAGTCGGACTCCGACCGGCGCGCCAGCCGATAGAAGAAGAACGCGCCGCCCACCATCAGCAGCAGGAAGGCACCGGTCCAGAACCAGTCCAGGGCGGTGAAGTGAATCACGGTGGCTCTCCTCCGCAGAGGCGTCGAGGACGGTCCATTCTACCCTGCGGACGCGATTGCGACAACGGAGCGGGCGCGCCGTCCCCTTCGCGCGGGAGGCGTTTGACAACCGCGGGACCCAAGCTGAATAATTGTTGGGAGGGCGGTAGGCGCCCTCGACGTTCCATCCTGTCCCGTTCCGGGGGGATGTCATGCGACCTGTTCCGATCCTGGCGACGCTGGTAGCGATCCCGGCGTCGCTGTTCGTATTCTCGGCAGCGGCTCCAGTCGACCCGGTCCCCGCGCCTCCGTCCGCCTGCACCGACTGCCACACGCAGTTCCATCCGAGCATCGTGTCCGACTGGCAACTCAGCAAGCACGGGCAGAATGGCGTGGACTGCGCCGTCTGTCACGGTGCCGAGCACACAAATGCCGAGGACTACAACGAGACGAGAATTCCGACGCCCGAGACGTGCGCGATGTGCCACGCCGAGCGCGTGGCGCAGTTCAAGCAGGGCAAGCACGCGCTCGCCTGGATGGTCATGAACGCGATGCCGACGACGCACGCCCTGCCGATGGCGCTGACCGAAGGGATGAAGGGGTGCGGGGGGTGCCACAAGATCGGCCTGAAGAGCGAGGAGGAAATCGCCGCGCTTCGGGAGGACAGTCCAGGCTACGGGCTGGCTTCGTGCGACGCGTGCCACACGCGGCACCTGTTCTCGGTGAAGGAGGCCCAGCAGCCGCAGGCCTGCCAGACCTGCCACATGGGCTTCGATCACCCGCAGTGGGAGATGTACTCGGGTTCGAAGCACGGCGTGCGGTTCCTGCTGCGGCAGAACGGCACGCTGCCGGCCACGGTGTCCGCCCCGACCTGTCAGAGCTGCCACATGCTGGGTGGCGACCACGAGGTCCGCACCGCGTGGGGGTTCCTCGCCGTACGCCTGCCGCTCCCGGAGGACGAGCAGTGGGCGGCCGATCAGACCACCATTCTGCAGGCGCTCGGCGTGCTCGATCCGGCCGGCAAGGCGACGGCGCGCCTCGACGCCGTGAAGGCAGCCGACGTCGCGCGGCTCACCCAGACGGAGTGGGAGGTCGAGCGCGAGAAGATCGAGGGAATGTGCATGGAGTGTCACTCGATCAACTTCGCACGGCGCGAGCTGCAGAAGGGCGACCAGATGATCCGTGAGGTGGACCATCTGCTCGCCGAAGCGATCCGGGTGGTCGCCGGACTGTACCGCGACGGCGTCATCAAGAAGCCGGCGTCGTACGCCTACGCGTACCCGGACCTGCTCACGTTCCACGACGCCCCGACGCCGATCGAGCAGAAGCTCTTCGTGATGCATCTCGAGCACCGCATGCGTGCCTTCCAGGGGACCTTCCACTCCAATCCGGACTACGCGCTGTGGTACGGCTGGAGCGAAATGGTGCGGGATCTCGCGGAGATCAGGCAGATGGCGGACGACATGCGGCGGCACCGCTAACGCGTTGCGGACGGTTCGGCTCGGTCCGGGTGCGCCTTCCGTCAGCGCCATCGGGTTCGGCGGGATGCCTCTGTCCATCCAGGGGCGACCGCCGAGCGAGACCGACGCCGTTCGCGTGCTGCACGCGGCGTTCGACGCCGGGATCACTCTGATCGACACCGCCGACGTCTACTGCCTCGACGACGACGACGTCGGCCACAATGAACGGATGATCGCGAAGGCACTTGCCACGTGGGAGGGCGACGCCGAGGCGATCATCGTTGCCACCAAGGGCGGTCTCACGCGCCCCGAGGGCCGCTGGGAGCGGGACGCACGCCCGGAACGGCTCGTCGCCGCCTGTGACCGCTCGCTCTCGGCCCTGGGGGTAGACCGGATCGACCTCTATCAGCTGCACGCTCCCGATCCCGGCGTGCCGTTCGCCGAGAGCGTCGGCGCACTCGCCGAGCTGCAGGACGCGGGCAAGATCCTGTGGATCGGCCTCTCCAACGTCTCCGTGGAGGAAATCGAGGCGGCGCGGGCGATGGTCGACGTCGTCACCGTGCAGAACCGCCTGAGCCCCTTCTTCCGCGAGGCGGTGCAGACCGGCGTGGTGGAGCACTGTGCGGGCCTCGGGATCGGATTCCTGGCCTACAGCCCCGTGGGCGGCGGCCGCCTCAACCGGAAGCTGCCCGATCACCCGACCCTCCAGCCCATCGCCCGGCGGTACGGCATCTCACCGCACGCCGTCGTCTTGGCATGGGTCCTGGCGCAGGGCCCGACCGTGATCCCGATTCCGGGAGCCCGCACCGTCCAGCACGCGCTCGACTCGTGCACGGCGGTGGACGTCTCACTGGACGCGGCGGAAATCTTGGCCATCGACCAGGCGGAGTTCTCACGGAAGTAGGGCGGTTGAGCGGTGGGGCGGTTGAGCGGTTCAGGGTTCACGCCTCACGTTGCACCATTCACTCATACTCCGCAGTCCGAATTGACATCTCCGCGCATGCCCGACGCCACCTGGCCCATCTCGATCGACGACGTGTACGCCGCGCGCACCAGGATTGCGCGGCATCTGCCGCCGACCCCGCTGCGATCCTACGCGGCGCTCGACGCCGCCGTCGGGCACGGCATCCGGGTGCTCGTGAAGCACGAGAACCTGAACCCCACCAACGCATTCAAGGTGCGCAACGCGCTCGCCGCGATGAGCGTCCTCACCGGAGAGGAGCGCGCGCAGGGTGTGATCGCCGCCACCCGCGGCAACCACGGCCTCGGGGTGGCCTACGCAGGACACCTGCTCGGCGTGCCCGCGACCCTCTGCGTCCCGGTCGGCAACAACCCCGAGAAGAACGAGGCAATGCGCGGCTACGGCGCGGAGCTGATCGAGGAGGGACGGGACTACGACGAGTCCCTGCTGGTGGCGTCGGCCCTGATGCGGGAGCGGCGGCTGGTGCTCGTCCACGGCACGAACAACCCCCACGTGGTCGCGGGTGCCGGCACCCTGACCCTCGAGATCGTGGAACAGGCGGAGCACCTGGACGCGATCGTCATTGCCGTCGGCGGCGGCTCACAGGCGGTAGGGGCGCTGACCGTGCTGCGCGCCCTGCGCCCGGACGTCGCGGTCTACGCGGTCCAGGCAGCCGGCGCCCCGGCCATCTACGAGTCGTGGAAGGCACAGCGACCGCTGACGCTGTCCGCCGCCGACACGTTCGCCGACGGCGTCGCCACCCGATCGGCGTACGAGATGACCTTCCCCGCTCTCGTCGCCGGCCTGGCCGGCTTCGTGACCGTCACCGACGCCGAGATCGCCGAGGCGCTGCGCCTGCTGCTGCGCACCACGCACACGCTCGTGGAGGGCGCGGGAGCGGCGGGGCTCGCGGGCCTCCTTGCGCTGCGCGACACGCTGGCCGGGAAGACCGCCGCGGTGATCCTCTCGGGGGGGAATATCGACGCGGAGACGCTGCGGAGGGTGGTGACGCGCGAAATCTAGACCGGGTGGGGCCAGGGTCACGGGTGCAGGATGCAAGGCGCAACGGACCAGCAGAATCCACAGGGCGCTGCAGCACCCTACAGGTTGGACCGTGCACCTTGCACCGGGCTCCTCTCACCCCCAAAGCTCCACGTCGGGCGGATATAGAACACTCCCGTCGAACCTGAGTCCCTCCGGCCGGTCTTTGGCGAGCAGGAGCGGGGCGTCGAGATCCACGTAGCGGGCCGCCCAACCGAGCAGGGTCGCGGGTGCCACGCCGAGCGACGTGCCCACCATGCAGCCGACCATGATGCCGAGTCCGGCGTCGCGCGCGACCGCCAGCACGCGCAGGGCCTCGGTGAGCCCCCCGGTCTTGTCGAGCTTGATGTTGACCACGTCGTAACGGTCAGCCAGGACGTGGACGTCGACGCTCGTGTGGCAGCTCTCGTCCGCGGCAACCGGAATCGGACGATCGACGTCGCGCAGCGCCGCATCGTCCGCGGAGGGGAATGGCTGCTCGATCAGCTCCACGCCGAGATCGACGAGCGCCGGCACGATCGCTCGGTACTGCGCCGGAGACCAGGCCTCGTTCGCGTCGGCGATGATCCGGGTCGCAGGCGCCGCGGCGCGCACCGCCGCGACCCGCTCGACGTCGCCATCACCGGTCAGCTTGAGCTTGAGCAGAGGCCTCTCGGTCTCCGCCGCGGCCGCGGCCCCCATCCCCGCCGGCGTGTCGAGGCTGATCGTATAGGCGGTCGTGAGCGGTCCGGGCGCGGGCACGCCCGCCAGTTCCCAGGCGCGCACGCCGGCGCGCTTGGCCTCGAGATCCCAGAGCGCCCCATCCACCGCGTTGCGCGCGCCACCAGCCGGCCACTCGCGTCCGAGTCGGTTGCGGTCGGGCGCGCCACCGAGGGTGGGACCGATGCGCTCGACTTCCGCGAGTACGCCTTCGACCGTCTCGCCGTAGCGAGGGTACGGCACACATTCTCCGCGACCGGTCGCGCTTCCGTCGCTCACTTCGACGACGACCACACGACTCTCCGTGCGCGCCCCGCGCGCGATGCGGAAGACCCCGCGGATCGGCCAACGCTCTTCCCAGACCCGGAATTGCAACATGATTGCTCCCGACTGGCGTATCAGAAAATTCTCCGAAACTTCAGAGAAAATTCAACACTCCGCGAGTAGGTTGTGTCTGCATGGGCGGGTCTGGTCGACTCTTGGAGGTCGCTGACGGCTCGCCCGGTGGTGCGGAGGGGAGGCGACGTGCGCAGGCCAGCCCCGGACGGTGCGGCCATGTGGTACGATCGAGATATCCCGTCGCGACGCGTGACGGTGACGATACACGGGCGTTCAGCTGGGCGGGGCTCCGCCGGGCGGCACGTCCGTGTTTCGTCATTCGGGACCCCGGGTCGACATCGCATGCAGCGCAGCGTCGCCACCTCGTTCTCCGCCCCCCAATCTGCGTGGCCACAACGGCCGTGCGCCATTGTCGCAACAGGAGCGTTCGTTCCGTGAAGACCGTGAAGCTGCCCAAGCGGGAGCTCGACTTCTTCGCCTCGGTGCTCCAGCGGTTCGGGGAGATCCACGCCCCCGTTGCCCGGAACGGCCACTTCGTGTTCCAGCAGATCGCGAAGTGGTCCGATGCCCGGCTCGACTACACCCGGACCGTGCTGCCCCCGAAGAAGTACATCCTGCCTCCGCGTGAGACGCTGTTCCGCTACAAGCCCGGTCAGGGGTATCTGCCCGACTCGGAAGACCTCGACCGGCGTCTCGTGCTGTTCGGCGTGCACGCCTGTGATATCTACTCGCTGAACATCCTGGACCGCGTGTTCAACGGGCGGTATCCCGACCCGTACTACCAGACGCGGCGGCGCAACGTCGCGATCGTCGGCGTAGACTGCGTGCCGGACGACCTCTGCTTCTGCCGCTCGATGCGGGCCGACACCGTCGAACAGGGGTTCGACCTGTTTTTGTACGACATCGGGGAGTACTACCTCACGCTCGTGGGTACGGCGCTCGGCGACGACATGGTGCTGGCGGCCGGCGACCTGTTCCAGCCGGTCACCGCCGCCGACGTGGCCGAGTACAAGCGCCGGTCCAAGGAGCGCCACGAGCGGTTCCAGCACGACGTCGAGATCCGCGACCTGCCCGAGATCTTCGAAATGGAGTACGGCAGCGCGATCTGGGACGAGCTGGGGGCGCGGTGCCTCTCGTGCGGCAGCTGCAGCATGGTGTGTCCGACCTGCTATTGCTACGACGTCGCGGACGAGACCACGCTCGGCTCGACGGAGGGCCGCCGGCTCCGCACCTGGGATTCGTGCCTGCTCGCCACCCACGCGATGGTGGCGGGCGGAGAGAACTTCAGGTCGTCCCGTGCCAGCCGGGTGAAGTTCCGCTTCTACCACAAGCAGCGTGGGTTCGTAGCGGAGTACGGCCGGCCGAGCTGCGTGGGGTGTGGGCGGTGCACCGGAGTTTGCCCGGCCGGGATCGACATGATCGAGGTCATCAACCGACTGCGCGGGGTGAAGTATGCCGAGACTGAGCACGCTGCGGCTCACTAGGGACTGGGGGGCGGAAGCAGCGGTGGCGGTGCCGCCGCTGCGCGACGTGCCCGCGGCGACCGCGTACCAGCCGCTGCGGGAGGCCAACCCCTATCAGCCGCATCTCGCCCGCCTGGTTCGGGTGTTCAAGATGGTGGAGAACAACTGGCTCTTCACCTTCCGATTTCTGGACGAGCAGCTGGCCCGGGACTTCAAGCACCGGCCGGGGCAGTTCGTGATGCTGAGCGTGCCCGGGGCTGGCGAGGCGCCGATCTCGATCTCCTCCTCGCCCACGCGGCCCGAGGTGCTGGAGCTGTGCGTGCGGCGGGTGGGCCGCGTGACGGACGCGCTCTACCGCATGAACGCCAACGACGTCGTCGGGATCCGCGGCCCGTACGGCAACGGATTCCCGGTCGAGCTGATCCGGGGCAACGATCTGCTCATCGCGGCCGGCGGACTCGGCATGGCTCCACTGCGATCCCTGCTCTGGTACGCCATCGACCACCGCGACCGGTTCCGCTCCATCACGCTCATGTACGGCGCACGGACGCCGGCGACCATGCTGTTCCGGGACGAACTGGTGTCACTGGTGGACCGCCCCGACCTTCGCTGCCTGCTGTGCGTGGACGCCGATCCGGACGGGACCTGGCAGAACCGGGTCTGTCAGTTGCCTGCCCTGTTCGAGCAGTTCGAGGTGGACCCGACCACCACCTACGCAGCGGTGTGCGGACCGCCGGTCGTCTACCGGTTCATGCTCCAGCGCCTGCTGATGCTCGACTTTCCCAAGGACCGCATCCTGATGTCGCTCGAGCGCCGCATGAAGTGCGGGGTCGGCAAGTGCGGGCACTGCAGCGTGGGGTACAAGTACACCTGCCTGAACGGACCGATCTTCACGTACTGGGACGCCATCAACCTGCCCGAGATGGTGTGAGGAGGGGAAGATGCCTGCCACCAAACCGACCGTGGGGATCTTCGGGCTCACCTGCTGCGCGGGTTGCCAGCTGTCGATCCTGAACTGCGAGGACGAGCTGCTCGCGCTCGCGGACGTGATCGACATCCGGGACTTCCTGATGGCCGCTTCCGACGGAGACGCGTTCTCGACGCTCGACGTCGCGTTCGTCGAGGGGACGGTCCTCACGCACGAGGACGAGGAGCGCCTCCAACGGGTCCGCCGCCGCGCCCGCACGCTGGTGGCGGTGGGGACCTGCGCGGTGCAGGGCGGCGTTCCGGCCATGGCGCCGGAGCTGGACTGGCACGAGGGGATCCGCGACGTCTACGGCCCGGAGGGGGCACAGTTCGATGCCCTGCCCCCGCGCGCGGTGCACGAATGCGTGGAGGTGGACTTCGGCCTCCCGGGCTGCCCGATCGAGAAGCACGAGTTCCTGCTCGCGGTGGCCGATCTGCTCAACGGGAACCCGCCGCAGCTCCCCGCGTACCCCGTCTGCACCGAGTGCAAGATGCGCGAGTGCGACTGCCTGCTCACGGACCGCGGCGCCTTATGCCACGGGCCGGTGACGCGGGCGGGGTGCCACGCGCGCTGCCCGTCGTACGGGATACCGTGCATCGGCTGCCGGGGTCCCGCACCGGACGCCAACTACGAAGCGGCCACGGAGATCTACGTGTCGAAAGGGTGGATGCCGGGGGAGGTGGAGGTCCGGCTCCGCACGTTCGGGCCACTGCCGGTCCCGGCGGCGGTGGGGGAGGACGCATGACGCGCACCATTCGGGTGGAGCACCTCGCGCGGGTCGAAGGGCACGGCGGGATCACCGTCACGCTCGACGGCCAGCGCGTCGAGTCGGTG
>Ga0209536_100017078_pt1 | contig 10296 bp, 6 predicted proteins | sample DeeMarSeWOR28_12_FD_187461 | JGI IMG/M metagenome (GOLD analysis project Ga0209536, IMG submission 187461) | Marine sediment microbial communities from White Oak River estuary, North Carolina - WOR-2-8_12 (SPAdes) (version 2) | ecosystem: Environmental > Aquatic > Marine > Intertidal zone >... | reverse complement strand
GTTATCCATTCCCATCGATTGGAAAGGGTGCACGCGGTGATCTGGACGATGGAGCTTGCCTCTCACCTCGACGATGCTCCTTGGCCGGCGACAAAAGACGAGTTGATCGACTACGCAATCCGGACGGGGGCGCCCGCCGAGGTGGTGGAGAACCTGCAGGAGCTGGAGGACTCGGACGAACCCTACGAGAGCATGGAGGACATCTGGCCGGACTATCCGACCAATGAGGACTTTTTCTTCGAAGACGAAGGGGAATACTGAGAGCCGATTGCTTCTTGCACGTGATTTTCCTACGTTACATGCCCAGCCTCCGCGGCTGGGTTTTTTTATTCATCGTCAGTGGCCTGGAGTGCGCCTTCCGCTTCGTCGATCGTTGGTCGTGGCTGCCACGATGGTGGGGATCCTCCCCGCTCTGGCAGCTCGCCCCGTGCCGGACCGCCTCGCCGAGGGTGACGCCTACGAGATTGCGGCGCTGAGGGTGGAAGGGGCTGACGAAATCACCACTGCCGAACTCCTCTCCCAGATGAGCACCCGTGAGACGCCGGGGGGCTTTGCCAAGTTTCTCCACAAGAACATCAGTGAATCGCTCGGGCGGATCGACGAGTACTTCGACCCGGTCACCTTCAGCGCAGACGTCGCACGTCTGAAGACCTATTACGTGAACCGGGGGTTTTCGGAGGTGGAGCTCGACACGACGATCGCGCTCTCGCCGGAAGACCGCACCGTTGAGATCACACTCTCGATCCGCGAGGGTTACCGGTCACGGATCGACACCCTCCTGCGAACGGGAATCGTAGGGGTGCCGGAGACGATCTGGGACGATATTGCGTCGTCCCCCCCGGTGGAGGAGGGAGACCCCTTCAACCTCATGCTCCTGGAGGCGGAGGTCCGCCGCATTCTCCGTTTCTTCTACGACTACGGCTATCCCAATGCCCGCTATGTGAAGGACAGCTCCTACGCGCGTCGCTTTGCCAGTACCAGGAACTACAGCGTGCGGCTGCACTTCGACCCCGGCAAGCGGTACCACTTCGGAACGATCACGATCGAGCAGGAGGTCGACACCACCAGGGGAATCCTCGAGCGGACCGACATCACCGACGAGCTGGTCAAGGACTACATTAACTATGAGCCCGGCGACGTGTACAGCCTGGCCGAAAAGCGCCGGAGCGAGGATAACCTGAACCGCCTTGGGATCTTCGAACTCCGGAGCTACGATCTTGCCGTCCCGAGCCGCTCCGACACCGCGATCACCGTCCCCTCCTCGATCCTTTTCCGCCCGCTGGACAAGCACGAGGTTGCGCCGGATCTCTTCGTGAGCGACGAGGACGGCGCCTTCAACCTCGGCACCGGCCTCCAGTACACCAACCGGAATTTCCTGGGAGGTGCCCGAAGGTTCGCCACACGCCTCCGCTTCCGAACGCAGACGATCGGCAAATTCCCCGTCTACTTCGACAAGACATCGGATGCGGTGGCGAACCTGGAGCTGACCTTCGAGCTTCTGCAGCCATACCTGTTCACCAACAGGTACAAGCTGACCTGGGCGTTCTCGTTCGTGGTGGACAAGCAGCGGCCGTACATCCAGAACATTGTGCGCAACAAGATCGGAGCCTCCGGCCGCCTTGCGGAGTACACCACAGGCTTCCTTGATTGGTCGCTCGAGTCGACCACGCTGACCCTGAACCCGGACTATCCGCTCGACCCGACCGATCCGTCCTACATCAACGCCGCGCGGCTCTTGGAGGAAGGGCAACTCAACTCGATCCTCTCGGCGACCCTCCAGCGGGACAGGACCAATGACCTGTTCTCGCCGACAACCGGTTTTGTCCATTCCGTGACGCTGGAGGAATCCGGCCTCTTTCCTTTTGTCGTCAGGAGCTTCTGGCCGGATGTAACCTTCACGCAGTTCTACCGGGTGATCCTGAGTGGCCGGTGGTACGAAGATGTCTCGCTGACACGCTACGCCGTCGTTGCCTGGAAACTCAAGGCGGGGGTCGAGGAGAAATACGGCGAAAGCCGTTCGGATTCGACGCGGATCATCCCGCAGACACATCGTTTCTACGCCGGGGGCAGCACTTCGGTGCGGGGGTGGGGCTCGCGCTCGCTGATCGCACGCGGCGATCCCCAGCTGGGCGGTAATATGCTGACGGAGGCGAGCGTGGAAATGCGGCTGAATATCTTCCAGGACGCCCGGGACGGGATTCTGGACAAAGTATGGCTGGTTCAGTTCCTCGACATCGGCAACCTCTGGCGCCAGCCGAGCGATTTCCAGGTTCGGGACGTGGCGATCGCTACCGGACTTGGCTTCCGCTACGATACGTTCCTCGGACCCTTCCGAATCGACTGGGGAATCCGTGTCTATGACCCCGGGGCGCCCCCCGGTCAACAGTGGATCACGCAGCGGAAGCTCCTGAGCGAAACTCTTGCCAACGGCGTCTTTCATTTTGGAATCGGGCATGCCTACTGAACCCCTTCTCTGGCCGGGGGTGCTGGGCCAGCCTCGGGTGAAGCGGCTGCTCCTGAGTGCCCTCCAGGCCGGTCGCATCCCGCACGCCTACCTCTTCACCGGGAGCGAGGGGGTGGGCAAAGACGCCATGGCGCTGGAGCTGGCCCGGGTGCTCCACTGCGAGCGGGGAGGGGAGCAAGCCTGCGGGGAGTGCGCCTCCTGCGGGCGCATCGCGGCACTGCAGCATCCTGATGTTCATCTGATCGTCCCCCTGCCCGTGGGAAAAGGCGAGCAAAGCGAGGATTCACCCACAGCCAGGCTGACCGAGCACGAGCTCCGGGCGATCCAGGAGGAGCTCAGGCGCAAGGCTGAGAATCCCTACCGGCGGATCTCCATCCCCCGCGCGACGATCATAAAGATCAACAGTATTCGGGAGATCCGCCGGGAGACCGCCATGAGCACCTTCGATGGCAGAAAGCGCGTCTTCATCATCGCTCAGGCCGACAGGATGGGAGAGGAGGCCGCCAACACGCTCTTGAAGACGCTGGAGGAGCCGCCGACCGACTGCCTGATGATCCTCACCACTCACCGCATGGATGCGCTCCTTCCTACCATTCGCTCTCGTTGTCAGACGATCCGTTTCGACCCGCTGACCGAGGAGGATCTCCGCCTCGGGCTTGTCGATCGGGAGGGTGTGGAGCCGGCGGCCGCCTCTCTGGTTGCACGCCTGGCCAACGGCAGCTACACCAAGGCGCTGGAACTTCTGGAGGGGGGGGCGCTCGATGAGCGGAAAGCGGTTGTGATGTTCGTCCGCCACGCCCTGGGGGCAAGCCCGATGCAGCTCAGCAAGGACGTCGACACTCTGGCCGAGGGGAGGGATCGGCTCCGCGTCGAACGGTTCTTGATGCTGTTGCAAATGTGGTGCCGGGACGCGCTGGTGCTCTCCCACGGAGGAGAGATCATCAACGTTGATCAGCGGGAGGATCTCGAGCGCTTCGTACGAAAATTCCCGCACGCCGATCTCTCCGCGGTGATCGCCGATGTAGAGGACGCTATTTCACTTGTCCGCCGGAATGTCTACATTAAGCTCGTTCTGTATCAGCTTTCGGTGCTCCTGAAACGGCGCATGAATGTATGAGTTCCTCTCAACGGATCCTCGTCACTGCAGCCCTTCCCTACGCCAACGGTGATATCCACCTGGGCCACCTCGCCGGAGCCTACCTTCCGGCCGACATCTACGTGCGCTATCAGCGACTGCAGAAGCGGGATGTACTCTTCATCTGCGGGTCTGACGAGAACGGCGTGGCCATAACCGTAAGCGCCGAAAAGGAAGGGGTCTCTCCTCAGGTTGTGGTCGATCGCTACCATGAGAGGAACCGGAACGCGTTCGAGCGATTCGGGATGAGTTTTGACAACTATTCGCGCACCTCGCTCCCCATCCATCATCAGGTGGCTTCAGAGTTCTTTCTGGAGCTGCACCGGCAGGGAATTTTGAGGGAAAAGCGGGAGCAGCAGTTTTTCGACGAATCGGCAGGCCGGTTTCTGCCCGACCGCTACGTGGAGGGGACCTGCCCGGTGTGCGCCTCCCCCGAGGCCCGGGGGGACCAGTGCGAGCGCTGTGGCTCCTACCTCAATCCGATGGACCTGATCAACCCCCGGAGCAAGATCACCGGCAGTGTGCCGACGGTCAGGGAGACGACCCACCTGTATTTTCCCCTGGGCTCCTTCCAGAAGCGGCTCGAGGCCTATATCGCGGAGCGGGACGGGCGTGACAGCTGGAAGCCCAATGTGCTGCAGTACTGCCGGGGATGGTTCCGGGACGGTCTCCAGGACCGGGCCATTACGCGCGATCTTGACTGGGGCGTGTCGGTTCCCGTGAAAGGGTTTGAGCAGAAGGTCATCTACGTCTGGTTCGATGCGGTGCTCGGCTATGTGTCCTCGACCATGGAGTGGGCCCGGCGGAAGGGGGAACCTGAAGCGTGGAGGAGGTTCTGGCAGGGGGGGGAAACGAAGTACGTCGCCTTCATCGGGAAGGACAACGTGGTCTTCCACTGCATTGTCTTTCCCGCCATGCTCATGGCCTGGAACGATGCGCGGCAGGATCACTACGTGCTCCCCGAAAACGTCCCGGCGAACGAGTTTCTCAACTTTGAAGGTCAGAAGTTCTCCAAGAGCAAGGGGTGGGGGATCGATGTGAGCGATTTTCTGGATCGCTACGGTGCAGACTCTCTCCGGTACTACCTGGCTACGGCCCTCCCCGAATACAGGGACTCCGATTTCACCTGGCGTGACTTCCAGGCGCGAAACAATAACGAGCTGGCGGACATTCTGGGCAATTTTGTCAACCGGACACTCGCCTTCGTCTCCAGAACCTTCGAAGGGACCGTACCCCCTCGCGGTGACCTCTCGGAACGTGACCGGGCGATGCTCGAGCTGCTGGCTCAGGCACCTCGGGAGGTGGGAAGCCGGTTCGAGCAGTATGAGTTCCGGGAGGGCGTTCTGGCTGCGATGAACGTGGCCCGCGCGGCCAACAAGTATTTCAACGATAGTCAGCCCTGGGTGACTGCCCGAACGAACCCGGAGCTCTGTGCGACGACGCTCTCGGTGTGCCTCCAGGTCGTCCGAGGCCTTGCCGTATTGTTCTCTCCCGTGATTCCATCGGCGGCCGAGAGGATCTGGGAGATGCTCGGCCAGCAAGGGAAGATCCCCCCTGCGTCGTGGGAATATGCGGGAAGGGAACCCCTTCCTCCGGGCCATGCAACGGGAACGGCAACAATTCTTTTCACCAAAATCGAGGACAGCGTGATTGAACAGGAACGGAAAGCACTCGGCGTGCCGGACCTTCCTCAGGAATCTCCCGGGCGCCCGGCCCTGATCAGCATCGACGATGTGCGCAAGGCCGATCTGCGGGTGGCAAAGGTGCTCTCCTGCGAGAGCGTCCCGAAGTCCAAGAAGCTCCTGAAACTCAGGGTCGATATCGGAGGCGAAGAGCGGCAAATTCTGGCCGGTATCGCTCAACACTATGCCCCAGAGGGGCTGGTCGGGAGGCTCATCATCGTGGTGGCAAATCTCCAGCCGGCGAAGCTGATGGGAGAGGAGTCGCAGGGGATGCTCCTGGCCGCCTCCGATGGCGGTGGCTCGCTGGTCCTGATCGAGCCCGCAGCGGCAATCGCGCCGGGAGCACGCGTCCAGTAAGCGTGGGAGGGTATCGGTGCGTTGGAGAACAGTTCTCATCCTTGCGCTCCTCGGTGCGGGGTGTGATCAGGGGGTTGACCCGCTTCCCCCTGTAGATCCCTCCGCCGACGGTGCCATCTCGGGGCTCATCACCTACCAGAACTGGCCTCCGGTCGACAGTCTCTTTGACCTGCGCATTGTTGCCTTTCGCGATTTCCCCCCGGGGGATGTCGTCGGTGCCGTCCTCGGCGGGCTGGCGATCGTGCATCCCGCACTTGGTGACACCGCTCTTGTGCCGTTTCTCGTTGATTCGCTCCGCTTCCGATTCTCCCTCCCGCCCGGCGAATACAGATATCTCGCCGTCGTCCATCGGTTCGGGCGCAATATTTTTGCCGACTGGAGAGCGGTCGGGCAGTACGATACCGACAGCGATCCCCTCGTACCTACACCCTTTGTTGTGCCACCGGGCGACACGCTGCGAGGGATCGATGTTCCCGTGGACTTCGTGAACCGCCCGCCGCCACCGTTCCCATGAAGCTCGCACCCCTCATCTTTGCCCTGATCTTCCACGCGGCAGTTGCCCAGACCGCAGTGGTGCGTGGGCGCGTGGTCGAAGCCCGGACCGGGACTCCGCTGCCGGGCGCGAATGTCCTTCTCCAGGGGACGCTCCTCGGCATGGCCACCGATGGTGAAGGGAGCTTCCTGTTCGATGCGGTTCCCCCGGGGTCCTACACCCTGAGCTGCTCGATGGTGGGATACGGGCGGGAGGAGATCGCGGGTCTGGCTGTCAGGCAGGGCGAGACACTGGAGCTGACCGTCGAGCTGACCCCCGTGGCCATTCAGACCGCTCCAGTGGTGGTGACCGCGAGCAGACGCGAGCAGGCCATTCAGGAATCCCCCGTCTCCATCTCGGTTCTTGATGCGGCCGGACTCGAATTTCGCAACGCCCTGACGATCGACCAGGGTCTGCGCTACATACCGGGCGTGAACATCACCGAGTCTCAGGTCAACATCCGCGGATCCAGCGGTTACAGCCGGGGGGCCGGGAGCAGGGTCCTGATGCTGGTCGACGGCATACCGATGATGACCGGAGACACGGGCGAGATCAATTTCGAGGTGGTTCCGACAGGAGAGGTGGATCGGATCGAGGTCGTGAAGGTGGCCAGCTCCGCGCTGTACGGCTCGAGCGCGCTTGGCGGGGTCATCAACATTCTGACACGGCCAATTCCGGAAGCCCCCCGGACAACGGCACGCATTTTCGGAGGCGCGTACGCCGGGCCGTCCCACTCCGCCTGGGAGTGGAGCGAGAAGACCAGAACGCAGGGCGGCTTTTCCCTCAGCCACTCCCGGCGCATCGACGCGCTTGCCGTTCGCCTTTTCGCTGCCGGCTTCACCGATGACGCATACCGGCACAACGACGATCGGCGTCGGCTCAACGCGGCCCTTAAGCTCCGCTACGACTTCAGTTCGTTCTCCTCGCTGACGGTGACGGCGAATTTCATGGACCAGAAGCGGGGAAGCTTTCTTTACTGGAAAGACCAGGCCAACGCCCTCACCCCTCCCGATGACCAGCTCGGCCAGAGGATCCATTCCACACGCTCCTACGGCAGCGCCGCCTATGACCGGGTTCTCTCAAGCTCCCTGGCGATGAGTCTCAAGGGACTCTGGTTCCACAATCGCTTTCAGTCCAACATCAGCGAGGGTGGGGGCGACCTCTCGGTCTCCGATGTCCTGCGGGCCGAGGTGCAGAGTATCTGGACTCCGGGCCCGTTGCATATCGTTACCGCCGGTGTGGAAGGGAATCTCGATCGGGTGGATGCCGATCTCTTCGGTGTGCGCTCCGGTGGCGGGATCGCCGCCTACGCGCAGGATGAAGTACGCCTGCTTGAAACCCTCCGGCTCACGCTCGGGGCGCGCTTTGACTACCAGGAGATGGACAGCCTGGCGCCTGCCTCACAGCTCAACCCGAAGGCTGCTCTGGTCTTCACACCGCAGGCCGGGACCACCCTCAGGGCCTCATTCGGCCGTGGCTTCCGGGCCCCCACGGTGGCCGAGGCATTCACATCGACTGTGGCTGTAGGGATCCTGATCGTCCCAAACCCATCGCTGGTTCCCGAGCGAAGCCTCGCCGTCGAGCTCGGTGTGAACCAGATGCTGGGGGATCTCGCGCTGATCGATGCGGCGGTGTTTCAGACCGACTTCAGTAATCTGATCGAGGCGGGCTTCAATGACCTTGGCCAGGGGCAGTTCCAGAACGTCACCGACGCCCGTATCCGGGGTGCTGAGTTCGGGATTTCGCTCAGCCTCTTGGACCGGCTGCTCTTCTTCACCGTGAGCTACACCTTTGTCGACCCGAGAGATCTCACAGCCGGCGACGTGCTGAAATACCGGCCGCGACATCTGGTCTATCTCTCGGCCGTTGTGAATGCGGGGGAGTTCGAGTTCGGGGCAGATTACCGGCACCTGAGCCGCGTGGAGGCGATCGACGAAGAGTTCGTGACGCTGGGGATCGTCAAAAACGGCGACACGCGTGTCCCGGTCAACGTCCTCGACGTTCGTGCACGGTGGCGGCCCACCTTCCCCGGGGTGCCCCTCAGTCTTCTGGTCAATTTGAACAACGTGTTTCAGTACAACTACATCGAGCTCATCGGCAATCTCGGTCCCCCGCGGACGTTGCTCCTCACACTCGAGGGAACTTTCTGATCAGGTATGCAATGACCGAGGAAATGTATGTCGACACCCACGCGCACCTGACGGCCAGGGAATTTGATGCGGACAGGGAGGCTGTGATCCGCCGCGCCTCTGCTGCCGGAGTTGGGTGGATCATCAACCCCTCAACCACCGTCGAGGACAGCCGACGGGCGATCGCCCTGGCGGAGTCCCATCCCCGCATCCGCGTCTGTGTGGGCATCCATCCGCATGAGGCATCCTCGGCGGGAGCCGACGCGCTGCGCCAGATCGAAGAATTTTCACACCATCCGTCGGTGGTAGCAATCGGCGAGATCGGCCTCGACTATCATTACGACTTAGCTCCGCCTGAGCGGCAGCGCGAGGCGTTTCGGGCCCAGCTCGAGATTGCATGTCGGCGTGACCTTCCGGTTGTCATCCACAGTAGGGAGGCGCTTGAGGAGACGATTCAGATGGTCGAAGAGGCTGTGCGGACGGGACCCTCGTGGCGGACACACCGCTCAGTCCCCGTAAGCCGTCACCCGGCCCCCCGCGGGGTGTTCCACTGCTTTCCGGGCGATACGGGGGAGGCATGGCGTGTCATCCATCTCGGCTTTCTCGTATCCTTTCCCGGAATCCTCACCTTCAACAACGCCGCCGCCGCCCGGGAGGTCGCCTCCTCGCTCTCCCTGGAACACCTGCTCCTGGAAACCGACAGCCCGTACATGGCTCCCGTCCCCCATCGCGGGAAGCGCAATGAGCCCGGCCACATCCATCTGGTGGCTGAGCGGCTGGCTGAGCTCCAGGGTCTCTCCGTGGAAGACGTTGCCCGCTCCACCCGCTACGGAGCCTACCGCCTCTTTGGCGTCGGTGAGGCGGGGCTCCCGACAGTCACCTACCGGCTGCGGGACTCGCTCTACGTCAACCTGACACTCCGCTGCAGCGCAGATTGTGTCTTCTGCGATCGCACCGGAGAGGCCATGATCAAAGGTCACAACCTCCGGATCACGAGCGAGCCCTCTGCCCATGAAGTTGTCGCCGAGATCGGCGACCCGCGCCAGTACAAGGAGATAGTCTTCTGCGGCTATGGCGAGCCAACGATTCGCCTCGAGGTCATGCTTGAAATTGCCCGCCGGGTAAAGGAGAAAGGCGGACGGACGCGTCTTGACACCAACGGACATGGGAGTCTGATCAACGGACGCAACATAGTTCCCGAGCTGGCACGAGTGATTGACAGCGTCTCGATCAGCCTGAACAGTGCGGACCCTCTGCAGTACGCAGAGCTGATGCGGGTGGATGCTTCCCGGTATTTTCCTGCCATGGTGGAGTTTGCCAGGGAATGCACGCGCCACTTCACACAGGTGTTCATGACAATCGTGGACGTCGACGGAATCGACGTCGAGACGGCGAGGAGGTTTGCCGAGGATGAGATCGGTGCGATCTTCAAGCGGCGCCCCTACTTCTGATGGCCCGCGAGCGCATTCTCGTTCTGGCTGAGGGCCAGCTCGGTGACCTTCTGATACTGACTCCTGCGCTGCGTGCGCTGAAGGAGAGTTTCCCCGCGGGGACGTTGACGGTGCTGGTCGCACAGCGCCGTCGCTACGACCGGGATCAGCCACCTGCCGGCGTGCTGCAGGTGGCTGCATCCGGGACGAGCGAGGTTCTGCTCAGGAGCCCGTGGGTCGATGAGGTGATGGAGGTCGACCGGGCCCTGCTTCGCAGGCTCCCGCCCCTTGCGCGTCTACGTGCCGAATCCCTGATTTTCCGGTGGCTCTTCCGCGGCCGCTTCACACGCGCTGTCTGCACGTTTCCCCAGGAGAGGTTCCTGCTCTGGGCGGTTGCCACAGGTGCCCGCGTGCGCGTCGGGCAGCGAGACCAGCCTCGTTCGTTCCTCCTGACCCACCGGCCGGACCTCGACCGGAGGAAGGGAGGGGTCCTTCGCTACTACTGCGACCTTGCCGAGGCGGCGGGAGCCCGGGTCCGCTCGATGGCGACCGAATACGCGGTCTCCG
>Ga0209536_100017076_pt1 | contig 10297 bp, 8 predicted proteins | sample DeeMarSeWOR28_12_FD_187461 | JGI IMG/M metagenome (GOLD analysis project Ga0209536, IMG submission 187461) | Marine sediment microbial communities from White Oak River estuary, North Carolina - WOR-2-8_12 (SPAdes) (version 2) | ecosystem: Environmental > Aquatic > Marine > Intertidal zone >... | reverse complement strand
GAAGTGTTTATCAACACCACCAAGTCCGGTTCAACTATTCACGGCATGTGTGAGTCCCTCGGACGTGTTATCTCCGTGGCCCTGCAGCATGATTACCGGCTGGTGAATAAAATTGCGCGGACCCTTGAGGATATATCCTCTGACTCAGTATGGAGTAACAGCTCCCTGGGACGGGTTTTCTCCATACCGGCAGCTCTGGCCAAGGTGCTTGACAGCTGCAAACCTGAGATCAACGGTAAGGAAGACCCGGCCCCTTATGAAGAGCCTTCTTCCTACTCGTCATGCCCTGCATGCGGCAAGCTTACCCTGCGCCGCAGCGGGGGTTGCAGCCAGTGCGTCAGCTGCGGCTACTCGACGTGCTGACATCACCCAGCAAAGAGAGCATTCTGGGCGGCACAACCTGCCAAAGCCTCCGGCAAAGGGACCGGAGACCCGGAAAACCCAGGCATGCCTGAAGTCAACGAACCATTATTCCCCCGGCTTGCGTTTATCGGCGGTTTAGATTTATCCCTGGCTCTGGTTAAAGCACGGATGAATATATGACCCGTGCTTTCCTTTTTCTCCCGAGAAGTGATAATGCCTCGTATATCGTTGGTAGACGCCTGTCATCATATCCAGACATCTTTTCCCGATTGCTTTCCTGCAGCCAGCAATACATTTGAGGAGCTGAACTTATAACGCTGCCCGCAAGCTGCCACATGAGTCCGGTTTTTATGTCACGGACACTTTCCGTATCCCCTGTGCGCCTGAGGCAGTTCTGAAAAGTTCCGCCGGGGTTAATGTTTTCTCTAAGAACTTGCAAGATAATACCAGGGATTTCAGATTCAGCAACTATCCGGGGTTCGCGCCATAAAAACAGCTGTCTATGTGGGAATAATAGTAGCGTTCTTTGCTGCTCCGGACCCGATGCATATCTCTCCTCACTCAAAAAGGCCTAAGTATCACCCGGTGTCAAGGCCAGGTCTATATTTTCCGCTGCTGCTTTTATGTGAACAAATTCGAAAATATTCATGGTGCTTATATGCAGCAAGAAAGGGTGATGCATTACTGCTGATAATCTAAAAACCTTACGATTCTTATTTCTGCAGTCCAGTCCGTAATACCATTACCGGGATGATTCTGTTATGGTATTAACTAGGAAAAATAATCCTAGCACGGCAGGAGTAATATAGCTGTTTTGCTTACTATGACATGAAAAAACTTCAAGACAACATCCTGCACTGGTTTCAGGAATATGCCCGGGACCTGCCGTGGCGAAGAACCTATTCGCCTTACCATGTGTGGATTTCAGAAATCATGCTGCAGCAGACCCAGATGGATCGGGTGATTGATTATTTCAACAGGTGGACCTCGCGTTTCCCTGACATATCAAGTCTCGCCGGGGCAGACGAGGAGGAAATACTGAAGCTTTGGGAGGGGTTGGGGTATTACGCGAGAGTCCGGAACATCATGAAAACCGCACGTATTCTCATGACGGAACACAACGGTAAAATGCCTGCGGACTACAACAAACTCCTCCGGTTGCCCGGCATAGGAAAATACACGGCCTGCGCTATCATGAGCATCGCCTTCAATAAGGATTATCCACTGGTTGATGCAAATATTGAACGCATCTTTGCCAGACTGTTCAATCTTGACAAGGAGGTGAAGGAGGCAAATACGCATGCATTCATCTGGCGCAAAGCCGAAGAATTACTTCCGCAAGGCAGGGCCCGTGAATTCAACCAGGCCCTGATGGAACTTGGCGCCCTGGTCTGCATTTCCACAAACCCACGCTGCAGCATCTGTCCCATCAGGCAGGAGTGCATAGCTTTCTCTCTGGATCTTGTTTTTGAAAGACCGGTTTTGCGAACCCCTCCCAGAAAAATTTTCATTGAAATGGCCACAGGTATACTGGAACATGGTGGCAGGATCCTCATCCAGAAACGGAAATCAAAAGGTGTCTGGGCCAATCTCTGGGAATTCCCCGGCGGCCGCCTAGAACCAGGCGAAACACCGGAAATGGCTTTGGTTCGTGAATACCTGGAAGAAACCGAACTTGCTGTTGCCTCTCTGCAGAAGATTATTACGGTGCAACACAATTATATGAATTACCATGTCACTCTGCACTGCTACTTCTGCAGCCCAGCGGATGGCAGGTACGAACCCACCCTCCATGGCGCCCAGGAATACCGCTGGATAAAGCCGGACGAGCTTTTGCACTATGCTTTCCCATCCGGACACCGGAAGCTGATTGACCACTTACGGAAAGAGACTGAATTTTTATCATTGTAATGCTGGATTTTGATGTGATTTTTCATTAGTATTACTTATCCACACACGAAAGGCACAGACCTGAACAGTGCCCTGCTGTCACTCTACGCTGACGCTGCAATAAACTGATGCGGTGATCATTCTTCCGGAGGATGCATACATGCCACGAGACATCCCAGTTGGAAACGGCAAACTCCTCATCTGCTTCGATCATCTTTACAATATCCGAGACCTCTATTTCCCATACGTCGGCCAGGAGAACCATGTCCAGGGCGAATACTGCCGCCTTGGCATCTGGATAGACAATCAGTTCTCCTGGGTAGGCCGGGACTGGAAGATTGAACTCGGTTACGAGGAAGACACCATGGTGACCAGTGTTTCCCTGTATCATGAGGGATTCAGCTTACTGCTCATGTGCCGTGACATTGTCGACTTCCATGAGAATGTCTATATCCGTGAAATCATCCTTGAAAACATGGCTCCGCACGATCGTCATATCAGGCTTTTTCTCAGTCACAACCTTGATATTTCAGGAAACAGTGTGGGAGATACTGCGGCGTTTGATCCTGCGTCAGGCGGCCTGATTCATTACAAGGGTGAACGCTATTTTCTCATTGGCGGCAGAACAGAACATAATTCCGGTTTGAACCAGTTTGCCGTGGGCCAGAAAAAAATTAACGGCAAGGAGGGAACATATATAGACGCCGAAGATGGTTCCCTGTCAGGCAACACAATTGCCCAGGGTTCAGTTGACTCAGTCATTGGTCTTCATCTCGATATCAAGGGTTTATCCCGGGGGCAGGCGTTCTACTGGCTTGCTGCAGGAAAAACGTGGGCCGAAGTGCGCCGGCTTGATTCTCTTGTCAAGTACAAAACACCTGAAGTGCTCCTGAAAAGAACTGCGGACTATTGGCATCTCTGGGTCCATAAGGAGGCCCTTTCCCTTGATCTTCTTCCTGTTTCGGTTGCCAAACTCTACCGGAGAAGCCTGCTCGTTCTAAATACACAGATTGATGCTCAAGGCGGCATTCTTGCAGCGAATGATTCAGATGTAGTCATGTTCAACCGTGACACTTATTCCTACATCTGGCCCCGGGACGGGGCACTTGTTGCTAATTCTCTGGATGTTGCAGGATACCCGGTCATAGCCCAGCGTTTCTACCAGTTTGCGTCACGGGCAATTACTGAAGATGGTTATTTTCTCCATAAATACAACCCCGACGGCACCCTCGCCTCTTCCTGGCATCCCTGGATGGAAAAAGGGCAGGAACAGCTTCCAATCCAGGAAGACGAAACAGCCCTGGTTGTCTGGGCCCTTTGGAATCATTTCGTGATTTACCGGGATATCGAGTTTATCAAGCCCCTTTACAGGCCTCTTATTAAAAATGCCGCATCATTTATGTGCCGCTACCGTGACGGGGAGACCGGTCTGCCGGACGCCTCTTATGATCTCTGGGAAGAAAGACGAGGCATGCTATCCTTTACGACCGGGGCCGTTTTCGGCGGCCTTACGGCTGCCTCCCTTTTCTGCACGGTATTTGGCGAGGATAAACTGGCAGATCATTATCAGCGGGTAGCCTCTGAGATCCGGGATGCGGCCTCACGTTTTCTCTGGCGCCCGGAAATAAACCGGTTCTGCCGCATGGTAACTCGTGATGCTGCGGGAAACCTTGTTTATGATGATAACTGTGATGCCAGCCTCTGGGGATTATTCGCCTTTGGCCTTTATGATGCTGCTGATGAACGCATAATTGCAACCATGAAAGCGCTGCGCAAGAAGCTATGGCTCAGCACCGATGTTGGCGGATTGGCGCGCTACGAGGGGGATAAGTACCACCAGGTCGACCCCCGCTTTCCCGGCAATCCCTGGTTTATCTGCACACTCTGGCTGGCCGATCACATAACATTTCTGGCTTCCACGGAAAAAGACCTGGAAGAACCCCTGGCAATCCTGCAGTGGGTAGCTGACCATGCCTTGCCATCAGGTGTACTGGCAGAACAGGTGCACCCAATAACCGGCAAAGCACTTTCTGTATCACCATTGACATGGAGTCATGCCACTTTTGTAGCCTCGACCCGGAGAATAATGAGAAAAATGGCAAGGATTCACCGGTGTCCTGAGTGCGACCTCTCAAAAGATGACTCCATTCCCGGTGACGACTGGCTGACAAAGCTGTATTCCCGTGCTTGCAATACCATTCACGGCATATGCAGTGTAAAATAATCAGTGGGGAGAAATTAATGTATCAAAAAATAGGTTTTATCGGTATGGGGATCATGGGACAGCCTATGGCTGCAAACATACTCAAGGCCGGTTTTGATCTCATGGTATACAACAGAACAAAGGAAAAAACCGAGACTCTTGCTGGGGTAGGAGCCCTTGTTGCCGATACCCCGGCTGCAGTGAGTGACTGGGCAGATGTCATCATTTTCATGCTGACCGGTCCTGAGGCTATTGATGCCATGGTATACGGAGAAAAGGGCTTATTGTCTGCGCAACGATCAGGCAAAGTAGTTATTAACATGAGCACCGTATCTCCAGCATATTCACGAACCCTGGAAAATTGTCTTCAGCCAGGGGGGCTTCTCTTTATTGATGCGCCGGTTTCCGGATCAAAAAAACCGGCAATTGAAGGTTCCCTGATAATATTAGCGGGTGGGCCCAGGGAATTAGTCAACAGGATTGAACCTTTATTTCTCAGTATGGGCCAAAAGGTAATTTATTGTGGTGAGGCGGGCCAGGGTTCAGCAATGAAAATGACGGTCAATCTTCTCCTGGCAATCATGATGGAGGGACTGTGCGAATCGCTGAACATGTCCCAACAATTAAAACTGGAAACCGGCCTGGTGTTAGATACCATTCTTGCTGGACCACTTGGCTGCGGCTTGTTCCGCCTGAAGAATGACATGCTGCGGCATAATGATTTTCAGGTCCAGTTCCCCCTGAAGCACATGGCAAAGGATTTGCGTTTTGTGCTGCAGACTGCTGATGAGACTGGTGCTGCTGTACCTGCAGGTCATGCGGTTTTTCAGCTTTACCGACAGGGGGTTGGTCTGGGAAATGGTGATCTTGACTTTGCTGCCGTGAAAAAAACCCTGGAAGCATTGAATGACGATGAGAAATCTTAGAGAATATTTCCAATGAAAAACATTTATTACAGTGCCCTTGTCGTGACGGAAGAGGCCTCAACAAAGTTATATTCCAGTACTATACAAACCAGAAACGCTGCAGATCTGCCTCCTGGTGACCTTTTGATAAGAGTTCACTATTCGTCACTCAATTACAAGGATGCCCTTTCGGCCTCGGGCAACAGGGGGGTAACCAGACGTTACCCGCACGTACCCGGCATCGATGCAGCCGGCATCGTTGAGCAAAGCTCCAGCAAAGACTTCAAGCCGGGCGACCCTGTTATTGTTTCAGGCTTTGACCTTGGAATGAACATCTCGGGCGGTTTCGGTCAGTACATCCGTATCCCCGCAGGATGGGCTCTTCCCTGCCCGCAAAACCTTTCATTGCGGGAAACCATGATGTATGGAACTGCCGGCTTTACTGCTGCACAGTCGGTACAGAAACTCATCGATCATCACGTGCAGCCCGAAAAAGGAAAAATACTTGTCAGCGGTGCAACAGGCGGAGTCGGATCAATCGCCGTAGCTATACTTGCGAAACTCGGGTATACCGTCACGGCAGTCAGCGGCAAGGCCGAAGCAGGGGAATATTTGCAGGCTATTGGCGCAACAGAGATCATTTCACGAAAGATGGCCACGGACCTTTCCGGCAAACTCCTGCTCAGGGAAAAATGGGCCGGGGTCATCGATACCGTAGGTGGCGAAATCCTTGCCACTGCAATTAAATCGACTGTTTACGGCGGCGCTGTAACCTGCTGCGGCAATGTCGCTTCACCGGTGCTGCCCCTTTCTGTATATCCATTTATATTGCGTGGTGTTTCATTGTTGGGTATAGATTCAGCTAAATGCCCAATAGATATCAGGCGGATGATCTGGCAAAAGCTTGCAGGAAAATGGAAGCTGGAAAACCTTGGTTCACTGGTAACCGAATGTTCGCTGCATGAACTTCCCGGCCTGATCGAACGCATGTTGCAAGGCCGACAAACCGGTCGTGTGATTGTGAACCTGCTTTAGTTGGATACCCGGGACAGGAACCTGTCCTTTACCAGTAACTTAATAAAGGAGGTGTAATATGGCTGGAAGTGTCTACAAAATTATCGAATTAATTGGCACAAGCGAAAATTCCTGGGAGGAGGCTGCAAAAAATGCTGTAGAAACTGCTGCCACAAGTCTCAAAGACCTGCGGGTGGCTGAAATAACCACGCTTGACATGCGTATCGAAAAGAACAAGGTGGTTGCTTACAGGGCAAAGGTAAACCTTTCATTCAAGTATCATACATAATAGCCTATTATCCCATTTCAGGGGAGCTGCTGAGAACAACTCCCCTGAAATGATGGTATCCTCTCTTCTTTTTTCCTTTTTAATTGTCTCGATTCATGGCGGATTACACCATTTATATTTGATGAACTCCTCATCATTCAGGCAATGCGCTGCATTCCCTTTTTACGTTGGCCAACGTCCCGACTCATGCGAGAATTTTACTTGCAGCTTATTTTGAGACTTGTGATAGTAGCCCAATGACACGCCCCCTCCCGAAGAAACAGGCCTGGTTCGGCTGGTGCATGTATGACTGGGCGAACTCGGCTTTTGCCACGATAATCCTTTCCGCTGTTCTGCCTGTGTATTTTGTTGCGCTGGTACCTGACGATGGTGCCCTCATTTCATTCCCGGGCTTTTCCAGGACTATTCCAGCATCCGCCCTCTGGGGATATTCTGTTTCTTTCTCAATGCTGATCGTGGCGGTAACCTCACCCTATCTCGGCACTATTGCCGACCGAATGAATAACCACAGGAAGTTTCTCTTTAGCTATTGTGTTATTGGTTCCCTATGCACATCTCTGCTCTTCTTTGCCACGCCGGGGAAATACCTTCTTGCGACCCTCCTTTTCATGATTGCCAATATCGGCTTTGCAGGGGGAAACGTGTTTTATAATGCCTTTTTGCCCAAGCTTGCGCAATCACACGAACTGGACCGCCTTTCCTCAAGGGGATTTGCTTATGGTTATATCGGGGGCGGCATTGCCCTGCTTCTTGTTTTTGCCATGATCCAGGGTTATTCCTTCCTGGGCTTCAGCGACAAAGGGGCTGCAAGCCGGACAGGCTTTTTCTTCACCGGCCTGTGGTGGCTCATTTTTGCTTTTCCCGCCTACCGCTATGTCCGCGTTCCGGCAAGCCCCATAATGCCTGATGTTTTCCATAAAGGCATTCGGGGCTATTTCAGGGTTTTTGCCGAAATCAAAAAGTATCCCTCTCTGCTCCTTTTTCTGGTTGCCTTCCTGTTATATAACGACGGTATACAGACCATCATAATTGTGGCCGCGATTTTTGCCCGCGATGAAATGTCCCTCTCCCAGGGAACAATCCTGTCATGTTTTTTAATGATCCAGTTTGTTGCCATGCCGGGCACTCTGCTCTTTGGCCGCCTGGCCGAAAAAGCCGGTGCCAAGAAGGCCCTTTATCTTGCTCTTTCACTCTTTATCATGGTGACGGGTTATGCGTATTTCATGAACAAGGCATGGGAATTCTGGCTGTTAGGTTTCATTATTGCCATCATTCTTGGAGGTAGCCAGGCTGTCAGCCGTTCTTTTTTTTCCAGCCTTATCCCTCCTGGAAAACATGCTGAATTCTTCGGATTCTATGCCATCAGTGCAAAGTTCGCTTCGGTCCTCGGACCCTTTATGTTTGCACTGATCATCGACCTGACCGGTTCAGCCAGACTTTCCATCCTGGCCCTTACTTTTTTCTTCATAACTGGTATGCTGCTGTTAAGCCGTGTTAAGGATGAAAACATGGTTACAATATCCTGATTTTACCCTTTTCCAAAACAGCCGAAATCATCTCAAGACTGTTACAATAAAGGATATTTCTCATGATTATAAAACAACTGAAACTTGGGGTTGATGAAGTCTTCTGCTACCTCCTGGCATGCGAAAAAAGCAGGGAAGCGGTGATAATTGACCCATGCGGTGATGAAGATGAATTACTCTCCACTATAAATGAATTACAGGTAAAAATACTTTTTATCCTCAATACCCATTGCCATCCGGATCATACCTGTGGCAATGCAATCATCAGGGGCGCAACCGGGGCCCCGATTATGAGGCACAAGGCGGATGAGCAACTCCTGCAGGATCCAGAGGCAAAGGAATACTTCAACAGGCAGGGCTTCTCCCCTACCCCATCCGCAGAAGGGCTTGTTCAGGATGGTGACCGACTTGTCTTTGGTAATTATACATTGCATGTTATCCATACCCCGGGCCATTCACCCGGCTCAATATGCCTCTATTGTGACGGAAACCTCTTTACCGGTGACTCCCTCTTTGTCGGTGCAGCAGGCAGGGGTGATGTCCCTGGCGGTGATTTTGCAACTCTCATAAATTCCCTGGCCGTTAAAATAGCTGTCCTTCCAGATGATACCGTCGTCTGGCCCGGACATGATTATGGCGACACCGTAACGAGCAGCATCGGGAGAGAAAAAAAGGAGAATCCCTATCTTGGCGGTGAATGGTAAGTCTGTTTTTTAAAGGTGATGTATGACACGAATTAGGACTGTCTTTGTGTTTTGCCTCTGGTTTATTTCAATGCTGCATATTCTGCCATGTTTTGCCGATGATTCCATTGGAGAAATAATTTCCTTGCCTCCGGGCTTTGCCATCAGCACCTATGCTGAAAATGTCCCCAATGCCCGGTCCATGGCCATCAGTCAACGAAATATCCTGTTCGTCGGAAGCATGAATGCCGGCAAGGTATACGCTGTTGTTGACAAAAACGGTGATTTTAGGGCTGACGAGGTGATTACCGTGGCCAGCGGTCTTAATATGCCCAACGGGGTTGCCCTGTATGACAGAGACCTGTATGTTGCCGAGATTGACCGCATCATCAAGTTCGCCGCCATTGAAGAACGACTTCATAATCAGGGAAAGCCTGAAATTGTCTTTCATCGACTGCCGCGTGAAAAATGGCATGGATGGAAATTCATCAAGTTCGGTCCGGACGGCAAACTTTATGTTCCCATTGGCTATAGAATAAGCCTTGTCAGGCTGGTAAACTCAATACCCATAGGCTATGAGGTGTTTGCCCAGGGCTGGCTTCAGGGCGATCATGTCCTCGGAAGGCCAGTGGATCTCGAAATCATGCAGGATGGCTCCCTGCTGGTCTCCGATGATTACTGCGGCAAAATTTACCGTATCACCTATAACGGGGAAAAAAACTGGTTTCCAGAAACCTTTACGTAAGTACATACTATGCCTAACAGACTCGCAAAGGAAAAAAGTCCTTATCTGCTTCAGCATGCCGATAATCCTGTGGACTGGTATCCCTGGACCGCTGAGGCTTTTGCCCGGGCTGCAGCGGAAGACAAACCCGTATTTCTGTCAATCGGTTATGCCACCTGCCACTGGTGCCATGTCATGGGACATGAGTCCTTTCAGGATGAAGAGATTGCAGACCTGCTTAACACTGCTTTTGTCTGCATTAAGGTGGACCGGGAGGAGCGACCTGATATAGATGCGTTATACATGGCCGTCTGCTCCATGATGACCGGCGGAGGTGGTTGGCCCCTGACAATTATCATGACACCGGACAAAAAGCCGTTTTTTGCCGGCACTTACTTTGCCAAGCATTCCGGCTTCGGGAGAATCGGCATGCTTGACATGGTGCCCCGCATCCGGGAAATCTGGCGGAACAGGCGCGGCGAGGTTGAAAAGTCTGCTGCTGACATCCTTGATCTTCTGCAGCAGCACAACAGATCGCTTCCAGGTGCTGATCTTGATGAGAGAATTATTCACGCTGCTTTTGACGAACTCTCCAGGAGATTTGACTCTTCCAATGGAGGCTTCAGCAGTGCGCCCAAATTTCCCACCCCGCATATTATCACCTTCCTTTTACGCTTTTGGGAAATGAGTGGGAGTGACC
>Ga0209536_100017074_pt1 | contig 10297 bp, 8 predicted proteins | sample DeeMarSeWOR28_12_FD_187461 | JGI IMG/M metagenome (GOLD analysis project Ga0209536, IMG submission 187461) | Marine sediment microbial communities from White Oak River estuary, North Carolina - WOR-2-8_12 (SPAdes) (version 2) | ecosystem: Environmental > Aquatic > Marine > Intertidal zone >... | reverse complement strand
CAACACTAAAACCATTATAATCAGATTGAGTATTTTGTCTAATGAGATGATTTCCAGTTATCATTATCGATGCGGGAGTGGCCGATTTCCCTCAATACATAAAGCTTGGAATTGTCTGCTTTTTTGAACCAGGAGTGATTTAGATTCAGGTGATCGCCCGATAACAGACGCAATGGTTTTCATAAAATCGAAGAATTAGAATGTGACTGATGGAATGTACGACAATATTCTATTCAATTAGTTGAATTTAATGAGCAGGGATTGATTTTACCTGCAAAACATGTTACACATTAAATAACAATTATCTGATAATGATTCAGGTTATGCGCAGGGTAGCTAAATGAAATGGCACACTTGGATGTTGAAATTAACTCGGTAATAATTTAATCCAGGCAATTTCCAGTTGAAACTCTCCTTCCTGCTTATCGCTGATGATCAGGGAAATTTCTTTAATCTGGGAGCGGTCTACCTTCCTCTTGTAGTCAAACGGTCGACCGAAATACTTTGTAGAGAAATGATCAAAATCAAACTGAATAACCATCCAATCATCACAGCGGGTAATGAATGAATGATGATAATAAAAACCTGTGAAATGGTGATCCTCATTTAACAATAGACCATACTTTTTGCCGTCTCCGCGCACTTTAACTTCAATTCCTTTATAATTTATAAAATCATAATCCTTTTTCATACTCCGAATAGAAGTAAAACCCCCATTATCTGCCAGGGAAAGATTACCTTTAAAAATCCAGGAATTGTTTTGTGCACTTCTTTCTAGGTAAGATCTGGAGAATCCCCCCATCACATCATCATTAACCACTCGCCACTCAATTTTACCCGCAGGATCCAGTAAAAAAACATTGAAATTCTTGGAAGACTGAAGTTTTTCTATTTGCCCTAAATTTGTTATTGACATCAAAATACATCCTATCATAATATTAAATATCAAACCTTCGTCCTTAAAAAAGCACTGATTTTCACAGAATCTGTAAATTAGGCCAACCATCAAATTCAGCGAAGAGGTATCCACTCAAACAAAATTCCACTTTTCTTCAGAAAAATATTTCTATCTCTTCCTTAAACAACCTCTTTTAAGAGTTTTAAGGAGGAGGGAGATTGTCCGAGATTGATTATATGTCCGGATTTTCGGGCTTTTGTCGTTAGATAGAAACGATTGATGGGATTTGGCTCTATCTGAATGGGAATCCGGTCGACGACCTCTATTCCATATTCTTCCAGGCCATAAACTTTACTCGGATTATTGGTCAAAAGCTGGACTGAATGAACGCCAAGTTCTTTAAGCATTGCTGCAGCGACATCATAATGTCTGAGGTCATCGGGAAATCCCAAAATATGGTTTGCTTCCACCGTGTCGTAACCAACTTCCTGCAACGCATAGGCACGGATTTTATTTCCCAACCCTATTCCGCGACCCTCCTGCCTGAGATAAAGCACGATACCGCTTCCATTGTTAGCCATATACTGCAATGCAGTTTCCAGCTGTTCACGACAATCACATTTCAGTGATCCCAACACTTCGCTGGTTAAACATTCTGAATGAAGGCGAACAGGAATACTAGAGCCGTCAGCGATCTCTCCTTTCACAATTGCCAGGTGCTCTTTATCATCCAGCTTGTTGCGAAACACAATCACCCTGAAAATACCAAATTTCGTCGGCAGTTTCGTTTCAGAGTAAATCCAGACATTTTTATCTTCGACGTTTTTCATTTCTCTCTCCTTATAAGCGTTATGAGCGTTTTAAATATAATCCACTTTTATCATCATGTCAAGTATAAACTATAAAAATAACTATTAATCACGTCTACTAAATAATAATAACGCTATAAACGCTCAAATGTAAACGTTCGTACTGGTAGATTTTTGAAAGAATTTGTTGTCAACCTTTTAGGCGGGAGGATAAATCCTTGGTTTACACTGAGAGATAAAAAGGTTGCTTTACTTCACCGCTTTTGCATAAATATCGAGGGCTCTCTCACGAGCAAATTTATGGGCCACCAGCGGTTTTGGATAGGAAGAGGTTTTATATTCTGGCACCCATTTTTCTATATACCTTAACAGCGGATCAAATTTTTTAATTTGGGTGGTGGGATTAAAGATTCTGAAATAAGGTGCGGCATCGCAGCCGCATCCAGCCGCCCATTGCCAGTTTCCATTATTGGAGGATAACTCAAAATCCAATAATTTCTCAGCAAAATATTTTTCGCCCCAGCGCCAATCAATCAATAAATGCTTGGTTAAAAAACTGGCGGAAATCATCCGCACCCGGTTATGTATATACCCTGTCTCATTCAATTCCCGCATACCTGCATCCACCATTGGATATCCGGTTTCTCCCTCACACCATCGTTGAAAATGATCTTTGTTATTGATCCACTGAATACCTTGGTATTTTAATTTAAAAGACTCTTTCACAACCCGCGGATGGTGATACAGAATCATCATAAAGAACTCACGCCAGATTAATTCGCTTAGAAAGGTAGCATTTAGGACTTTTGCCTGCTTTACCAGATACCGCGTACTAATGGTTCCGAATCTAAGGTGCAGTCCGAGACGGCTTGTGCCCCGGGTGCCGGGAAAATCCCTGGTTTTATGATAATTTTGAATGATTGCTGTTTCAAATGCCCGGCTGGGAAATGACATTTTACTTTCTTTAAAACCAATTTCTTCCAGCCGTGGAAAAGACAGATCATTTATTTTAAAAAAATTGGGAGCATGATTTCCTGTGTCGTATTCGGTGAGGTGAACATTCGACAGTAAATCCAACCATTTATTTTTGTAAGGTGTATATATTGAATAGGGATTACCGTCATCTTTTAAGATGTCATCGCACTCAAAAATGACCTGATCTTTAAATGAATGGAAGGAGATACCTTTCTCCCTCAGGATTTGTTTTACCTGCTCGTCCCTTTCTAAAGCGTAAGGTTCGTAATCACGGTTTATATAGACATTTTTGATGTTCCAATTTTCTGTAAGGGATTTCCATATATTAACAGGTTTGCCGATCTCAATGAGGATATCCGCTCCCAAATCAGTTAATTTTTTACGAATTTTTTTTATTTCCTGATATATAAAAGTAACCCGGGCATCTGAATGATCTGTCAGCGTATCCAGAATATTGGTATCAAATATAAACACCGAGAGTACCGGCAAATTACCTTTTAATGCGTGAAAAAGCCCTGAATTATCTTCCAGCCTGAGATCCCGCCTAAACCAGAATATATTTATTTCACTTATCTCTTTTCTCATGGGAACTCTTTAATAGCTGGTTGTATCCAATTTTACTTTACCCCTGAAAACCCAGTAAATACTAATGGTATAAGTCAAGACAAACGGTATACCGATAATGGCAATAGTCAGCATAATTTTAAGGGTTTTTAAGGATGAGGCGGCATTGTAAATATTGAGACTGTATTGCGGATTGGGATTGGACAAAACCAGATTCGGGAAAATACCGATGGCAAACAGTGCCATGAGCGCCAGGATACTCGCACATGAGGAGAGAAATGCCCGAAATTCTCTACGATGATGGATTTCCCTGGGAATATTGGCGATCGCCAGCATGTTCAGCGTTGCGATAATGAATGCGGGAGGAAAATCTCTAAAATGAGAGGTCATATGGGGTTGATAGACTAGAGTCGCCATGGTAACAGAGACATAACAGATAACAAAAAAAATAATTGTATTGTTGATCCAGCCCTGAATTTTTTGCTGTATCTCACCTTCTGTTTTCATGACTGCATAAATAGCGCCATGCATCATAAAAAGGGCCACTGTCGTAATACCCACCAGGATGGCATAAGGATTAATCAGGGTCCAAAAATTACCAGTAAATTCCTTATCTGGGCCCAGCGGAATGCCCTGAACTATATTTCCCAGTGCAATACCTGCCAGAAATGCAATTAATATGCTTGATACGCTGAAAGCGATATCCCACATTTGCCGCCATCTTTTATTATCTCGTTTACTTCTGAATTCAATGGAGACTGCCCGGAAGATAAGAACGAAAAGTAACAGCATAAAAGCCGTATAGAAACCAGAGAATACCGTTGCATAAACATGTGGAAAAGCAGCAAATAAAGCCCCGCCACCGGTCACCAGCCAGACTTCATTCCCATCCCAAACTGGACCAATTGAGTTCAACATAATCCGGCGGTCATAATCGGATTTGTTCAGGAGGTGTAATGTCCCAACACCCAGGTCAAATCCGTCCAAAATGGCATATCCCGCCAGCAGAACACCGATAAGAATGAACCAGATCGTGTTTAGATCGAAGGTAAAATCCATTAAATTAATCTCCTCATGCTTTCCATCATTTCCAATATTTCTTAAGAACTTTTATTTCCCAGGGGCAGATCATCCACACTCTGGCGCTTCTGTTCATAGGTGGATGCGAGATCTCCAGTAGCTTCTGGTCCCTGTTTTATTTTTCGATCCAACAGGAAAATGAACAAAATAAATAAAAGCAAATAGATAAGTGTGAATAAAATCAGGGAAAATAGTGTTTGTCCTGCTGAAACTGCCTTGGATAAACCTTCTGACGTACGCATCAGTCCATAGACAATCCAGGGTTGTCTTCCGACTTCAGCAGAAAACCATCCCAATTGATTCGCAATCTGGGGAGCAAGAACAGAAAACACCAGAATTTTAAGAAGCCAATATTTCTGAAAAAGGATACCACGCCACCAGAAGATAATACTGGTCAGCGTAACCAAGATGATAAAAATACCTGTTCCAACCATAAAGTGGTAAGATTGAAACACCGCGTTAACCGGGGGGCGATCAGAGACCGGAAAATCATTGAGTCCTGTGACAGGTTTTGACGCATCTCCGTAGAGGAGAAAACTGAGTCCACCTGGAATTTTTACACTCAAATTGACCTGTTGTCTTTCATCATCAACCCAGCCGAAGAGATAGAGATCGCCAGGTTTTGCTGAATCATAATGTGCCTCGAATGCAGCTAGTTTTGCAGGTTGATATCCACTGATTCCCAGTGCACTTTGATGTCCAGTGAACAATTGAAAAAAAGAAGCAAATAAAACAACCACCAGTCCAATTTTCAGGGATGACTGTGCGAATTCCACGTGACGCTTTTTGAGAAGATAAAATGCACTGACGCTGATGACCAGGAAAGCTCCGGCCAGCCAGGCACCTCCTAAAGTATGTGCTAATCGCTCCATACTGGAAGGATTGAAAACCATTTCCCAGAAATCAGTAATCTCCGCACGTGTCTGGAGTCCCTCACCCATCAAGTGATAGCCTGCTGGTGTTTGTTGCCAGGAATTGGCAACGACAATCCAAACCGCGCTGAACATGGAACCCAGTGAAACCATGATGGTTGAAAAAAAATGTGTTTTCGGACCTACCTTATTCCATCCGAAAACCAGAATGGCCAGAAATCCAGACTCCAGAAAGAAAGCGAATATTCCTTCGGCTGCCAGGGCACTGCCAAATATATCTCCCACAAAACGGGAGTAGGAAGCCCAGTTGGTTCCAAACTCAAATTCCAATACAATACCTGTTGCTACTCCCATGGCAAATGTAAGAGCAAATACCTTTACCCAGAACCGGGTCATCTCATGATAAAGTTTGTTTTTTGTTTTTAGGAATAAACCTTCCATGATGACCAGAATAACTCCCAAACCGATACTGAGCGGGGGATAGATGTAATGAAAAGAAGCGGTAAAAGCAAATTGGATTCGGGAGAGTATTTCAACATCCATACATTTTGCTCCTTAGGTATTTTGCGATTAAGTTATGGATCATTTAAAACGATTTCCGGACAGCACATTACACCCAAAGCTCCTTTATGAACGGTTGGATCATGGTGGTAATCGTCCTGGCACTGATTATTTGACACTTTAAGTTTCAATATTAATGATATTTTCAAATGGATACAACCGCTATCGAAAATGAGATAAATATCAATATATAAAAGAATTAAGAATAATATAAAATCTCCCCATAAACAGAAAATAAGGTATCGTCATTTTAAGAAATTAAGGTTTGGTAATCACCGCGAAAACACTAATGTACAATTTTTGTTTTCTGCTTAACTAGGACACAGTGAAGATCAAATAATGCAGGTTCTCTTTAATTATAGTACTAAATCATTAGAAAAATATAACTAAAATCACTGATAAGTTCATAAGATATATTATGTTGAGGTAAATCTTCAAAAGAAAGATTCCATCATGACCATGCATCCTTTATGTATGAGAGATTGGTTTAATTAATGGACCTTAAAAAGAAATTTGACGGCAACTTTCCTGCTAAAGTGTTTTTCCCTGACAAGGGAAAATCAACTCAGCATGGAACTCACTGCATTTTTTTCTGTTGAACTGTTAAGATGATATAAAATAATAATATATGGAGTGATAAAGATGCAGAAAATGACGCGATCAGACATCGACAAGATGATGACTCAAATACACGGGTGGCAACTTGAGGGAGAAACTATCAAAAAAGAGTGGCAGTTCAGGGATTTTACTGAAGCAATGGTTTTTATCAATAAAATAGCCGACCTGGCCGAGCAACACGACCATCATCCTGAGCTGTTCAATGTGTATAATAAGGTTGCCTTAAAATTCAGCACCCATGATGCAGGAGGTCTCACTCTACGGGATTTTAAAATCGCAGCTGAAATCGATAAATTACTTTAAGATAAAGCACAAAACTTACAGAATTTTGGGCCATCGGTAACGCCCTTCAAATACTACATGAACCTTTGCCTGCAAACATTTTTTTGAAAATGACATTCCGGGGAGTTAATTCATGATCTAATTAACTTTTAAATTTTTTCGGATACTGTCCCAAGGGCGTGAGGTTTTTCTCCTTCGGTTTTCGCAATAATCGCTGTTCCGCAACTATCACTCCATACATTAACCGATGTTCTCAGCATATCTAAAATTCGGTCCACTGCCAGTATGAGACCTACACCCTCAAGGGGCAATCCAACTGCTCTGAGGATGATGGTGATCATAACCAGACCCGCCATAGGAATTCCTGCAGCACCAATACTGGCGAGCAGAGCGGTTAGGACAACGATAAACTGTTGCATAATAGTTAACTCAATACCATAGACCTGGGCAATGAACATGGCTGCCACACATTCATACAGTGCGGTTCCATCCATATTGATCGTTGCTCCCAGTGGGAGCACAAAACTGGTTATTTTATTGGAAACACCAGCATTATTTTCCATCGCATCCATGGTTAAGGGTAACGTTGCCGAAGATGAGGCGGTAGAGAATGCGGTCATTAAAGCACTGGACATGGCACGAAATTGTGCCAGAGGATTGATTCGGCCAAGCAGGCTCAGTAAAAGGGGAAGGGTAATGACCGCATGAATGAATAACCCACTGATAACAACCAGCATATAGGTGCCTAGAGGGCCAAAAATTTCGGATCCGGTCTGGGCCACAATTTTCGCCATTAATGCAAAAACACCTATAGGGGTAAATCGAATAATAAACTGGGTTAAGCGCATCATGACTTCAAATATGCCCTGAAAGAAGTCGGTGAGATGTTTTCGGTAGGGATCAGGAGTTTGGGTGATAAAGAATCCAAAAAGTAATGCAAAGAAAATGAGGGGAAGTATATCTCCCTTGGCCATGGAATCGATAGGATTTACTGGTATGATACCCAATAAAGTATCTCCAAGTTTTCCGACATTGGCCAGTAAATCGCCGGGCATTTTTTCAAAACCCAGAAGATCCTTCAGTCCGGGTTTCACTCCGGGCTGTATGATATTGACCAAAATCAGACCGGTAAGAATGGCAAACAGACTGGTGGTTATATAATACAGGAGAGTCTTAAAACTGAGTCTCCCAAAACTTTCTGCAGAGCCGATACTGGTAACTCCAGATATTATACTTGAAAAAATTAAAGGAACGATGATCATCCGCAGAGCTCTTAAAAAGATGGTCCCCAAGACGGCAATGTATTCCATAACAAAATTTTGAAATTGCAGGGGGCGTGATATGAGGCCGATGAGTAAACCAAATACTAATCCGATGAGAATCTGCCAGTGGAGTTTTAATTTCATGGAAGTGCTCGTTTTAGGTGAACTTGGCCTTGCCTTAAGTGAAATTTACATAATAGACTTTCAATAAAAACCTGAAATAAAATTTTCTCAATTAAATATTAACCTGAAAAATCTGATAAGATGCGAAAATTTTAAAATTTAGTGGTACTCCTTTATGAGGAATTGACCCTCGTTGGATTTATGTTTCTTCTTGAATTAGCTGGGAATATTATCTATATTTTTCAATTCTGTCAGCGGGGCGTAGCGCAGTCTGGTTAGCGCGCCTGGTTCGGGACCAGGAGGTCGGAGGTTCGAATCCTCTCGCCCCGACAAGCTCAACCCACTGGTCTCCAGTGGGTTACTGTTATCATTTTCCTAGATCCGGGATTGAATCCAATGGGATATCCGTTTAAAAAAATTGAGAAAAAATGGCGTAAAGAGTGGGAATCAAGCGGAAAATATAGCTCCGATTTGGACAACACTGCTAAAAAATGTTATACATTAGTCATGTTCATTTATCCTTCCTCAGACCGTTTACATTTGGGCCACTGGTTTAACTATGGATCAACCGATACCTGGGCTCGTTTCCGGCGTATGCAGGGTTATAATGTCTTCGAGCCGATTGGATTCGATGCGTTTGGTTTACCGGCTGAAAATTTTGCCATAAAAACCAATCGCCATCCTCAGGATATCACTGCAGAGAATGTAAATTTTATTCGTGACCAGCTAAAGGCAATCGGCGCCATGTACGACTGGGAAAAGGAGGTTGATACCAGTCAACCAGATTACTATAAATGGACCCAATGGATTTTCCTGCAATTATTCAAAAAGGGTCTTGCGTATCGTGCGAAGGCTGCAGTGAATTGGTGTCCTTCCTGTAATACAGTGCTTGCTAATGAACAAGTACTTTCAGATGGTACCTGCGAACGCTGCCATGCTGAGGTGGTCAAAAAAAACCTGGTGCAGTGGTTTTTTAAAACAACAGACTATGCGGAAAAGCTCCTGAAGGGACTTGATAAGCTGGATTGGCCGGAGAGAACTGTTCTAATGCAAAAGAATTGGATTGGGAAAAGTATCGGCGTGGAAATTATGTTTAATTTAGCCGAAAATCTGAATGAGAATTTCAGCGTTTTCACTACTCGACCGGATACTTTGTTTGGTGTAACCTATATGGTCCTGGCCCCGGAACATCCACTGGTTGAAGAGATCACCACACCTGCCCAAAAGGAGACCGTGAATACCTACGTGAAAAAGAGTGTCCGGCAGAGTGAAATTGAACGGACTTCTACCATCCGTGAAAAAACCGGGGTTTTCACCGGCGCTTTTGCGGTCAATCCGGTGAATAGCGAAAAAGTGCCTATCTGGATTGCAGATTATGTGCTCATGACCTATGGTACGGGGGCAGTGATGGCCGTACCGGCACATGATGAAAGGGATTTTGAGTTTGCCAGCCAATATGAATTACCGATTCGGAAAGTAATATTGCCCCCTACAACCCATACCGAAGATGTTCTGGAGGGTGCCTATACAGGTGCAGGCGTAATGGTCAATTCAAAATCATTTAATGGATTAGATTCAGAAACTGGTATTGAAAAGATAGCCGATTGGCTAGAATCAAGAAAATTGGGAAAGCGCAAAATAAACTATAAATTGAGGGATTGGTTGATTTCCCGTCAACGTTATTGGGGAGCACCAATACCGATTATTCATTGTTCGTCCTGCGGAGAAGTAGCGGTACCAGAGGATCAATTACCGGTAATTCTCCCCTACGATGTTGATTTCCGACCGAGCGGCGAATCTCCTCTGAAGTATCACCAGGATTACCTGCAAACTGAATGTCCGGAATGTGGTGAACCCGCGCAGCGGGAGGCTGATACCATGGATACTTTTGTGGATTCTTCCTGGTATTTCCTGCGGTATCTCTCACCAAAACTTCCAGATGCCCCTTTTGATAAAAAAAGAGTCAATCAATGGTGTCCGGTTGACATGTATGTCGGTGGTGCTGAACATGCGACTATGCACTTACTTTATGCCCGTTTTATTACTATGGTATTATACGATCTGAATCATATTGATTTTGACGAACCATTCTATGCCCTGCGTCATCAGGGAGTTATCAAGGGACCGGATGGCTTGCGGATGAGCAAATCGCGCGGTAACGTTGTTAATCCAGAGGTTTATCTTGGAAAATATGGTTCAGATGCGTTTCGGTGTTATTTACTTTTTGGATTTGAGTTTGAAGCAGGAAAATAA
>Ga0209536_100017073_pt1 | contig 10299 bp, 10 predicted proteins | sample DeeMarSeWOR28_12_FD_187461 | JGI IMG/M metagenome (GOLD analysis project Ga0209536, IMG submission 187461) | Marine sediment microbial communities from White Oak River estuary, North Carolina - WOR-2-8_12 (SPAdes) (version 2) | ecosystem: Environmental > Aquatic > Marine > Intertidal zone >... | reverse complement strand
AATTGTAGGCGTCCTGGGGACTGCAGACAATCGGCTCGCCGCGAATATTGAAACTGGTATTGATAATCACGGGACATCCGGTCTTTTCATTAAATTTGCTCATAAGACGATGGAGCTTAGGGTGCCGCTGCTGGTCCACCGTCTGGATGCGAGCCGAGTAATCAACATGTGTAATCGCCGGCACAATGCTGCGTTTGACTTTGAGCTTACACAGATCGGTGAGCAGCTAAGAATAACCGCCCAGTCAAAGGAAGAAAGCTTAGCTTATCAGAACTGTCTGGCCAAGCTGGAAATAGTCGAGCAGGATACACCACAATTTTCCCGTATCATCTTAATAGAAGCAGGTCAGGGTGGATGTATAATAGAACCCGATCAGACAAAGGACCTCCGACTGGAAGGTGGAGATTTTTCTCTTCGCCTTTTGCCTTTGATAACGAGGGATCAGCTTGATGCGGCAGGCCCTGAGGTGTATACCGCTATTTTGACCAGACTGTTGGAACACCCGGATTCGAAGATAAGATGCGGGGCCATTGAGGTGATAGCACGTATCTGCGGCCTGAAGGCTCGTACCCTTATCGAACCATTGGCCGAGACTGATAAGGATCAAATGGTACGAGAAACTGCCAAAAAAACATTGAATCGTATACCTGTTATACCCAGGCAAAGCAACAAAGCCGGTGAGAATGAATGAATCTGATGATAAATTCAAGCGATTTACAGAGCTAATAGATCAGGAGCGGCCGCAGGAGGCCTTTGTTTTATTTCTGAACCACATCGAAAATAAATCCTTCCGGCAGCTTTCCACCCTGGGTCTTTCCATGCTTGATGTTCTGTGCCAAAGGTCTCTTAGCCATTTGCTGGAACATCATACACTTTGGCTTGTGAATCATCCCGAACGGCTGCGTCGTATGTTGCAGCTATTAACGGATGCTCTGCAGGTAAATTATCGACCTGCCTCGACGATTGACCAGATTGTATGGTTACGATGCCTGCTGGCAATAAATCAGGCCTTAACCGGCCAAATCGATTCTGTTCATAAAGAGTTGTGTCTTGCCGGAGCCGGGCAAAGACCTGACGCTCAGTATCGACCGCCGTCTCCAGTATCTGGTGTATCGCGAGCTGAAGAGCGCCGTGGCCGGCATCCTCTACATGCGGAACAAGCTCGAGAGTGAGATCTCCGAGCGCCGAGCTGAGATCGCGCGACTTCACGACGACGTGCGCCGGGCGGTCAGGCGCGGTGAGGAGGAGACCTCGCTCTCGCTGATCGCGCACAAGCAGGCCCTCTTCGAGGACCTCGAGCGGGCCGAGAAGGAGCTCGAGCAGGTTCGCGCGCAGGCCGACGAGGCGAAGACGAACCTGGTGCGTTTTCGCGAGGAGATCCGATCCCTGGTCCGGGAGAAGGGGCGGATGCTCGCCACCCTCGCGAATGCGCGCGCGCGGCGTCGTCTTCAGTCCGCGATCGAGGGGCTCTCGGTCGACGCCGAGATGGATGCGCTCGAGAACGTCCGGGAGCACATCTCGCGGACGGTGATGGAGAGCGAGGTCAACAAGGAGATCGGCGAGGACGGCGACGCCTTCCGTATGAAGCTCCGGGGATTCCGGGACGAGGCGCGGCGGGATTCGGCCCGCGCCGAGCTCGAGAGCCTGAAGGAGGAGCTGCTGACGCCATCGATCCCCGCCTCGGTGGTCCGCTCCGGGGCCGAGCCGATGCCGCTGTATCGCTGATCGGGCCGGATTCCCTTGGGGGAGAGCGTGCTTCGAAGGCCGTCACGGTTGACCCCGTGGCGGCCTCTCGCTAAAAACTGCGCTCCCGCGGCGCCTTGGAGGCACCGCGTCCCATCTTCCATCGGGCTCTTCTTCGCTCGTGACCGAGCAGAACATCATCCAGAACGGAATGATGTCCGAGTCCGATCGTTCGAGGCCGGTGATTCCGGCGGAGTGAATCGTATGGCGCGCGTGTGTGCATTGACTGGCAAGAAGGTTCAATACGGACACAACGTGTCCCACTCGAAGCGCGCGACCAATCGCCGATTCGAGCCGAACATCCAGAAGGTGCGGCTGGAGTCCGAGGCCCTCGGGCAGCGAATCCCGCTGAGCATCGCCGCCCGAACGCTGCGGACGGTTCAGAAGAAGGGCGGCCTCGATGGTTTCCTCCTGAATACGGACGATCGCAAGCTGCAGCCCGGTGCGATCCGCATCAAGAACAAGATCCGACGGAAGCTGGCCGGTCGTTAGGTCGGTCCCCGGCTGGTCTCGGAGAGGGCAGCGCGGCCCGGTCGCCTGCGCAGGGCGTCGGCGGTCGGCGGTCGGCGGTCGGCGGTCGAAGTCGCCGCGATCGCCTGGTGGTCGGGCGGCGGACTCGACGGCTGAGGCCCTCCCGATGGCAGGCAGGGCCTCGCTTCACGCTCGGGGCTCTCGACTGTTCTCTGCGTGCGGTCTTCGATCTTCCCGGGTGATGCCTGGAACGCAACGAGGGTCCCTTCGAGCTCGAAGGGACCCTCGTTTTTCGTCTGCCTCCAAGGCGACGACCGCGACGGAAACCGGCAGAATGCGACGTAATGCGTCGCGGGCGGCCTACTTCTTGGCGCCGTAGCGCTTGCGGAAGCGGTCGATCTTCCCGTCCGCATCCAGCTCTCGCATCTTCCCGGTCCAGAACGGATGGCTGACGGAAGAGATTTCGAGTCGCACGACCGGCAGCTCCTCGCCGTCGACCTCGCGGGTCTCCTTCGACGTGACGGTCGAGCGGCTGGTCCACTCGTTGCCGGTCGCGGAGTCGACGAAGATCACGCGATGATAGTCGGGATGGATTTCAGGCTTCATGTTTCTTTCCTTCGGCGGCTCGCGCTACCAGCTCGACTTGCGAACGCCGGGCAGCTGGCCGCGGAGGGCGAGCTCTCGCAGGGCGATGCGCGAGATCCCGAACTTGTTGTAGTAGGCCTTCGAGCGACCCGAGACCGCGCAGCGGTTGTTCTTGCGCGTCGGGCACGAATTGCGGGGCAGCTTCGCGAAGGTGTTCTGCGCTTCGAGCTTCTCGTCCATCGACGCTGCCGGATCCTTGAGAATCTTGCGGAGCGCGGCGCGCTGCTCCGCGTGCTTCGCGATCAGCTCGCGGCGTCGGTTGTCTCGGTTGATTTGCGATTTCTTCGCCATTCGGACGGACTACTCCACCCGGGCCATCGATCGTGAGGGCACCAGGGCTGTCAAAGGCTATTGGCTTCGGAGGCGCGGAAGAGTACGGGGGCGACGAGCAGCTGGCAAGGCGCCCGGGAGGAATCGGCGCCGATTCCAGACATCGAATCGAGGGTGCCCCGAGGGATATCGATGCCTCTCAGCAAGGCCCCGGGCAGCTCGCGACTCATCCTTCGTCGAGATCGACCGGGTCGACCCCGACCCGGTCCCGGCCCGCATTCTTGGCCTGGTAGAGCGCCCGATCGGCCCGTTCGATCCACGAGCTGTCGGTCTCGCCCTGCCGCAGACGGGCGATGCCCATCGAGATGGTGATCCGAAGCGGCTCCTCGAGCCCCGGATAGGGGATCTCGAGATTGCGAACCCCCATCATCCCGCGTTCGGCGACGTCCCGGGCGACCGGTAGCGTGATGTCACGCAGCACGATCGCGAACTCCTCGCCCCCGTAGCGCGCGACGAAATCGTCCCTGCGCATGAAGCACCGCTTCAGGGTCTGCGCGACCTCTCGCAGCACGGTGTCGCCGCAGGGATGTCCATGGGTGTCGTTGATCCACTTGAAGTGATCGATGTCGATCATCAGCAGGCAGCCGCGCTTGCCGAAGAGCGTGGCCAGATCGATCTCGCGTTCGATCTGCTCGTCGAAGGCGGAGCGGTTGTAGATCTGGGTGAGCGAGTCGATGGCCGCCTGCTTGCGCACGCTGTCGAGCTCGTCGCGCAGACCTTCGAGTCGCGCGGCCATCTCCGTGATCTGGGCCTCGTGACGGGCACCGCGCTCGGACAGGAACTCGGTCAGCAGCGCCACCGTCTGTTGGGCCTCGTCCTTGATCTTGTCGGCGTCACCGCTCCGCACGGCGCCCTCGAGACGCCGCATGCGGTGACCGATTCGGCGGTCCGAGCTCTGCTCGACGGTCAAGGAGCGCCGGAGTCCGGAGACGAAGGCCCACGCGGCATCGCGAAAGGCGTGCAGCGAGCTGGTCACGTACTCCGACTCGGACCGGCGATGCTCCCGGAAGGCGCGGCGCAGGCCCGGCAGGTCGCGCTTTCCGCCGCCCTCCCGCCGATTGCTGTCCGCCCCGTCTTCTTCGCTCTCCGCTGTCCGTTCGCGACTCGGGGGCGGGACACCGACCAGCAGGTGTCGCGCCCAGGTCTCGAAGAACTCCGCCACCTCCTCTGCGCTTCGGGTGCCGACGTCGAAGGCGTGCTCACCGAGGATGCGCAGCAGCTCGGCCATGAAGTCGAGGGCGCGGTCGCCCGTAATGGCGTCGCCAGCGTGATCCGGCGAGGTCTCGTTCGTGACGGCTTCCGACGAGGGATTGCCGTCGGATTCGGGCGTGCCCGGGGTCGGTTGCTTGCTGCGTCTTCGGAACACCATGGGGACCACATCGGCCGAACGCTGCCTTCACCCGAGGAGACCACCCGCTGCGTCGCGCTCGCTTCGGTTGGATTCGGGAAGAGCCCGGACGCTGGCTCCGGTGAAGGCTCGACGAGCGACCCCGGTCCTGGCTGGACTATGCTCGCGCGCTTTCGCCCCTTCCCATTCCGTGCTGCGCGCTCCCTCCGAGCGACGGAGCAGGTCCCGAGAGAGTCCGATGAGTGAGTCCCAGACGCCGGCCGCCCAGACGTCGGCCAGGTCAGTGCGATCGATCGATCCCGCCCGCCTCCCGAAGCATTTCGAGGCGACGCGTGTCGAGGCGCAATGGGACGAGCAGTGGCAGGCGAGTGGCGTCTACCACTACGACGCGTCGCGCTCGCGCGAAGAGACGTTCGTCGTCGATACGCCGCCCCCGACCGCCTCCGGCTCTCTGCATATCGGCCACGTCTTCTCGTACACGCATGCAGACGTGGTCGTCCGCTACAAGCGCATGACGGGGATGAACATCTTCTATCCGATGGGCTGGGACGACAATGGCCTCCCGACCGAACGGCGCGTGCAGAACTACTTCCACATCCGCTGCGACCCGAATACGCCCTACGAGGAGGGGATGAGCTTCGAGCAGGCCTCGGCCAAGGCTCGCAAGCAGCCTGCGAAGCTCGTCTCGCGGCCCAACTTCATCGAAGCCTGCTACGGCCTGATCAAGGAGGACGAAGACGCCTTCAGCGTGCTGTGGCATCGGCTGGGGCTCTCGGTCGACTGGCGACAGGAGTACCAGACGATCGACGAACACTGCCGCCGAACGGCGCAGCGATCCTTCCGTGACCTCTGGGACAAGGGGCACGTGTATACGTCGGATGCGCCGACGATGTGGGACGTGGACTTCCAGTGCGCGGTCGCGCAGGCCGAGGTCGAGGACCGCGAGACGTCGGGCGCGTATCACAAGATCGAGTTCGCGGTCGAGAACGAGGACACCTCCTTCGTGATCGCGACTACGCGCCCCGAGCTCCTGGCGGCCTGCGTGGGCGTCACGGCGCATCCGGACGACGAGCGTTTCAAGCCTCTCTTCGGCAAGCGAGCGATCACCCCGGTTTTTCACGCGCCGGTGCCGATCTTTCCGAGCGAAATGGCCGACCCCGACAAGGGAACCGGCATCCTGATGGTCTGTACCTTCGGCGATCAGACGGACGTGCAGTGGTGGCGGGAAGAGGGGCTCGCTCTGCGCCAGATCATCGGTCCCCAGGGACGTCTCGCCGACGTCGATTTCACGCGGGCGCCCTTCGAGAGCACGAAGCCGGAGAAGGCGAACGCTGCCTACGCCGAGATTGCGGGCAAGAACGTCAAGCAGGCGCAGGTCCGAATGGTCGAGATGTTAGGCAACCCGGAGCACAGCGCGACCGGGCGCGGCGCGCCGCTTCAGGAGACGCCCGAAGCGATTCAGCACGCGGTGAAGTTCTTCGAGAAGGGCGATCGCCCGCTCGAGCTCCTGCCGACGCGTCAATGGTTCTGTGCGTTGATGGACAAGAAGGCCGAGCTGCTGGCGAAGGGCCAGGAGCTCCAGTGGCATCCGCCTCATATGTGGGCGCGCTATCGCGACTGGACCGAGAATCTCTCTCTCGATTGGTGCCTGTCGCGGCAGCGTTTCTTCGGCGTTCCGATTCCCGTCTGGTATCCCCTCGACGAGCAGGGTCGACCGGATTACGACCACCCGATCGTCGCAGAGATGTCGGCCATGCCCGTCGACCCGACGACGGACACGCCGCCCGGCTACGACGAGGCCCAGCGAGGGCGCCCCGGCGGCTTCCAGGGCGATCCGGACATCTTCGACACCTGGTTCACCAGCTCGCTCACGCCGCAGATCAGCTCCCATTGGGGCGAGGACGAGGACCGTCATGCTCGGCTCTTCCCGGCGGACATGCGACCGCAGGCCCATGACATCATCCGGACCTGGGCGTTCTATACGATCGCCAAGGCGATGCTTCACGAGAACAGCGTTCCGTGGCATCACGCGCTGATCTCGGGCTGGATCCTCGACCCCGATCGCAAGAAGATGTCGAAGAGCAAGGGCAACGTGACGACGCCGCTGCCGCTGATCGAGAAGTACACGGCGGATGCGGCTCGCTACTGGGCCGCGAGTGCGCGACTCGGTGCGGACACGGCCTTCGATGAGAACGTCTGGAAGATCGGGAAGCGGTTGGTGACGAAGCTCTACAACGCTTCGAAGTTCGTGCTGTCGCAGACCGGCGAGGTCGCGCCGATCACCTGTGAGCTCGACCGCGCGTTCGTCTCGAAGCTGTCGGCGCTCGTCGAGGACTGCACGGCGAATTTCGATTCGTATCACTACGCGCACGCGCTGCAGGAGACCGAGAGCTTCTTCTGGACGCATTTCACCGACACCTATCTCGAGCTCGTGAAGGTTCGCGCGCGCGCGCATGCCGACGGCGCGACGGGCGACGAGGCGGCTCGAAGTGGGTCAGCGGTGGCGGCTCTGCGACTCGGCTTGTCGGTGATTCTCCGACTCTTCGCTCCGACGCTTCCCTACATCACGGAGGAGATCTGGAGCTGGGCCTTTGCCGAGGAGTTCGCCCCGAGCACGCCGGGCAACGCAGAAGGCGACACGGAAGACAGGCTGCGCAGCATCCATGTCGCGGCCTGGCCCGGTGCTGCGGACTTCCAGGGGATCGAAGCGCCTGCGCATCCCGAGAGCTTCGACACGGCGACTGCGGCTCTGGCTGCGATCAACAAGGCGAAGGCCGACGCGGAGGTCTCGATGGGGCGAGAGGTCGAGTCGCTGACGCTCGCGGCTTCCTCCGCCACGCTCGGGATCTTCGAGGGCGTGACGCATGACGTGCTTGCGGCGGCGCGCGTCGCGACTCACACGCTGGTCGCCCGGGACGACATCGAGGCCGGCGATTTCGCCGTCGAGTCGATCGTGTTCGCGCCGAAGACCGAGAAGTCGGCGGGCGCCTAGTCCGCCGGGCGGTCATCCCGGCTGCGGCTCGGGCTCCGACCCGCGCGATTCGTGTCGCGTGCTCAGATCGCCTAACGACGCTTGCGGAGCAGCGCTTCCTGCGCGACCGAGGCGAGCTGGACGCCGTCGGCCCGATACAGGCCGCCGAAGATCAGCGCGCGCGCCGCGTTGGCCACCGGGCTGACCTGTGAATAGACCAGCCAATCGTCGAATCGAATCGGGCGATGCAGCCAGACCGCATGGTCCAGGCTCGCCCCCATGTAGCCGCGTCCGGGGATGCCGCCGGCGCCGAGGATCGCCGTCGACATCAGCGTCCGGTCGGTGGCGTACATCAGGATCGCCGTGTGCAGATCGGGGTCGTCGGGGATCACGCCGCGCGGGCGGATCCAGACCGAGCGGAAGGGGTCACGCGGGAGCTCGTCGTCGAACTCCGTCGGGTCGAGCACACGCACCTCGATCGGGTTGTCGTGAGGCTCGGGGACCGGCTCGCCGGCCGCTCGTGCGCGTAGCTCGCTCCACTCGGGCAAGCCCTCGGGCGGCCCGACCTTGGGCATCGGTCGTTGGTAGGCCATGCCTTCCTCGGGCCGCGCGAAGCTCGCCGCCATGTTGAAGATCGCCTCACCGGCCTGGTGCGCGACGATCCGGCGCGTCGTGAAGGTTCGCCCGTCGCGGATTCGATCGACGACGAAGCGGATCGGCAGGTCGTAGCGCCCGGGACGCAGGAAATAGGCGTGAATCGAATGCAGCAGGCTGGAGGCGGCGACGTCCTCGGTCTCACGCTCGCTCAGTGTCGCCATGGCGGCCCGGACGGATTGTGCCGCGACGAGTCCGCCGAACAGACGCCCGGAGCCTGGGCCGGGGTTGGCCAGGAACAGGTCGCGGTCGAGTGGCTCGAGGATCAGGCGCTCGCACAGATCGTCGATCGGGGTCCGGGCAGTCTGTTGAGCATTCGTCATCGATGTCTCTGTTCGGGCAGGTGCACGCGCGTGAGCGGCAGAAGGGCGCCGCGCACCGTAGCAGAGCGCTCCCGAGGCGCGGACCCGTGGAAAGGCCTCGCCTGCCGAAATCCCGCGCAGCATGACAGGTGCGACAAGCCATTAATTGAGCTAATTCCAAAAAAAAGAAGAGAAAACTCCGATTCAACAGTAAGTCTTTAGCGATAATTTAATAATGAGTAACTATAAAATAAAGTTACTATTATAATTTGAGGGTCAAATCGAATGTCACTCCAGTCTTCGCCCCTGACCCGCGCGTCGAAGAAGCGTCGTACTCGAGAACGCATCCTTGCGAATGCGATCGCATTATTTCGCACGCAGGGCATCCGGGCGGCCAAGCTGTCTGAGGTCGCGTCGTCGAGCGAGATCGCGCCGGCCACCCTGTTCAATTATTTCCCGACGAAAGGCTCCCTCGCCGAAGCCTGGGTCCGGGGTGAGATCAGGCAGACCCTCGACCATGTGATCGAAGATGCTGCCGATCACGATCGGAGCCTCCGGGCCGCTGCCCGCGCGGCATGTCGTCAGCTGGCTGCGCTGGCGGCGAGCGAGCCGGCCCTGCGGCTGGAGGCGTGGCAGGAGGCTGGTCGAGCTCCGCAGCGCCCTCCGCGCCCGGCTGGCGACGAGGCGGACTCGCTGCTGGTGAGGGACCTGCGTGAAGAGCAGAAACGCGAACGCGTTCGCCAGGACATCTCGGCGACCGACCTGGCCTCGATGCTGGTCGATGCGATCGAAGGCGGGCTGATCGACGGCCTGCAGCGCGTGCTGGCCGCTGCCCCGGAGCGGCAGCCCGAAGGCCTCGCGCGCGACGAGGAGCCGAGCCCGGATCAGCTGAGCGTGGAGCTGACGCGCGCCATCCGAGCCCGCGTCGATCTCGTCCTCGACGGTTTTCGAAAGCGCAACGAACGGGTCTCCGCCGCCGCGGCACGACCTTCGAGACCCCCCGCTCCCGCGAAGCAGCCATCGGCATCGAGGAGGCAGCCCGCGGCCAACACGCAAGAGCCCTCGGCCTAGACCGAGGAGCCCTCAGCCAAGACCGAAGAGCCCCCGGCTGCGACGAGGCCTGGCGCTACGCGTCCGGTGCCGAGTACGTGAACGTCTCTGCGGCGATCACTTCACCGTCGTCGCGAACGATCTCGACGGTCCAGTCGCCGATCCAATCTGCGAGCAGATCCTTGCTCGACCAGACCCGCCAGCGCGGTCCGCGCACCTCGAAGCTGATTTCCGCCCGCGTTTCTCCCCCGTGCAGCCAGCGATGCGTGACGGTCTGGCCTTCGAAGCCGCGCAGGTCGGAGTAGAGATAGATCGTCTTGACGTCGTTCGAGACGAACGTGACCTGATCCACCGGCTCGCGATTCTCGATCCCCGTCGTGAACTGGGCAATCACGCTGGGCAGCTCCGTCGGCTCGGACTCGACGGCAGGATCCGGGTCCTGCTGCGCCCGCACCGACGCCGGCGGGCCAAAGGCCGCCAGGATCGCGAAGAGCACCAGCGCGCACCGGAAGCCGTCGACGGAATGGCGGGGACTGGGACTCATCTGGACGAACCCTCCGCGCGACGGGCTGCCGGACCCGAGAGAGGAGCCGCGTTCGCTGCCTCAAAGTAGCGGCTTTTCCGATGCGGAACGCAACTCGATCGGGGCTAGCGTCAACAGGTGGAGCTGATCCTGGTCAGACATGCCGAGCCGCTCGAGGAGACCCGCAGTGACGGGCGCCCGGCGGACCCGCCGCTCAGCGAACGCGGGCGCGCGGAGGCACGGGCGCTCGCCGAGTGGCTGG
>Ga0209536_100017072_pt1 | contig 10299 bp, 7 predicted proteins | sample DeeMarSeWOR28_12_FD_187461 | JGI IMG/M metagenome (GOLD analysis project Ga0209536, IMG submission 187461) | Marine sediment microbial communities from White Oak River estuary, North Carolina - WOR-2-8_12 (SPAdes) (version 2) | ecosystem: Environmental > Aquatic > Marine > Intertidal zone >... | reverse complement strand
ATAAATCCTATCATAATCCCTTCCAGCATGAACATCTTCATTATTTCACCACCATCAAATCCCAAAGCCCGTAAAACCCCGACTTCCCGGATCCGCTCGTAAACACTCATGAGCACTGAATTTACTATCCCCACTGCAGCAATAAGCAGGAACACGAATGTCATAACAGCGCCCCACATTTTTTTCTGCCGGACCATTTCCAGGACCCCGGCCCCCAGCCAGGCCACCGGCCGGGAGATAGTCAGCCAGGGCGGGCGCACGTGCAGGGCGGCGGCGATAGTTTCGCCCAGGGTTTGGAAGGTAACCGACCGGGGGCCGGTGATGTGGTAAATTTCGCCCGGTTCCCCGCGAGTCAGGCAACGGTGTAGGCCATCGACGGCGTCGGCAATAAACGTAGGGTGGCAGGTATGCTGCCCGCGCCCAATATAAAAGAAACGACCTTGCTGCACGGCCCAAAACAGGCCCAACACGTGCCGGTCGCCGGGACCATAGATGAACTCCGGCCGGGCAATTACCACCGGCAACCCCTGGGCAGCAAAGGCGTGCGCCACCTGCTCGGCGGCGGCCTTGCTGCGCTCGTAAGCATTACTGGGCGCCGGCGGGGTGGTTTCATCCGCCGGGGGCCCGGTAATCGGGCCTAATACGCCGGGGCTGCTGACATAGACCACCCGCTTTACGCCACCGGCGGCGGCGGCCTGCAAGACGTGGCGGGTGCCGTCTACATGGAGCCGGTGGTACTCCGCTGCCGCCACGCCGGCTTGCCCCAACCGCCCGGCGGCATGCACCACTGCCTCTACGCCATCAAATAACCCGGCTAAAGTTTCCGGCCGGGTCACGTCCCCGGACACCCATTGTATATCCAGGCCGGCTAACCGGCGGCGGTCCGCTTCCGGCCGGGCCAGAGCGATAATCTGCTGTCCTTCTGTGGCCAGGGCTCGCGCCAGGCTGCTCCCGACAAAACCGGTCGCGCCGGTGATCAGTATGCTCATCCCCTACAGTAGATGATAAAGTATGGAACCAGGACCAGTGTGGGCCACATGCTGCGATCCGCGGTCCGCCGTCTGCGGTTTACTCCAGTCGCCGGCTGGCGCAAGGGCATCGCTCATTCGCTTTCTTGCTCATAAGCCATCACCGGCCGGTAGACACAGCGGCATGATGCTCCCTGGGCGCAATCCGCCAAGGGCAGGCGGGGCGCATCGTCGGGATGGTAGATCGCTTCTGGCGGTAATGCACGCGCGGGGGCACAACTATTTCCGCCTACAACAATTCGTACACCGGCAATGGAGCCTTTGGCCCGTAGCCCCAATTTATAAGCCGCCAGCGTCTTTTCGGCATAATCTGGCGGCTTCTCCATCTCTTGCTGGAAGCGATTTAACCAATCCATCAGCAAAGCGTGCCGTTGGCCGTTAGGTTACGGCCAGCGCCTGCGCTTTCTCGCGCAAAATCGCTGCCCGGCCGGTATCTTCCCATGGCACATCCAGGTCTTCCCGGCCGAAATGGCCGTAAGCGGCCGTTTGCCGGTATATGGGGCGGCGCAGGTCCAGGTCCCGAATAATGGCCCCTGGTCGCAAATCAAAAGTTTCTTCAATCAACTTCACCAGGAGTTCCGCCGGCAGATCGCTGGTGCCGAATGTTTCCACGTTAATGCTCAACGGTCGGGCCACGCCGATGGCGTAGGCCAATTGCACTTCACAACGGCGGGCCAACCCGGCGGCGACAATGTTCTTGGCCACCCAGCGGGCGGCATAGGCCGCGCTGCGGTCCACCTTGGTGCAATCTTTCCCGCTAAATGCGCCGCCGCCATGACGGCCCATGCCGCCGTAAGTGTCGACGATGATTTTGCGGCCGGTCAACCCGGCATCGCCCATCGGCCCACCAATTACGAACCGGCCGGTGGGATTGATGTAGATTTTTAACTCGTCATCGACCATGTCCGCGGGCAACACCGGCCGGATGACATGCTCAATAACCCCCTGGCGAATGGTGGCGTTGTCCACTTCCGGGGCATGCTGCGTGCTGACCAGCACCGTATGCACCCGTACCGGCTCGCCGAACCGGTATTCAATGGTCACCTGGGCCTTGCCGTCCGGCCGGAGCCAGGGCAGGGTGCCGGTCCGGCGCACTTCCGCCAGTCGCCGGGTGAGTTTGTGGGCCAGGAAGATGGGCAGGGGCATCAAGGTCTCGGTTTCGTCACAGGCAAAGCCAAACATCATACCCTGATCACCGGCGCCAATGGCATCCAGGTCCTCTTCGACATGGTTGTGGCCATTCTTACGATACTCCAGGGCTTTGTCCACGCCTTGGGCAATATCCGGGCTTTGGCTGGCAATGGCGGCCTGCACCCCGCAGGTCGTCCCATCAAATCCCTTATCGCTGGAATCGTAACCAATCTCGTTTACTACTTTCCGGATCAGTTCATCAATATTGACAAAAGCGGTGGTGGTAACTTCCCCCATCACAATCACAAACCCGGTTTTGACCGCTGTCTCGCAGGCTACCCGCGCGGTCGGGTCTTGGGCCAACATGGCATCCAGAATCGCATCGCTGATCTGGTCACACATCTTGTCCGGGTGGCCTTCCGTCACCGATTCCGAGGTGAACAACAGGCTGGGAGCGTTCATAAATGTCGTACTCATGATATTTATCCTCCATGATAAACCTAGCTTGCGCAGATGTTTAACTTCACAAGCCGCAAAGTATGGTGCAGCCCTGACCAGGTTGGTTTCGGTGAGCGGGTAAGAAAAAACCTCTTGCCAGGCAAGAGGTTAGGGGAAGCTTATGCTAACCTCTTATCTTCCAGCTAGTGCTGCCGGAATTAGCACCGTCCCCGGCTAGGGGGGGTTGCTGCAGCTTCAACGGGCCGGTCCCTCGGCTGCTCTGGATAAGACTGTGCACCTTTTAATGTGTAAGCTCAGAGTATATCGTTTTGTGCCTGGTTGTCAACCAATTTTAAAGCGGCGATTAGAAACTGATTTGCCCCATGATACCGGGTGGGGTTAGGACCAGGTATCCGGCGGTTCGGGCATGCCCAGGATGTGGTAACCGGCATCCACGTGGATAATTTCACCGGTCACCGCGCTGCTCAGGTCGCTGGCCAGCCACACGGCGGTTTGCCCCACTTCTTCCTGATTGACATTCCGCCGCATGGGGGTGCGTTCCTCGGTATAGCGTAACATTTTCCGAAAATCGGCAATGCCCCCGGCGGATAACGTTTTGATTGGTCCGGCGGAAATCGCATTTACGCGAATCGCTTCCGGCCCCAGGTCATAAGCCAGATAGCGCACGCTGGTTTCCAGTGCGGCCTTGGCCACGGCCATGACGTTGTAATAGGGCACGACCTTTTCGGAGGCGTAATACGTCATAGTCATAATGCTGCCGCCGGGATTCATGATCGGCAGGGCGGCTTTACTCAGGGCGACCAGGCTGAAGGCACTGATTTCCAACGCATTTTGGAACCCCTGGCGACTGGTTTCCAGAAACCGGCCGGAAAGCTCATCCCGGCCGGCAAAAGCGATGGAATGGACCAGGATATCGATCTGCCCAAAATGGTCGGCCGCCTGGGCAAATATCGCTTCAATTTCGGCGTCCACCGTCACATCACAACGTTCCACAAAGGAGATGCCCAGCGATTCAGCCAGCGGCATTACCCGCCGTTCCAATTTAGGAATCGCATAGCTGAGGCCGATTTCCGCCCCGTGCGCGTGTAATTCCTGGGCAATCCCCCAGGCAATTGAATGCTTGTTGGCAATGCCAAATATCATTGCTTTTTTTCCGGCCAATAATTCCATAAATATCTCCATTTTTTAGGCTGGCTGAGCCAGATAGGATCCATCTGCTGACTATCCAGTCTAAACCAACCATTATTTTTGTCCAAAGGGTAGCAGCCGGCTGTGTTTATGGCGGGTGCGGTTTACCGTCCGTGGTCTATCTGTTTCTATCGCGACACAAAGGTATTGCCTTCTATCCAGTACCGCCATGGAATGGAAAACCAGGGTTCCGGGGTCTGGCCCAATCCGATGCGCGGGCCGCGACGAATGACGTCTGGTGGAATGGGCGTTGCATCCTCTACCCATAAAACACTATCCGGCCGGTAAAGATACGCCCCGTTTAAGGTCTTGTCAATGGCCAGCGCCTGCGACAGCTTGCCTGGACCGTTCGTCCACTCTCGGCGGGGCCGGTCGGTGCGGTGCTGGGCCATTACCGCGGCCCCTTCCACCGGCTCCAAGGCCCGCAGCAGGACGCCGTTGGCCTGCCCGTCCCGGCCGGTAATGATGTTCGTCATCCAGTGCATGCCATAGGTGAAGTAGATGTAAGCGTGTCCGGCCGGGCCGAACATGATCTGGGTGCGGGCTGTTGGGCGGCCCCGGTTGCGCGTGCCGTGGCAGGCCAGATCTGGTTCCGCGGCATCACAATACGCTTCCGTTTCCACAATGGTGCCCGCCAGGCGTTGACCGTCCAGCAACCGCACCAAACGCTTGCCCAGCAACGCTTGCGCCACGGTTTGTGCCGGCCGGGCGTAAAAAGATTGTGGTAAGATGCGTTCTATTTCCAATTCACTGTCAGGGGGGCTAAATCGTCGAACGGGTTCTGTTTCCGGCGCCAATACAGGGTTTCACATCACCGGCACCTCAACTTCCTGGGATACTTCCGCGACCTCTTCGCTCACCGGCAACCAGACCGTGAAGGTGGACCCGCGATTTTCTTCACTCTCAACGTGCAGATGCCCCCCGTGCGATTCCACAATATCCTGGCTGATCGCCAGCCCCAGGCCGGTTCCTGGTGTGTTTCCCTGTTGGGCGGCGGATCCCCGGTAAAAACGTTCAAAAATAAAGGGCATGTCACTTTTTGCGATACCCAGGCCGCTATCACTCACCTGGATATACGCTTCCAGGGGACCATTTTGGGTGTTCAGTCCTGTGCTGACCGTTACCCAACCCCCGGCCGGGGTGTAGGCCAGCGCATTGCTAATCAGGTTGGAAAGAACCTGCCCCAACTGGTGTGCGTCGCCCAGCACGACAGGAACGCCGGAGAGCATCTCTTTCCGCAAGGAAATGTTTTTTTCTTTGGCTTTCGCTGCAAAGGCGTTTACCACTTGCCGGACCAGGTCCGGCAAAGATACCGGCGCAAATTGCACCTGGCTGGGCTGCCGCCGGGAGAAATCCAGTAGATCTTCGATTAGCCGCCGCAACCGTTCCGACTCCATCTTGATCACCTGCAGGTGACGCTGGCGGCTATCCGGCTTGCCCCGCTCCAGCAGGGCCAGGTAAGTTTTTATATTGGTTAACGGGGTGCGCAACTCATGGGAGACATTGGCGATAAACTCGGTGCGCAAGCGGTCCACTTCACGCAGCCGGGTAATGTCGGACTGCACGCCCACATAACCGGTGATTTCGCCGTCGGCATCAAAAATAGGCGCCAGCGTTAGCCGGAGTACATAGATAACCCCGCTTTTTCGGGCTCCAGTTATTTCACCGCGCCAGCTTTCACCGATCTCGATGGCGCGTGATAATTCCTGGCGAGTCTCTGGTGCAAAAGGCTCTCCCCACCAGTTGACCACGTGTTGCCCGATGACTTCTTCCGACCGGTAACCGGTGATGGTCAGCGCCGCTGGATTGGCATAGAGCAGTACCCCCTCCGGACTGGTAAAAAATATTCCCTCTCCCGCGTTATGTAAAATAGCCTCTATCCGGTCACGCTCGGTAAGCAGTTGCGCGGTACGCTTGTCGACTTCGGCGGCCAAATTGTCGGCATAAATTTGCAGGGCATCATGTAGTTGGGCGTTTTCGATGGCCGTGGCGGCCTGGTTAGCCACATTGATACAAAAGGAGACCTCTTCCGGCCGGAAACGGTAGGGCTGATCGTATACGTGAATGTGTAAAACGCCGATGGCTTCGCCACGAATAATTAACGGCACATAGAGCAAAGCCCGGGGAGAACGCTTCAAGTGCGCAGGTTTTTCCGGTTTTTGCTCACCGGCCAACAGATCTTCGATCCATACCGGTTGTAAGGTTTCTATGACCTGCCGGGATATGTGCGTCTCACCCAGGGGGATGGGAGCCTGGCTGACCATTGGGTCATATTCCGGTGCTTTGTACCAGGTGGCGTATGGTCGCAAGGAACGGCTATCTGGTTCCAAAAGCGAAATTGAGCTGTTATGGACTTCCCGCACATAGCCGCGTACCGACTTGACAATCCGGGACAAAACTTCATCCAGGTCCAGCGTAGAGGCCAGATATTCACTCAATTCGGCCAGCAGCTCCGCTTCCTGCCGGCGCTGTTCTTCGGCGCGGAAGAGCTGCGCGTTTTCAAAGGCCAGCGCCACCTGCTGGACAATGGCCTGGATCAGGGCAGTCTCGTCTTGCTCCAAAACCCGCTCCGGCCGGCTTTCCCACAGGAATACGCTGCCTACCAGTTGTTCTTTCGTATAGATAGGAAAAGTAATCAACTGCGTAACGTTGTGCGCGGCTAAAGCGGCCCGCCACCGGCCGGGTATATCCACGTCATCAAGGCGCCAGCGAGTGTGCTGCCCGGCCGGGGGCATCTCTACCGGCCACCCAGCGGCAGAAATGACATCTTGCGGCTGGGCTGCTTCCCAGTTTGGTTCGTCATCCGGCCGGGGGTAATTGGTATCGGCCAAAATTAGCCACTTTTCCTCCCGGCTATCCCATTCGTTGATCGAGACCGCGGCCACGTGCAAAGTGTCCAGCAGCACGTCGGCTACTTCTGAGAGAGCGGCCGGCCAGGTCAAACTACTGTTCACCGCCTGGCTGGATTTTAGGAGGGCGGCAGATTCCTCTAATTTGTTCTGCACCAGGTTAAATAACTGGATGTTTTCCAAAACGGGGGCTACCAGGCTGCCCAAAGATTGTAGCAATTGGATATCGGATTGGGGATAATAATCATCGGGATCCCGCCGGCCGAATAACCAGAACCCCGTGCGATCCTGGCGAATTTCCAGGGGAATGACTAATCTGACCCAGCTAAATTTATTCAAGCCGGGAACCGGCTCGGATAAATACGCAGCGGTGTAATTTCCTAAAAGGGTTGTGTGCTGTGCGGCGAAATCATTGGGACTATTCTCCACTCCGGTAGCATAAATCACATCCGCTTTTCCCGTTTGTTGGAAAAACATCGCGCTTTGGCGAATGAGCAGGTTGGGCAAAATATCACCGGAAATGACCTCCACCAGCTTTTCGCGCTGGGAAATCCCGGATAGACGTCTGGAAAACAAAGCAATCAATTGATCAGCGTCATACTTAACCCCATAGGCAAGCTGGTTAATCCACCTTTGAAAATGTCCCCATAGTCCGGCGGAGATCATCACAAAAATCAAAACGGAAACGATGACGTAGACAAATACAGCATCGTTACTGACATTTCCGATTGCTGGTAGACCCACCACAAAAAGTAGGAAAAAAACCATCAAGATCAGTACGCTATATGTGTAAAGACCTAAAAGCCGATTAGCCCTTAATTCTGCTCGCCCTAACCGCCGTTTATACAGCGCATAGGTGTAAGCAAAGGGTAAGATGGGGAAAGAAAGTAAGGTTAAATGAATAGTAAGATTTTGGGGAATGATTTCGGTAAATACAAGACCGATAGCCAGGATCAGAGCCGGTCCTACCCCCATGACAATACCGAACAACATCAGCTGGGTGGAGGGTTTCACGCGCTCATTATCCTGGCGCCGGTAACGATAAACGAGCAAACCGATACTTACGCCCACGGCAAGAATGAACGGCAGGAAAAATAGTTGTCGGGGTAGGAATAGGCCCAACTCCAAAACACTCATCACCAGCGCTAAAGCATACAAGGCAATCAAGAAGATGCGTGTGCGCCGGCCGATCAGAGACTCTGGCATGGCCAGATGCAAATGAATGTAAACCGGCAGGATCAACCAGGTAACCACATGTAGTAAAATGGACGAGAAGGCGATATTCCAGGGGGAATTGAAACCGAATACCAGCCAGAGCGCGGTAAGATAATTAAAAGCGACCAGCAGACCCCAGCCCACATTCCGAGGGCGCAGGAAAAGAAGGACGATGGTTCCCGCCAACCAGAAAGGGATAAACAGAACTGTACTCAACAAGCGCACAATACGGTCGGTAAGGCGAATTTCTGGTAATTGCCATAAAATTTCAAATTCTGTATCCCCCCTACTGACCAGTAAAGCGACCTGATCGCCGGCCGAATAACCCTCAAATGGCGTTGCTAGAGAAGTTAAGAAGGTGTCATAGTCCAACTCCCCAATCTGCAGAATAAGATCTCCTACCTGTAATTGATTTCGATTCGCACACCATTCTGGCAACTCCTCACAAGACTCCAGGTGATTGATGAGCCAACCTCTCTGGGAGGCAACCGATTCAAAACCCTCATAACCCACCTGCATTACCAGGAGATAAACGTAAATCAGGCAAATTAGCAGAATGCTCAACGATAGCATGAGCAGAGGGATTTCAAGTCGGGAAAAATAATTAGGAAACTTTTTATTCATTTGCTGACGATTTTAACACATCAGGAAGAGGTATGTGATGGCGTTCTAGCAAAGTGATCACTGGTTTTATATGTAAGTTGAATACATAAGTCAAGGGTGATGGATCAAAGGTTACCTTTTGTTGGGCGGAAAGGTGATTTAAGGCGCGAATGCGATCCTGGGTCCACATATTCCTCTGCGCCAGCTGGTAAACGGCAAAACTTGCTGCGCCAGATTGAATCAGAATACTTTGTGCTTCTGCCAGCGATGCAGGATCGGCAACTTTTTGCCGTAACTGGATGAAGCGTTGTTTCTGCGGATAATCAACCACGGTGGCATAAATTAACAACAGGTTGAGTCGATTTTGCCCCCAATCGGGATTGGCTGGAACCGCCAGTGCATCTCCCATATCATCGTGAATCTGGATCATTTCTCCCAGAGAAGCACCTAATTCCCCTAATATCGCCTTCCTTTTTGCATCCACCCCGCTCAGTATGCCCCCCAGTTCAAAGGCGGATTTGTAAAACGGTACACTTTTCGCTTGCACCAATGACCAGTAATTATCCTCAGTTAAATCTTGCGCAGAAATATCTACTTGCTGGCCGAATGCCGTTTCTTGACCCATCAGGGCCAGATGTGAGATAGCGGCAACCCGCGTTTGGGGCGTCAGGGGTGCATCAGCTAATAAAGAAAACGAAGCCGCCTGTAAGGCCAGGGCCATGTTGCTTGTCGGACCAGTGCCGATCTGGTTATGAATGCCTTTCGGATCATTATCCAGAACATCATCAACCAGGATAATGCTCATTTGCATACAAGCCAGTGCCGCTCCCCCAATGACGATACTGTCTTCTGCTTCATTACCCAAGGACCGAGAAACATACCACGGTAACTCCCAATCCAAATGGGGGCGACTGGTATTAGCGATTATTATATTTTGCAGGGCGGGCCACTGCCCGATAATGGGCAAGGCCAGCAGCTTTTGGGCGATTTGGGTAAGGAAATCCACTCGCTGGATTATCCATAAAAACTAAATGTCGATCAGGAGCGATTTATACTACCCTAATTTTTAGCATAAAGATGCTAAAACCACAACCGCCAGCCACCACTAACCTCATCCAGGCCGTCCAATAAGTCATCCGCGCCGAACGCCAATTCCTGGATGGTACGTAAAGCCTCAAATAGTGGAGTTTCTTGCTCTTTGTTGTCTGTAGTCAGCGTTGAATAAAAATTTTCCATTGAAAGTGTGTTCATCGTTTACCTCCTCGGTAAAAATATGAGAATGGGATACTGCATATAGTTATCAGACATTTCCTCCGGCCAACCCCAGCCGGATGCGGTGAGGTATATATAGAAAGGCAAGCAAGTTGCTAAAATATATACCGTAACCGAGATTATACTTCTTTTTCCTCAGAGGGAGAATAGCCAATTTATCCCCCTTGCTCTATTTCCCTGGCCAGCTATTAATTTTTGTCATGATGGTTGCTGAACGCTAAAATTGATTATCAAGTGACGATTATTCGCCAGTGGATCAGGGGCATGAATTATGCAAACTAAGCAGCGAAAACCTGTGCTCTCATTATTGAGCCTCCTGCTTTTCGTCATATTCGTCATTGTCTATGGTGATAAGGGGCTGCGCTACCTCCTCCTTTACCTGTCCCATGCTTCCTGGGCGCGGGACCTGGTAACGGGATTTCCACTGGCCTGGCGGGTGGCCGGCCGGTTTGTCGCCGGCGAAACAGTTCAGAAGGTGAGGGCAGCAAAGCTAGGCTGACGGGGATAAGACAGAAACCAAAAAATTCCAGGATGAGAAAAGGACGGTTAAGCAG
>Ga0209536_100017071_pt1 | contig 10299 bp, 9 predicted proteins | sample DeeMarSeWOR28_12_FD_187461 | JGI IMG/M metagenome (GOLD analysis project Ga0209536, IMG submission 187461) | Marine sediment microbial communities from White Oak River estuary, North Carolina - WOR-2-8_12 (SPAdes) (version 2) | ecosystem: Environmental > Aquatic > Marine > Intertidal zone >... | reverse complement strand
GTTAAAATTGATTTCGTGGAAACACTCATTTAAGCGATTAAACGAAGAATATGAAATAGCGAAGAAAAAGAAGCAAGCTTTGGACAATTTATTTGAAAATGGCAGAATTTCGCAGTCTACACGCGATTCGTTCGACACAGACATAGACGCCGTCATAATGGAAATTGAAAAACAGCAGAAAGACCTCCTCATCAAAATGCAAGGTAAATCACAGGAACTAGAGAGCCAAATAAAAACGTTGGAGACACTTCTTGCCAACTACGAGATACAGCATGTGGTTGGCGAAATCGACGAGGAAATGTACCAGCGCGAAATAACTCTGCTTTCAACAGGACTCGAAAGCGCCAGAAACGAACTAAACATAATAAAAGAAGCCACAAGCCAGCTTTGCCCACCTGTCGAAGCGCCAACGACAGAGCCTGCTTTGCCAGTGGAAGAAAACGAAGTTGAAGCCCCCCAAAGTGATACAGTAGAAAACGTCTCAGACGCTCCAGCGGAAGTGGAAGTTGCAGCAGAACCGTGTTCTCAAGAGCCCGTTGTAACCATGGAAGAGGCAGTTCCAGAAGCACCCGCAATTGAAAGCGCGTATATTGCGCCAGAAGAGACACCGCAAATTGTGGAAGAAGCGCCGGAGGTTATAGAGAACCAGCCAGAAATGACCAAAGAAATGCCACAAACCGCAGAAGACACACCACAGGAAATAGTAGAAGACCCGCCACAAGTCACCGAAGACATAACACAAGACATTGACGAAGCCCCTGAGTTGATAGAGGACAATGCAGAAATCACAGAAGAAATATCGCAAGACATGAATGAAACCCTTGAGGTAACAGAAGACAGCGTAGAAGTCACAGACGAGATGCCGCAAGTCACAGAAGACACACCACAGGACATAGAGGAACAGCCACAATTTACAGAAGAGACATTAGAAAGCAATGATGAAAAGTTCGATGTCGTAGCGGAACAACCAGACTATACGGAAGACCTGTCGGAAAACATAGACGAAACAGAGGACCAGCCAGAAATAATAGCAGAAATCCCGCAGATAATAGAAAATGAGCCGCAACTCATAGAAGAGACTCTTCAAACTGCCGAGGAAACTCCAGCAGAAGCCCCCCCTTCAGAAGCGCCCAAAGAGGCGCCACAGGAAGTAATCGTCGAGACCGTAGCCGAAGAGGAACAAAGCACCGAAGAAGCGGCAGAAACAGCAGACTCAGACGAAGATACTGAATACGAAGAATTATAAGCACTAAAGTATCAGTCTCTCTTTTTTCTTTTTTAGAAAGCGACTTTTAACCTATAGAGTTGGAAAACCGCGAACTAACCGCTAGGTTTGGAAAACAATAAAGAGAATACACGAAGTCCAAGTTCTTCCCTAAACTTCGCTGACCACGATCACGACAGAAAAAAGGTCGTATTATGTTTCCAAGAGTGACCGCAACAGCTTTATCGCAGACCACGCAGCGAGCGCACTTGTCCGCGGATTCTCTGGGTGCGGATCATTTGCAAACCGCAAAAACATTTCGCCGAATCTCCACTTCACCTTGAACTCGTGTGTGTTACGTTGCACCGTGGGGTCGGAAACCACTTGCACCCGTACTTTTGCGGGTTTAACGGTAAAAGCCAGAGTAGCGGCGACGTTCATTTCCCGCGGATAAAGCCGCGCTGCTTCTTCAGCACTGCCCTCGTAAACGACTTTGGCTTCCTTATTATTCAGGTCAAGTGCACGGGGATTTTTACGAGAAGTAAGAACCACCTCATCTATTCCAGCTAAAGCCGCACTGGAAAGCGCATCCAAGCCGCCAATAGCACCAGAAGGAACATGAACCTTGTTGCTCTGCACGTTTAAGTCTAAAAGGGCGCCAGTGCTCATCACGATCAGGTCTATGCTTTCAGCGGCTATCCGACCCACGTATTCGCGTGCTGCCTGCTGTGAAGCTGCTTCCACGATAACCTTCGGTTTGAGCCTAAGCAGTTCTTCAAGGCCTGCAGCCACTGTCACTGGAAAATGCAAGGAAGTTTTTAGCGTCTCAGCTTTTTTCTTATCCTGATCGTAAAGAATTAACTCATCGCAGGCAACTAGTTTTTGTTCCACTGCTTCAGCGATGAGAGTGCCGATGGCGCCGCAACCGATTAAGCCGACTTTCTTCGGCTCGATATTTTCTCTCATATCTATCTCCCTTTCAGTATTCGATTTGGAAGTACACATCATACGGGCTGATTTGCTTGATATCGCACCGTTTTTCCGGATGAACTCTGATGTTGACGATCTTGAGAGTTCCCGCAAGGTCTTCTCTCACCGAATTAATTAGGTTCGCGGTCTCTTCACTTGCAGAGTAGATATCTATGGTTTTGCCGGGCGCATTAAGTGGCAGCTTCTTCTCCGCTTTATCTTGTCGAACGGCGCTTATGATTGCCATAATGAAGTCTCCGTTCTTTTCTACAGCCTCATTTCCTAGCTCAGGATTATACTCGGGCCAAGGTGAAATCTGCAAGCTCTCAAATCCCTTGTCTTCAGCATACATAAACTGGTAAATTTCCTCAGTCAAATGTGGTGTCATTGGCGCCAGCAACTGCAGAACGCGATAAAGAACCTCATAGAGCGTATACTGAGCCGCCAGCTTCTTTGCTGGACCATATACATCAGGATTGTATAGCTTATCTTTTATCACTTCCACATAATAGTCGCAGAATACATGCCATGTGAAATTGCGAATCTCCTCCACGACAATGTTAAACTGGCACTTCTCAAACGCTTCAGTTACTTTCTGCGTGAGGTTTTCGGCTTTGCTCAGAATCCACTTGTCCAAAGGTTCCAGCGTCACCGCCTCAGCGTATACTGGCTTGTAATCTGACAGAAGCTTGTTCGCGAAGCTTGAAACGTTCCAGAGCTTAAGGAGAAAGCGCCTGCCATACTCAACGTCAGGCCACCTGAAAGGAATATCCGAACCTGTAGCGCCGCCTCCAGCAGCCCACTGACGCGTGGCGTCTGAGCCGTACTTACCTAAAACTTCAGGCGCAGCAACATAGTTCTTAAGCGACTTGCTCATTTTTCTGCCGTCTGAACCCAGAACCATGCCGTTTATGAGGCAACTCTTGTAAGGAGTTTCGCCGAACAACGCCAAGTGCCTAACCATCAAGTAGTAAGCCCACGTTCTAATTATGTCAATCCCCGACGGGTGCACGTCAGCGGGGAAAAGTCGTTTCCAGTCTTCTCGGTCAGGCCAGCCAGCGTGCACTGCACACGTGATTGAGCTATCCATCCAAGTGTCAAACACGTCACGCTCTGGAATGAAGTCGCGGCTGCCGCATTTTGGGCATTCGCTTATTCGCGGGTTTTCCAGCTTCGGATCTATCGGAACCCACTCTTCCTCTGCGAGGATCAGTTCGCCGCAGTTCTTGCAGTACCACACGGGTATGGGCGTGGCGAACACGCGTTGGCGGCTAATCACCCAGTCCCAATCCAGCGACTTGGTCCAGTCAATCAAACGCATTTTCATGTAGTCGGGGTACCACACGACTTTGTTGGCGGTTTTTTCCACCTCATTGGTTAACGTGCGCGTTTTCATGAACCACTGCTTATGCTCAAGAATTTCAACATGCGTCTTACAGCGGTCGCAAACGCCGACTTCCTGCGGGAGCTGCTCAACCTTCTTCAACAACCCCGAAGCCTCAAGGTCCTCAACTATGGTTTTTCTGGCTTGGTTTATTGTTAAACCAGAGTATTTATAGCCGTTCTTGTTAATCCTGCCGTTGTCTGTTAGAAGCCTGATGACGGGAAGCTTGTGTTTCATAACTGTCTTCACGTCTTCCTTGTCGCCGTACGTGCAGATCATAACTACGCCTGTGCCGAAAGACGGATCAACAGCCTCGTCTGCGATGATTTTTACAGTGCGGTTAACAACTGGAACAACGATACTTTTGCCGATGTACTTGTTAAAGCGTTCATCTTCAGGGTTTACTTCAACTGCCACGCAGGCGGGGATAAACTCGGGTCTGGACGTGGCAATAAGCAAGTGTTCGCTCGTGCCTTCAAGCGGAAAACGGATGTAGTGAAGTGCACCTTGCCGCTTTTCGTAGTCCACCTCAGCGTCTGCAATGGCTGTTTCGCAACGTGGACACCAATTCACGGGGTGTGTTCCCTGATACATGTAGCCTTTTTTATGCAGCAGTATGAAGCTGAGTTGCGTGCGTCTCCAATAATCAGGGTCCATGGTGCGATACTCTGTTGTCCAGTCTATACTGCAGCCCAGTTTCAAAATGGAGTCTTTCATCAGGGCAATGTACCTTTCGATAAGCTGCTCGCACCACTTGCGGAACTGGTCAGGTGGCGCATCACGCTTGCGGATTTTCTGTTCTTTTTCCACTTGTATTTCGATGCTTAAGCCGTGGCAATCCCAGCCTTGGGGAAAAAGCACGTTGTAGCCTCGCATGCGCATGTACCGGGCTACTATGTCGAAGTAGGTCCAGTTCAAAATGTTTCCCATGTGAAATTCGCCAGAAGGATAAGGAGGTGGAGTGTCGATGCTGTAAGATGGTCTGTGTGTGTCGTTCCAGTCGAAATGGTATATGCCCATCTCTTCCCATTTCTGCTGCCACTTCCGCTCGATCTCCGCAAAGTTGTATTTTTTAGGCAGAGACTGCATTCCTCAACGTTCTCCGTTACAGTATAGGCTTTAGGAAAATTAAAATACAACTAAATAACATTATCCCCTTCAAGGTCGTGGGGAGCTGGGGTTGTGACCCGGCTGAGAGGACGGCTGAATGCTGTCGACCCGTAGAACCTGATCCAGTTAATACTGGCGGAGGGATAAGAATAAGTGAAAATGTAATTAAGCAAAGTTTTTCAACTAGGATAATAGCGGAAATAGCGATATTCGCGGCTTTCTCAACCGCGCTTAGTTTCATAACTTTTGTAGTTTTTCCACAGGGCGGTTCAGTTACGGCGGGTTCGATGGTGCCTATGCTTTGGCTTTCGTTGCGAAGAGGACCGAAAATAGGCTTGTTTGCTGGTGCCGTCTACGGACTAGTGCAGTTGGCGGTTATGCCGCAGATATATTATCCGTTGCAGGTGGTAATTGATTATCCGCTTGCTTTTGGCTGTCTGGGGTTAGCTGGTTTCTTCAAAAAACGGATTCGGGTCGGCGTGTCAGTCAGTGTCACAGGGCGTTTCTTGATGCACTTGATTTCAGGCGCGATTTTTTTCGCAGAGTACGCACCCAAAGGCATGAATCCATGGGTCTATTCAGTGCTGTATAACGGAAGCTACATGCTGCCTGAGATGGTTATAAGCTTGTCCATTATTTACTTGTTGAAGAAGAGCAACATTTTAAACTTGTACCTGTGAGCGTAAAATGGGAAAACTTGCCAAAGCAGATCTGCAGAAACTTTTAAATTGCATACGGAAAGACCCGAGGGTTCTTGTGCCGCCTTTGCCAGGTTATGATGCAGGCGTGCACTTCATGGGCGACAAATGTATGGTTGTCTCCACGGATCCTTGCATAGACGTTCCAAAAGAGTGGTTTGGGTGGCTGCTGATTCACTACGCGTCTTCTGATGTTGCAGTTTTCGGGGCGAAACCTGAGTACTGCACAATTAATCTTTTGGGACCCGCGTCAAGCAAGCCTGAAGTGTTCCAGAATGTAATGGATCAGGTGTGCAGTGCGGCTGAAAAGTTGGGTATGGTTGTGGTTACGGGGCATACTGGCGTTTACGAAAGTGTTTCGCAGCTGGTAGGCGTTTGCACTGCATATGGGACTGTGTCGAAAGATAAGCTGATTATGCCTGGTAACGCTAAGGCAGGAGACATCATTTTGTGTACTAAATCAGTTGGCTTGGAGCTTTTAGTTAACTTTTCTTTTATGCATAAAGCTCTGGCGCAGAGGCTTTTCGGAGTTCAGCCAGCAAGAGACCTTGCGCGCCTTGTTGAATTGCAGAGTTGTGTAAATGAAGCCTTGCAGCTTGCCGCGTTAGGCGGGGTAAATTCTATGCATGATGCTACTGAAGGGGGTTTGGTTGCCGCTCTTAACGAAGTTGCCGATGCTTCCGAAATCGGTTTCAGAGTGGAAATGGAAAAAATGCCCATCAGTCAAGAAGCATGGCTGCTAAGGGATCATTTCAAACTTGGTTTAAATGAGGTTTTATCAATGTCTTCTACGGGCACAATTTTGGCGGCTGTTGACCCGCAAGCTAAAGGTAAAGTTGAAGAAGCACTGCGCAGAAATGGGGTTTCAGCCAGTTTTTTGGGCACTTTTACAAAAAGCAAAGAGCGCGTTCTTGCAAAAGGTGACGGTGATGTGGTTTTTCCGCAGGTCGCTGAGGACCCTTACAGCAGGATTCTCTTGTTGCAAGTGTAGCTGTTCAAACGTTTTACCGCTTTAGCTCGGACAGGATGAAGTTCACGATTTCGTCGGCAACGTTAACTTTTGTGACAATCTGCAAGCCTTTCCATCCAGGCTGACTGTTCACATCAACTATCACAGGACCTTTTGGACTTTCAAGGATGTCGACTCCTGCGATTTTGCAGCCTACAGCCTTGGCGGATTTAACAGCCAATTCCTCAAACGCTGGGTCAAGCGTTATTGGTGCTGGTCTGGCACCTTGACTGTAGTTTGTTTTCCAGTTCTCTGAGACGCGTCGCATTGCCGCTATCACGTGGTTGTCAATGACGAATGCGCGGATGTCAGAGTAGCCGTGGGGCACGAATTCTTGGATGTAAAGTACGCCGTGGTGGAAGATTATGGCTTTGAAGACTGTGTTTGCGATTTCCGAGTCTACAAGTCGGGTTGCGCCTATGCCTCTGGAGCCGAAAAGGGGTTTGACTATGACATCTCCGCCAAGCTCAGCGAAAGCTTTCAGTCCTTCATTAACGCTTTCCGTTATGAATGTTCGCGGTACAGGTACACCGTTGTCTTCGAGAATCGCGAGGATGTCGTATTTGTCGACGCAGTGTTCTATGGCTTCAGCGGGGTTTATGACGAGGAAGCCTTGGCGTTCAAGCTTGTAGAGCATGTCCATTCTGAAAACCAGTTCTTCCAGTGAGCCACGTCCGATTGGGCGGATGACAAGTGCGTCTAGTTCCTCCAGCAATTTCAGGTTGTCGACTTTAAAGTAGGGTTTTTGTCCGAGTTGCGCGATTAGCTTTGGGAATGTGAAGCACTCGTAGGGCATGTCTCGTTTGGTTAGTGCTTCTCTAAGTTGGGTGCTGCTCCAAGCTTCCATGTTTCTGGTTGCGATGCCGATTTTCAAGAGGGAACCTTCCTTGTTGATCTATGTAAATCATGCTGATTGCTTTTGCTCTTAAAGTTTCCGTGAGAAAAACGTTTGTTTAGTGTGGGTACTATAACGCGATTTTTGTTTAGATTTGTCGGGTTCGAATGGAATAGTATTTTTAGAAGTGTTGCAGTTTACATTACCCGAAAAGTCATGAGCGACTTGGAAACGGCAAAAAGCAGGCTTCACGGGGAAAATTTAACTCTCGTCATAGTGAAAAACGGTGAAGTCCTTTTTGAAACGGGTTCTCACAGAATCTCGGGCTTTTTAGGCGCCATTGAGCCGCTAGGCAAAAAGCTTGAAGGGGCTTCAGTAGCTGACCGAGTGGCGGGAAAAGCAATCGCCCTCCTATGCGTTTACGCAAGAATACGTCATGTTTTCGCCGATGTTCTCAGCAGAAAAGCCAAGGTGGTGTTCGACGAAAACGGTATCCTGTGCGAATGGAAGGAGCTGGTGGATAACATTCTTGACATAAACAGAAGCGGCGTTTGCCCCTTCGAGAAGGCTGCCGCCGACATATCCGACCCTGAAAGCGCTTACGCAGCATTTAAGGCACTACTGCAGTCGTTTAAGGCTTGCAAGTGAACTGAGAGCCGTCTGCGCGAACTGTTTATATCCGAGCACGTTGAAGGATTATGTATAATTTAGGAGTTTGAACAGTATGGGTAATGAGCCTTTTCTTGTAACTGACGCTAACTTCGATGAAGCCATCAAAAACAACAAAGTTGCCCTGATAGATTTTTGGGCTGGCTGGTGTGGTCCATGCCGCGCGTTAGCGCCCACAATTGAAGAATTAGCCCGTGACTACAACGGAAAAGTTCTTGTCGGCAAACTTGACGTGGACGAAAACCCTAAAACATCTGAATGCTTCCAAGTCTTCAGCATACCAACATTAATCGTGTTCAAAGACGGCTGCGAAGTCGAAAGGCTTGTAGGTCTCTGCGCCAAAAACAGACTAGAAGACTTGTTGCAGAAACACCTTTAACGTCAAGTCTTCAACCTTTTGCTTTCTCATACATTTTTTCAAAAGTCCATCGAATACTGGACTTGAGCTCTCTCAAGCGCTCTTCATCAACGTTTCTTAACACTATTTCGCGAATCAAGTCGCCTTCACGGACGATGTTGTAAGCAAACATCTTGTCAGCCGTCAGCTGTCCCGTTCTTACTAGTTCATTGTCTTTCTCCTGCATCTTCGCCAGCACTCTCTCCACCAGAAACGGGTAAAAAGGCGGCGTGTTAACGCTGAACTTTTTGCGCTCATCTGGCAAAACATGCAACGCCTCCTTGTCAACATAAATAATCGCCAAAGCTTCATCGTCCATCGTTTTCAACGGAATGACACTCTCAGGCTCTCCAGAACGTGACATGTCTGGCACCTCTTCTTTAACCGTTACTTCCACTTTAGGCGGCTCTTCCTCTACCTGCCGCTTTACCTCTTTAATATCACCACGCTTAAAGCCCTTCTCAAGCAAAATCGAATTCACCGCCTCCAGCGTGGCAGACGCCTCCTTCGATTCCACCTCTAACTGTTCAATTTGCTTCTCAAGTTTCTTCTTTAAATTAACGAGTGCTTTCAGCTTCTCGGAATCCTGCGACATAAACTTCACACGGGCACTATTTTAGGCGGTTGGTGTTTATCAATTCTTTGCCCTGACACCCCTTTATTTTCCTGTTCAAGGCTTAAATTGGGCTGAACTAGGTTGTGCTCTTTGTCAATGAGCTTTCCCAGAACCGAATAAGGCAATTCATAATCTATCACCATGCTAAATTTAGTCCCGTCTTCTGTGGGACTAAAAGTCATAGAACCAATACCTGTCATGTTCCCACAGCAAAAAAGAGAACGCGAGTGATGTCACCAGTTTAGCCAAGAGTACCTCACCTCGGCCACTCTGTCTAATGCAAAAAAAGAAGGGCTATTTTGGTTTTCCTCTAAAGAAATTGAATCTGCTTTTTTGTGTTTCAGCAGGTTGCAGAGGTTTCTTGATAAAATGAAATTCGCCCTCGGATATGAATTCTCTTTTTAGTTCTTTCGCGTTTTCATCGCTTAACAATCGAAACTTCATTATCAAGTCACTTGTTTTACCATTCGATGGATTTTTAATAAAGCATATTCCAATATCGTAATGTACAATACATACCTTTGATTGCACACGCTATTAAAACAAGAAAAAAAATGGCAAGTAGCGCGTTTAGCCATTCAGATTTAAAAATATCATTTCCTTTCTCCTTTAATTTTGATTCCAGAGCCCCAGCAAACCCAATAGCAATACTCCTACTCCAACACTACAACCAACCCCAACACCAGAACCTAGTTCAGATTTTGTAGCAGATTATATCATAGCGGGAGTCGCTATCTTTACATTCATTTTAGTGATTGTAGTTCTTGTCGTGATTAACAGAATGGATAAAACAAAGGGAAAAACAGTTGTAATAAATAAGGAAAAACCACTTGATAGCAAACCCAAGTTTTACTGTAGATATTGTGGTGCAGAGAACAAGGATGATGCTATGTTCTGCGAGAAATGTGGAAAGAAATTGGATGAAACTTGAAATTTTTACTATACAGTCTCTGGAATGTTTGTGAAGTGAAAAAACGAGGTTGCCCTGAGTGGTTTTTAATCTGCTCCTGAACTTTGGATCCATAACCTTTAAGTTAAAAGAAAAATTCTGAATGCACATGGGGTTTGGTGGTGGCGTAGCTACCATTAATCATGGAGCTAGCGGTCCACCTCTCTAACCCTAATGTGCCCCGTATGATAAGCAGTATTAATCTAAGATTACTTTTTCTCTGATTTAGGTATGCCAATCCACCTTGGAGTTTTATTCTTGTATTTTAGGTAGTCATCTCCATACCTGTAAAGCAAATAACGTTCTTCAGATGGCGAAACAGTGTTCAGCATAATTAAAAAAACTACTGTTAAGAGAAGATATAACCAAGAAGCACAGGCTATTCCCAAACCTGTATGCATTAGAATAAGGCCAATATATGTAGGATTTCTCGTAAAACGATAAAGACTTTTGATGATG
>Ga0209536_100017070_pt1 | contig 10300 bp, 8 predicted proteins | sample DeeMarSeWOR28_12_FD_187461 | JGI IMG/M metagenome (GOLD analysis project Ga0209536, IMG submission 187461) | Marine sediment microbial communities from White Oak River estuary, North Carolina - WOR-2-8_12 (SPAdes) (version 2) | ecosystem: Environmental > Aquatic > Marine > Intertidal zone >... | reverse complement strand
CCCGCCGCTCCTCCGCGACTGATCCCTCGGCCGCTCGCTTCGACTCGAGGCGATCCTTCTGCGATCAGCCTCCCACGGCCATCTCGCCAGACTGGATCCGGGCCGCGACGTTCTGGACCTCGTCGAGCACGCGCAGGAGGTTCCCGCTCCACAGCATTCCGATCTCCTCCTCGGTGTACCCGCGGCGCACCAGCTCCAGCGTCACGTTGAAGGTCTCGGAGGCGTCGTTCCATCCCTCGACGCCCCCGCCGCCATCGAAGTCCGAGCTGATGCCGACGTGCTCGAGGCCGATGAGGTCGACGAGGTAGTCGATGTGGTCGACGAGGTCGGACACACTCACCGGAGGCGTCACCGGATCCACCTCGGCCCGGATGCGCTCCGCGGCCGCCGCCTGGACGTGCTGGTACTCGGCCATGAAGGCCTCCTGCTCGTCGGGGGACATGGCCTGCATCGCGCGGAACATCGCTCTCCGCCCGCCGGAGGGGAGCTCGAAGCCCATCTCCGCCGCCACCTCCTCGATGATCCTCTGCGACGCCTCGCCGTGCGCCGCATTCTTGTCCGGGCGGAGGTAGCTCGCGAACGCGACCGTCTGGATCACGCCGCCGTTCTCTCCGAGGGCGAGGAGCTGCTCGTCATCCATGTTGCGGCTGTGCTCACCCAGCGAACGGGCCGCCGAGTGCGACGCGATGACCGGTGCCACGCTGAGCTCCATCATCTCCAGCGTCGCCTCCTTCGACGGGTGCGACAGATCGATCATGATGCCGTGGCGGTTCATCTCCCGAACGACTTCCCGGCCGAGCTCGCTGAGCCCTCCGTGGAGCCACTTCCCGTCGCGCTCGCCCGTGTTCGAGTCGGAGAGCTGGCTGTGCCCGTTGTGGGCCAGGGACATGTAGCGGGCGCCGCGCTCGGCGAACTCGGCCACCCGGCTCACGTCCGTTCCGACGGGATACCCGTTCTCCACGCCGATCATGGCCACTTTCTTCCCCGACGCTACGATGCGCCGAACGTCGTCCGACGTGAGCGCCATCTCGATGCGGTCGGGCGCGATCTCCTCGGCGAGCCGGTGGATGGCGTCGAACTTCTCGATCGCCTGCGCATACGCGTCGTCGAAGCCCTCGTCCGTCAGCTCGCCCTGCCCGACGTACACGATCATCCACGACACATCGAGTCCGCCGGCCTCCATCTTCGGCAGGTTGACCTGGGTCTCCAGGTCCATGGTGTAGTTCTGCTCGGCCGTGAAGTTGGCCGGGTTGATGTCGTCGTGGGTGTCGAGGGTGATGACCCGCTCGTGGATGCCGCGGGCCCGCTCGAGAAGCTGGGCTTCCGACTCCTGCGCGGGCTCGCCACCACCCGTGCACGCCGTCGCGGCGACCAGGGCGAGCGTCTCGAACAGGCGCCGACGACGACCGGTCACGACGGCGGCACGAACGTGAGAGAATAAAACCGAAGGCACGACCTGGCTCCTCGAGAATCGGTGGCGGGCCCTGTCCGGGCCCATGTGTGCGAACCCGTGGATTCTAACGAGTGGCAAGCAGTCCGGGCCACGCGCTTCCGACGCCGAGCGAGCCCGCGGCCGCCCGTCTCGGGGCGTCAGCCGATGCGCTCGACCCCCGGACGCCCCGCCTCGCAGCGCCACCGGGCAGCGTCCTGAATGGGCGCTTCCGGCCGAGTGACGAACGGGACGGTGCGATACTGCGTCACCCACTCCGCCGACGAGACGCTGCAGCGCACATAGCCTCGGCGGTTGTTCTGCCAGCGGAGGTGGGGGTTCTCGTCACGCACCGCCTCGAGCCCCGCCCACTCGTCGCTGCCATCCCCGCCGGAGCTCACCGACGTGCCGACGAACTCGGTCGCCACGACCGGGCGGTCCGGGCGATCGAAGCTCGAGCGCAGGTCGTTGACCAGGTTCGCATGGATGTCGCCCGTCAGCACGACCGTGCCCCCCGGCCGTTCCGCCATGCGGCGCAGGAGGCGGTCCCGGGCCGCGGGATATCCGCTCCACTGATCCATGTGCACGAAGGTATCCTCGCCCGGATCACGATCGAACGGAGCCATCATCACCTGCTGGGCGAGGACCCTCCAGGTGGCGTCGCTGCCGCGCATCCCCATGCCCAGCCAGCGCTCCTGGTCCACCCCGAGCATCGTCCTCGAAGTATCGTCCCAACGCCCGCACGGCACGGTTCTCGTCCCGTCCCCGCACGCCTGGTCACTGCGGAACTGACGGGTGTCCAGCACCCAGAAGCGGGCGAGATCGCCCCAATGCAGGGACCGCGCGATGGACAGCTCCGCCCAGGAGCGCGGGCGAGGCAGCACCACGGGCTGGTGCTCCCACCACGCCTGGTAGGCGGCCGCCCGTCGGAGCCGCATCTGCTCTTCACTCTCGAACACGTTCTCGCCGACGAGACCGGCGTAGTTGTTGTCGACCTCGTGGTCGTCCCAGGTGACGATCCAGGGAAACGCGGCATGTGCCGCCTGCAGGGCGGGGTCGGACTTGTAGAGCGCGTAGCGGGCCCGATACTCCTCGACCGAAACCGGCTCGTACGCGGGATGCTCGCGGACCTGCCCCTCCACCGTCGCACGCTCGTAGATGTAGTCGCCGAGGTGGGCGACGAGCGAGAGATCTTCACGCGCGAGGTGCTTGTAGGCCGTGTACAGCCCGTGCTCCCAGTGCTGACACGAGACGAAGGCGAAATCCAGGGGCTGCTGCGTTCCGGCCGGAGGCGTCGTCCTCAGACGACCGATCGGGCTGCTCGCCCCGGGCAGGGTGAACCGATAGAAGTACCACCGGTCGGGCTCGAGCCCTCGCACGTCGACGTGGGCCGAGAAGCCGAGCTCGGGCACGCAGGTTACGCGCCCTCGATCCACGACGCGGGAGAAGCCCTCGTCGTGGGCGACCTCCCAGTCGAGCGCCGTGCGCTGACCCTCCATGCCTCCGTACGGCTCGAACGGCCGAGGCGCCAGTCGCGTCCAGATGACGCACCCGTCGGACCGGGGATCGCCGCTGGCCACACCCAGCGTGAACGGATCGTCGGCAAGTCGAGGGCTCCGGGTCACCCGCCAGGGCGCCGGGGAGAGGGCACACGCCAGGGCGCAGCGCGAGAGATCGACGAGGAACGTCCTCCGGTCTCGTGCTCCGACCCGAATCGCGGCGGCCGGCGTCTCGGTTTTCGCGTTCATCTACCCATCACCCCAGCGCAGAAAGGAACGTCTGAGCCCGGCCATCAGTCTTTCCGGGCGATGCGTCCGTTGACCCGCACCCACCGCACGACCCCGCTGTCGTCCCTCACGAACTCCACCGGCATGCCCCGGTACGGGTAGCCGCGCCCGTCCTGAGGGTCGGTGTAGGCCACGTCTTCGCCCCAGAAGACGAGCGGGACCTCGCCCCCTCCGGAGCCGGATCCGCGCAGAACCAGACCGGATCCCACCAGCGCGACGACCGACTCGCCGACCGGCGGTCTGCGATAGGTCCCGGTGTAGTCGACAGGCGCGGGCTGGCTCGCGAGCGCTCTCGCGTGGGTCGTCATCATCTCGTTGCCTCCTCGGTTCCCCCCGGTCCGTTGCCCCGGAGCGAGCCGCAGACCGAGGAACCGATCCAGGACGGACTGCTCCACATCGTGGATCAGCCGCCAACCCTGATTGTGATTCGTCAGGATGGCGAACGAGAAGTCGCGCTCGGGCACGAGCTGCACGTGCAGGCAGTGGCCGGCCAGAGTACCCCCGTGCGCCGCGGTCACGACGCCGTCCAGGGTCCGCAGGTGCCAGCCGTGCCCCATCTCGTCGGTCGTCGCGTTCTTCGTGATCCTCGCCGTCCGCATCGACGTCCGGCCCGACGGTGACACGATTCCGAGATCGGCGTCGGGGATCGGGTGACCCAGGTGGAAGCGCGCATAGCGGATCAGGGATGCCACGCTCATCGCAGTCCCGCCCGCGGAGACGTTGGCCGGGAGTCGGAACGGCCGTACGATCGCGGTACGCCCGTCGGACTCGCGATGCGGAGCGGCGAATCGGTAGGTCATCGCCGTCCCGGTTCTCGAAAAGGCGCGGTCGAGGCTAAGCGGCTCGAACACCAGCTCGTCGAGCGCATCGTTGATCGAGGACCCGTGTACGACCTCCAGGATTCGGCCCGCGACCCCGAAGCCGGCGTTGTTGTAGCTCCAGACCTCTCCGGGTCGGGCGAGCTGTGGAAGCTCCGCCAGCCCCTCCACGAAGCGCTCCAGGGTTCGGGGACCCCGATCCGGCGTCCCGAGCTGACCCTCCCACCCCGGCGTGTGCGTCAGGAGATGCCATACGCGCACCTCCCCCGAGGCGGTCGCGTCCGCCACGCGAAAGGCGGGGAGATACGCACGCACCGGGGCCTCCAGGTCGATCCGTCCGTCATCGACCAGGCTCATCATGGCCGTCGCAACCACCGTCTTCGAGATCGAGGCGATCGGGAAGACGGTGTCCGGATCGACGGGCTGCGGGTTGTCGACGTTCGTGATCCCGAAGCCCCGAAGGTGAACGTCGTCTCCGGTGACGAGACCGAAGGCGACCCCCGGCACCCGGTACTCCGCCATCTTCGACTCGATCAGCCGGTACGTCTGCTGAAGGCGCGGATCCTCCTGCACCGCGTCGTTGTCATCGAAGGGCGACCGGGCCGACGGGCCTGCGCCGAGGGGAGGCGCGTCGGAGCGCGTGCCGACCGCGCCGAGCGCGAGCGATCCGCCCCCCAGAACGTGCAGGAAGCGCCTGCGATCCAGAGCTGCGCCACCCTCCGGCACACCGTCGGACTGCTCGGTCGCGAGTGCCCTCTTCACCCGCATCGGGTCGTTCCGCATCACGACCCTCCGCGGTAGCCGGGACCCCGAAGCACCACGCCCGGCTTCGCCCCCGTGACGGCCCCGTCACGGACCACCGCGACCCCGCGCACGAACACGTGCGGGATTCCGATGGGATAGCGATGGGGATCCTCGAAGGTGGCGTGATCGATCACCGTCTCCGGGTCGAAGACGACGAGATCGGCCGCGAGTCCCGGCGCGATCCGCCCCCGATCGGCGAAGCCGAGCCGGTCGGCCGGCGCGGACGTCATCCGACGGACGGCCTCCGCGAGCGAGATGACGCCGAGGTCGCGTGCGTAGTGACCGAGGACCCGTGGAAAGGTCCCGTACCCGCGAGGATGCGGTCGAGCGCGGCCGTAGTGCACGAGGCTCCCGTCGGATCCGATCATCCCGTATTCCGAGCGGAGCAGCGTCTGCACGTCGCCCTCGTCGAAGGCGTGAAAGATGGCCCCGCACCCTCCGGCCTGATCGATCTCCAGAATGACTTCGGCGACGGCCACCGGCTGGGCCTCGACGCCGCGCCAGGCCAGCAGCTCCTCCAGGGTCGTGCCCGCCATCTCCTCCGGGAACACACCCTCCACCTCGCCCTCGAAGGAGCACGAGACGAGCTGGATCTTCGACGGATCGCTCGCGAAGCGCATCTCCACCCACGCCACCATGTCGTCCACGATGCGCGCGCGCAGCGTCGGGTCCGCGAGCCGCTCCGTGAGCCGCCCTCCCTCCTGCGCCCAGCGAGGAATGATGGACGAGAGGCTCGTCGACGAGGCCGTGTACGGGTACTGGTCGAAGGTGATGTCGATCCCCTCCTCGCGAGCCGCCCTCATCAGCTCGATCGACTCCCCGGCACGTCCGAAATTGCGCCACGCCCCGATCTTGTGGTGCGTCATCTGGACGGGGAGCGCAGCCTCCCGCCCGATGCGGATGGTCTCCCGCACGGAAGCGAAGACCGAGTCGCCCTCGTTGCGCATGTGCGAGATGTAGATGCCACCGGCTTCGGCCGCGACGCGCGCGAGCTCGATTACCTCCTCGGTGGCGGCGAAGCTGCCCGGCAGGTAGAAGAGTCCCGTCGAGAGGCCCAGCGCTCCGTCTTCCATGCCGCGCGCCACGATACCCTTCATGGCCTCCAGCTCGTCCGACGACGGCGCACGATCGTCGTCGCCGAGGACCTCCCGCCGGATCGATCCGTGCCCCACGAACATCGCGAAGTTCGGAGCCGTGCCACCGCTGGCACGCAGCGAGTCGTACCAGTGGGCCAGATCGAGCGGGGAGCCTCCGTCGTTGCCCTCGACGAGCGTCGTGACGCCCTGGAGGACGAAGTTGTCGGCCGTGGGGATCTCGAAGATCGTGCCCCGCGAGTGGGTGTGCGGGTCGATGAACCCCGGGGCCACCACCAGCCCCGTCACGTCGATCCGATCGGCCGCCGATCGCGCCGAGAGGTCTCCGACCTCCGCGATGTGCCCGTCGACGACGCCCACGTCGGCGGTCACGGCGGGCGCACCGGTACCGTCCAGCACGTCCCCCCCTTCGAGCACGAGGTCGAAGTCCGGCGAGCACGCGACGAAGGACGTCGCCAGAAAGAGCGCGACGAAGGGGCGGGCGAGAGACGGTTGTCGTGTGCGCGGCACGGGTGCCTCCTGGCCGGAGAGCCTATGGAGGGAAGAGGTTACGGCTCCCCCCGCGGAACCGACAGGAGCCCTCCGCGGCCGGATCAGCGGTCGCAGGTGATCCCCAGGCCTACCTCTTCATCCGCGCGCAGGGCGACGCGGCACGGCCTGTCCTCGCCACGAGCGACGTGGGTCGCCACGGCGGACCACCCGCGCTCATCTGCTTCGATCCGAACGCGCACCCCATCGGATGCGAAGAAGCCGAGCACCTCGGGATCCGAGGCGTACGTTCCGTGATCCGAACGGTAGATCTCCTGCTGCCCCGAGAGGTACTTGAGGTCGGACTTCATCGTGGCCACGTACCGAAGCGTGTTGTCACACGGCCGAATTCTCGGACCGATGCAGGAGCAGGTGGTGGGCGGGAGCGAGACGAGGAACAGCCACATGGAGGCGCCACCCATGCCCGCGGTGCGCAGCAGGTGACGTCCCCGCCCCTCCGGCCTCCTGCGCCTCACCAGCAGGAGGGTGACCAGGGCCAACACATCGAGCGCGCGGATCGTGAACACCGGCTCCTCCGTCTTGCATCCTGCAACGTTCGACCCGCCTTGCGAGGGTCGCTCACGGGCTCCGCGCCTCGTTCGAGCCTCCCGCGATCCCCTCAGACGCCGAGAAGCGACAGGATCACCGACAGGCTCAGGAACGAGCCGACCGACGTGAGGAGCACGGTGCGTGCCGCAACGCCCGGCGCGGCTTCGTAGCGAGCACCGAAGAGGTAGACGAAGACGGCACTGGGCATCCCGGCCAGCAGGACCGCGACCGACACGGAGAGCCCCTCCAGACCGAGCACGGGCACGGCGATCAGCCAGACGAGGAAGGGGTGCACCACCAGCTTGACGAACCCGAGCCATGCCGCGGGCCCGACGTCGCCGCCGAGCGAGTACCCCGCCAGCGAGCCGCCCAGCGCGAAGAGCGCGCACGGGACAGACGCGCTACCCAGGAGATCCAGCATCGTCGTGACGGGAGTCCACAGCTCCACGCCGAACAGGTTCAGAGCGAAGCCGGCCAGCAACGCGAGGATGATCGGGTTCCGCACCACGTCGAAGAGCACCTGCCGCAGCGCGCCGGCCGAGACGCCCTCGCCGCCCTGCCCCGCCTGGACCATCACGACGGCGATGGGCATGAAGGTGGCGGAGTGGAAGCCCAGAATCAGGAACATCGGGAACGACGCCTCCGGCCCCAGAGCGGTGAGCACCACGGGCAGGCCGATCAGCACGAGGTTGGAAAACGACGCGCCGAGGCCGAAGATCGCCTGCTCGGCGACGGGCCTTCCGAACACGCTCGCGCCCACCAGGGCGCCGAGCGCGAAGACCAGGAGCGAGCCGGCGTAGAAGGCGATCAGGAAGCCCCAGGAGATGTCCTCCGGGACCTCGAGGCCGGCCACGCTCGACAGGAGGAGGGCCGGGATCGAGAAGGTGAAGACGAACATCACGAGCCCGCGGACCCCTCGGGAGTCGACGATCTCCGTCCGGACCGACACCGCTCCGAGCGCGACGAGCCCGAAGACGGGGATCATCGTCTGAAGTAGGGTGCTCATCGGTACTCGGCGGAGGATGGGGTCGGGCCCAGCACACCAGGAAGCGGGCAGAAGAAGCGGGCGGAAGTGTAGAGGAGCCCCCCGACCCGGTCGAGGTCCCCGGATCGGTCGAGGTCCCCGGATCGGATCGAGGGTCCCGCGGGTAGTCCTCGCGTCACGCCACGACATGCTTCTCGGAGCGTCCCATGAGCTCATCGCGACCGACGCCGGCCCTCCTGCGACTTCCGCATACCCGGGGATCCTTCGGACTCCTCTCCCTCGTCATGTTCGCGCTGCCGCTCTTCATGCCCGGGGCCGCGGTCGCCCAGAGCTCGAGGACCCAGGGGCTCGTGCTCGGGGGGCATCTGGAGGGTGGCTCCATGGTCGTCGAGGATTCGGACCGCAGCAACGGCGGGGGCGGCGGCCTCGTCGCGGGATGGGTCTTCGGCAGTGGTCTCGGCGTCTTCGCGCAGCTGGACGCCTCGAACATCGACGTGCGTAACCAGCCGGACGTCGCGGGCTCGTGGCGCATCGCCCACCTGGACCTCGGCGCCCGCTACCACTTCAAGCGCCCGAGCCGCACGGTCGTCCCCTACCTCCAGGCGGCGTTCAGCTTCCAGGACGTGCGGGTCTCCGAGATCGCGATCGTCAGCCCCACGCCCACCGACGAGCTCGATCTGACCGGGACCGCGTTCACGGGCGGTGGCGGCGTGATGCTCCACGTGACCCCCTCGTTCGCCTTCGACTTCCAGCTCCTCTTCAGCTGGGGGACGCTGGACGGGGGTGAGTTCGACGGAGAGCCCCTCCCGGACTTCGGCGAGTTCGACATCCAGTCGTCCCGACTCAACCTCGGCGTCGCCTGGTGGCCCGTGGGCTGAGGTGACGGATTGCCCGCCGGCCGCGCGCCGGGTACCCTGAGTCGACCCGACACGACCGGAGCGATCGCTGGTGCACGACGACGGATTCAAGACCACCGTTCTCCTTCCGGAGTCCACCTCCACCTGGTCGCGCCGAGACTTCATCAAGAGCGTGATCGCATCCAGCGTCACCGTCTCGGGCCTGTCGTATTTCGGAGCAGGGTGTGCGCAGCCCCTCCCCGCGCAGTCCGGGGGCGTCGAGCGGCTCCTCTCGCTGACGGTGAACGGACAGGTGCGCCGCGTCGACGTCGCGCCGCACGAGACGCTGACCCAGACGCTTCGGTACAAGCTCGGCCTCACCGGAACGAAGGTCGGGTGTGACCGGGCGGAGTGCGGCGCGTGCACGGTCCTGATCGACGAGGTCCCGCACTACGCCTGCTCGACCCTGACGCATCGCGTGCGCGAGAGCGACATCACGACCATCGAGGGAATCGCCGAGCCCGACGGAACGCTCCATCCCGTCCAGCAGGCCTTCATCGACGAGCTCGGGCCGCAGTGCGGCTTCTGCACGCCGGGCCAGGTCATGACCGCGGTGGCCCTGCTTCGGACCAACCCGTCCCCGACGCGGGAGGAAGCCCGCGCCGCCCTCTGCGGCAATCTCTGCCGCTGCGGCGCCTACGATCACTACCTGAACGGCGTCATGCGCGCGGCGCGGGAGGCCTGAGCCATGGCCGAGCTGATCGGAAAGGACTTCACCCCTCCGGATATCCGGGCCAAGGTGACGGGTGAAGCCCGCTATGCGGAGGACTTCCGCATGGACGGAATGCTGTTCTGTCGCCTGTTGAAGAGCCCGATGCCGCACGCGCGCGTCCGTACCATCGACGCGCGGCGCGCGCTGGAGATGCCCGGGGTCGTGGCGATCCTCACCGCCGAAGAGGTGCCCGAGCAGCCCGCGCCGTCCAACAACATCCTCACGAACGAGCCGCACTTCGTCGGCGAGCCCATCCTGGCCGTGGCAGCGATCGACGAGGAGACGGCGGAGGCCGCCATCGAGGCGATCGAACTCGACCTCGAGCCGCTTCCCTTCTGTACCGATCCCCTCGACAGCCTGCACCCTTCGGGACCGAACGCCCGGGTCACGGGCAACACCTTCTCGCGCGACGAGGGCGTGTTCGAGCACAAGTGGACCGAAGCGGACTTCGCAGCGGGGGCGGAAGACGCCATGCCGACCGGTGCGCCCGGTGACGAGTGGTCCTACGGCGACCTGGATGCGGGCTTCGAGGGCGCCGAGCTCGTGCTCGACGAGAGCTTCGTGACGGCCAGCACGGCCCATCACTCGATGGAGCCACGCACGGCGATGGCGTACTGGCAGAACGGCAAGTGCTACGTGCACGGCTCGACGCAGAGCCAGTCCATCATCCACCCGGGGCTGGCCCGCTACATCGGCAT
>Ga0209536_100017069_pt1 | contig 10300 bp, 10 predicted proteins | sample DeeMarSeWOR28_12_FD_187461 | JGI IMG/M metagenome (GOLD analysis project Ga0209536, IMG submission 187461) | Marine sediment microbial communities from White Oak River estuary, North Carolina - WOR-2-8_12 (SPAdes) (version 2) | ecosystem: Environmental > Aquatic > Marine > Intertidal zone >... | reverse complement strand
CCCGAGCAGGTCATGCAGGACAAGGCCGAGTACGCCCGCAAGGGCATCGGCCGCGGCAAGTCCAGCATCACCCTCGAGTACGCCGGCGGCATCGTCGTGCTCGCCGAGAACCCCTCCACCCTCTCCAAGATCGGCGAGATCTACGACCGGATCGCGTTCGCCGGTGTCGGCAAGTTCAGCGAGTTCGACCAGCTGCGGAAGATCGGGGTCCGCTATGCGGACATGAAGGGCTACTCCTACAGCCGGGACGACGTACGCGCGAAAGCACTCGCCAACGCCTACTCTCAGGCCATGGGCGACGTCTTCACCCGAGAGCTCAAGCCGCTCGAGGTCGAGGTGATCGTGGCGGAGGTGGGGGATCCGACCCTGGCCGGACACGAGCAGAACGCGATCTACCGCATCCAGTTCGACGGGAGCATCTCCGATCACCAGAGCTACTGCGTGATCGGGGGCTCTGCCGACGAGCTCAACAGTTTCCTCGGGGGACAATTCCGACCGAATCTACCCCTCGGGGAAGCTCTGCGCCTGGGCCGCTCGGCCCTCGACCGTGCCTCCTCTGACGGACAGCCTACTGTTCCCCCGGAGAACCTCGAGGTATGCGTGCTGGAACGCGACCGGATCGGTCGAAAGTTCCGGCGGCTCCCTACCGAAGAGGTTAGAGCCCTGCTCAGCTCTTAGGTCGGAAGGGCCAGACAGGCGGTCGCGTGCAGAAGCGCATCTACGGTATCGAGACCGAGTACGGGATCATCTTCACCCCGGAGGGGAGGAAGACCCTGCCGGTCGAGAAGGCGATCCGCTTCCTGTTCGAGAAGCTGATCACGACCGAGCACTTCCTGAACGTGTTCCTCGAGAACGGCGCCCGCTTCTACCAGGACACCGGCTGCCACCCGGAGTACGCGACGCCCGAGTGCGCCTCGCCCCGTCAGCTGATCGTCTACGACAAGGCCGGTGAGCGGATCCTCGAGGACCTCCAGATCTACGCGGAGGAGAAGATCCGCGAGGAGCGCATCGCCGGCAAGCTCTCGATCTTCAAGAACAACACCGACTTCGTCGGCAACAGCTACGGCTGCCACGAGAACTACCTCGTCGACCGCGACGTCGACTTCTACTACCTGGCCGAGCAGCTGATCCCCTTCCTGGTCACGCGCCAGATCTACACGGGCGCAGGCAAGGTCTTCCAGACCCAGGACGGCGTCCACTACTGCATCAGCCAGCGGGCGCAGCACATCTACCAGAAGATCTCGGGCACCACGACCAACGACCGCTCCATCATCAACACGCGCGACGAGCCCCACGCAGACCGGGAGAAGTACCGGCGCCTGCACGTGATCGTCGGCGACTCGAACATGTCCGAGTACACGAACTTCCTGAAGGTCGGCGCCTGCGCGGTCGTCCTCCAGATGATCGAGGACAACTTCATCAATCAGGACTTCACGCTGCGCAACCCGGTCAAGGCGATCAAGGACATCTCCTACGACACGACCTGCAAGCGCAAGCTCCGCCTCGACAACGGCCGAGAGTACTCGCCGATCGAGATCCAGCTCGAGTACTGCGAGATGGCGCAGAAGTACATCGAGCAGTACCCGGTATCCGACGAGCTGCGCGACTCCGTCGGCAAGTGGCAACACGTCCTCGACTGCCTGAACGACGATCCCGATCGGCTGGACCGCGAGATCGACTGGGTGATCAAGCGCAAGATGATCCGCTCCTACATCGAGCGGAACGACGCGACATGGAACGATCCGCGCGTCTTCATGCTCGATCTGCAGTACCACGACCTGCGCCTGAACCGGGGCCTCTACTACCTGCTCGAACGGAACGACCTGGTCGAGCGGGTGCTCGACGACGACGAGATCATCAAGGCCAAGACCGAGCCGCCGCCCGATACGAGGGCGCGGATGCGCGGCGAGTTCATCAAGCTGGCCCGCCAGAACTCGATCCAGTACGACCTCGACTGGTCGAACATCCGGCTGGGGAACCTTCTCAACGTGCGCGTGATCTGCAACAATCCCTTCGAGACCGACATCGAGAAGGTCGCAGAGCTGGTCCGCACGATTCAGAAGACGAACCTGCGCAAGACGAGTCTGTCGAAGCTGGTCATCCAGTCCTAGCGGCCCCGCCGGGGCTCGCGTCCACTCTGCGATCCGAGACAGCGCCCCGCCGGGAGTCACTGCCCGGGTCGGAGCCGACGCAGTGATCGAGATCGCCCCGCACGAGACGCCCCGACGGCGTCCGTACGGGCGGAAAGGAGCCCCAATGGCAGAGCCCACCCCGAACGAGAGCGCCGCCACGGACGAGGCGCGGCCGAAGCTCGTCGCCGTCGACCCCAAGACCGAGCCGAAGGCGCCCCGACCGCAGACCCCGCCGCCGCCCGAGGCCCAGCCGGCCGAATCGGGCCGTGCGAAGCGGGGCGCCCGCCGCGTGATCTGGCTGCTGGCCGCGCTGCTGGTCGTCGCCCTGAGCTGGGCCGGCCTGCAGTCCCAGCAGCTCCAGGCGGCGCAGCAGCGCAATCTGGCGCTCAGCGAGCAGATCCAGGGCCTCGAGGTCCAGCTGTCGGCGGCCACCCTCCAGCTGCACGGCTACGAGATGCGGCAGGAGCTGGTCCGCAGCGTCGCGACCGAGCTGCAGGAGCAGCTGAATCGGCTCCAGGAGCTGGTGAACCCGGCCCCGCCGCCGGCAGTCGAGACCGGCACGGCCCGCCAGCCCTTGCCCTAGCAGGCTGACCCAGGATCCGTTCCTGGGTCGGCCGACGTAGCGAGCGCATCCTCGCCGGCTGGCAGCCTGGCCCGGGATTCCCAGGGGCTGCTGCTGGCGGCAGCGTACCTTTGGGGGCCGAGCGGCTCCGGGCAGCCGACCGCCCGGGGCTCGCCGACCCGCCGGCCGCCCGCCGGAGGGCGTCCACGCCCCGGCTCCCGGGGGTTGGGCGGGCTGCTGCGCGCAACCTTCCGCTCAACTTCGGGACTCTGACGCCCGATACGGTCCCCAGGCCCGTGGCCAGCGCGCCACGAGGGGGATCCGATGTTCTTCGACGCCATCGCCGGACTCTTCTCGCACGACCTCGCGATCGATCTCGGTACCGCGAACACGCTCGTCTACGTCCACGGCAAGGGCATGGTCTGCTCCGAGCCCTCGGTGGTGGCCGTGACGTCCGACTCCAACGGTCGCGGAGAGCGCGTCCTCGCGGTCGGCTTCCAGGCGAAGGAGATGCTGGGGCGTACCCCCGGCGACGTGCGCGCGATCCGCCCCATCAAGGACGGCGTGATCGCCGACTTCGAGATCACCGAAGCGATGCTGCGCTACTTCATCCAGCGCGCACACAACAACCGCAAGCTGATCCGGCCGCGCATCGTCATCTGCGTGCCGCCCTGCATCACCAGCGTCGAGAAGCGCGCCGTGCGCGAGTCCGCACTCTCGGCCGGAGCGCGCGAGGTCTACCTGATCGAGGAGCCCATGGCGGCGGCCATCGGCGCGGGACTCGACGTCACTGCACCGACCGGCAACATGGTGGTCGACATCGGAGGCGGTACGACCGACGTCGCCGTCATCTCGCTGTCGGGCATCGTGACCTCGAGCTCGATTCGCTGCGGCGGCGACAAGATGGACGAGGCGATCATCAACTACGTCAAGCGCAAGTACAACATGCTGATCGGAGAGCGGACTGCTGAGCACGTCAAGATGACCGTCGCCACCGCAGCACCCCAGAGCGGTTCGATGGAGACGATGGAGATCAAGGGACGCGATCTCGTCGCGGGCATCCCGAAGGTCGTCGTCGCCACGAGCGAGGAGATCGCAGAGGCGCTGGTGGAGCCGATCCACTCGATCGTGGAGACGGTGCACCTGACGCTCGAGAAGACGCCGCCGGAGCTGGCGGCCGACATCGTCGACCGCGGCATCATGCTGGTGGGCGGCGGCTCGCTGCTGCGCGACTTCGACCACGTGCTGCGCGAAGAGACGAAGCTGCCGATCCTGCGCAGCGATGATCCGTTCTCCGCGGTCGTGCACGGCGCGGGCAAGGCGCTCGACAACCTCCCCTTGCTCAAGGACGTCGCGCTCTCCTAGCTGGCGAGGATACGCTCGCTGCGTCGGCTGACCCAGGAGCGAGTCCTGGGTCAGCCTCCTAGTCCCTTCCGGGCTTCGCTCGCCGCTCAGTCGGGCGAGATCGCCGCGAGCGCCAGCTGCATCGCGACCTGCATGTCGCCCTCCACGACGATCTGGTGATTCAGGAAGGCGGTCTGCGGATCGAGCGCGCCGCTGCGCAGGTCACGATAGGCCTCGGGATCCACCCGGATCTCGGTGGTCGGCTGCGCGGGCACCGGGTCCGGACCGAAGTGCGTCCGCAGGCTCCATCCCTCGTCGCCCGTCACCTCGAAGAGCACGAGACCCCGAACCTGCGAGAGGTTCTCGAGACGCGAGCGGGTGAGGCGCATCTCTCCGGCGAGCCCCGAGAGCCCGCCGAGCATCGCCATCGCCGAGTCGCCGGCCTCGCTCGCGAGCCGTTCGAAGGCCCTTCGGTCCTGCAGCAGCGTCAGGAACGGCGGCTGGGCCGGGCTCCCCCCGGTCGTCATGCAGCCCGCCTCGACGTTCAGGAAGAAGGTTCCGCCGCCCTCGCCCTCGACCTCCACCCGGATGGTCGCGTCCACGGCGCACATCTCCTCGTAGAGCCGCCGGCCCGGCTCTCCGAGCGCCTGCTGGCTCGCGAGCGCGGCGTTCCACTGGGTGGGGATCCGCTCGCGATAGAAGCTGCGCGGATCCGGAGGACTGCTCATTTCGACGCTCTCCTGCGCTGGAAGCGGTTCACGGCGTTCACGTGCTCGCGATAGGACCTGGAGAACACGTGGGTGCCGTCGTTGCGCGAGACGAAGTAGAGGTAGTCGGACTCGGCCGGCTCGACCACCGCGGAGAGCGCCTGTCGGCCGGGACTCGCAATCGGTCCGGGAGGCAGCGCCGGGATCCGGTAGGTGTTGTAGGGGTTCTCCTCGTCCTCCAGGTCGCGCCGACGCAGGTTGCCGTCGAACCCGGGGATCCCGTAGATCGTGGTGGGGTCCGACTCGAGCCGCATGCCGCGCGCCAGGCGATTCGCGAACACCGAGGCGATCAGCGGCCTCTCCTCTTCGGCGCCGGTCTCCTTCTCGACGATCGAGGCGAGGGTGACGACCTCGTGCATTCCGAGCCCGCGTTCCTCCGCCCGCGGCGCCAGCTCCCGCCAGACGCGTCGGAACTGCTCGACCATTGCCCGCGCGATCGCACGTGGCGACTGGCCCCGCGGCAGGTGATAGGTCTCGGGGAAGAGGTAGCCCTCGAGGCGCTCGGCCGGCAGTCCGAGCTCGGCGGCGAACGCGGCGTCGTTGGCGACGGCCTCGAACTCGCCAGCAGCCGCCAGCCCCGCCTCCTCGAGACGCGCGCCGATCAGGGCCGCGGTGAAGCCCTCGGGCACCGAGACGGCGTAGGTGATCACCCGACCGGAGGCGATCTGGTCGAGGATCTCGCCGGGCCGGGCGGCGGCCGAGAGCGCGTACTCGCCCGCGTGCAGCGACCCCGCCAGCCCGCGCAGCCGCGCGAGCCACTCGATCGCGCGGGCGTCGCGCACCAGGCCGGCGGCCTCGAGCCGGGTCGCGATGCGGGCGAGCGAGTCCCCGCTCTCTACCACGAACAGCTCGGGGGTCGCCTCGGCGGCCGCCGGCGCGAGTCGCTGCGAGACGGCGAGTGCGCCGACGGTCCCGAGCAGCAGCAGCCCTGCGGCGACCCGGGCCAGGCGGCGCTTCACGCCCCGCTCTCCGCCTGGGCCAGGTAGCTGCGCAGCAGCAGCGTGGCCGCCATCGCGTCGATCACCTGCTTCCGTCCCCGGCGGCGGCGGGCGGGTGCCTCGCGCAGGGCCCGCTCCGCCTCGGCCGTGGTCAGGCGCTCGTCTACCAGCGCCACCGGCAGGCCGGTGGCCTCGCCCAGCGCCCGAGCGAACTGCCGGGCGGCTCGCGCGCCGGTGCCGTCCCCGCCGCTCAGCAGCACGGGCAGCCCCACGACGATCCGGGTCACGCCACGATCGTTCACCAATGCCTGCACGGCTGCCAGATCGGCAGCCAGGCCGGTGCGCTCGAGCTGGCCGGCCGGGAACGCGATCCGGGCGTCCGGATCCGACACCGCCAGGCCGATGCGGCGCGCGCCGAGGTCGAGTCCGAGCACGGGCCCCGTCATGGGCCGGGAGCGTAGCGCGATCCCCCGCGCAACTTCGCGGGAAGCAAGCAATTTCCGCGCCCGTTTTTTCCTTTTTTTCGCCCCTGGATCGATTGACTGTCGGGCGCGCCGGGGGGTACCTTCGGCTCGGCATCGGGCTCCCCGGCCCGGATGTCGCTCGCCGCGGTCCTCCTCCACCGCGGCTTCGCACGGAGCGCCTCGGCGCGACGGACAGCGCTGAACGCGGTCCCGGCGGGATGACCCCACCATCTCCTCCGCCAGCCCTCCCAACACTCCCGGTAGCGATGCTGCGCCCGCGACGGGCGCGCGCCGCGCGCTCGTGGTCGCGCTCGCCACGGCCGGCGGGGCGGGCTTCGCCCCGGTGGCTCCGGGCACCTTCGGAGCGGCCGTCGGGGTCGGCGCCTATGTGCTGCTGGCCGACCAGGGCGGCGGGGCCGTGCTCGCCACGGCGGCCATCGCCCTCGGCACCGGCATCTGGGCCTCCGGAGAGGCCGAGCGTGTGTTCGGGCGCAGCGACGATGGTCGCATCGTGATCGACGAGGTCGTCGGGCAGCTGCTCTGCCTGGCTCCGCTGCCCCTGCTCGCTCCCGCCGCCGAGCTGCGCTCGCCCTGGCTGCTCGGACTCGGCTTCCTGGCCTTCCGGCTGTTCGACATCTGGAAGCCAGGCCCCGTACGCGCCGCAGAGCGCCGCTTCGAAGGCGGGCTCGGCGTGATGCTCGACGACGTGGTGGCGGGGCTGTTCGCGGCGGCGGTCGTCGCCGCGGCGGTGCTCGTCCGGGGGGCCCTGGCGTGAAGGCCGAGGTCCTGACCATCGGCGACGAGCTGCTGCGCGGCGAGATCGTGGACTCCAACAAGTCCTTCCTGTCCGAGCGCCTGCTGAGCCTCGACATCGAGACGCGCTTCCACGGCTCCGTACGCGACGACCCGCCGGACATGATCGAGGCCTTCCAGCGGGCCGCCACCCGCTCGGACGTGGTGCTCGTCTCCGGCGGGCTCGGTCCGACCCGCGACGACCTGACCGCGGAGGTCCTCGCGAAGGCCTTCGGACGCAAGCTCGTGCTCGACGAGCAGGCGCTGGCCGGCATTCGCGCGTTCTTCGCGAGCGTCGGTCGCGAGATGACCGAGAACAACGCCAGCCAGGCCTGCTTTCCCGAAGGCGCCGAGGTGCTGCCGAACCCGATCGGCACCGCGCCGGGCTTCCTGCTCGAGGAGTCGGGCGCGCTGTTCTTCTGCATGCCCGGCGTGCCCCGGGAGCTGATGCGCATGATGGACGAGCAGGTACTGCCCCGCATCGCGTCCCGCGCCGGCTCCGATGCGGGCGTCGTGCGTGCGACCCTGCTGCGCACCTTCGGCATGGGGGAGTCCAGCCTCGACGCCGAGCTCGCCGACATCGCGCGCGAAGGCGACGTCAGCCTGGGCTTCCGCACCTCCTTCCCCGACAACTACCTGCGCCCGCTGGCCCGGGGCCGGACCGCCGAGGAGGCCGAGTCGCGCCTGGCCGAGGTCTGCCACGAGATTCGCGAGCGCCTGGGCGCGCTCGTCTACGGCGAGGGAGACGCGACGCTCGAGAGCGTCGCGGGGGCACTGCTGCGCGAGCGGGGCCGCACGCTCGCGGTCGCGGAGTCGTGCACCGGGGGGCTCGTCGCCGAGAAGCTCACGGACGTGCCCGGAGCGTCCCGCTACTTCCTGGGCGGGGTGGTCGCCTACTCGAATGCGGCGAAGTGCTCGCTGCTGGGTGTTCCAGAGGAGCTGATCGCCACCCAAGGCGCCGTCTCGGAGCCGGTCGCACGCGCGATGGCCGAAGGCGTGCGCGCCCGCTTCGGCGCCGACCTCGGCCTGTCCACCACCGGCATCTCCGGCCCCGAGGGCGGCAGCGACGCGAAGCCCGTCGGCCTCGTCCACCTGGCGCTGGCCGACGCCGAGCAGACCCACGCCGATCATTTCGTCTTCCCGCTGGATCGCACGCGTCATCGGCTGCTCACGGCCCAGGTCGCGCTCGACTGGGTGCGGCGCAAACTGCTGGGGGAGCCGTTGGTGGGCCCCAGCCTGCTCCGGAGGGTGGGTGGTGGATCCGCTCCGGGGACGCGATGAGGCACGCGAGCCGGATCGCGTGCGGGCGTTCTTCGCGCTTGCGCTCGCACCGCCGGCGCGGGCCGCGGCCTCTGCCCTCGCGCGCAGCCTGCGCGAGCGCCCGGGAGGCGACGCCGTGCGCTGGGTGAGGGCCGAGAGCCTGCACGTCACACTGCGCTTCCTCGGGATGGTCGCACGCGAGCGCGTGGCCGAGCTCGTCGCCTGCGTCGCGGCGGAGACCGGGCGGATCGCGCCGCTGCGGCTGCAGCTGGCGGCCGCCCGGCTGTTCCCCTCGCCGCGCCGCCCGCGGGTCGTGGCGCTCGGGATCGAGCCCGAGGCGCCGTTGGTCGAGCTGGCCGCCGCGGTCGAGCGCGGCGTGCGGACCGCCGGATTCGCGCCGGAGCCCCGGCGCTTCCGTCCCCATCTCACCCTGGGGCGCATCCCGCCGCGGGCGGGCTTCCCGCGCGTGACCGCCGCTGACACACCCACCGCCGATGCTTTCGACGTGCACGAAGTCCTGCTGCTCCGCAGCGATCTCCAGCCCGACGGAGCCCGTTACACCGCAATCGATCGCGTGGCCCTGGGCCAGGCCAGTGGCCGCGCATCGTGACGAGGATGCGTCTTGCTTCTTCGCCCGAAGCCCCAGGACGAGCCCCGGGGCCGGGCGACTCGATATCACCCCCATCACGGAACGCAGAAAGAAGTTCGACTTCAGGAGGTAGACGACATGGCCAAGGGCCGAAGCAACGGAAACGCCAGCGACGCCAACGGCAAGACCGACCACAACATCCGGGAGGCCCACGGCCCTCGAGGCAACGGAGCGGCGGGCTCGGCGCGCGACGGCGAGCGCCAGAAGGCGATCGCGCTGGCGGTTTCCAGCATCGAGAAGCAGTTCGGCAAGGGCGCGATCATCAGCATGACCGCGGACGGGATCGACCGGGAGACCGAGGCCTTCTCCTCGGGCTCTCCGAGCCTCGATCTCGCGCTGGGCATCGGGGGGCTACCGCGGGGGCGCGTGGTGGAGATCTACGGCCCGGAGTCGAGCGGCAAGACGACCCTCTCCCTCCACGCCGTGGCCGAGATCCAGCGGCTCGGCGGCGTCGCCGCCTTCGTCGACGCCGAGCACGCGCTCGACATCGGCTACGCGCGTCGCCTGGGCGTGAAGGTCGAGGACCTGCTGGTCTCCCAGCCCGACACGGGCGAGCAGGCGCTCGAGATCGTCGACGTGCTGCTGCGCTCGGGCGCGATCGACCTGGTCGTGGTCGACTCGGTGGCAGCGCTCACACCCCGCGCCGAGATCGAAGGCGAGATGGGCGACCACCACGTCGGGCTCCAGGCCCGGCTGATGAGCCAGGCCCTGCGCAAGCTCACCGGCACGGTCTCGAAGTCGAACTCCACCGTGATCTTCATCAACCAGATCCGCATGAAGATCGGCGTCATGTTCGGCAATCCGGAGACCACGACCGGCGGCAACGCGCTGAAGTTCTACTCGTCGGTCCGGCTGGACGTCCGGCGCATCGCCGCGCTCAAGGACGGGGAGCAGGTGGTCGGCAACCGCACCCGGGTGAAGGTGGTGAAGAACAAGGTCGCCCCGCCGTTCCGGCAGGCCGAGTTCGACATCCTCTACAACCAGGGCATCTCGCGCGAGGGCGACCTGCTCGACCTCGGAGTCGAGGCCGGCCTCGTCGAGAAGAGCGGCGCCTGGTACTCGTACGACGACGAGCGCATCGGGCAGGGTCGCGAGAACGCGCGACGCTTCCTGCTCGAGAACCCGGACGCGCGCGAGCGGCTGGCCGACGCGGTCTACGCCCACCACGGCCTGAAGCGCCGGGTGCCCGCGCAGCCCGACGCGCCGGCCAAGCTCGACTCCGAGGAGACGGCCAGCGCAGACGCCTGAGGTCGCGCGTGAAACGACGAGGGCCTCGGCCGGCCGGCCGGGGCCCTCGCAGAATGCGCTAGCCGGCCGCCTTAGCGGCGTCGCCTCGCGCAGCCCAGAACGATGACTCCCATCGCCACCATCCCAGCCGTTGCCGGCTCGGGG
>Ga0209536_100017068_pt1 | contig 10301 bp, 8 predicted proteins | sample DeeMarSeWOR28_12_FD_187461 | JGI IMG/M metagenome (GOLD analysis project Ga0209536, IMG submission 187461) | Marine sediment microbial communities from White Oak River estuary, North Carolina - WOR-2-8_12 (SPAdes) (version 2) | ecosystem: Environmental > Aquatic > Marine > Intertidal zone >... | reverse complement strand
AATACGTGGGCAAAGTGTAATTGTCCTAGAACGTGGCAAGCTTGAGGAAAAGGTAGGCACATACAAAGATGCCGGTCGCTTTTACGACATTGCAAGCAAGTTTACTAATATGCCTAGGAAGTCAAAAGAGGGAGTAGTTTTGTGGCGAGCATTTATGGCCGGAGGTACGACAGTAGTTTCCTGCGGCAATGGAGTCCGCTGTCTCGAAGACGAACTAGGTACTTTGGGAATAGATTTAAAAGAGGAGTTTGCTGAGGCTGAGAAAGAGATGCAAATTGCCCCCATATCTGAGGAGCTCCTCTCTGAGGGAGCAAAGAGAATCAGGTGGGCAGCTAATGAACTAGGTTACAAAATGGAGCCGATGCCTAAGTTCCTTAATGCCGCCTCTTGCCGCAAATGCGGGCAATGTGTTTTTGGCTGTTTAGACTGTGCCAAGTGGACAGCTTTAGACTACCTCAAAGAAGCTAGTGAAAAGGGAGCGGAAATCTGGTATGACACAATGGTTGATCAGGTGCTAATAAAAGATGGCAAGGCTACAGGTATTGTCACTAAGCAGTCCAAGGCCACACAGGAAATAAGTACAAAAGTAGTCGTACTAGCGGCGGGTGCATTAAGCACACCGGTTATTCTTCAAAATTCTGGTTTCAGTAAGGCTGGTTCGGGGCTATTCGCAGACCTTTTGGTCAATACATACGGTGTCACTGACGGTATCAACCAAGCAAATGAACCCGTTATGGCTTTGGTTAATCATGATTTCTATAAAGATAAAGGCTTTATTTTATCTCCGTTCATAAATTGCTCTTCCAGAGTCAGGTTCATGGAACTCGGAAGGAAGGGCATGATGATGCCAGTGAAGAAACTCCTCGGCATAATGACTAAAACTAGGGACGACGCTAGTGGTACCGTACATCCCGATGGATCAATTTCAAAGACGGTTACAAAGAATGACTGGCAACGTCTGAATGAAGGATCGGACATATCTCGTGAAATCCTTACTAAAGCTGGTGCCAATAGTAAATCAATTCTTGTTTCCAGACCACAGGGTGCCCATCCTGGCGGTACTGCAGCGATTGGTAACATTGTAGACAGTAATCTTGCTACTCAGGCTGAAGGACTCTTTGTCTGTGATGCTAGTGTATTACCGGTAGCACCTGGATTACCACCTATCCTTACAATCGTGGCTCTGGCTAAACGTTTGGCTAAATATCTAACACATTGAACGCCAATTAATATATGGCGTTATACACGTGTATGTATTTAGCATTCTGTTAGTCTGTTCATTACTTAACCGCCAAACAGAACGGAAAAGAGCTGACCTTACCCACTTCGATTAAATTTGATGGGTATCAGTTCTATTTGTTGACTTACGAATTCGGTTAATCTGGTATCCAAAACATACAAACCAGCACCGCCAAGAGAGTGAAGTCGCCTATTTTGATTTTGTCCGTGTGGAATGCAATTACAAAATTGGAATTAACTTTGAGGCTAGCTAAGGTGAAGAGTGGGTTAGGTGCTTATGTTTGGAAAGTAAAAGAGGGTTGTATTGATTGAGGTTGATAAACTACCCTTCCGCTTCGGGCAGATTAATGACTTCTGGAGTTCCTAATTCCATTCTTTCCATGTCTTGACCGCAGCATATTAGAGTACCACCACCCACTTTGGTAACCACAACCTCGTTGCCACATACATTACATCTGTATTTCTCTCCTAACTTTTCGACAGCCACTACTACACCTCCACATAACTGTTATTGTGGGCATAATATACACCTAATCAGGTGCGGCTACAAGTGGTGTCTTGTAAGCACGTGTTGTCGTGAATATAATTACGTAAGTTCATGTGGAAAGGAAGGTGAGACATGATGAAGCGTAAACCTGCTTTAGCTGGAGTTCTGTCAGGATTCGTTCCTGGTCTAGGACAGATTCTACTTGGAGAACGGTGGCGTGGAATGGCTATCTTAGTGGCGGTAATTATCATAGGGAACCTAAATGCAATCTGGCTTAGTCTGTACGCGGTATCAGAAACAGTACCCTTGTTCTTTTGGACTGAAACCATTCCTAGAGTAGCACATCGTATGTTCGCCTTCTATGGCATAGCTTTTTGGGTATGGCAATCCTATGACGCATATCGATTGGTGAAACAGGGAAGTACTAAGAAGGTTCAAAAAGCAGAAGCTTAGGTTTCATATTGACTATCCAACAACGGTGCCTTGTAGAACTGTAAGCTGTCACGGAAATCAACCAACCCTACCCACTTCGATAAACTTGATGGGTATCCGTTCTATTTGTTGATTTACGGATACGGTTTATCTGGTATTTAATAATATACAAACCCCTCACCGCCAAGAGAGTGAAGTCACCTGCTTTTACATGTGTCCGTGCTGAATGCTAGTGGGTATAAATCCTCAGCAATTATGGAAGTAGCTTTTTGACCTCTTCTCTGAATCTTACCTTCTACTGTAAGCCAGCCTTTACGGAATAGCACCGAACCACATTTCTCCTGAATATCACTAAACACCGTTACATCTGCGATACCAGTTCCATCTTCCATTATCACATAGACTACCCTATTCCCATTTCTCGTGGGTGGAGTCTGGTAGCGTATTACAGACCCAACCAGCTTCACCCGCTTACCCGTAGGTATTGAGGGAAGGTCTTTCATTCTGGTAATGCCAGCATCGAGGTCATAGAAGTCTAAAGGATGTGCCGATAAGTTTAGGGATAGTAATTCTCGTTCAATCAACAACCTCGTCCCCATATCATTGTTAGAAGCGTCTGTAAACAATTCTGCTTCGGGGATACTCTCTTCAAATAATGGTCTTGTTCCCTTTGATACCTTGTGCTTTAGCTCAGTTAATTTTGGAAGCTGTAACATTAAGTCATTGTGATTACCCAAGGAATCAAAAGCACCTACTTTAACCAGGTTCTCTATAATCGGACGACTGACATTGGCTCTCAGGATAAAATCTCTAAGAGAAGTAAATCTGTGCTTTGTTCTCTCTGATACTATAGATTCCAATGCTTCTCCTGACATCCCCTTTAACTGTTTGAGACTGACTCTTATTGCTCCATTCTCTACGGTATAGTGGTCTGAGGACTGGTTTATATCAGGTGGTAAGACTTCTACTCCAAACCTTTTAGCTTCAGCTACTAAGACATGAGAGGGGTAATAACCCATAGGTTGATTAGATAAAACTGCTGCCAGAAATTCAGCAGGATAATGACACTTCAACCAGAGGGTCTGATAGGCAGTTATAGCATAGGCACAGGCGTGTCCCTTGCAGAATCCATACGCAGCAAAAGCAGCCAATTGCTCAAATACTGTTTCAGCTATACCTTTGCTCACACCATTCTCAGTGGCACGGGAGATAAATGAGTCTCTCATTTTTTCCATTTCCTCATCCTTTCGGTCATGTGTCATCGCTCGTCTGAAACCATCTGCCTCTGCATAGCTCATCCCAGCTAAATCATGGGCAACTCTTAAAACCTGTTCCTGATATAGTATTACCCCCAGGGTCTCACTGAGAGCATCTTTAAGCTTGGGGTGAAGATACTTCACAGGTTCTTTACCGTGTCTTCTAGGTAGGTAATCTTTATCCATGTTTGACTTGAGCGGACCTGGACGAACAAGAGATATTGAGACGATAATGTCTTCAAAACGATTTGGTAGCAGTCTACCTGCCATTTCTCTTTGTGCTGGTGATTCAAGCTGAAATGTGCCAATGGTTTTACCATCTCTGAGCATTCTAAACACTTCGGGGTCGTTCCTTTGTATCTGCTCTATGTCAATATCAGTTTCCTGACTCTGCTTAATGCTGCTTATTGCATCCTCGATGACAGTCAGAGTAGGAAGTGATAGTAAATCTAGTTTCACAATGCCCAATCGCTCGATGTCGTCCTTGTCGTACTGGCTGATAATATCTCCACCGCTAGACCATTCAAGGGGGACTAAATCAGAGAGCTTCCCACTACCAATGAGCAATCCCCCCAGATGGACGGATAGATGCTTGGGGAATCCATCTATAGCAGTACACAGATTGAAGAAGTCAGTAAGCTCTTCTCTCTGGTAGATAGTACTTTGCTTTAGCTCAGGAAGTTTATCAGCATATTCCATGACCTTGGAAGCAGATAACCAATGGATACCATTGCAGGCTTCTTCAATTATCATCTGCGGTATTTGTAAAGCTTTGCCAACGTCACGGATAGCACCTCTTGCCATGTAGGTATTTATCGTGCCCACACAAGCAACATTCTCAGCTCCATATTTTTCGTAGATGTAATCTCTAACCTCGTCCCTTCGTCTTCGGTCAACATCTAAATCAATGTCAGGAGGTTCATACCTGAGCGGATGCATGAAACGCTCAAAGAGAAGGTCATACTCAATGGGGTCGACATTACTAATACCGAGTGCGTAGACAACCAGACTATCTACGGCGCTACCTCTTGCCTGACATCGTATGTCTCTACTTTTTGCCCATCGAACTATGTCCCAAACCACTAGGAAGTAGCCGCAGAATCCGAGTTTGTTAATAGTATCAAGCTCGTGCTCAAGACGATTCTTTATTGAAGTAGATAGTAAACCGTAGTTTCTTTTAGTTCCCGCAAAAGCTATCTTTCTAAGATAACCGTATTCAGTCTCGCCTTCTGAAATATCAAACTTGGGGAAGCGTGGTTTCCCCAGTTCTAGCTCTAGCTCGCACCTTGACGCAATCTCCTCGGTGTTCTTAATGGCTTGAGGGTAGTCTTCGAAGAGCTTTGCCATTTCCTTCTGCGATTTCAGGTATTGCTCTACAGTCCGATAACCATTCAAGTGAAAAACTGGAATGTTCTGGTCGATAGCATTAAGTAGCTCTTTGATTCGATATTTCGCTAATTCAGCGTAATGGACATTGTTTGTCGCTACGATGGGTAGTTCCTCTTCGTAGGCAAAGGAAGCAAGCTGGTTACTGTCAGAATAACCTTCTCTTGATGGATAACGGATAAGCTCCACGAAAAAGTCCTTACCAAAGACTTCTCGACAAAAGCTTGCTGCTTCTTTAGCTTCTTCACGCTTGCCTTTGCTAAGAAGTGTGGGTATTTCACCCTTGCTACAACTACTTAGAGCTATTAATCCGCTACTGTGATTTTGCAGCATTTCTCTAGTTGCTTCTGGTTTCCTACTTCGATTCGACAAATGAGCTTGCGTTAATAGTCGGCAGAGGTTTGCATACCCTTCGTTGTCTTTACAAAGCAGGGTGAGATGATACCCACCCTCTAGGTTAACCTCGGCGCCGATTATCGGTTTGATTCCTACCGCTCTAGCTTTGTCATAGAAACGAATAGCACCCGTCAAACGATTGTGGTCAGTAAGTGCAATAGCAGGCATCTTCAAAGAAATGGCTTTAGCTAGGAGTTCATCTAGAGACGAAGCTCCGTCAAGAAAGCTATACTGTGAATGGACATGAAGGTGAATAAAGGTCATTGCTATAAACTCAGTCGAGGACTCTTGAGAGAAACCACCGTTCGCCGAGCTTGCAAAGCTCATACGTTCCTATGCTTGAGTTTTGTGCATCCACACGAATGAAAAGACGCATCGCTTTGCCATCCCACCATGCGGAAGGTTCTCGCCACCAATCAAGGATTTGAAGGACTCTATAGAAGCGCTTTCTCCAAATGAAGGCGGTTATCATTGAGTCCTTGTTCTTGTGGACTTTGATAGGTTCACCGATGAGTTTCGACATGGTATGACCTTAAGACAGAATAATGTCCCCTCTGAATTTAGATTTATGGGGTCGAGACCTCTATAAACCTAGCAAAAGTAAGGCTATAAGTACCTCTAGTACAATCAGAGTTATAGCTTTCTTATGACTCCTATAACCCTACCTTGAACCTCTACATCATCTGGTTTGCAGTATATAGGCTCCATTAGTTTGTTTGCTGGTTGAAGGCGTATCTGGCTATCTTTACGGTAAATCTTTTTTAAGGTCACTTCTTGCCTATCACTTAACCAAACAGCCACCATATCACCATCTTCAGCCGTATACGTTTGTTGCATCAGGACGGTGTCTCCATCATCAATCAAGGCATCAATCATAGACGTCCCTTTAACCTTAAGTGCATATACATTATCCAGTCCTTCAGTGATTTCCTTGGGTACTGTCAAGTATTCATCAGCTATCTGACTCCAAGTATCATCATTTGGTACTGGAATTGGAGCACCAGCCGAAATAGTGCCTAGTAACGGTACAGTAGAAAAGTCAGTTTGTCCCTTCGGTAACGAAATACTTCTTGGTACTTTACGACTGCGACTAATATATCCCTCTCGCTCTAGGACATTCAGGTGGTATTGAGCAACAGTGGAGGAAGCAATATTACAACCTTTAGCTACTTCCCTTACTGAGGGAGCATAGTTGTATTTCTCTATGAATTGCTCAATGAAATCAATAATTCGTTTTTGTGTCTTCGAGGGTCTTTTCATAGCTATTTATATTACACTTGTAATATACTTTTGTCAAGAGGTTTTTAATTGAATTTGGAATGAAAGATAGTGAAGCATCTAAAGAATGAAGTCGCCTGTTTTGATTTTGTCCGTGCGGAATGCAATTACAAAATTACAATTAGAGGTCAAGCTGACGAAAGTGGGAAATAGTCTACAAGTTCAGGGGTGGTAACCTAAAGTATCCAGAAAATGAATTACAAAAAGGTAGCGTAGACAATACAGTCTACTCTGCTAGTTCTTCTGCGGTGAACATTTGAGTACATTCTCTGTCTTCTGGGTACCACCAGTAAAGATCTCCCTCCGCTAACGCAGTACACCAGACTATATATTCATCTGGGGCATCTGGATTTCCGGTTATGACAGCTGACACTAGATATCCGTCATTTGCTGCTTCACGTTGAATACAAAGAGCTGCTTTGTACCATGCCGCTGCACCGCTACCAATTTCAAAATGTTGAACGTGGTTTTCTACCCAACTTGCAAGTGTGTCATAGTCGGGAAAGTCTTCTGGAGTCGAAACTTCGTTAACAGAAGATTCCTTTGAGGGAATTATCTCAACAATTGAATCTGCCAAGAAGCAACCTGATAGTAGGGTTACGATAATCAATAAGCTGATGCACCCAGCTATTATCCATTTGAAATTTGTCATTTCGATCGCTCCTTTTCTATTGCAGCCCCAATATCTTTCAACAATTAGGCAGATGATTGTGGAGACTTATATATTTCTAAACCTACGGAATTGGAGTGATAATAGAAGTAGTTGCAATTACCGTTTGATCTAACGTGTTCTTGACAGTGAGTTCGATATCGAAAGACTCACCACAGTTGACCGTTTCCTGTACGAAAGTATTGTAAGCGGTCATCATAATAGGACCCGAATCGTGCCATACTTCGCCATTCACCTTGAGTTCTACATGCCTTACTTGAAAGGTGCCACTAGTAAGGTCTTGAGCGTTGATAGTAATAATTAGCTGACAGCTACACTCCGGACCATAGGCGGCACATTCTGCACCCGCTGACACCTTAGCCCATAATGTTTGCTGCGGTGGTGGTGGCGGAGGAGGATATTCGGGGTCTTCTGGTGGATCTCCTCCCGGTGCCGCGGGTATTTGAATGGTTTCACGGTAAGTAGCTTTATCACCATTATCATTAGTGGCTATAACCTCAATATTAAAGGTACCCCCATCACGGTTAATATCTTTCGAAAAGGAGTCTTCATAACTATCAGTGGATATGGTACCCGAATTATCCCACTCCTGACCATTAGCTTTGAGCACTACATTGGTTAATGTACTATCAAAAGCATGCCCTTGGTAATCGATATCTAGCCTCCACGGGTATTCTCCTCCACCAGGACGAAACACAAGTTGGTAAAGAAACACTGCCGCCACCGGAAAGTCCATAGCTTCCTTAGTATTAGTTATTTTTTCACCTTGACTATTAGTAGCTGCTAGCTGGATAACAGGTGTTTTGTCACACCCGCTACCCTCTATTAAGGTAGAGTCTTGGTAATGGGTGGTTGGAGTACCAGACCAGGAAGTATGCTCTTCCCCATCTATAGTGAGCTTTCCAGAAGTAATAGGTTTGCTACCACCAGTGATATCTTTAGCTTCATAGTGAATTGTAATTGTACTACTAACACATCCCGATTCGTCCATAACCGTCTCGGTGATTGTGTTGAGATTTGCCTCTAATGAGGGTTGGATAGCCTCATCCTCTGTTCCCGCATCCTCAACATCCAAGCCCTCTTCTGGTTGTGGAGAGTCATCATCTGCATGTTTACTACCCAAACCTGTTATCCAAGGCACAGAATTACTACGTAGTTCCGATAGTAATCGGCGACCAGACTCCTCAAGATATTCCTCACCCCATGGGTGAGTGTCTCTTACTCCTTTTGATTCGGGTCCAATTTCAAAACGTTTGAAGTAGGCAGTAACTTCCTTCGGTGCATCCATCGTAATCGTGAGGGATTCATTATTAGTTGATGCATTGTCGAGGTCTTGCTCTGGTAAGCCCCAGTCGGTAAAACGATAACCCATACTCGCATAGGCCGTAAGTGTTACTTCTTGGCCCCTTAGATAGAAGCTATCGTCACTAGGGAATACGGTGCCGCCTTCTGCTGGTGAGGGAACGCCCTTTAACCGATAAGAATCATCAAAATATGCGGAGATTTCCTTGGTAGAATCCATGTTGATGGTAATACTCGTGCTTGTTACGCTATTTCCACCGATATCACCGAGCCAAGTTTTGAAAACAGGACGGATATCTCCACTCCGATCATTTGCAAAAGCTTTCAGAGTGATCGCTGTACCTTCTGGATAGAATTTCTTGGAATCTTTTCTAATTACCTCATATCCGAGATGTTTCCCATTGTGTACTGCTGAGATGGTTATACCACCGCTATTGGGGCTGTACTCCCCCAACTTCAAATTCAATTCATATTCTTGTGTATCTCCTGGAGCACCCCAAACAGGTAGGGCTATCATGCTCAGCAAACCAATTGAAAGTAGCAACCAGATGAGGTTCTTGCTGTTCTTAATGATAGTCACGATCCTATTCAACATCCGCTATAACAAAGAAGTGCTAATGATTCTTGGGCATAAGTTAAAAGCACATTGTCTGACATTATACCTGTTACAGAGCTATTGTCAATGCCCAAGGGAAAGAGGAACTGTTAGTCTACACATTATAATCAGTTTAGTTGTGATGTTGGGGTAATTGTCTTGCTAGTCGTTGACTTATCGACCCAACCCAGCTATGGAGAGCCTGAAGTCGCCTGTTTTGATTTTGTCCGTGCGGCTTCTACGGCGACCCGCTCCGGCAGTGCACCTGCTCTGCCGGGATGGTTTCCCGCTATCAGCAGCGGATCAGCGGCCCCTTTCTGGACCGGGTGGATATCTTTGTCGAGGTACCCCATGTTGACTACGAAAAGCTCAGCGATGACCGGCTGGGCGAGAAATCTGGCGCGGTCCAGACCAGGGTGAGCGCCGCCCGTTCGCTACAGCAACAGCGTTTTCGCGCTACGAAATTAGCCTGCAATGCGGAAATGACGCCAACCGGGGTCAGGGAGTTTTGCCAGGTTGAGGAATCAGCCCAGAGCTTGCTCAAGGCGGCCATGGAGCAACTGCACTTCTTCGCCCGCGCCTTCCACCGTATCCTAAAACTGGCGCGCACTATTGCCGACTTGACAAACGATGATATAATTAAAGCTCATCATCTAGCGGAAGCCATCCAGTACCGGCCCCGACGGCTGGTGTGAATGGACCAAAACGGGAAGCGTGATCAGATGGCGGCAAGCGCTAAAATGGCCCGGGACGAGATAGTGTCATCCCTGAGTGAGTGTCCGCTCTTTGCCGACCTTGACGAGTCACAAATCCAGGCAATGGCCACGGTGTTCCGACTGAAGCGTTATCAGGCCGGCGAGAGCATCTTCAGACAGGGTGATCTGGGGGATAAAATCCATCTGATACAAGAGGGAGAGGTACATTTAGAAATGATGGTCGACCTGGGCACTCGTCAAGGGAGGGTGACCATCTCGGTGCTGCGGCGACATCGGCTGGTCGGTTGCTGGGCTTGCCTCCTCGGTGAGTATCGCCGGCTTCATGAATCGGCGGTCTGTCACAAGGAGACGCAGATTATTACGGCCAAGGGTTCGGACCTGAAGGCGATTCTGGACCACGATCCCCAGCTTAATGTCGTGATGTTAAAACGGCTCTGCCAGATGCTGGGGGACAAAATACACGATGCTTACTGCGCCATGGACGCACTGTAAAGCGAAACTGAGAGGGGATAAGTATGCTGACTGAGTCGAGTATTAGCTCTGG
>Ga0209536_100017067_pt1 | contig 10301 bp, 6 predicted proteins | sample DeeMarSeWOR28_12_FD_187461 | JGI IMG/M metagenome (GOLD analysis project Ga0209536, IMG submission 187461) | Marine sediment microbial communities from White Oak River estuary, North Carolina - WOR-2-8_12 (SPAdes) (version 2) | ecosystem: Environmental > Aquatic > Marine > Intertidal zone >... | reverse complement strand
GGCCGGGATGGAACCGACAGCAGGGGAGGAAGGAACGGAGGCTTGGGATCCGTGCGCCTATGGGACTACGATCGTGTCCCCAGGTTTCAGAATCAAGTTGCCCTCCCCGGCCTCCTCGATCATCCTGTAATAGTTGACCTTTCGGATTTCCTGTCGGGGTCCGGCGCCCCTGATGATCTTGATGCTGCGCGGAGAGGCGAATGTCGTGAGCCCGCCGGCGTGAGATAAGGCCTGCAGGACGGTCGTCTCTTGCCGCAGTGGATAATGCCCCGGTTTGAGAACGTTACCGACAACATAGATCTTTGATGCATTGATTTCGGTGACAATGACGGTGACTTGAGGGGCTTTGTAGTACTCCCGCAACTTCGTGGTAATAACGTTGGCAAGCTCCATCGGTGTCAAGCCCGCTGCCTGGACAAAATGAATCAACGGGAGGGATATCCCCCCGTCGGGTCTCACCGTCACATCCACCGTGAGGTCTTTCTCCCCCCATACGTCAACCTTGATCACATCTTCCGGGCCGAGACGATAGTATTGTTCGGAAGATAAAATCTCTCTTCGGGATCGAAGAGATCCGGATGTGTCCGGGGGCGAAAGGCGAAGAGTAAACGCAGCGGTTTCGACCCGTGGTGGTGTGGGGGGGGCGGTGACGAGGATTTGTTCCTTTTCCCTGGGTTCGGCGAACTGCGCTTCGGGACGGGGATCTGGTGCTCCCTCGCCGGTTCCCGTCGAGGCGGCGAGCTTCACCGTTTCTGTCGGTGGCAGAGCAGAAGGAGCCGCCGGGAGGGGATCCGTCGCGGGTATGGGCTCGACCCGCAGCGGTTCCACCGGGGGAGGAGAAGCAGCGGCCATCGGTGCGGGGTTCACTACCTGCCTTTGTTCGGACGGTGTCTGCATCTGGGCAATCATCTGCTTTAAAAACGCCCCTGGCCCTCCGTCCCCCGGGGATGGGGGACTGGAGGACCCTGGGGCTGGAACGGCCACCTGATGTTGGGCTGTCGGTGTTTTCATCAAGTCGACTAATTGCCTGAGGTTTTCGCCCGGCCCCCACTCTGTAACGGGATTTTTGGATTTTTGAGGGGTTGTCGCGCAACCCCAACAGGATGTCAGGAGGAATATCATGCACAGAACTGCTCGTTGTCCTTTATCCATGATCTTCTTCCCGTGCCTGCGCAACACAATTCAGGCGATCTTATTTGTATAGATATGTCGGTAAAAACTCTGCAAAAAACACACCGAAAAGCTTTTCTGTAACTAGTTGAAAAAGGGAGGGCTATTTGTTTATAGCGTTTTCCGGTAGTAGTTTTCTATCCAAATTGGAAACATATTTTCCCAGGTCGGGGATATATAGGACGACGGCGGGATTCACGAAGGTCCCGAAACCTGTGTCCCGGAATTCGGAGATCTTGGAACGAATGAGATGACAGGGGGATAGGCGAAATGACCGCGTTTGGATGTGTTCGTATCCGGTTCGAAATTCAATACAAATTAAATGTTCTTCATGATCTGTTTTTCATAAATGCAAAGGATTTTGTTGTCTAAAGTAATGGTATTGTTTTTCATTGCTTTCATCATTGCCGATAAAATTATGAAAACGGATCCTGTAATTAATATTGCCAATCCCCACTGGAACCGGATGTTATCCATGGATATATCAGTAAACCCATGGAACGGATTCCATGATAATTTTCTTTCTATATTTATAGTTGTATCAAGACTCTTCATATAGAAGTGCATAAACGTGATTGCAACAATAGAAAACGAGGCAATTCCTGTGAAATAAAGCCATTTACGTTTATTTTTGATTGTTAGAAAAAGAGAAATAGCTGCCAGGATACATATTATTGTTGCATAACCCTTCTCAAAACGGAAGTAGTTTATATTTCCAATCGTTGGTACTCTTACGATAGGGGCGAACACTCCAAAGAATAGTAATATGGAGCCTGCTATTCCAAATGGTTGTCTTTTACCCATTATGGAACCTCCATGCTTATTCGACGATCATGAACAAACTGAATATTTCAATTGCAAAATGTAGTCCAAAAACAATTAGCTTATAAATTATTGATAATATTATATTTTCATGTATAGGCTCCATTTCAGAGGGGTTCTTTACAAATTTCTGGGAAAATAAATGCCCATGTTGTGTAGGCCTGTATTGTAAAGAGGACGGACGCGATTTCCTGCCTATCCGTCAACAGTGGAAAAATTGGAGCCGACGGCCGGGATTGAACCGGCAACCTGCTGATTACGAATGAAATGATAGGGGGCCAAGGGTGTCATCCGTTGGCCCCTTTTCGTATGGATTGTCTGGTGAATTCGTTGTTTGTGCGGAAATGCATTTTGAACGGGGAAATATGAGACCACTTCCGAAGTCGACATCGAATTTTGAAAAGAGTTTCCAAGGTGCGATGCCATGCAGGGGAGCGGGTCTATCACATCTCGCTTATCGTGTGGGAGACGGCTGTGGAAAAAGAAAAAATAGGAGAACGAAAACCCGGCGCAAACGGATTCCTCCTGCTGCTTACCGATTATTTTTCACGGCGGGAACCGTTTGTTCGGCATGACTCTCCCCACCCTCCTTGAAACTCGGTCTAAGAGCATAACTGCAGTCCGGACTGATCGAGTGTGACAGATCTTTCGTTTCTAAACGGGTGCTTTAACGAACTTCACTCTGCGGACCACGAGGGTAGCCACTCCCAGGTATGCTCCTACGCAAAGCAGATTCAGATGGTTGATCCCGATCGCGGTCGAAGTGTATTCCATGATCCCACCGACCATCGCTCCAAGTAAGTTGTAGCCAAATGCTTTGCTCGGCTCCTTCGCTTCGCTATATAAGCGGGCGTATACCACTGCAGCAAAGAACACTGGAACAATAAGGGCGGACAGCACGGCGATAATGTTCATGAGTGGATCAGAAACAAGTGTGAGCGTATTGAAGCGCAGTGCCCAATCCGCAATCAGTGTTACGATCAGTGCCGTTAGCGCAAATGGGACACTCTGCAGCCAACCTTTCTGCACGGAATAGGTTGCAGCCAAAATCATTATCAACACCCCGCTGATGACAAGAGTGTTGACTGTCCATGTAGTGCCGATAAGCAACCCGATTTTAGCAAGCAACTTGGTTTCCAACAGCATGAATCCCAAGCCCAATAAGAACATCTCCCAGTCTACGCGAGATACGTTCACTCCCGCCATTCGTACCCCGAGAAAGCTAATTCCTAGGATCATAATCAGCATAGGCACGTAGTTCATCGGGAATCCTCGACGCTTCAGGTACAAGAACGGCCAGTCATCGGTTGTCGGCTCGACTGATCCTTCGCCGACCATGTCGTCGGCGTTATTCGCTACGACATATGGGTGATTCGATAATGCCATGTGGTTCGCGCCGGGTCCGGCAAGCATGACCAAATTGTCACCCATTTCATTTTGTGAATGAACTACTGTCGGTTTACTTCCATTCGCCTGCCACAGCGCATTGTAGACGCGTTCTAATTGCCAACTTTTATAGTAAAAAAACGTGACGGCGATTACGCCATTTGGCGCCAACCGCTGTATGCTCTGCCGGAAGCTCTCGACGGTGTATACATAGTTGTCCAAACGCAAGCTGGACATGGACGAAAACACGGTATGGCTGTCGAGAGCGCCGATGATGATTAGGTCATATCCCGAGTTGTCCGGATTACGAACAAATGCACGTGCGTCTCCGATATGGATCTGCACGCGTTCTGAGGTATAGGGCCTCTCCGGGTGCAATTGTTTGCCGATATCCACAATGGCGGGATCAATCTCGACCGCATCCACATGAGCTACATTGTTGCGCAACGCAGTGGCGACGTCGTTCCCCGCACCCGCCCCAAGGACCAACACACGGGAAAAACGCTGACCGAAAATACGGTACGGCACGTTGTAGTAATCGAGCAATTTGTAGCGCACTTCGGGCGGCATGGCCCCCACGAAGGCGTCACCATGATTGTAGGCGCCCATGAGGGAGTCATAGTTGACGCTGATGTTATATCCAATCGGGTACACACGCCCGTCGTTTGCCCGAAGTGTTACCGGTTCTAGGTCAATACGGTAATAAGGGGACCAGATCAGGTTGGGTGCGGTTTGTAAGAGTGCAACCGCAATGGCGCCCATCATTAGTAATAGTTGCCCCTTCTTGTGTGCAAGCGGAATCATGGCAAGAACTGCCACTGTTAGCCAAACCACCGGCCCTGTGCCTATCCAGCAAAGCAGGGAAAACACAAGCCCGCCCAGCAGACTGAATGCAATGTTGACAATGTATGCTTGCAACGCGGGTAGTTTTCTCAGGCAAGCGCCCACTTTTTCACCCAACGCCACGAAGAGCAAAACGATCAAAATGAACACTCCCGCCAATAACGCCGATCCTTTCAACATCTGCAGCACGGGATTGTGTAATGACCCCCAGTTTCCAATCAGGTATAACTCGAACGGATCGGTGAAAACTACGTGCGTATATCCCAGCGGACGTGCCAGACAGACAACCGAGACCGTCGCTAGCAGAAGAAACGGTGAATACCGAAAGGTATTACATGACCGGCCCGCCAGCAGACAACCGATGCCAAAGCCGAGAAAAGCCGCAAGGAGAGGGAAATTCTTGAAGTATGCGAAAATACGTATCTCAGAGGCCAACCATCGAATTACTAGCAGTTCGAGATAAATTACCAGGAAACTGATTAGCGCCAGAGAGAGGTATATTTGACGAATTTGGATTTCGAAAGCAGGGTGTTCGCCGGGAACCCTCTTTTTACGGACATTTCCGTCTGGCTCTTCCATAAGGAAGGCATTATACATGGGCGCGACTTATTTCCCCTCCGGGAAATTTAGCGAAAGGTTCCCTTTTGCCCTCCCCCTAAAAGATGACCATCTGCACTAGGGGATTGGGTCATCGCCACGATACAACCCCATTCTGTCACGGCTGGAAAGATGGCTGGAAACCGCCATATCGGAAAGAACTCGGAAACTAACAATCCGTAACCTATTGATTTGATGGAGCCGACGGCCGGGATTGAACCGGCAACCTGCTGATTACGAATCAGCTGCTCTACCGTTGAGCTACGTCGGCCCTGGGAAGTGCAGAGTGGATCGCGACTAATAAGCGTATGAAAACCGTTCCCCGGAAGTCAAGCATTTCAGGACTGCTCGATCTGGTACTGCTCGACGTGGAACTTCTCGGTGGCGGAAATGTTCACCTTCATCCCGAACCGGTTCTCGAGCAACTCGATGAACCGGCGGTGCTCGCCGAACATCTCCTCCGCGAGCGCCGGGTGGACGTACAGGGAGACCTGCTTCCCCGCCAGGATGGGCGCCTGGCGTTCGAGGGCGCGGAAGATCTCGTAGCAGACCGTTTTCTTCGACTTGATGATCCCCTCGCCGGAGCAGTACGGGCATGCCTCCGAAAGCGAGCGGGAAAGGCTCTCCCGCACACGCTTTCGCGTCATCTCGACCAGCCCGAGCTCCGAAATCTTGCAGATGGTCGTCTTGCTCCTGTCGTCGCGCAGCGTTTCGACGAGCGCCTGGTACACCTTGTCCCGGTTCTCCTCGTTCTTCATGTCGATGAAATCGATGATGATGATGCCGCCGATATTGCGCAGGCGGAGCTGGTAGACGATCTCCTTCACCGCCTCGAGGTTGATCTTGACGGTCGTCTCCTCGAGGGAAGTCCGGCCCACGTACTTCCCCGTGTTGACGTCGATGACGGTGAGCGCCTCGGTCTGCTCGATCACGATGTATCCGCCGCTCTTCAGCCACACCTTCTTGTCGAGGGCCCGGGCAAGCTCGATCTCGATGCCGTAATGCTCGAAGATCGGCTGGCCGCCGTGGAAGAGCTCGATCCGATCCCGGAGGCCGGGGAAGAACTGGGACGCGAAGTCCTGGATGCGGAAGTACTCCTCCTTCGAGTCCACGACGATCCGGTCCATCTCTGCGGTGAACATGTCCCGCACGGCCCGGAGGGAGAGGGAAAGTTCCCGGTGGATCAGGGCGGGCGCGCTTGCGGCCTCGCCCTTCTTCCGGATCGTATCCCAGTGCTGGACCAGGTAATCCATGTCCGCCTTCAGTTCGGCGTCCGTCCTGCCCTCCGCCGCGGTGCGGACGATGGCTCCCATCCCGTCCAGGCGAATTTTCTCCACGATCTCGTGGAGCCTCATCCGCTCGTCGGGGTTCTCGATCCTCCGGGAGATGCCGATGTGCCCGGACCAGGTAAGAAGGACGAGGTACCTGCCGGGGAGCGTGATGTGGCTGGTGATCCGCGCACCCTTGGTGCCCAGCGGTTCCTTGGCGACCTGCACGATGAGGTGCTGCCCCTCCCGGATCAATCCCTCGATCGGGGGAATGTATTCCTCTTGCGGGAACCTGGCGACGTGAATGTCGATCTCCTCGGCAAGGTCCTCGTCCCCGTTTTCGTCGGAGTCGAACCCGAGCCGGGGGGTGACGAAGTCGCCGGCGTACAGGAACCCCGCCTTCTCCATGCCGATATCCACGAAGGCGGCCTGCATCCCCGGGAGGACGCGGATGACTTTCCCCTTGAAGATGTTGCCGATGATGTTCCTGTCGTCGCCGCGTTCGAGGAGGAACTCGACGAGGATCCCGGACTCGAGCGTCGCCACGCGCGTCTCGTACGGGGCGGAGTTGATGACGATGAGCTTGTTCCCTTTCTGCATCCTATTCCTTCCGGCGGGGAACGAGATCGGACGACACCTTTGTTACCGAGTAGAGACTCGTTGGAAGCGAAATCCCCAGGATCGCCCCCGCGGCGTCGAGCGGCCGGGACCCTTTGCCGGTCCCATGGATGATTGTAATGAAGAGGCCCTCGCCGTTCACCAGAAAATTGGCGACCAGCGGTTTTAAATCGATCTCGGATCTGCGTTCCCCCTTCTCCACGAGCAACGGAAATCCGCCGGATGCGCGAAATGCCCGCCATGCCGCTTCCACCCGGTCGGGGGTGATCTCCTCCGGCATCCGGTGCGGAGGGACGGGGAGAATCGCGTAGCGGCAGGACAGGTCGAAGTCGGAGACCCGCGGCGCCCCCGGAGGCACCTGACGGACTTCCCGGAGGGAAATCCCCCGGGGGAGGCAGGAAGGGAGCTTGCTTTCGATTTCCGCCAACGCAACGGGAAGGCGGAACTCCGCCTCCACGAACTCCGCGAGGCTTTCCGTCCCGACGGGGAGGGCGTGCGAGAAGGAGAGCCGGGGGGCTGGGTTGAACCCCTGGCTGTAGGCGACGGGGAAACCGGCCCGCCGCAGGGACCGCCCCCAGAGGGACTGGATCTCCAGCCCGCTCAGGTATCTTGCCGGGCCCTCCTTGGCATACCGGATGCGGACGATATGGCGGATCCCGTCGTTCCCGCGGGGAGATTCGCCCGGACCCGGCAAGTGCTCCTCTCCCCGATCTTCCCGGACCGGACCGGGGGAGTAGGTGATGTTTGCCAGGCGCGGGGAGCAGACACCGCATCCCCCGCACATCCCGTTCGTGCGGCAGTCGGGCGTCGGTTCCCCGGTGCGCATCTTCTCCCGTTCGGACAGGAGGAACTTCCGGTCGATCCCGGCGTCCACCATGTCCCAGGGCAGCGGGGCCTGCGGATCCAATTCCCGCCGGTACTCGGCAGGGTCGATCCCCGCTTCCCGGAACGCCTCCCTCCACGCGTCCGGGCGGAACTCCTCGGTCCACGCATCGAATCTCGCGCCCCGGCGATAGGCGTGAAGGATCGCCGCCGCGAGGCGCCCGTCCCCGCGGGAAAAGACGCCCTCCAGCTCGGAAACCTCCGGGGAGTGATACTTGACGTCCACGTTCCGGTCCCGCCCGACCGCCGACCGGATCATCGCCACGCGCTCCCGGGTCTCCTCCTTTCCGATCTGGCGCTCCCACTGGAAGGGGGTGTGGGGCTTGGGGACGAACGAGGATACGCTCGCAGTCACGGAGTTCCGCTTCCCGTGCCGGCGGGCGACCGCCGCCACCTTCCGGACCAGATCCCCGATCGCGCGCACGTCGTCCGCCGTCTCCCCCGGGAGCCCCACCATGAAGTAGAGCTTGAGCGTCTGCCACCCGTTGGCGAAAATCCACTCGGCCGTCCGCAGCAGGTCGGAGTCGTCCATTTCCTTGTTGATCGTCCGGCGAAGCTTCTCCGTTCCGGCCTCCGGGGCGAGCGTGAATCCGGTCTTGCGCACCTTCCGGATCTGGCGCACGGTGTTCTCCCGCAGGGCGTCCAGTCGAAGGGACGGGAGGGACACGGAGATCCTCTCGGGGGAGAGGGTCTCCATGGCGTCGGTGATCAGACGGTCGATGCAGCCGTAGTCCGCGGCCGAAAGCGAGAGCAGGCCGACCTCGTCGTAGCCGGTCTTCGGCGCGACCTCCTGCAGGTGCCGCAGCAACAGGAGCGGGTCCCTCTCCCGGACGGGCCGGTAGACGTATCCCGCCTGGCAGAACCGGCAGCCCCGGGTGCACCCCCGGGAAATCTCGAGGCTCAGGCGGTCGTGCACGACGCGCATTGCGGGAAGGATGGGCGATGGGATCAGGGGGGAATCCTTCAGGTCGGGAAGGATTCTCCGGGAAACCGTCGCCGAAATTCCCGGGACGTAGACTCCCTCGATCCGTGACAGCCCGCGGAGCAGTTCGTCCCTGTTCCCCTGTTCCGTTTTCCGCTTTTCCACCCGATCCACGATTTCCAGGATCGCCTCCTCGCCGTCGCCTACGAGGAGAGCGTCGAAGAATTCCGCCACGGGCGCCGGGTTGAGGGTGCAGACGCCTCCCCCCAGGATCACCGGATCCCCCTCCCCGCGCTCCCCGCGAAGAAGGGGGATTCCGGCAAGGTCCAGCATGGCGAGCACGTTCGTGTAGGTCAGTTCGTAACTCAGGGAAAACCCGAGCACGTCGAAATCGCGCGCGGGACGGCCGGATTCGAGCGAGGCGAGGGGCAATCCCGCGGCTCGCAGGTGCTCCTCCATGTCCCTTCCGGGCGCGAAGACCCGCTCGCAGAGCGTATCCCTCCGGGCGTTGAGAAGCTCGTGGAGAAGGAGGATGCCCAGATGCGACATCCCGATCTCGTAGACATCCGGAAAAGCCAGGAGGATTCGGCTGTGCGCCTTTTCCCAGGGAAGGAGAGACGGTCTTACTTCGGCGCCGCTGTATCGCGACGGTTTCTTCACGTGGCCAGGGATGGTTCCCATCGATCCTCGTATCCAATATTTTTTTGAAATATCAACCCGTTCACGTTACATTAAACCGGATGAAGAACGTGTCCCCGATGTTCGGATCGTGCGCCTCCTGCTGAGCCAGGGAGCGGAGTTCTCGTTCCGCCCGGCGGAGTTTTTCGGGCGGGAGGAGGAACTGGCCTCCCTGCTGCGGGTGTGCCTCGAAGGGAAGTCCGGCATCGGAGCCTCGGTGCTGATCTACGGCCCGCCGAACATCGGGAAATCCTCTCTCCTGCTGAAACTCAAATCGGAGCTGAAGTCGCTGCCGGAGAGCACCGCGCCCCCGTATCCGTTCCCGTTCTATTATTCGTTCAGCAATATCCTGTCCCACCCGTTGGCCCTTTCCCAACACTTCCTCCAGGAATACCTCTGGCAACTTCTTGTGTTTCTGGGGGATTCGCCCCCCGCCGTGTTCGACCTCGATGCGTTGTGCGAGAGCCTGACCGCTCGCGGGCACATGGAATGCCGCGATTTTCTGTCCGCCCATCGCCGATATTCGGAGAAGGGGGATGGGCTTTCCGCCCTGGCGAACGCCATCTCCTTCCCGTTCGCGACGGGGGGGGACCTGCTGTATCCGGTGTTTCTCTTCGACGACTTCCAGTATACGATTAAACTGCAGAACATTCCCGAGGGCGCGATCTTTTCCATCCTGCGCCCCTACATCAAGTCCGGCCATTTCCCCATGATCGTCTCCGGTTCGTCTCCCGGCCACGTCACGTCATCGCTCAAGCGGGAAGGGCTGTACGGCTCGTTCCAGCTGCTCGAGGTCGGCGGACTCCTGCCGGATGCCTCGGTGAGGGCGTGGGGCCCTCTCTTCGAGCGGAGAAACATACGGATGCCGGAGCATCTGAAGGAACGCGCGGCGGCCCGGCTCGGCCACGTTCCCATCTACCAGAGGATGTTCGCGGAGGAGGTCTCCTTCCGGAACTCCCGGATCGAGGACGAGGTGGGGTTCGAGAACCTCTTCGCCCTCTCCATCACGGAGGGGAAGCTCAACCGGTACTGGCGGGAATTTTTCGAGAACGCCATCCCGGACCGGGGGAAGCGGGCCCGTGCCATCAAGTTCCTGAAGCGGGTCCTGTACGACC
>Ga0209536_100017066_pt1 | contig 10301 bp, 8 predicted proteins | sample DeeMarSeWOR28_12_FD_187461 | JGI IMG/M metagenome (GOLD analysis project Ga0209536, IMG submission 187461) | Marine sediment microbial communities from White Oak River estuary, North Carolina - WOR-2-8_12 (SPAdes) (version 2) | ecosystem: Environmental > Aquatic > Marine > Intertidal zone >... | reverse complement strand
GGAGCCTCGGTCATGGATGGTCTCGACCTGATATTTAATGGGGTCGGCCCCTTCAAATTCAGGCTCTTCGGCGGCGGCGACGCCACCTATTACGATGACTATGACTCTGATGACCTGATCTGGGGTGCTGAGGTTAATGGCTTGTTTTTGCAGGATAGGCTCGATATCGGCCTGTCATATTTGCAGACTTGGGAGGGCTCTGATTTAACAAAGGAATTGATCGGAATTGATCTCGATTTTGATCAAGACAAACTCATCAATTTATACTCCGAGTTCCAGTTCAATTATATAAATGATGTTGTGAGTTATTTCCTGGTTGGCGCCAAATATTACAGGAGCCCCAAGTGGAATTTGAGGACTGAATATTTATATTCCCTGCCGGTTTTTAACTCCACCTCTATTTATTCGGTGTTCGCGGCTGATGATTACGAGGAGCTCATGGCTGAATTCACGTACAATATTGCAGCCGGCCTGCGGGCCTTCGGTATCTATAGCCGGGAGATGTATGATGACTTTGCGGACGCCAATGTTTTTGAGGCCGGCATTGAGAAGATCAGGACCGAGCAATTCTCAGGCTATCTAACCGGTGTGTACCGTGATGATGATGACGGCCAGGATCTGAAAGGGGTTAAGGCCCGGGCCGCCTGGATGTTCAACAAGAAATTCCAGGCCGGCGTCGGCGCCAATGTAGATGTGCTTGACCGCCGCATCGATTTTGATAACGACGAGGATGAGACAACCAGTGATCTTTACTGGTTGTACGGGACATATTTTTTCACCGACAGGGTGAATGCGCAATTTAAACTGGAGCGTGCCTCAAGTGACCTTTGGGATGAATATTACCGCGGTCGGGCCCGCCTCAACATTAGTTTTTAACAGGAGACCAGCTATGAAACGCAGCTTGATCCTTTGGACCACAGTTTTGGTGTTTTTCCTTGTCGGGCCTGCCCTGGCAGTCCAATTCAATCATGATGAGCACCGGTCATATTTGGCAGAAGACCAGACATGCACCGCCTGCCACAAACCTGATGCCAAGGTAATCATCCCTGCGAAAAAGGACTGCCTGGAATGCCATGAAGAAGATTTTTATGCCCAAATCTCCTTTTCAGGGATCAGCACCCATGGACCTGTCTGGTCCATGAATCACAGGGCTGCTGTTAAAAGCCGTAGCATCGACTGCTCTGCCTGCCACGAGCAGTCATACTGCATGGAATGCCACAAGGCCGGCTTTGCCGACGAGATGGGTGATCTGGGCAACAACATGATAAATGTGCACCGTTCAGAGTTTCATGTTTCCCACCCCATTGCGGCACGCACTGATCCGCAGCTCTGTTCCGGTTGCCATGAAAGTAAATTCTGCGCAGACTGTCATGATCGATTTGCCCCTGAGGATCTGGCCATCCTCTCACACAGAAAGGGATGGAGCGGCGTAGGCCCAGATGATGTGCAACATAGTCTCTTTACTCCTGATATGTGCGAGACGTGCCATCCGAACTCCGTGCTGCCGTCCCATGAATGGTCCGGCGCACATGCCAGAGAAGCACGGAAAAACCTGGCAACATGTCAGGCCTGCCACCCGGAAGGCGATATCTGTCTGACCTGTCACAGTGCCAGAACAGGACTGCGGATCAACCCCCATCCCAATGATTGGGATGATATGAAGAATAGAATAAAAAATGCAAGTGATGGCCGAACCTGCCGGAAGTGTCATTAATCCGGAAGTGTCACTAATGATGAAAAAGTATAGTTAAGTAACCTAATATAAGGAGGAAACAATGCTTGCAAAAAGAACGGTTCTTCTTGTTGCTTCGATTTCACTGATGACACTTTGGGGTTGCAGCAGCAGTATGGACTCCGACGGTGGCAAGGCAGATGTTGACGAAAGTTATGAAACCGTGGGCATTGACATCTGCGTGCAGTGTCATGACATCAAGGGCCAGGAGTGGCTGGGAAGCCGCCACGGCAATGCCGAGCCTGAAGGCGGTCCCCACAGTCCGCACCGTCCCGGAGAGTCTTCCTGTGCAGACTGCCATAATCCATTGAACGACGGCGATCTGATCCAGCAGGCTTTCAACACCCATGAGAAGCGCCGGGATGTGATCGGTTGTGAATCATGCCACGGCGGCGGCAGCCGTCATTTCGGCCTTGGCCCCATCGAGTACCCGAAACCGGCTTCCGAGATCTGCGGTGAATGCCATAACAGGAACGATAATCACCACGACACCGATAAGTCGATCTATGACAAGTGGGCAGCATCCAGGCATGCTGAATCTCTCCATGGTGAAGATCACAACCCGTGCCAGCGCTGTCATACAAACGAGGGGGCCCTAGCCTCCAACGTAGCCGGTTATACGGGAGACAAAGATGTACTCGGCACCAGTGATGATCTGGGCAGACGCGCCCCGGATGCAATTCCTGAGGAAGAAGTCACCGTGGTAGGGTGTGCCACCTGTCACGATGTGCACAAGGCCGGTGAGCTGCGGACCGTTTGGTCTTCAGAAGGGGACAATGATTATAAATGGGACCCGAATGAAAATGGTTTGAATAATGACCAGTTTGATCTTTGTACTAGCTGTCATGTACTCTACAACGACGCAGGCATTCTGGTGGGATCAGGTTCTCAGGCATCGGGTACTGCACCCTTTTATCACGATACCGCCTGGTACCGCATCATAGGTACGACACACTATGACCAGCCAACAGATACAGATCGCTGCAACAGCAGAGCCTCGTCTAAAATTGAAGGCTACAATATCCGCTGGCAGAACGCCAACCCATGTTTTGACTGCCATGGCCATGAATTCAGGACCGCAACCCGGCCCTATGCTGGCGATGATGACCGTGACGATCCGACCATCTGGACCCAGTGGTCAAGTTCCGCTCATGCCGGCCATCTTTTTGAGGTAAAGCTTGAGGCGGCATCAGAAGAGGCCGGCGGTGGTGATCCTGCCGATGCTCCACGTTCAACCGAGACCGTTGATGCGGTCATGTTTGCCGGAGCCACCGATGATACCGGTGAAGGGTGGACCCATTACAATTGGGACCATCCGGGCCGGGCTTCCTGTCAGCGCTGCCATACGGCAACCGGTCTTGTCAACTTTCTCGATGCTGATATCAATGAAGAGGAGTATGATCAGGACAGTAATGACTTCTCACACCTGATCATGTGGAATGAAAACAATGACGGCTGCGGTTCTCCGCAGAACGAAGTGCTATACTGCTGGGGATGCCATACCAATGCCCCGGACGGAGAACTCCGCAATCCCGGAGAGTTGATCCTTGATTTTGTCTATCTTGACGAGGATGAAACTGAAGGGGAGCCGGAATTTGTCGTACTGCCGGATAAAGGGAATTCCAATGTTTGCGGCTCCTGTCACAGCGGCCGCGGCAATGATACCTCCATCCGTGAGGCGGTCGCCGAGGATGACCGTTCCTCAAGGTTTGCCGGCCACCATGCACCGACCGCCGGGTCTCTCTATGCAGAGGTTGTTCACACCGGTTTTGAATTTACCGGAAAGGATTATACTCCTGTGCCATACTTTGCGCATGACAATATCGAAACCAACGGAGATTCGCCTGAAACCGGAAGTGGACCGTGCGCGGGCTGTCATATGGAAGGCACTGCAAACCACACCTTTGAAGCGGTTGAGCATGACGCGGCAGGGAACATTGTAGCGATCAAGAACCAGGTACTGTGCAATACCTGTCACGGCATCTCCATGACCCCGGCTAAACTTGAAGAGGAAAAGGCCGGGTTTGAAGATGCCAGGTCGGTCCTTGATGAATATGTTGATAATACGATGACCAACTATCTTGATCTTGATATCGGAGAAAATTATGAAACCGTTCCCCTGAATGCTTATGGCGCCTTCCAGAATTCAATTTACATGAGTGAGGAGCCTTGCATATATGTGCATAACCGTATTTACGGAAAACGGTTGATCTTTGACTCCATTGATTGGCTGGATAACGGCGTCCTGAACGGCACGATCACCATCCCGGCCGATTATTCGGAGGCAAGAATGTGGCTGAATGCAGACGCCAGCGGCGTTGCAACAAGACCATAACATTTTATTCATTATAAAATAAAAAGCCCCCGTCACTGAGGCGGGGGCTTTTTTATGCTTGTTCAACGATCTGATTGCTGAGAATTTCTTTCAGACATTTAGGGAAAATATAAGTCTTTACTGGTCCCGCTTGTGGCAGAACAGGCAGCGATACTTTGGTGGATGGTCTTCGGGCAGAGGGGCGATCCCCTCAGGTGAGTGGCATTCCTCACAGAACTTTTCCGCTTCCTTTTTATCCATTTTCAAGAATTTTGCGTGGTTTTCATCGTTGGGCATATGTTTGGTGGTCTCTTCAGGGGCGTTCCAGAGAAACAGGAACACGCCGCCGCAGACAACGATAAAAATCAGGTTGTAGAGGAGAAGGTTTTTGCGTTTTGCTTTCGTTTCTTCGGTGTTCATTGATAATTCCTTGATCAGTCAGCCATCTCCAGCATGCTGAAGGGGATGAACCCCAGCCGCAGGGCCAGGACGAGCATTTCCATGGTTACAATGTTAACAAGCCTGCTTTTAGCAGAAAATTGGACAATGCGCAGGTGCCTTTGTTGTTTTTTTATAAGACCCTTTAATTCGCTCCAGTCATAGTCCGGGTTTATGATAATCCTGGCAGCGGTTTTTCCTGAAAGGAGGGCCGGATACATACCTTCTCCGGTAAGACCTGATGCAAGACCCGCTGCATCACCTATAAGCATTATGTTGTTAAAATGCCAGCCGCGATAATCAAAATTAATTAAACCCGCCCGGGGTTTTAAGCCGCTGACAGGTATTTTTTCCCTATCGGCCCAGTATACAAGATTGTTAAGCATCTGCCTGGGATTATTGTATGGCTTTGCGCCATATACTCCGACTGAGGCCATATCCCTGAATGGGAAAATCCAACCGTAGCCGTTGTTGAACAGTTTGTTGTTGAGATGCCATTCCATTCGTGTAAATTCTCCCGGGACCTGGAAATGAATGCCCACCCCCACTTTGTCCGTGGCAAGTTTGAGGTATTTTCGCACAATTGAACTTGAACCGTCTGCACCTATCAGATAGCGGTATCCGAAATCCCCCTGGCTTGTTTCAACAGTGGCCGGGGTAATCCTGTGCACCAGGCATGATGTTTTTATTTCAGCTCCGGCATCCCGAGCCTGTTGGTACATCCATCTGCCCAGGACTTCCCTGCGGACAGTGGCAACAATCGGATCGTCAGCCTGGATCGTGCTTTGCTGGAAGTTTGACCTGATATGTTGTTCCGGGAAACCAACCTCAATAAGATGTTCGGGTACGTGCTTGAGGAGTCCATCCCAGGTTATACCGCCGCCGCACACCTTGGGGCCGGCTTCGAGCTTTTTTTCCAGCACCAGGATATCGAAGCCGTGCTCTGCCAATATTTTTGCACAGGCAAGCCCGCCAGGCCCGGCCCCGACTATTATAACGGTAAATGAACGCATGATATGTTATCTGCAGGTAAAGGATAGGTGTCCCTGTTAAGAAAAACCACCTTAGAATATTATTAATCCTTGGAAATTATTGGATTTTCTGTTAATATATTTTTTTTATCATCATTTGGTGAGCTTAAGTGGAGAGCTCATTTTTTTTCTGGCAATTTAATAATTTTCGAGTAAATCACTGTTGAGTCCGGTCTGTCCGGAAAATTGCCAGGGCGATACAATAAAATGTTTTTCATAGTTTGACTAGTCCGGTGTGACCCATGAAGGAAGCAACATTCAAAAGGGAGATGATAGGTAATGAAGGCATGGTCCTTCTCGATACAGTCCGGCGTTTGAATCGTCGGGGTGCTGTAGCCCATCTTCTGAAACTGCTGCTTAAGACACATCCGGCTGACATGGCCTGGGTTTTCAGGCACCTGAGTCCCGCTGAACGCAAGAAAGTTTTCAATGTCATTGCCCAGACAGAAATGGTGGGCGAGTTCCTCAGCGAGATTGACCAGGCAATCCTGTTGGAGCTTGTCCAGGATCTGACCCCCAAGTTCATGGTGGCTGTGATATCGGAGATGGCCTCGGATGACGTTGCCGATCTGCTGGAAGCACTTCCTGAAGAAATGGCCAATGAGATCCGGCAGCTCATGGTCAAAGAGGACAGGGAAGAGGTTGATGAACTTCTGCAGTACCATCCGGAGACTGCAGGTGGCCTCATGTCGCCTGATTTCCTTGCCCTTGACGGCGAACTCAGTGCCGGGGATGCCATCAAGATTGTCCAGGAGCGGTCCGAAGAAATGGAGATGTCATTTTATCTCTATATCACCCACGGCGACGGGCAGCTGGCAGGCGTGATCTCACTGCGTGAACTCCTTCTGCATCCTCCGTACCGGCAGCTCAAAAATATAATGAACAGCAATGTTACCTCGGTCACCACTGATACCAGCCAGGATGAAGTCGCCCATGTCATCTCGCAGTACAATATCCTGGCTGTGCCTGTAGTGGACAGCAATTATAATCTGGTCGGCATAGTAACAGTGGATGACATCATAGATGTTATCAGGGAGGAGGCCACAGAAGATTTCCTGCGCATGGCCGGTGCAGGTAAAGATTCGGAGATCCTTTTAAAATCAACCCTGGACAACGCCATGACCCGGGCTCCCTGGCTTTTTGCCAGCTGGATAGGCGGTGTCATGGCCATGTTCATTATTACGTTTTTTCACAATGAATTACAAAAAGTGCTGGCCCTGGCTGCCTTCATTCCTATCGTTATCGGTATGGGCGGCAACATTGCTACACAGTCAAGCACTATTATTATACGGGGTATAGCCACCGGCAGGGTCAATATGCAGGAACTCTCTAAGGTTGTTTTCAAGGAAATGCGGGTCGGCTTGATCCTTGGTACTGTGTATGGGCTTTTTTTAGGGGTCCTGGCATTTTTCGGTTATGCTGAACCCGTTTATCTCGGCCTGGTCGTAGGCCTCTCAGTACTTTTTGTCATGACCATGGCGGCAACGGTCGGCACCTTTGTGCCCCTTATTCTGAAACGGTTGAACTTTGACGCAGCCATTGCCACCGGACCTTTTGTCACAACATCCATCGATATCCTCGGTGTTCTTGCCTACTTTCTCATCGCAAAATCCCTGTTGAATCTTTAGGGATTTATCTGCAATTCCGCGCGGATAAATATTTTTGGAGGAATAATGTCTTGCATTTTTGCGCTTAAGGCACAATTGTAAACAGAAGCCTTTGATCAGCTATGCATTAACGCCGCACATTTATGGAAAAAGAAATATGGAGCACCATAAATATCCGCAGAAACGTTTTAACTCCTGGCTTGTCCTTGCCCTTATCCTTTTTGGCTTGTGGTGGCTGACGGACCGGGATGAACGGCCAAGATATGACAAGAAAGCTGAACCGCGCATCGTGGAGGCCCGCGGTGATCTGGCCGAGGATGAGAAAAACACCATAGCAATATTTGAACAAATATCCCCCTCGGTTGTGTATATAACCAGCATCGAGGTGAGGCGCTCCATTTTCAGCCTCAATGTATATGAGATCCCGCAGGGGACAGGATCCGGTTTTGTCTGGGACAAGGAAGGCCGGATTGTCACCAATTATCATGTAGTGGGCGATGCCAGCCGGGTAGAGGTCACCCTTGGAGATAATTCTGTCTATAAGGGCATCATGGTTGGTGCTGCTCCTGACAAAGATATAGCGGTATTACAGATATCCGCCCCGGCTGAAGCACTCAGGCCGATACCGCTGGGCGACTCTGAGACCCTCCAGGTCGGTCAGAAAGTCTTTGCCATCGGCAATCCCTTCGGGCTTGATCATACCATAACGTCAGGCATTGTCAGCGCCCTTGACCGTGAGATAACAGCAGTCACCGGCAGGACCATCCAGGGAGTAATCCAGACCGATGCCGCCATCAACCCCGGCAATTCAGGCGGACCTTTACTGGACAGTGCCGGACGTCTGATAGGAGTCAATACCGCAATATACAGTCCGTCTGGAGCAAGCGCCGGCATAGGTTTTGCCATGCCAGTTGCTGTTGTTAACAGAGTGGTGCCGGAAATAATTCGCCACGGCAGAGTGATTCAACCCGGTATCGGCGTTACTCTTGCGAGTGAGAGAATTTCGAGAAGGCTGGATATTCAAGGGCTGCTTGTCATCAATGTAAGGCCCGGAAGTTCTGCCGACAAGGCAGGAATCCGCGAAACCCGCCAGGTCAGGGGCAAGATCATTCTTGGTGATATTATACTTGCTGTAAACGGCGAACCGGTAGAGTCATATGATGACCTGCGCAATGAATTGGACCGCTACCGTATCGGTGATGAGGTGACACTGATCATCCTGCGCGGAGAAGAACATACCGAGGTCAAAGTCCGGCTGGAAGAGGCAGAATAGCTATTTCAGAGTTTTCTGGAGCATTTTTTTTCTGTGCCGGGCGTACTCTCTCAGGTTGCCAGCCTTGTCAGACTCGTCAATGATCTCCCTGCCGACAATTTCTTCAATAATGTCCTCCAGACTGATCACCCCGGTTACACTGCCGTATTCATCCACAACTACAAAAAGGTGGATGCGCTGTTCAAAGAACTCCATCAGGATCCTGTTGAGCGGGGCTGCTTCGGGTACAAAGTGAACCGGCTGCATCAGTTCAGAAAGTTTCTGTTTTTTCTTGCCTTCGGACAGGCTGAGCAAAACATTTCGGCTCAAAACGACTCCGACCACATCATCCTGGTCCTTGTCAAAAACAGGTACCCGGCTGTGTCTGCTCCACTGTTCCTTCATCTTGAGGGCTTCGCCAATTGTGAGGTGTTCGCTGAGACTGAAGACCACAGTTCGTGGGGTCATGACCTGGCGTACGGTTTTATCCTGAAGCTTTAGGATATTGGCAATAACTCTTTCCTGCTGCGGTTCAATTTCACCGGACTTCCTTCCCAGGACTGCAACTGCCTGGATTTCCTCGATTGAGATCAGGGCCTCTTTCTCCTGTTTGGGAATAATGTGGGTGACTGTCTGGCAGAGCCAGATAAGCGGGCTCATTACTTTTATGAGGCCATTTAGAGGGACAGCGATCCAGGAGGCAAGGTTTTTTGCATAGGCAACCCCGGCAGTTTTAGGAACTATCTCGGAAAAAAGCAGAATGGTCAGGGTGAAGAAAACCGAAAACCAGACAAGGTTCTCTTCGCCGAAGACTACCGCAGCAGAAGCGCCGGCAACTGCCGCACCCATTGTATTGGCAATGGTGTTCAGTGTCAGGATGGCGGTGATCGGCTGCTGGATATTTTTCTTAAGTTTTTTCAGGATAAGTCCTGATTTCCTGCCCGAACGGGCCATGACCTCGACCTGGCTCTGGGGCACGGAATATAGTACCGCCTCAATTATACTGCATAAAGCTGATACAATAACGGCAATTCCTGTTGCCAGAATCAATTGTGTAACCAATGGATTCCTCCTTGTATTTTGAAATACCTGTTTTAGAAAGAGATGCTGCGTAAAGGGGCTGTAATATGAGAATGCCCGCCGATTTTATTCTGCGGGTCAGCGCAACTGACTGGTTACCGGAAATAAATACTGCCGGCATTGCAAAAAGAACCATGCGGACACGTAAACCGCCTGTAAGTTTTGATTCCATCAGGTGGCGTTGTTCCGGTCTGGTCTTATGCAAAAACATCAATGTTGGAGTTCATGGGCAACTGTGGTAAATAGGGTAGGTTCCAAACATTTTGCTTGCAATTTTATCTTATTGTATACAATAGGCGCCAAAGTAGGAAGAGAAAAAGGCCTGGAATTCTAATTAAAAATCCAACCAGGAATTATACACCATAACAAGCTGATACAACCCTTGGAGAATACAATGAAAATCAAACATACGACTCAGAAGGCGGAAAAATATAAAGGAGACATGATCACCTACTTTGTCCACCAGCAGAACAGTAAAGTGCCTGCCTGCTCCAATAGGTTTGTCCAGGATACAATTGAACTTGCCTTTAATGCGGGTGATTTTTCAGGCAAAGAAGGAGAAACCCTGCTGTTTTATCCTTCCGGGCCGGCAAAGCTCGCGGTGAAAAGGGTTCTGGTGGTAGGTCTCGGCAAAGCAGAGGAAGCCAAGGCAAATAACGGTGCGGATCCGGTTGCTGCTTGGCGGGAGAATTACCGCAAGGCAGGCGGCAGGGTTTCTGAGACGGCCTTGAAGACCAAAGCGGAAAAAATCATGGTCGTGGTGCCTGAGCCATTTAGCATCACCGGGCAGGAGACGGCCGAATGTTTAACCGAAGGGCTGATACTGGGAGCGTACCAGTTCAAAAAA
>Ga0209536_100017065_pt1 | contig 10302 bp, 10 predicted proteins | sample DeeMarSeWOR28_12_FD_187461 | JGI IMG/M metagenome (GOLD analysis project Ga0209536, IMG submission 187461) | Marine sediment microbial communities from White Oak River estuary, North Carolina - WOR-2-8_12 (SPAdes) (version 2) | ecosystem: Environmental > Aquatic > Marine > Intertidal zone >... | reverse complement strand
TCAATGACGTGGATGACACCATTGGCAGCCTCGATGTCGGTGATGATGACCTGGGCGTTGTCGATCATGACCTTGCCGTCTTCGACCTTGATGTCAACATACTGACCCTGGAGGGTCATGGCATTGCTCAACTCAACCACATCAGCAGCCATGACTTTGCCTTCCACCACGTGGTAGAGCAGGATGTCGGTCAGCGTGGGGATGTCAGCCAGCAATGCTTCCACGGTGCCTGCGGGCAGCGCGGCAAAAGCGTCATCGGTGGGGGCAAAGACCGTCAACGGACCTTCACCCTTGAGGGCGTCAACCAGACCGGCAGCCTGGACAGCGGCTACGAGTGTGGTGAAGCGGCCATCTTCCACGGCGATGTCAACAATATCGCGGGATTCGGGCAGAATGACTGCGTCGATCACGTGGATGACACCATTGGACGCCTCGATGTCGGTGATAATGACTTCAGCATTGTCGATCATGACCTTGCCATCTTCAACCTTGATGTCAACGTACTGACCTTGAAGTGTCATGGCATTGCTCAACTCAACAACGTCAGCAGCCATAACTGCACCATCCACCACGTGGTAGAGTAGGATATCGGTCAGCGCGGGGATATCGGCCAGCAATGCTTCCACGGTGCCCTCAGGCAGCGCGGCAAAGGCGTCATCGGTGGGGGCGAAAACGGTGAAGGAACCTTCGCCGCTCAGGGTTTCAGCCAGACCAGCAGCCTGAACAGCGGCTACGAGTGTGGTGAAGCGGCCATCTTCTACAGCGATGTCGACAATGCTCTTGGGCATTTCAGGCTCTTCGGTGGGAACAGCTGTGGGCTCCGGCATGGGGGTTGGTTCTGGTTCCGGGGCTGGCTCTGGGGTTGCCTGGGTGCCGCAAGCGGCTAAGACCATGGCAAGGATGACGAACACGAACGCGAACTTGGTTTTCATTTCTCTGTACTCCTTTGTTTATGTTTTGTCTAGGTATTGTCCTGAATATGCACATATTGTACATGTATTGTCCATGTTGTCAAGGGCTTTGTCCATTTCTAATCTAACTCTAATGTTTATAAGACTGTCTTGCTTCGCCTTGTTACCCCAAATTACGATATGGGGGCACACCTCCCTGGAGATACCGCGGCACGCCCTATGAAAAAGAAGGTGACCTGTTCCTGGCAGACCGCGTGCTGGTGCTGACCCAGCGCCCCGGCAAATTTATGCTGGATTTAGAAGTGGATCTCCCCCACCTGCGAAAAGACCAGGTGCGTTACACACCTGAGTTTGGAAAGCTTGCGAGAAAATTGAAAGAAGCGATTGGTTAGTAAAACACGGGAAATTTAAAAAATTGACTATTGATTTGGGGGAATTACATATGTATAGTTGTTGTAGGTAATGAAATATTGTCGAGCGCTTTTCTAAAGGGAGGCTGCCGTGACTACTGATATACTCCTGGGCATCGCTTTCGCCATAGTTTTTATTGGGGGACCTTTCTGGTTTCTTAGCAAGATGGATACACGCGGTGGCACAAGCCAAAAGCTTTCTAGAATTTTAATGAGATGGGCAATGATATTGGGCATCTCAGCCCTTGTTATATATGGGGCATTCTGGGCCATGATGCATCCAGATCGTCCAATAACTTTGTGGTTTGCCATTGGAGTCATTATTTTATTGGCGCTAACACGCATCAAGAATTTGGCTGATTGGTTTGGAGGACTGTTAAATAGAGGCGAAAGATTATCCACAAAATCGTTGGATTCTTCGCCGACGCCAACCGTTTTACAGATAGAAGACCAGGAATCAAATTCCGATGGCATAAGCAATAAGACTACTATTTTTGAGAAAATATGGAAAATCGTTTTTGGAGTTTCAGTTGTTATATTCGGGGCTTATTGGGTTTCAATCTATTCGAATAGTCCATCCTGGTGGTGTATTCTCGGCGTTGCTGTATGTTTAGTATTAGCGCTTAACTTAAATTGGTTCTCAAAACCTCATAAGCCATCTGACCCTATTTATCTCGAACTAAGAGCATTGTTTCGGGAAAATCTACTTCCTCTTAATTTTCATGAAGAAGAGACATATGCACTTGGAGATCATTTAGAGTACACGCGTGGACATTCAAGACTTTCCATGGGCACGGATATTCGAGACCATATGTACTACTTCACGATATCTAATCCTGACAATAGCATCTACGGAAGCTTTTCTGAAGGAGATCAATTCAAAGCGGAAGTGATTGATAAATTCGAAGAGTGGCTGGCAGAGCAATAAGCGTAGTGTGATTAGGCAATAGAAAACTCCCGCTCAAATGCGGGAGTTTATTTTTTCAAGAAACTGAATTTTTGATTTGCAACTGATTAAGCAACTTCTCTGTTGATCCCGCGATTTCGGCAACAGCCGCATCGAAAGCAACCTGGTTCGCTCGGGATGGCTTTCGATAGCCACTCACCTTGCGGACGTACTGCAAAGCAGCTTCGGTGATCTCTTGTTCCGTGGCTTTTCTATCGGACATGCGAAGAGGTTTGATGCTGCGGCACATAGGTTATCTTGTCTCAAGAGTTAAATTTTGTTTTACCAAAGTTTGCAATTCATCCAGTGAATTGCAGGCGTCCATGGTTTCAGACGTTAACCAAAAATCTAGCTTTCCATCCCGCTGAATGAATGCAGCGGGAAGCATTGCATCTTTGATCCCGTACTGTTCTTCCAGTTCATCGCGATGCAGGAATTCGACCTCATACTCTAATTCCTTGACAAATTCCCGCCAGGGATGGCGCATCCCCAGGTTGTCGTAGGTCAGTGCGCACAGGCTGCATGGATAGGTTTTGGGCGAGACGATCTTGTGCGCCCAGTCTTTCATGGCGTTCAATAGTCCGCTATCGGCGTTGTATACGAAAATGAGTTTGTCCATGGCTTTAGGATGAGCCAGAAATCCCATACCTTACGATAATGACACTAATTGGGCTCGAGGCGGCGTCCCCGCCGCCGGGGAATGTGCCTCAAATGGGGTACTGCGGCGGGAGCATATTTGGCCAGAATTTAAACTTCCGGCAAATCCAACAACAGCACCTCGGCCAGCAGCCGCGGGTTGACATTACGCTCCAACCGTTCGAGAGCCGATTCCATATCCTGTACTACAACTCGCGCCCTCTCCAGTGTCAATCCTTTCGCCAGGGATGCGATGCTTTCTTCCTGGTCTATGTTGGTGATGGGCGTTCTTGCGCCACTGACACGCAGCAGTACATCCCGCCAGTAAGAGAGCCAGACCTGCAAGGTTTGGCGCATGGAATCTTTATCCTTTGCCAGCGCTTCGGCATATTTGAACTTACCCACGCGCGTTGAAGAAAGCAGGTTACCCAGGTCGGCCAGCCGCTCGGCGCGGAATTCCAGCGCAGATTCGTCGTTCAGCAATCGCAGGGCATAACCCGGTCTGCCGCCGGAAACATGGGCAACTAAATGGGCGCTCTCGATCTCTGCACCCTGAGATCTCAAATGGGATTCGATCGCATCCACCGGCAAGGGTCGCAGGCGCAAGATTTCACAGCGTGAAGTGATTGTCGGGAGTAATTGTTCAGGGTTATCGGCTGTCAGGATGAGAATGACATGCCCCGGCGCTTCTTCTAGAGTCTTCAAAAGCGCATTGGCCGCCCCTTCGCTGGCTTCCTGGAAGCGCAAGAACAATGCCACCCGGTATTTGGACTGGTAGGGCTTGAGCGCCAGCGCCCGGCGAACTTCGCGCACCTGGTCAACCTTCAGGGTCCCGCCTTCGAACTCAGCCTGCACGATGGACAGGTCCGGGTGCTGTATTGTCTCTATTTGTTTGCAATCACGGCAAACGCCGCAGGGCTCTCCGGGAGCGATCGATTGGGGGCAGTTCAGTGCCTGGGCAAAGCGTAATGCCAGGGTGCGCCGCCCCAGGCCGGGAGGTCCGGTGAAGAGATACGCATGCCGCACAGTCTCGCGTGCGATGTGCTGCTTGAGCATGGCCACTGCCCATTCGTGGCCGAGCAAGTCCCAGTTTCCAGTCATCATTCTTCCCCGGCCCTTAGTCGCAAATACGAATCATAGCGATCAGGATGCACCTCCCCTGCCTCCACCGCGACCAGTACCGCGCAGCCCGGCTCGTGGATGTGCGTGCAATCGCTGAACTGGCAGTATGCCACGCGCTCGCGCAGTTCGGGAAAATATCCGTCGATCTCCTCCGGCTCGGTATCCCACAACGCCAGCGACTTCCAGCCAGGCGTATCGGCCACGTACCCGCCGCCAGCCAACGGGAACATCTGTCGCACCACCGTGGTGTGTTTACCCTTGTTCACAGCCTTGCTGACCTCGCTCACCTCCAACCCCAGCCCTGGCTGCATGGCATTTAGCAGGCTCGATTTGCCCGCACCGCTTGGCCCGACCAGCGCGCTGACCTTACCTGCCAGGGTGGTACGCAATTCATCCACACCCTGCCCGGTTTGGGCCGAAGCGAAAATCACCGGGTAACCAATTTGTGGATACAGCCCAAAGATTTCCCCCGGCCGTTCCGGGCCTACAAGGTCAATTTTATTGGCAACGATCACCGCCGGGATTTCCTGCTTTTCGGCGATGACCAGGAATCTGTCCAGCATGCGTATGCGTGGATCGGGATGGGCGCAGGCAAAAACGAAGACAGCCTGGTCGGCATTGGCCAGCAAAATTTGCTGGTACTCACCCTGGGGCCGCGGATCGAGCCGGACGATAGCCTGCTTCCGCTCCTTGATCTCCTCGATCATCCCGGAGCCGTCCTCCAGCACCGTGATGCGGACTCGGTCTCCAATGGCTGCCAGGTCGCCTGTGCGCCTGCCTTTCTTCAGCCGCCCGCGCAGTTGGCAAACGAAAGAGCCCTCCCCGGTCTCGACTGTGAAGAAACCGGATTGGGCCCGAATGATCAAACCAGAGAGGTGATTGTCAGTCACAAGCATACAGAAAATTATGGCCTGGGTGTCCTGGTTGGGATACCGCCAATTGGTGTGGGTGTGCGAGGCACGCCATAATTGGCCTCCCACCAGAACAGGCTTTGCGGGGTGTCGAAATAGTGAACCTGGATCATGCGCCTGAAGATGGGTGCACCATATTCGGAACCATCACCTATGTTTTCAACGATCACAGCCACTGCGATATCAGGCTTGGTCGCGCACACCGGGTACTCTTCTGCCACCTCGGCACAATCTGTGTAACCAGCAAACCAGGCATGCGGCTTTCCGGTAATCGAGCCAGACTCCGCTGTGCCCGTCTTGCCTGCTGCTGGCAAGTCCATGCCGCGCAGACGGAAATTGGCCGTGCCGCGCGGATTTTCCACCACACTGACCAGGGCCTCCTGCAAAACTTGCAGGTTGTCAGGCCGCAGGGGCAGCGTGCCACGCGCTTCAGGTTTGAAAACTACAGTTGGGTTGCCTTCAATCGGCTGGATTTTCTCGATAATCTGCGGGCGATATAGGGTGCCACCATTGCCCACGGCGGCGATCATTGAAGCGACCTGTAGCGGTGTGACCAACACATCGCCCTGACCGACAGCCTGGTTGACTGCATCTAGCAAGCTGGGCGGGTCGGTGATCTGCCCGGGCGCCTCGGATATTTGTTCAATGCCGGTGGGAGCGCCAAAGCCAAAGGCGCGTGCCATGTTTGCGATGTCACTGCCTCGGTCGAAGTTATACAGGTCCAGGCCGATTTGGTAGAACCAGGGGTTGCAGGAACGCATGATGCCTTCGGGTAGCGTGAGCAAGCCGGAGGGCGTATTCCGACTCGAATTACAAAATTCTCCAGCCTGTACTGCTTCCTGGCATTTTTCCCAGGTCCAGTCGTACAGGGTGCGGTCAGGCAGGCCCGTCCACTCGTACTGGCAGTCGTAGGTTGTTTCAGGCAGGAACAGGCCGCTTTCTAGCGCAGCCGAAAAGGTGATGATCTTGAAGACCGAGCCAAGCGGATACTGTCCTTGCGTGGCGCGGTTGACCAGGGGCTGATCGGCGTCGTTGAGCAATTCGGTCAGTAATGTGTTGTTGTAATTGGTGGGTTCGAACAGATTGGCGTCAAAACCCGGCGAGGAAGCCATCGCCAGCACGCGACCGGTATCGCGTTCCAAAACCACCACTGCGCCGCGGAAGCCGGTCAGGGCTTGCTGGGCGTAGAATTGCATATTGCTGTCGATGGTCAAATAGATGGAGTCGGCAGGCTGCGGGTCGCTGGAAGCGATAGTTGAGACGATCTGCCCGGTGTTCGGGTCGGCTACGTACAACGAGCCACCATGCTGCCCGGCCACATACTCCTCAGCGGTTTTTTCGATCCCGGCTGCGCCCACGCGCTCGTCGCCGCGATAGCCCAGGCGGCGGTATTCATCCAGGTTTTCCTCGGAAATAAACTGGGTGTAGCCAATAACCTGGGAAGCCAATCCGCGATGATAGAAGCGCGCCTCGTAGGGAGTCACGACCAGCCCACCCGGGTTGAGCGCCAGGATGCGCTCAGCTTCCTCAACGGATGCCTCGCACACAGGGATATACCAGTCCAGTCCAGAGGAGGCAATCTTGTCGCGAAGTTCTTCCGGATCGAGCGCGCACAAATTGACCAACTCGTTGATCAGCGTGCCGCTGTTTTCATCGCTCATCTGGCCGGGGATAATACCCAGGGCAACGGCGTTGGTCTGGTTGACCATGGCATCGCCACCTGCATCGTAGATATCGCCGCGTGCGGGGATCTGGTAGTCCATGGCCAGCCGCATGCCACCGGCCAGTTCAGGCAGGATCAGGCTCGCATCCCAGTTCAACTTCCACTGGCCGTTTTCCAGGTTGAAACGGGCGACCATTTCACGTGAAATGTCACCTGCCAGGGCGGTGTTATAGACAATGCGGAAAGCAACCTGGGATGTATATGGGTCATTGACCAGGGCAGACAGGGTTTCCGTATCGAAACTCCCGGCGCTCATGGTGTTCAGCGCATCGGTGTGGCGGGTGGCAAAATCCTCGAGGGAGATGGCATCACGGCTGGCTTGATCCAGCATTTCATACATCGCGGCATAATCTTCTGCTTCAAAGGCCTCCAGATAGACGCGCATGGGTTCCTGCGCATCGGGAGCGGAAGTAATCCTTACCGACGGAGTTGGCAAGGGGGTCGGCGTGTCAAATATGGGGGGAAGAAAGCTAATCCCATCTGAGCTCCCGCTGCAGGCTGTGAGAAATGCAAGGATTAGAATTAGGTTGATCCAGTGAATTCGCTTCATTCTTTACCTTTATCTGCCCGATCCTCCACGCAGGATTGCTTCGGAGACAGGACAGTCATATTTTAGTTCAGTTTGGCAGCGGACACCTATGGCTGCCTCGGGGAAGATGTCGAATTGACCCAGCAGATAGGCCAGGCGGCAGAGCGGCAAGCCCATCACGCTGGCGTAGCAGCCCATCATATATTCTACCGGGTTGAACCCCTGATGCTGGATGGCGTAGGCGCCGGCCTTGTCGAGTGGGTCACCGGTCTGTACGTAGGCATCGATCTCCGCGTCGCTGTAGGCGCGCATGGGGACGTCTGTAATGGTGAGATCGGTCAGGGTTTTTGAGTCGCTCTTTCGAAGCAGGGCAAGCCCGGTGTAGACTTGATGCGTGTGTCCGCGCAGGCGTTTTAGCATGTGGGTGGCACCATCCTCATCCAGGGGCTTGCCAAGGATATCACCGTCATCCACAACGGAGGTATCTGCAGCGATGATTACGCTTTCAGTGGGCGCGTTCTCAGCCGATTTGCGGGCTTTGGCCTTGGCCAGCCGCAGCACATAATCGCCCGGCCCTTCACCGGGAAGCTGGCTCTCGTCCACATCGGCAACGGCAACTTCGTGCGCCCAACCGCCCAGGGAAAGCAGTTGTCGCCTGCGAGGAGAGTTGGACGCCAGGGTCAGGATGTTTTTTTCGCTCACGGGTTGAGATTCTAACACAATCACTGGCAGGTTCCGGGAGACCGTTGTACAATGCGTGAAAATCTGTCCAGTCCAGTTGAGGAGGCGGTTGTGAAGTTATTGCAGGAACGTATTTTGAAAGAGGGGAAAAATCTTGGGAACGGAATTCTCAAAGTGGATGGTTTTGTCAATCACCAAGTGGACCCAACCCTGATGGATGAATGTGGAAAAGAGTTTGCAAAACGTTTCGCTTCGGTCGGCGCGACCAAGGTGCTGACCGCTGAAATCTCCGGCATCGCCCCGGCGGTAGCGACTGCGCTGCACTTGGGATTGCCGGTGGTCTATGCACGCAAACACAAACCCATCACCATGCCAGACCAGGTGCTGCTGACCCTGGCGCCCTCTCACACCAAAGGCCGCACGGTGGAACTGATCGTCTCGCCGGAGTTCCTAGCCGGTGGCGAAAAGGTGCTCATCATCGATGATTTCCTGGCCAGCGGTAACACTATCATGGGGTTGGTGCGGCTGGCTGAAACCGCCGGGTCACAGATCGTTGGGGTCGGCGCGTTGATCGAGAAGACTTTTGAAGGCGGGCGCGATGCGCTAAAGCCTTTGAATGTACCGATCGAAGCCCTGGCGCGTATCTCCTCGATGGATAACGGCATATTTGAATTCGTGGATTGATGTTTGAAGTTTTCTTTCGGCTGGCAAATTTTTGGCTGGTTCGAAAACTTATCGGATGGATTTTTGCGCATATGAGTTTCGTAATCCCTGCCAAACGCCTGCGTGAAACAGACACCCTGCTTGCGTTTTATCACCCGAAACCATCTTATCCCTTCCATGTGGTGTTGGTTCCCAGGCAGGCCGTTCCCAACCTGATGGAGCTAGACCCAAACCAGACCGGGTTTCTCACCGACCTGTATGCTACCGTGCAATCGTTGGTTACCGAATTCCAACTCCCTGCCTATCGACTAATCGTCAATGGTGGGGAGTATCAGGACTTCCCGCATTTGCATTTTCATTTGATATCAGGAGAATAGCACTTCACTCGAACAAACAATCGCCCAAAGGAGAACCCCCATGACAACCGACCAAGCTATCCTGCTCCGCGCCGATGATGCTGGTATGACCACCCTGACGCTCAACCGGCCAGGACAATACAACGCACTGTCAGACGAAATGATCGATACATTGCAGCGTGAGCTCGATAATATTGCTGCCGATGATTCTATCCATGTGGTGGTCATCGCTGCCAACGGTAAAGGCTTCTGTGCCGGACATGACCTGAAAGAAATGAAGCCCCCGCAGGAAAAAGCACGCTATCAAGATTTGTTCCAACGATGTAGTCGCATGATGATGACCATCAACCAGATGCCGCAGGTTGTCATCGCCCGTGTGCAGGGCATCGCGACTGCGGCAGGCTGCCAGCTTGTAGGCGCCTGTGACCTGGCCGTCGCTGCTGAAAGCGCCCGCTTCGCCACCTCGGGCATCAACTATGGACTGTTCTGCTCCACTCCTTCCGTTTCAGTCAGTCGAAATTTACCACGCAAGAAAGCGTTTGAGTTGCTGATCACCGGGGAATTCATCGATGCGCAAACCGCGCTCGAATGGGGCCTCATCAATCGTGTCGCCCCAGATGCTGAACTAGATACTGCTTTGCAAGAATTGGTGGCCAACATAACATCTAAATCTTCTGTCACTGTGAGAACTGGCAAGCAGATGTTCTACAAGCAGTTGGCAAGGAACATGGAAGAGGCTTATGTGTACGCTGGCGAGATTATGGCAGGCAACATGATGGCCGAAGACGCTCGCGAAGGTATCGAAGCCTTTATGGAAAAGCGCACGCCGGTTTGGAAAGAACGTTAACCCCTCAACTTCCATTCTGAGATTGCCCATGAAAAACTCGATTGCTATCCTCGACTTTGGCTCCCAATTCGCGCAACTGATTGCGCGCCGCGTACGCGAGGCGCAAGTCTACTGCGAATTGTTTCCCTGGGATGCGCCCGCCGAGCAGATCATGGCGCTGGAGCCCAAAGGCTTCATTCTCTCAGGTGGCCCCAGTTCCGCTTACGAGCCAGGCGCCCCGTTCATCCCGGACTTTGTGCTTGCTTCCGCCAAACCAATTTTAGGAATCTGCTACGGCATGCAGGCGTTAACCGTGGCCCTCGGCGGACAGGTCGACCCGTCTACCGAGCGGGAGTATGGGCATGCCGAGATCGAATTGATTTCCGATGCGGGCAGGATGACCCCGCCCCTACTGGGAAATTTATCCACTGTCTGGATGTCACACGGCGACCGCATCACGCGTATGCCGGAGGGCTTCGTCACGCTGGCTAAATCCGGCAACAGCCCCTATGCCGCGATGGGCGATTTTGAGCGCAATTACTATGGCGTGCAATTTCACCCCGAAGTGCATCACACCCCAAATGGCAT
>Ga0209536_100017064_pt1 | contig 10302 bp, 5 predicted proteins | sample DeeMarSeWOR28_12_FD_187461 | JGI IMG/M metagenome (GOLD analysis project Ga0209536, IMG submission 187461) | Marine sediment microbial communities from White Oak River estuary, North Carolina - WOR-2-8_12 (SPAdes) (version 2) | ecosystem: Environmental > Aquatic > Marine > Intertidal zone >... | reverse complement strand
CATAGGGGCAGGATTCGAAATAACTTATAATCTTGCCCACGTCGTACTGAAGGCGGACATCATCAAAGGCATAGGCCGGATGGGCCAATGGGGTGAGAATTTGCGCCGGTAGCTTCAGGTAGCCCGTAATGTGGGCCGCAATCACTTTGGGCGCAAGTTCAGGAACGTCTCCAACAGCAACAACGCCGATTGTCCTTTTTTTCGCGTTCATGGGTTGAGGGTTCTAAAATGTTTATTAAGTGAGGTGTCGAGGCGTTTTCTTAACTCGGTCGCTGCATAAATCATCAGTCCCGCCCAGGGCGGTATGCAAACTTATGCATAAGGGGGCGTAGCGAAAGAACAGAATTCAAATATAAAATAAATGGTTAAACGTGAAATCAAATTTGTGCCAATCTGCCGCTTTGTGGATATTGCTGTTCTTTCGCAACGCTCCCTAATACATTCAGACAGTGCATACCGCTTTAAGCGGAACTGATAATTCATTCCGCTATTTTCGAGGGGGTGGGCGAAAAAACGCCTCGACCCCTCACTTAAGTGTCTTTTTGCATGTCGAAGCGTTTGATTTTCTTGTGAAGCGTTACCCGGTTGATGTCCAGTATCTTGGCTGCCCGGGTGATGTTCCAGCCACATTCTTCCAGTATTCGCTGAATATAATGCTTTTCCATTTCGCGCAGAGACCTGGGCTTTGAAGGCATCGTTGGCGGCGATTGCAGAAACGAAAAATCCGCGAGATCGATGGTTCGCGATTTGGAAAGCACAACGGCTCTTTCAATGGCATTTTCCAATTCCCTGACGTTCCCCGGCCATTCATAGGCGATCAAGCGCTCGATGGTCTTTCGGGTAACATGGTCCACGTGCTTGGCCGTCTCATGGCTGAATTTTTCAAGAAAGTGCTCAATCAGCAAAGGGATGTCTTCTTTTCTTTCTCTAAGAGGGGGGATTTGGATGGTGATGACGTTGATGCGATAGAAAAAATCTTCCCGGAAATGACCGGCCGCGATCTGCTGCTCGAGGTCCTGACGCGTTGCAGAGATCAGCCTAAAATCCACCGGGGTTGGATAAGAGTTTCCGACGCGGGTTATTTTTTTTTCTTCTAAAACACGCAGCAAATCAATTTGCATCTTTGAACTCACTTCTCCAATTTCATCCAAAAACAGGGATCCCCCGGATACAACTTCCAAAAAACCTTTGCGGGAACGGGTGGCGCCGGTAAAAGCGCCTTTTTGATGCCCAAATAGTTCACTTTCCAGGAGTGAGTCCGGAATGGCCCCGCAATTAATGGGAATAAAAGGGAAATGAGATCGTTTGCTTTTCGCGTGAATGGCTTTGGCCACCAGTTCTTTACCGGTCCCGGTTTCTCCGACCAGCAGAACGGAGGAGTCGCTTTGGGCCACTTCAGGAATAAGGTCAAATATCTTGGTCATCGCCGGGCCCTGTCCGATAATATCGTCAAAACGCGTTATTTTCTCCAAACGGCCCTTGAGATAATTGTATTCTGAAGAAAGTTTAATTTGCTGGGTGATCTTTTCCATCACCAGGGAAAGATAATCCGGTTTGAACGGCTTTAGCAGGTAATCGCTGGCACCCAGCTGCATGGCTTTGACGGCGGTCTCAATGGAACCATAGGCGGTGATAATGATGACGATGGTTTCCGGGTAGTCTTGCTTGACTTTTTCCAGCAATTCGATGCCATTCATCTGCGGCATGCGGATGTCCACAAATAATAGGTCAAAAGGATTTTTTTCCAGTGTTTCCAAAGCCTCAAAACCGGAAGATGCTTTTTCAACGGTATGGCCGAGTTTGGTGAACCAATGGAAAAGGGATTCCCGTACGATCTTTTCATCGTCGACGATCATGATATTCATCTTATTTTTCATGATTTTTCTCCGTACCATTGCTGGAAAAAGAAAGGTAAGGGAATTGAATGTAAAAAGTACTGCCCTGGCCGACCTGACTTTCAGCTCTGATCATTCCGCCGTGATTTTTGACAATGCCGTAAGCAATGGATAGTCCCAGGCCGGTTCCCCGACCGGCTTCTTTGGTGGTAAAAAAGGGATCGAAAATATGGTTCAGGTGTTGCGCTTTAATTCCCGCACCGGTATCGTGGATTTCTACGTGCACCTTTTTTTGTGCGGCGTCCATATCAGACACCATCTTCAACTCTCCGCCCTCAGGCATCGCCTCCATGGCATTGAAGACCAGATTAAGCAGACACTGCTCCAGGCGGCTGGCATCTCCGCGGACCCATAAAGGCTCACTACAAAGGTGTTTTGTTAATTTAATCCCCTGGAGCTCCAGCTTATGGTCGGTTAGGGCGATAACAGATTGCAAAACCTCGTTGAGGTTGATGCGCTTGTATTCCTGCGGTGTTTCCCGGGAGAATGAAAGCAGTCCGGAGACAATGTCGCCGCATCTTTCTAATTCGGGGGTCATCAGCGCCAGATATTGCTTGAATTCTGCCAGGTCTTTTGATGTGGGTTGGCCTTTGGCCAGAGTGTCCTCCATCAGCCGGGAAAATGTCAGCAAACCCTGGATGGGGTTGTTGATCTCATGTACGCAGCTGGCCACCAGTTTGCCGAGCGAAATCATGCGATCTTCCTGGATCAAATGATTGTAATCCTCTTTTAAGCGCTGGACTTTTTCATGCCAGCGGGAAGACAATTCCTTGGTAATGTCCCGGCTTATTTCTATGATTTTTGTTACTTCTCCGTCGGCGTTTTTGACCGGATAGGTCACCATGTCGGAATAGTTCTTGTCACCCAACGAACCGGGGTTCTCCACGATAGCATGTGCGGATTCTCCGGTCCTCAGTGTCTCCACCATGGGACAGTCAAACCCGAATTTTGAACTGGAGCAGGGTGCATCGAAACCGTATAAAATTTCATAACAGTGCGCCCCAACAACCTCCGCTTTGGATTTTCCGACAAATTTCAAATAAGCCTCATTGACCTCTGAGATGGTGAAATCCGGGCTCAGGACCACTACGCGTTCGTTGGTCTGCTGGATGATAAATTCCGAAATCATTTTTTCATGGCTGATCTGCTGCTCTGCTGATTTGAGTTGCTGATCAATCAAGAAAAGATACCGCAACAAGCGACCGATGTTGTGTTCCACGATGCCGACCGTCTTGGGCCGGGCTTTGATGAGCTCCAGGAGGACTTCTTTGCTGTTGGTAAGCTCGATGATGCCGTCAAGGTCTTTGATGTCAAATAAATCCTGCAAATTAGGCGTGGTATAAATACCCATTTCCTTGGCCATCAACAGGCCTTCGGCCTCAGGTTTAATATCACAAACGCCGACAAGATTGATGTTTAAATACGGAAAGGATTCATTTTTGAGAAGTTGCAGGAAAAATTTACAGGCTCGGCCCCCACCAACGATCGCGATATTGAGCGGCAATTTTTTGGGGGTATGCGTGTTTGATTCGATCTGCATGGTTCCGCCCTCTCAATTTATTTGATTTCATTGAGTGCGTTAAACTCCACCCCGATATTCTTTTTATCAATTAATATCCCATAAAAAAAGAGTTTATTAAAATTTCGGTTAGAAATTTATAATTACGGTTATGCAGAAAGTTCAAGTGATGCCTATATAACCACGAAGGGCACGAAGGACACCAAAGGATAAAAGTAAATTGATGTTTTTTCCCTTTGTGATCTTCGTGTTCTTCGTGGTGAGACAATATCAGACGTATCCAACTAAAGATTGCCAGATAACCGCGTTTACGATTATCCAACGATTCGTACTTCCCGGAATCCTTTAAGCGCAAGGGTCGGGCGGGCCTGAATTCTGGTGTTGAAATGCTGCATATAAGTTGCGATTTGTGTTGCGCAACACTACAAATATCCACAACTATTTATTTTGTTTATATTTTTAAAATATTTTTGTCCAATAAGCGTTGCAGATGTTGCAAATTTTAGATGGATGCGGGACCCAATTTCGGTGTGGCAAGTTTAATTTTTATAGTAATTACAGTTAGATATTCGAAATTTAATGTCATGGCACAGTCTATGCACCAAGTTATGCACCATGTGTTTGACCGAAGGGTGCCCGTGCAATCCGAATCAACCCCATCAACCCATCTCGGAGGCAACCTTGGACCCGGAAATTCAAAGAAAAAAAATACTCATTGTTGATGATGAGTTGGATATGCGAATTTTTCTGTGCAATTTGCTGGGCAGCTGCGGCTACGAGCCCATCGATGCCGGTGATAAAGAAGAAGGGATGAAAATGGCGGCCAGGGAAAGACCAGCCCTGATCATCCTCGATGTCACGATGCCCAAGGAAAGCGGCATTCAAATGTATCGCGAGCTCAAAACGCACGAATATCTCAAAGATGTTCCGGTGATCATGGTGTCGACCATTGATCGGAAAACCTTCTCATTTTACCAGAAATTACAACACAAGCCCACCGGTAAGGGTGTTCCGGAACCCGGCGCCTATTTAGAGAAACCACTGGAATCAGAAGAACTGATCGCACTTGTCCACCGACTGACGACCACCACCGAATGCCCGGGGGATGATGTGGGAGAATCATGAATTTTGGACCTTAAGAAACACAGTCATGGTGGCTCGAAGATGAATAAAAACCAAAGAAATGGATCTAAGTTGATGAACAACGGTGTGGATTGCGAACTGTATCAAGAGGTGGCACAATTGGGTGCCAGAGACATGGACATCTGCATGCAGTGTGGCACCTGCAGTGCATCGTGTCCGCTGTCCAGCGGGATGAATGCGTTCCCACGCAAGATATATCGCTATCTTCAGCTGGGGCTGAAGGACAAGCTGCTCCAGTCGCCCGTACCCTGGCTGTGCTATTATTGCGGAGAATGCAATACAGACTGCCCCCGGGGGGCCGAGCCGGCCGAGACGATGATGGCAACGCGCCGCTGGCTGACCGCTCAGTACGACTGGACCGGGCTTGCCCGGCGGTTTTATCTATCTGAGGCCTGGGAAATCGGGGCATTAATCGTCGTTGCCCTGGCGGTCGTTGTGCTCTTTTTAGTCGGCCACGGGCCGGTGATCACCGATCGGGTTGCGGTTAATTCTTTCGCACCGGTCTTGTGGATTGAGCTCGGCGATCTGATCATGGCCGCCATCCTCTCGGCTTTCCTGCTGTCAAACGCATTTCGGATGTATCGCTTCGTCATGCGCGGTACAAAGGTGCCGTTTTGGCTTTACATTACCGAAGCAAAATCCTTTGTCCTCAACTTTGTGACCCAGAAGCGCTGGCGGCAATGCGGGGAGGATCGCAGTCGCTGGCTGAAACATTTTATCCTGGTCACCGGCTATATGACCATGATGACCCTGGTTATCGTTTTCATCCGCTGGTTTCAGGTTGACGACAGCAGCTGGCATTTCACCAGTATCTTCGGCTACTACGCCACCGCTGTCTTGCTTGTCATTACGGTGGAAATGTTCCGCAGCCGGCTGAAGAAAGAGGAAACCATCCACCGTTTCTCAGAGTTTTCCGACTGGCTCTTTTTGATCCTCCTTTTTGCAACCACGTTAACCGGCATTTTGATGCATGCTGTTCGTCTGGCCGGGTGGCCGATGGGAACCTATGTCATGTACGTCATTCATCTGGCAATCGCCGTGCCGATGCTGGTCATCGAGGTCCCTTTCGGCAAATGGTCCCATCTCTTCTACCGGCCGCTGGCGATTTTCTTGGCGACAGTCAAAGAAAAGGCGTCAAAAGACTCCAAGGTTAATGTTGAGGCGCTAACGGCTCAAGTCGGTGAAACCTTTATGAGTTGCCTGCAGTGCGGCACCTGCACGAGCGTATGCCCGTGGAATCGGGTGTCGTCCTACAGCCCGCGCCAGATCTTGCGCCAGCTTGCTTTGGATGCCGGCACCGAACAGTCCATCGATGACGCCGTCTGGAGCTGTGTGACCTGTAATGCCTGCGGGGTCAATTGCCCGCGGGGTATAGAACTCATCGACGTCATGCAGGCGGTACGCGAGTTCAACATCAGCGGCGGAAGAACTCCCGGGCTTTTCGAGGCGCCGCTGGCCAGCCTCAAAAACGAGGGCAACCCCTGGGGGGGTGCTCGTGAGAAACGCACGGAGTGGTCTGGCCATCTCAATATCCCTGACTTCCAGCCGGCCCATGAGTACTGCCTGTTCACCTGTTGCACCACAGCATATGATCCGGACAACAGAGAGGCCAGCCAAGCGCTGCCCCGTCTGCTGGAAAGCGCAGGCGTCTCTTTTGGCACCCTCGGTACGGCGGAGAGCTGCTGCGGTGACCCGGCTCACCAGATCGGAGCGCCTGAGCTATTTTCGCAGCTGGAACAACAAAACAGCGATCTTTTTTTGCAGGCCGGCGTGCAGAAGATTCTGACCACCTCGCCCCATTGTCTGAACGCTTTCAAGCATCATTATGCCGACTTAAAGGGCGCTGTTGAGAGTGAGCATTACAGCGAGCTGCTATACCGTCTGGTCGAGGAAGGCCGGCTAGAGCCCACCCAGGAAGTGACCCTCACGGTTACCTATCACGATCCCTGCTACCTGGGACGTCATAACTCCATCTATGAAGCGCCGCGCCGACTGCTGCAAAGCGTTCCGGGGCTGACGCTGATCGAAATGGCCAGCAACAGAGAAAATAGCCTGTGCTGTGGGGGGGGCGGCGGTGGTGCCTGGAGCAATGTCCCCCCTCAACAGCGTCTGGGTGTGCTGCGCATCGAAGAAGCACTGAGCACCGGTGCCGAGGTGATTGCCACGGCCTGCCCCTATTGTATCCGCATGCTGAGTGAGGCTGTCAGGCAACTGGGTGTTCAGGATCAAATTGTCGTGCGGGATCTGGCTGAGTTGCTATTGCAGTCGGTGATGATCAAGGATGAAGCCCTTATGACCGAGGGCGTTGATCAGGAGGTCTGCCATGTCTGAACGAATCGGGTTTTATATCTGCCACTGCGGCATCAACATCGCTTACCGGGTTCGGGTCAAGGAGGTCGCCGAGTACGTGGCGACGCTACCGAATGTAGCGATCTCCCGTGATTACCTGTTCATGTGCTCCGATCCGGGTCAGGAGCTGATCGAAAATGATATTCGGTCCCATCATCTCACACGCGTGGTGGTGGCCTCGTGTTCCCCGCGGATGCATGAAAAAACCTTTCGGGCGGCCTGCCAGCGGGCCGGACTGAATCCCTATCGCGCCTTTCATATGGTCAGCGTGCGTGAGCAAGTGTCGTGGGTGACCGAAGATGAAGATCTGGCCACTCAAAAGGCCAAAACGGTCATCGCTGCCGGTATTCAAAGAGTGACGCGCCAGTATGACTTGATGCCGGCCACCTTCCCCGTCTGCACCAACACACTGATTGTGGGCGGGGGCATTGCCGGTATGCAGGCGTCTCTTGATATTGCCAAGGCCGGATTCAAGGCTTACCTGGTCGAGCGACAGCCGACGGTCGGCGGGCACATGCTGCAGTATGACAAAACCTTTCCCACGCTTGACTGTGCGGCCTGCATCGGTACGCCCAAGATGGTTTCAGTAGGCCAGGAATCCAATATCGAGCTGCTCTCCTACAGTGAGGTGGAGGACGTCAGCGGCTTCATCGGCAACTTCAAAGTAAAGGTGCGCCGCAAGTCTCGCCATGTCAAAAACAATTGTACCGGGTGCGGCGAGTGTGAAAAGGTTTGCCCGGTTGAATTCCCCAATGAATGGGATGTGGCGACCAAGATGCGAAAGGCCATCTACCGACCCTTTCCCCAGGCCGTACCGATCACCTACTGTATTGATCCCAAGCACGACCGTGCCCCGTGCGTGCAGACCTGCCCGGCTGGGACCAATGTGCAGGGCTACGTTGCGCTGGTCAAGTCCGGCCGGTATCAGGAAGCCGTCAAGCTCATTATGGAAAAATTACCGCTGCCGGGTAGCCTGGGACGGGTTTGTCCGGCGCCCTGTGAAAAAGAGTGCCGCCGGGCCGAGGTGGACAGTGCGCTTGCCATCCGTGATCTGAAGCGCTTTGCCGCAGACCAGGTGGACCTTGACGATTTGCCGCTACCGGAGATCAAGGACCGGCCCGAGAAGGTGGCCGTCATCGGCTCAGGGCCTGCCGGTCTTACGGTGGCCTATTATCTGCGGCTGAAAGGTTTTCAGATCACGATCTTCGAGGCCCTCGATCAACTGGGCGGCATGCTGCGGGTCGGGATTCCCGATTACCGCCTGCCGCCTGAGGTGCTGGACAGCGAAATAAACTATATTCTCAAACACGGGATTGAGGTTAGAACCGGAATTCGATTTGGATCGGACCTGACCCTGGAGGATCTCAGGGCTGAAGGCTTTGCCGCCGTGTTTATGGCAATCGGCGCCCATGACTCCCTGCACATGCGCATCCCGGGTGAAGAAGAGGCTGAAAATGTCATCGATGCCGTTAATTTTTTAAGAGATGTCAACCTGGGCCAGGCCGAGCCCCCCGGCAAACAGGTTATTGTCATCGGCGGCGGCAATGTGGCCATCGACGCCGCGCGCGTGGCCAAACGGCTCGGTGCGGATACCGTGACGGTGGTTTATCGGCGTTCCGAACGCGAAATGCCGGCCTATCCCGAAGAAGTTCAGGGCGCCAAGGAAGAAGGGATCGAATTTACCTACCTGACCGCGCCGGTCGGTATCCATAGCGAAAACGGCAAGATGACCGGCTTTGAATGCATCCGCACCGAACTCGGTCCACCGGATGCCAGCGGGCGTCGGCGGCCGCTGCCGGTGGAGGGGTCTGAATTCGTGATTGCGTGCGATGCGCTCATACCGGGCATTGGCCAGCAGATCGATGCATCCTGGGCGCCGGCAGCACCCGGTTTGGAAGTGACTTCCCGCAACACCTTTAAGGTCAATCCCCACACGCTGCAAACCAGCGTGCCCGATGTATTTGCCGCCGGTGATGCCGTGACCGGACCGGCAACGGTCATCGAAGCCGTGGCGGCGGGTCACAAGGCCGTGGCAGCCATCCAACGCTTTATCGACAAGGTGGACTTGGCGCAGTATGCCGACGAATTGGCAGCCGAGGAACCGCCGGGGGCGGAGTGGCAGAAAATTGCGCCAGAGATTGAAAAGGTTCCCCGGGTGGTATCCGACCATCTGGATCCGGTTCAACGGGCAACAAATTTTGCTGAGGTTGACCAAAACTTTTCAGAAGAAGCGGCCCAAAAGGAGGCGGCCCGCTGTGTGGATTGCGGTGGATGCTGTGAATGCAAGCTTTGCGTGAGCGCCTGTGAAGCCGATGCCATCGATCACACCATGGCGGATGAAATCCAAGAAATCGAGGTGGGTTCGATCATTGTCGCCACCGGCTTCGACCCGCTCGATCCCACACCGCTGCAGCAATACGGCTACGGCAAATACGCCAATGTCTTCACTAACCTGGAGTTCGAGCGGCTTTCGAATGCCACCGGGCCGACCGCCGGCAAACTCCTGAAACGGGACCCCGACGACCGCTTCACGTTTACCGAGCCGCCCAAGAGCGTTGCCATTCTGCATTGTATCGGTAGCCGCGATATCAACCACCATGAGTACTGCTCGCGTACCTGCTGCATGTATGCGCTTAAATATGCGCATCTGCTCAAGGACAAGTGCGGACACGATACGGAAGTCTACAATTTCTACATCGACATGCGCTGCTTTGGCAAAGGCTACGAGGAGTTTTACAAGCGCGTTCAGAGCGAGGGGGTGCGCATGGTTCGCGGTAAAGCGGCCCAGGTCAAAGAAAACAACGGCATTCTGACGGTAACGGCCGAGGATACGCTTTCGGATAGAATGATAGAAGTTCCGGTGGAAATGGTGATCCTGTGCACCGCTATGGAGGCGCGTTCAGACGCCAATGCCGTGTCGCGCACCTTCGGGATCAGCATTGGCGGTGACGGTTTCTTTCAGGAAGAGCACCCCAAGCTGGAGCCGGTGTCGACACCTTCAAGCGGTGTGTTTCTGGCCGGCGCCTGCCAGGGGCCCAAGGATATTCCGGACACCGTTGCGCAGGCGAAAGGAGCGGCCGCTGAAGCACTGGCGCTCAGCGCATCGGGCAAGGTCGCGGTGGCGCCGATGATTTCGTCGATCGATCCGGACATCTGTGTTGGCTGCCAGATCTGCATCGGGCTGTGTGCCTACTCGGCCATTGAGTTCAATGAACTCAAAGGGATTAGCGAGGTAAACGAAGCGGTGTGTAAAGGCTGCGGCAGTTGCTCCGCCTATTGCCCCAGTGGGGCTGCCAAAGTTCGGCACTTTACCGACAATCAGATTTTTGAGGAAATCGACGGTTTATTAGCCGGCTAGAAAGGAGTTATCAGATGAGTGCGTTTGAACCTACAATC
>Ga0209536_100017062_pt1 | contig 10303 bp, 7 predicted proteins | sample DeeMarSeWOR28_12_FD_187461 | JGI IMG/M metagenome (GOLD analysis project Ga0209536, IMG submission 187461) | Marine sediment microbial communities from White Oak River estuary, North Carolina - WOR-2-8_12 (SPAdes) (version 2) | ecosystem: Environmental > Aquatic > Marine > Intertidal zone >... | reverse complement strand
CGCAAAAGAAAAAAGGATGGCCACGATAAGCATGAACCAGGATCCTGTCTCGCGTAAAAAAGCGGCAAAAGGGGCTAAATAGTTTGCCTGCTCTTTTTTGAAATGCAGAATGTAACCTCCTGCGACAATGAGGCCGATTCCCAGGCCGCCCCAGAAATTAATAGTTTCGTCCAGGATGAAAAAGCCGGTCAGTATCATGAATACCGGTGTGAATGCCAGAAAGGGGACAGACAGGGATATCGGGGATAACTTTAAAGCGTAAAGATACAGAATATAGGCAAGTATATTAATGGGGATTGAGATAAGAAAGGACCACCAGAAGGTCTGGTCCAACGGCGGGGTTTCGACAAGGAGACAGCCGAGAAGGAAAAACGGTAAGGCCCAGAAAAGCTCGAGTATGGCAATCTCCGCAGGGCCCAGATCTTCATAGGTTTTGATGGATAGGTCTCTGGCAGCTATGGAAATGGCAGTAGTGAGCGAGAGAAAAAACCAGGTCATAACAGTATGAGAAGCCTCTGTTCAAGGGGGATGAAGTGGAAAAACGTTAAAATTTCCTGTCCAAGTAGTCTTGTATCTCCTGCAGGGTTGCAGCAGGATTTTCTGACAGGTATCCGGCTATGGTATGGGCTACAAAAGCTGCTGATATCGAAGTGCCGGCATAGATACCCGGTTCGCCCTTGTGTCCGACCGGCAGGTTGGCAAAACCCGGCGCATAAAGCGTGACAAAACTGCCGTAGTTTGAATTTTCCCAGGTCTTTCCGTGGGGAGCAAGGGCTCCCACGCCAATAACAGAAGGATAGGCGGCCGGATAAACGGGTTTGCCGGTCGGTTCATTACCGGCCGAGGCCACTATGATGAGACCTTTGTTGCCGGCATTGGCAAAGGCTTTTTCCATGAGATTGCTTCTGGTCTCACTGCCCCAGCTGAGACTCATGACCCTGGCATGGTTTGTCAGGGCAAAACTGATGGCGTCCATAATTTTAAAATCGGTTGTATAGCCATTGTCATCAAAGGCCCTGATCGGAATAATGGGTATGTATGACTCATTTTCAGCAGCAGCACCGTAGGGCTTGACAACACCGGAAGCGATAAAGGCCATTTGCGTGCCATGGCCAAGTGTATCGGTTATTGGCGCGTTGGGTCGCATTACATCCAGGGATGAAAGCACGAACTTATCAAGCTCGGTATTGTCAGCCAGACCGCTGTCAAGGATCGCTATGGGCGCACTGTTATCTGTGGGTGCATAATAGCCCGGCCCGATATCAGCTGCGGCAGTCTCCATGGCATAGCGAACCGGAGATTGGACAGGGTATGCATAGTTGGGCTGTGCTATATCGTGCTTGAGTCTGCTGTTTATTTCCCGGACAATGTTAAAAACCTCTGAATTTTCCGGGAGAAATATTTTAGCCAGGCCGGGCAGACTGGCACTTTCTAAAAGTGTGCCGTTATATGACCGGATTAGTTTCAGGAGTTTGGCAAGATCAATCCCGGGCGGAAGATATAAGAGAATTTCATCCTTTACATAGAAAATTCCCTCTTTGCTTTTTGTTATGACCTCGGCTCTTCCAGGTTCTAATTTTTTCATCAGGTCCTTTCTGCCCGTCTGAAAAACCTGGATTTCCGCCAGCCGGATTGTAGTGTCATCATCATCCGGTCCAGCCTCCCAGAGCAGGGAATAACTTGCAGGTTTTACCAGAGAGTCCAGGGCCTGTTCGATGGGACGGTTTTTGAAGTTGGCACTGACAGGGGGATTTATTGCAGGATCAATTCTGACAACAATACCCTGCGCTGCAAGTTCTTGGAGAATGGTCTGCAGCGCAACGTTTTCGGCGGAGACAGAAAGCTTTGTTTTTTCAAGGACCAGCGAAAATGGGGCTGCTCCAGAGACGACTGCCGTGTGAAACAGCAGGAGGACCAGAAGCAAAAGGTAAGAAATTGCTGCAGATTTTGTTATGCGCACGCAGAGACCCCTGTTTTAAAAAAACTCTACTCCATTTTTATAGCACAAGAAATATAAGACAGAATCGGCAAAGAAGAAAGCTGCCGTGTTCAAATTTATTGGGGTGCGAATGGCGGGACCAAGGCGAAGCAGAAAAGACCAGGGGCGGTTAAGCAGTTTAACCGCCCCTGGTGGTGTGGGATGCTCACTGTTTTATTTCATGGTAATGGTAACAATATTTGCCACAACCCTGCGGTTTTTCATCCTGCCCGCTTTAGTATCGTTGCTGGCAACGGGTTGTGATTCTCCGTAACCTATTGTATTAAGCCTGGTTCCATCAATATTGAATTTTTCCACAAGATATTTTTTGACACTCTCAGCTCTTTTTTTGGAAAGTTTCATGTTGTACTCTTCGGTGCCGATGCTGCAGGTATGACCTTCCAGGTCTCCGGTGGTTTTGGGATAGGCCTTGAGGAAATTTGCCACCTTTTCAATATCGTCATGATATTCCGGTTTGACAACAGACTGGTCAAAATCGAATTCGACCAGCAGGGTGATCGAAACTTTATCCGGGATCGGCACCGGGCAGCCGACCTGGTCAACCTTGATTCCCATGGGTGTGTCGGGACACTGGTCAAGACTGTCCGGAACGCCGTCGCCGTCACTGTCTCTGTCCAATTCAGCTACTTTTGCCGGAGCCTTCAGCGGTGCCTTTTCGAGAAAGACAGCGGTGACAAAATCAGCCATGCCGTCGGCAACACCAACGGTGCCCCCATCGCAAAAAAGTGTCCTGGCATGCAGATTGTTCGCCTCGGTGGCAAAGCCGCATTTGCCAGCTGCAGCGATCTGTTCCATGGTCGCTTTGCCCTTCGGGTCATCGCCGATCAGAACCGTATAGATGCAGACATTTTCTCCATACAAATCTTTCATTGCGGTTGCTGCAGCTACGGGGTCTGCAGGCTCTGTATTGAGACCGTCGCTCAATATGATCACGGCAGCATCACCCGGCTGGTCGTAAAGATCCATGGTGCCATGGGTAATTGCATTGGCCATCGGGGTAACACCGCCGGTACCGCTGACGGCAAGGACCGCATCTTCAAGACCGGCCTTGCTGTATTTGCTCATGCCGTAAATAAGACCCTTTTCCGAATATACCGGACCGTAAAGCCGCATGCCAGCATTTACGTCAAAATCATCGGGTAGAGTGCTGTTGAGGCACTTGACCAGATCCTTGGAGAGTGCCAGTTTAGAGGGCTCATAGGTGAACGCTCTGCCCAGCTTATCGCTCATTGAGGATGATGCGTCCTGGATGATCAGAAAATTATCAACCTTTTTCTGATATTCGCCGCTTTTGAGCAGAGCATTGATGTCCTTGGTTGTGCAGGTGATATCCGCCGTGCTCTTTGTTGATAGTCCGGCGCAACCGGTCAGGACAAAGCCGAGGAGCAGTACCATTGCCCCAGCAACAAAGTGTTTTGCCTTCATAATCCCCTCCTTATAGATTGAAGTTAGAAAAAGCGTTTCCTAAAAGGTTATGAACTGAAAAAAAACACCCAGCCAGCTGATCATGGATAGGCTACAGGATGCAGCAATATTGTCAGTTGATACTATTATTCCTCCATCAACCCACAACCATCACAAAATAGAAAATATTTGAATTATATTTATAAATTAACTCGGGATTTTCGAATTGTCACGCATAAAATGGATGGGAAAACTATTTGCCGGACCGTCGTTCATTTTGCTGTATTTCATCTTTTGGTTTGAATAGATTGGCAAGCATGGAAAGTATCTTCATAACGCCGCGCCATATCTTTGGAAGCAGCCAAACCAGCAGGAGAATGAAGACAATGATAAAAACGACAAAAACCAGGGGGTAATGGAGAGCGGTCCAGAGACCGACAATAACGGCAGCATCTTCCCCAAGAGAAGTGATCCAGTTGGTAAAGGGTTCCGGAGAGGCATTGATGAGCACCCTGGCTCCAGATTTTGTGACATGGGTTGAGGCTGCCAAACCGCCCCCGAGCAGTGCGGCTGCAACGGCAACAGGAGGATTCATCTCACCTACTGCAGCAGCAGCCAGGAGGGCACCCAGGGGTATCCGGATAAATGTGTGTATGGTATCCCAGCCGTTATCAACTCCGGGAATCTTGTCGGCAAAAAACTCTACGGCATACATAACACCGGCTGCGGTGATGATCAGCGGATCGGTCAGGATCATCAGGTCGGGGGGCAGGGAAATATTGCCGGTTGAACCTAGAACGCCCAGGACAAGAATTGCGGCATAAAGATTTATGCCGCTGGCCCAGGCAACCCCCATGGTCAGTGCAATGGTCTTTATAATGGGTTCAAGATGTTCCACAACGTTTGTCCTCAAGTTTTTGCAAACTGCTGTCAACAGTTACTTCCTGGCATTTTAAATTGTACCGGTCAAGGGAGTTACGGGCAGCTTCAAGGGCCTGACCGGCCAGGTCGCATCCTTTAACGTCGGGAAGGTCTTTGCCCAGAATGATATCCATAATTTCCGAGGGTTTTAGTTCAGTCAAAGGCCCGGAAGGAACATATCCTTCAAGTTTGCCCTCGACACGGCGAAGCAGTCCACCGTTGACCAGGTCATTGATAATGTAAACAACCGTTTTTTCCGTCTGGTTGAGGAGTTGGGCCAACGATTTCCTGTCGGTAACCCTTCTGGCTTTATAGTCTTCCAGGGCTGCTTCCATTATATCAAAGGCCATTGCCAGACGCGCTGCCGGAGTCAGGGCATACGTTCGCCACTGGTAATGACGCCTTGCCTGGAAAGCAAAGGCTACTTCCGCTCCAAGGAGGAACACGACCCAGGCCACGTAGATCCAGAGGAAGAAAAGGGGCAGGGTGGCAAAAGAACCGTATATGGCATTGTACCTGGCTACACCTATCTGCAGCTTGACATAAACGATCTGGACCCAGAACCAGGTAAGTCCTCCAAATAGACCGCCCGCGAGGGCCGGCAGGAATTCAACCCTTATATTGGGAAGAAACTGATAGAGCAGTGAAAATGTTATAACAAGCATACCAATAGGCAATGCCTTGAAGAGAAACCTTTCAAGCCAGAGCACGGGCAGAAAATCCTGGATATGGGCGTGCAGGGCAGGACTCTGCAGGGCAGCGGCTGTGGCCAGGGCCAGGTTCACACTGATGGGCAGAAGGATCATCAGGGCCATATAATCAATGACCTTGCGGCCAAGGGCGCGGCCGGTGGTTGTCTGCCAGATGGCATTCATGGATTGTTCAATTGAACCCAGGACCCCCAGGGCGGCAAGCACCATGCCGATAATACCAAAGGTGCCCAGGGTGGTGAAGTCCGTGCGGTCCACGTAATCGAAGATCTGGTCCACAGCGCGCCTGAGATGGGAGGTTAGTTCAACAGGATATTGGGTCGTTGATGGGGTTGAACTCTCTGTTTCTGCTTCTGGTGGTGGCGGAAGTATGACTTTTTTTTCAGCCCCGGTTCTAGGCGTAACAGGTATCGGAACGCTATCAATATCGTCGGAATCAAACTGCTCTATAAAGGTATAAACCGCCTGGCGCATCTGATCGCCGGCTCCCAAACCTTTAAGAACAGCAGTCCCTAAGGCAAGCATGGGAACCAGTGACAGCACAACAGTGAAGGTCAGGGCGCTGGCCCGCAGCGTGATCCGGTCATCCTGGGACTCGCGCACCACAATAAAAATTATGCGCAGAATTCCGCGCAGCACACCTAGACCCCGACTTTCACGCGGTTTCGGTGTCTGCCAGACCCAGTCGCAGAATTTTTGCCAGGTGAGGGAGATTCTTTCTCCCATCGGTAAATCAGATTCAGGACTTTCCAGGTTGTTTTCAGTACGTATTTCGTTCATATCAGTCCTGGGATATGTTATCTCTTAAATAATCCTTTGAGCATATTTTCAGGTGAGGATTTTTCCCCGGTATCCTTCCCGGAACCCTCCAATTGCTTGATAACCTCTTTTTGTAAAGATTTTTGCAATTGCTCCTGCACACCTTTCATGTCAAGGGTGGGCTGCGGGTTTTTCAGGCTGCCTGCCAGCTTGAGGTGCAGGGTGCTGCCTCCCTTCTCGTCGGTCAGGTATTTAGCATAGGATGCGCGGGCCCGCAACTTGTCAGCCAGGGCTGGTGACAGGTGAAAGGTCAGGGGCAGGTCCAGGCTGCCGTCAAGTCCAATGATGCCTTCGGCGTCAGCATCAAGGTCTGCGCCCTGAAGCTTTGTCTTTATCTTTACCTTGCCGCCCTCAACTATATTAAAGGTTCCTGAAATATTCCTATAGCTGAGGTTGTTCAGCTCCGGCAGGCCCAGGAGATTGGCAACAGACATGGATATGGGTGTGCCTTTTATGCCTCCATCGGTGAGGGTGAAAGAACCGTCAGCGGTCAGAACCTTGCTTATCTGCTGCCAGGTAGTTCCAGCCCCTGCGAAACTCATCCCGGTCTGGAGCGACCCTGTCAGCATGCCGGCAAGTTTATTTACCAGGGCTGAACTGAAATCATCGGCCTGCACCGACTGCAATCCCAGTTTGCCTTCATAGGCCAGACCGGGCTGATTCAGGTCAACAGTCATACTGGAATCGAGTTTGCCGCCATAGGCCTTGGCAGATAGTTCGTTGACGGTGAGCACCCCTTTGGCCAGGTCGAATGCCAGGTAAAAATTATTGGCATTCAGCCCCTTGTATATTGCCTTGTCGACTTGAACCGTACCCTTGGCAACCAGGCCTGGAGGTAGGGAGTCGGCAATGATGTCGCCGGAACTGCTTTTTGCGGCCTGGGTCTTTTGGGGTTTATCTGTCCGTGTTTTCGGCAGGCTGGCAACAATTCCAAGAAGTTTGTCGATATTTAACGATTTGCTGCTGATGGTAATGGTGGCATTGGGTGACTGAAGGTAGCTTTTCACATCCGCTTCAGCATGAACTTGTTCCCCGTCCAGATTTGTATCCAGGACTATTTCCATATCTTTCTGGCTGATATTGCCTTTGCCGTTCAGCTTGGTTTGGGCCGCGCCGTAGGAAACGGCCGCAGCAAAATTAAAAGTGCCGTTATATTGCAGGTCCTGCATGGTACGTCCCAGGGCAACGTTGAGCCTGGCGCTGCTGCTGGCATCAACTGCAGGGATTTCGTCCAGCTGGTCGCGGATTTTGATCTGGGCATTGTTCAGTCTTATCTGGTTGATAGTCAGGGCCAACGGCAGGGCTGCTGAAGCAGGCTTCGGTTTTACCTCTTTTTTCTGCTGCAGTTCTTCTGAAAGAATTGTCAGGCTGGAAAAGTTAAATTGCCCGTTTTTGTTGCGGGTTATCTGTACTGCCGGCTCATCGAACCGTATTTCACTGATGACAAGTTTTTTCTGCAGCAGGGGTAGCAGTTCGTAGCTGAGGACAAAGGCCCTGGTACTGACAAAATCTGCTTTTCCGTCTGCCTCCTTTATAAGAAAGTCCCGTATAGTGATACCGGACAGCAGGCCGACCTTTATGGTGCCAATGGCTACCTTTCTGCCCAGAGCAGTTTCTGCCTGCGGTATGACCAGGGCCTTGACCCGCTCTTCCGTGAGATAATAATGTACAAAGGCGACAAGTCCTGCAATGGCGATAATGACCAGCAGGACAACAATAGCGAGAACCTTGCCAAGTTTACCCATAGCGACACCCTCCTATCAAGTATTTGCCAGCCGGAAAGAATTACAGCTTTTACCTGCAGCTCTTGCTCTATATTCAGTCAATTTAAAAATGTATCCTGCATTGTTTGTTTACGTAATCTTTACCTTGGTTTTATCAAGGTTTTATAATCCAGTATTATAGTCTGGAGCAGCAGTCCTGTCAGATTCTGTTCAGCCGGATGTAGTTTTAAAATAATACAAATTTAGCATAAGAGCTTTACTTATCTTCAAACTATCATTAATAATTATTTATAAATAAAGACGTTAATCATTGAATCTGACTTTTCCATTGTTTGAAGTTATTTTGCGAAACCCAGAAGGGAGGAGACCATGAGAAGAGTACTGTTTATTATTGGCATACTGTTTTTTCTGCTGATTGGCTGCGCTGCCCAAAAAGAGCAAACTGCAGGTCATATGGAAAAAATGACAGAGGACACCGGTCATGCGGAAGCCGGCCAAATGGAGGAAATGGCCGCTGAGCACGGCCATGGCGATGTTAAGGTGACAAAACATTTTGATGAAAGTCTGACAAAACTGACTGACAATAATCTGTACAGCCTGGAACTTGTTATTCCGGACAAACACCTCATGATGGGGGTCAATACAATTGAGATAATTGTCCACCATGCCACAGGGGGTGATGTGGCACAGGCGGATCTGACGGTTACACCCTGGATGCCGAGCATGGGTCATGGAGTCCTGCAAAAACCGGTTGTTACTGAAAGGGGAGGAGGTCTCTACTCCGTAGACAACGTTGTTTTATCAATGACCGGCCATTGGCAGCTGCAGGTGAAGGTAGCCAAGGATGATAAGACAGATACAGCAGTCTTTGATTTTCCCGAGGTCAAAGCCATGGGCCATGAGCATGCCATGATGCATGCGCCGCCACCGGAAGATCTCGATTATGCCACCATGAAAATGACAGCCAATAATGCCTTTAATGTCATGTACAGCAGTATTGGCGGTCAAATCAGGATTAACAGGATTCATAGCTGGGAATTGAGCATCAAAGATACCGCAGGTGAGCCGGTAAATGATGCAACGGTAACGATTGTCGGCGACATGCCTGAACATGGTCACGGGCTGCCGACCGAGCCGGAAGTCAAAAGAATCGGGGCTGGGGGTCTTTACAGGATAGACGGCATGAAGTTCACCATGCCTGGTTGGTGGGTGGTTACCGTCAGTGTAATGGCAAACGGCGTCCATGACAGTGTTTCCTTTAACCTGAATATTCTGTAATTCAGATCAAGTGCGGGGGAGAAATGCGGAATTTTTTTGGACGGGTCAGCGGAATTACAATAGTTGCAGGTCTTCTGTTTATGAGCATCAGTGCCATGAACCGTGGAGAAGCCCTGTCCATGGACCAGCATACCTGGTCTGCGGGGGAAAAAGCCATTCTCCGTTCCCTGTGGATTGGATCACTTGGTCCTTTACCCGTTGATCCGTCCAATAAGTACTCTGACAATCCACAAGCTGCGGCTTTAGGAAGAAAGCTGTTTTTCGAGGATCATTTCAGCGGCAATATGAAGGTGTCCTGCGCAACCTGCCACCGGGAAGACTATTTCTTTACAGATAATCTACCCCTTTCTCACGGTATGGCTACCACACCGAGGCGGTCCATGCCTCTTATCGGAGTAGCTTACAACAGCTGGTTTTTCTGGGATGGCCGTACTGACAGCCTTTGGTCCCAGGCATTGGGTCCGATTGAGAGCAAACTGGAGCACGGGATCTCCCGGACAATGAGTGCCTATATCATCAGCAAGTACTACCGCAAAGAATATGAGCAACTTTTCGGGCCCCTGCCCGATTTTATGGAAGAAACCTTTCCGCAGCATGCCAGGCCCGCCCTGGATGATCCGGATGCGCTGAAAGCCTGGGTTCTCATGACTCCGGACCAGCGTGAGGAAGTGAACAAGGTCTATGTCAACATGGGCAAAGCAATAGCAGCTTTTGTCAGGACCATTTTGCCCCAGCCTTCACCGTTTGACCGTTATGTGGAGCAGATCCTGGCCGGCGAGAACATAACAAGCCGGATGGCATTGACTGATGATGAGGCCGCCGGTCTGCGTCTGTTCATCGGCAAAGCCAAATGCACCAACTGCCATAACGGGCCCCTGTTTACCAACAGCGACTTCCACAATCTGGGCCTGCCGCAGAAGAACAAAGATGCACCGCCGGATAAGGGACGCGCCGCGGCAATCACCGAGGTGCTCAGCAATGAATTCAACTGTTTGGGCAAATACAGCGACGCCCACCCCGATGATTGTCCGGAACTTCGTTTTATTGATACCTCGCACAGGAAGTATGTGGGGGCCTTTAAAACACCAACTCTCCGGAGCGTAACAGAACGCCCACCCTATATGCATGCAGGACAGTTTGCCACCGTGCGGGAGGTGCTGGAATTCTACCGGAGCCAGGCGAAAAATCCTGAGCTGGGCCATAGCGGCCTTACTGATAGAGAGCTTGATCAGCTTGAGGCCTTTCTCCATACTCTGAGCAGTCCTGTGTCAAGTTTGCAGGCTGAAGAGAAGTAAAGCCTTGACATGTTGTAGGCTTAGGATAAATCTATGGAAAAATTTCTGGATTCTCTACCGTGGGGGCTGCTCGTCATCGCCTGCCTCACCCTGGGGCTGGCTCCCTATAATCCGCCCCATTTTGTTGAAAAGTTGCAGATGCTTATCCAAGGC
>Ga0209536_100017060_pt1 | contig 10304 bp, 4 predicted proteins | sample DeeMarSeWOR28_12_FD_187461 | JGI IMG/M metagenome (GOLD analysis project Ga0209536, IMG submission 187461) | Marine sediment microbial communities from White Oak River estuary, North Carolina - WOR-2-8_12 (SPAdes) (version 2) | ecosystem: Environmental > Aquatic > Marine > Intertidal zone >... | reverse complement strand
TTCCGAAAATGGATCAATCACTTTTTCGATATATTCACTGGGCATGGGCACTCCAGAATCATTTATTTGCAGAACGATCCACTCATCATCCTCAACCCGCGTCGAGATACGAATGGATCCATTCTGGTTAATTTGCATTTTTGCATGGAGTAGAAAATTCAATAAAATCTGTTGGAAATAGATGGAACTCCCTTGAATTGCCGGGATTTTGTTTTTCAGATCCAATTCAACCTGAATTTCCCGTTTCTCCATTTGTCCCCGAATAAGATTAACAGTATTAACAATCAAAGGATTAATTTCCAAAAATTCAGAAAATGATTCTTGATCTTGGCGTGCCATGTTTAATAATCCTCTAACAATATTTGCAATTCGTACAGATTGTTTTTCTATAATCCCCAGACTCTCCTCCAACTTGTGCCCCATTCGGGCCATTTGGACATTGCCCATGATAATTTGTAGCGGGTTATTAATTTCATGTGCTATACCCCCGGCAAGTTCTCCTACCGTGGCAAGGCGCAGCAGTTGCATGAACCGAGTTTGCATCTGCCCTAATAATTGTTGTTTGGTATCGACAACATTTTTTATGCGCTTAAATATGATGGCCAAGGCTGCCTGTTGCGCCAGTACATTTAGATATTCTAAATCGCGGATACTGAAAGAAGATTTATCTTTTTCGACCAGAACGATGTAAACCCCAATTCCAAGCTCATTATCTAACAACGGAATAATAATCACATTGCCTTTTTTCTTTCTCAATTTATTGTAGATCATAAAATCTGAAAGCGGGACCACGACCGGATGTTTTTGCTCAAACAGCCATTTGATGATTCCTTCCTCGTGAGCGCAGTTCACAATGAGTTTAAAATCAGGTGAATTTTTTTGGCTGATGCCCACATATTTATCATCTTCCCAAAGAAATATCTCACTACGTAAAAGGGGCACGACAGTCCGACTAAACTCCTCCAGCTTCTCCCAAATTTCAAACGGCTCCAGATGTTGGGTAATAATGGAGGATAAATTCTGAACCCGTAAATATTCTTCCAGTGAATCTGTAAAACGAGTATCACTTTTACGCTGCTGCGTGAGGTCATCTTTTAAAGTACCCAGGTCCTTTTTAAGTTGACTCACCACTGACAGGTAATTCTCGATAATGACATCAATCCGGGGTACTTTTTCATCTGGTTCTTTATAGGTATCGAATATTTCATCAATATCCATATTATCCTGATACTCCACTTGCATCGAGTTGCTCCTATTATTTGAATCAGGCATTTATACCTGAAAACGATGTGATCGAATATTTCCTGTTCTTAATTTCAAAAAGGTTATGAAAATCACGTAAGCTTCTTCCGTTTACCGAAAAATATTTTTTCAATTTTTCCAGTATTTCAGGTTCCGGATCGGAATTATTCTGGAATGCCAAATCACCATTCGAATGATCCATTGAATGGCAAATCAGGTTGGCAAGATGAACCAGATAGGTCAGTTTTTTTCCATGACTACCGGTTTGAGGTTGATGATGATTTTCAATGGCATCAATCAGATTATCCGGAAAATTCCAGGAACGTGCCAACCAGCTTCCTACCTGTCCATGGTCACAATCCAATACTTGTTTTTCTGCTTCGAAGATCGAAATATTATGATTTTGTGCATAGCGACAGGTAAGACTATAATTTTCTGGATACATTTGTATCAATATTTGTCGACCGATATCATGAAGTAAACCTGCAATATATGCTTCTCCAGATGTCGGATAATCCACTAAGGTTGCCAATCGGCGAGCTCCCTCCGCTACACAAATGCTATGAGAGAAAATTTTCCGGTTTTCCTTCCGGCTTATCAAGGCCATATCGGAAAACTGGTCGATCACCGTAATTCCTTTTAGAAGATCCTTTAGGGGTTGTAAACCAATCGTGATTATTGCCAGATTGAGGGTAGATATGTGCCTACTGAAACCATAATTGCGAGAATTGGCTAATTTTAGAATCCTGGCAGTGAGAACTTGATCCAATGATATCCATTCGACCAAATCGGTGGCAGAGGGATTAGGTTTCTCCAAGAATTTCATCAGCTGTGCTGCTATCACCGGGGAACATGACAATTTTTCCAGACGGAATATTTCCCCATGCACAGCTTCAAGATTCCATTTTCCCTGATTCATGAATCATTCATCCTTGACAAATCATTCCATTAATATTGAGTTAGATCATCTCCCCTTAGACGCTTAATTCTTGTTTTATCATTTTTTTCATGCGTTCTGTGGTTTCACTATGAATCTGAGAGATTCGCGACTCAGAAACATTTAGGATTTTCCCGATTTCTTTAAAAGTCAGATGTTCAAAATAATACAAGGTAATCGCTAATCTTGCTTTCTCCGGGAGTTTTTTAATTACTTTGACCAAGATTTTTTTCATTTCCTCGTCTTCAATGCATTCCAGGGCATTGGTAGAATTCTCATCCTCTACTACATCATACAAATTATGTTCATCATAGTTTTGATTCGGTTTATCCAGGGATACTACGTTAGTTCTGTTGACCTGGGATTGCCAATGTTGATATTCATCAAATGAGATACCTAGGTGTTGAGCCACTTCCTGTGCAGGTACATCGCCCCGATATACCTGTTCCAAATCTTCCACCACCCGCCGGATCATATTCGATTTCGACCTTAAGGAACGCGGGATCCAATCCTGTTTACGGAGTTCATCGATGATTGCCCCTTTTACTCGTGGAATGGCATATGTCTCAAACTTTATTCCGAAATAAGGATTATATCGATCCAATGCCTCTCCGAGTCCAATTACTCCAATATTCACCAAATCATCCCGTTCTACATAACTCGGTATTGCTTTGAATAGTTTACTAACTACATAGTGAACGACACCCAGATATTTATGCATCAATCGGTTTCGTACTTCCGGATCTCTATCCGCGTAATAATCCTGCCATAAAGGCTCTACCTGTCGCTTCGTATTCATTTCTGGCCTCCGTGATTTATTTTCTTTCATTTTTTTATCTCCAATAATTCCGATTTTTGCTAAAAAAGGTCATGAAACCATTCTTAAATCATATTCTGGACCACACGTTTGCCTCGCTCTTTTAAAAGAGAGTGGGCAATTCTCTTCATATTTGTGAGTGCCGGGAATTCCCCCTGATTGCGTCGCAGAATATGAGATTTTAGAGCAAGATTTTTAAGAAAATCATCCGCAGGAATGAGGCCCAGTAATTCAATCTCACTATCCAGGAATTGACGCATTGCGAAATTCAGATTTTTATGTGCCTCGATGGAAGACTTCTGCTCAATGACCTGATTAATAACTAAATAGAATTTTGCCTTTGTAGTAAAAGAGGAAGAGGTTTTTATGAGGGAATAGATATCCGATATTGATGATGCATCCGGCGTACTCACCAGAATCGCTTTATCAGAATCCTTGAGAAGAGCAAGATTCAATTCATTTAAGCCTGTTTGTGTATCAAAAATGATATATTCATACTCAGATGTGAAGGGTCTGAATATTGCCCGGTAATACTCAATGGTATTCTCAATATCATAAAATTTCCCCTCAGCATCCTCCTGATAATCCAAAAAATCCAGACTGGAGGACAGCGATACAATACTCGCATTCGCCAAGTGAGATTCAGGGGAATGTTTACCATTTGCATGACCATCTTGAGTTAGTTTTTCGATCCAGGCTAGTACTGACGTATTATACCGACTCAGGTTTACCAGCATGGTCCGGCCCTGATCCTGACTGAGAATATTGGCGAGATAGATCGCAAGAACACTTTTTCCAACACCGGTTTGGCTGCTCAATACTAAAATTTTCTTCGCTGTCTGATTCGGAGACGGAAAGAACGAATCTCTATACCTTTGCAAACGTTTCGATTTAAAATTTACCTGATCTTTCATGATCAATTCTTCACTCCCTTGATATTTAATTATATTCATGTTCATATCTGCATTAACCCGACTGGATAAGGAAACCTCCTGTTTCCCCCTTGCAGATAAATGATGAATTATGGCGCCTTTATGGAAATGTGATTGAGAAGCAGGCAGATGAGTAAAACTTACCAGCAGTAGCCATACTAAAAGACATTGCATTTTTAAGATTCGTATCATGGGAAATCGTTCAATTCCATTTAAACAGGTGACAAGCACTCTTTTACAAAGGCATTAATAAGAAACGCAACTTATATGCCACAAATAAAAAGGAGGAGAGAGAATTAGTGAGATTGTTATAACATATTGTAATACTTATAATTAGTAAAAATAAAATTGGGGATCAAAAATTTTAGAATACGCTTTAGCTTGGAAAAGTGTTCTCTTTTTCGACACCTAAAGATTATTTTTAGACAATATCATTCCGCTACCCATCGATACTTTGTTACCGAAATCTTCAGGCCAAAAACTCCCTGGAATTTCTATGTTGATGAATGTCCCAAATTATATGAGAAAGGAAAAAATCAAGATATGACATATCCGCCGCTTGGGATCAGGATCACCCTGTTATTCTTTGCAGCTGGTTTTGAACCGGCCGAGAATATTATTCTGAGCAGAATATTTTCTCAAATTATAGAAAGATTGTATATTTATCATATATTTTGAAAATTTTATATTTATTTCTTACATTTTATACATTAGAAATCTCTCAAATACGCAATTTGTCCGATAATATTTTAAAGATGGGAACGAAATCTTGGTTTTTTGCGATTAAAGAGATACAATATCAATGATGTTAAGGCGATTTTAGTTCGGACTGATAAAAAAATATGAGAAGAAATCCCTGGGTATTTTACTTCTTTATCATTCTTTTTACTGCAATCCTGTCCATTAACCTGGTATGGCGCTTTACCCCGGTGCGCTCAGAAATAAGTGCTACCGTGCAACAGCGTCTTCGTCCATATTTGGGGGATTCTTTTGCGCTGAATGATTTTTCACTGGGATTCGGCTATATGTCATTCACGGATATATCGATTGGAAATCCGGGAGATCGATTTGTATTAAATCTGGAAGAAATCCAAATTGGATATAGTATACATAAGCTCTTATATAATAATTTTGATCCCCTACGTGTGATCGAGTCTGTCACTTTTAAAAATCCGCAATTTTTATTTATTATTGAAAAAAAAGACTCTTCCCTGAGCAGAGACAAACCGGGACTTCAACTATCGGAGATACTATCTGGATTTAAAAAACTGGCAGAAATTGACCGTATCTTAATCGAAAATGGCCAAATACACTGGAGTAAAACCCAAGAGGGAACCACCAAGCTGATATCCGATTTGAATGGATTTTTGGTAATCAAAACAGCAGATTCTATAAGTTTACATCTGCAAGGTAAATTATTCGAATCGAACTCCGCGGACTTGCATTTAAACGGAGATATAAATCTTTCCGAAGAAAATCTGGATATCCTGGCAGATATTCAGAGCAGCTATCTTAAAGAAAGTATCCCGTTCCTGAACGGCTTCAGTTTTGCCTTAAAAGAGGCAGATGCATCAGGCAAGGTTAGATTAACCTCCGAAACTTTTCTGATAAACGATTTTAATCTGTCCGGAAAAATCCGGGTAGAAAATATGCGGGGACTTTTGTTTGATCAGAAATTGCTTACTCATCCATTCAATCTCACTTTTCAGAAACATCAAATGTTGCTTTCTCCCGTTTCAGGGCAAGTCGAAGATGGAAACTTCACCCTCTCAGGAGATCTGGGTTCCATATTTAAGCCAGAACTCAACTTTTCAATTAATTTCGACGCTTATTCCGCTAAAAATTTAAAGATAACTGTTCCCATCCTGGAATTGATGAACAAAGGGGAACTACAAGGGCATCTTGAAATCAATGGCCCTCCATCAAAAGTTTATATCAAAGGAAATGTTTATTCCTCTAAACTCTACTATGCCATTGTTCCATTCTATCGTGCCAACCTGGAATTCATATACACCGATAAAATCTGGAAATTTAATGATATTGAAGCCGACGCTGTCGGTATGCGACATAAGGGAACCGGAAAAATTGATTTTAATGAGATGAAGCTCGATCTGACTCTTGCCAGCAATAGACCCATCGAGGCAAATGACATTCCAATTCTGGACCGTCTGAATAATACCAATATGAGATATTTTACCACAGTTGACGGAGATTTTCCAACCCTGACGTTCCTGGGTAATATTCGAGGTCAATTTGAATCCGATTCGAGCGTCATACTGCAAACTGATGCACAATTCGAGCTGATTGAAGATCATATTTCGATTAGTAATTATCAGTCATTTCCCAGGGGTCTTCTGATCTCATCAAAAGTCTCGAACCTGTGGGAAAATCCTACCTTTGAAATCCTGGAGGTGAAAAATATTCCATTCGATTCACTGAGCACTTTTACCACTTTTTCCTGGATTAACAGAAACTTTCAAGGCGACTTTTTTCTCTCCGGACCTGTAAACTTTCCCACCGTGAAGCTTAATTTCAGTAATCGTTTGACCCAGGAATCTATTTTTACATTTGCGGGTAATGCCATCAATCTGATCGAGTCAAACCGCAAATTCAAAGGACATTTTTCCCTGCAGAGTCAACCCAACCCGTTGGAAGGAGATCTTTTACTCGAATCAAATGATAAAAACATATTTTTAAAGCTGACTGCACCCGATCTTGCAGAAGGGGATCTGACAATCGCCTATGGAGAAAATGCACCTATGAAGGGTAGATTTGACCTACTCAAAATTTATATAGATGATTATCTGGGAAGGATAACGGGTGCTGCTCGGGCGATTGATGAGGGATATTTATTTGGAAGCCTCGAATTTTCAGGGACTTCCAGTAAACCCCAGGTTGATTTCAATATTCAAGGGGAAGACTTTATCATTAACAAAAACGGTTATTATTCTGCAAACTTCCAGGGCCGCTATGACACAGATAGCCTTAAATTCGAAAAAGCAGTATTTGCCTATAATAATCATCCCATTATTGACGCCCAGTTCCAATGGGACATTTTTAATGACGATTTAAGCGCCACCTTCAGAGGTGAGGCCATTGAGAGCAATTTTATTGCTTCCACCATATTCAGAGACTCAACCCTGGTCCAGGGAGACATGAATTACACTTTGAATATCAAAGGGTCGTCAGTACGTCCCTTCATTTCCGGCACGGTTTTTATGCAGGAAGGCTTGTTAAAAAATCGTTCCTTTTCCCGCCTGAATCTGGCTTTCGAAGATTCAATCCCACAATCTGCCAGCCTGTTCAAAATAAATGATCATTATTTTAAGATTCAGAAGTTGGAATATGTTGACAAACGGAACTACTCGGTGGAGATATCAGGAATTTTACCCACCAACAGGATTTCGCCCATCAGCCTACAGCTGAATGCGGAGGGTAATTTTCTGGCAGAATTACCTGCAATCATCGATTATTTCAGAAATCCCCTTTGCCTGGGAGAGCTTTCTCTAGAGATCTCCGGAACCAGAGAAAATCCTAAAATCGATGCAGCTCGGCTTACTATATATAATGGACGGATGGAATTTGAATCTGTCATTCCACCTTTAACAAATATCAAAGCTGATATTGAATTAAAACCAGGCTCTAAATTTCTGAATATTCGCAACATTGAAGGTCAGATTGATAATCAGAAAGTCAGAATTTATAATCTTGACAGTGTTAAAGTACAAGATAATTATCTCGATCCCTGGAATTTTGAAGAAATCGGAATAAATTTTGGTACGCTGGTACTTGAGACCAAGCAACGGGGAATACCGCTTTCCATTCCCGGTTTGATGAATCCCGGGGATATTGGATATTTTGCAGTGAAGGGTAAAGAGGAATCTGAGGCGTTCTATTTCTATGGGCCGGTGGATAAACCGCAGGTGCGGGGGAAAGTCATTCTGACGGAGAGCAGGGTTACCTTTCCCTTCCTGGTCGAGGAGGGAGAAATCGTTGATCTTGAAGAAGACAAGGTTTTGGATTTTCTGATGAATATTAACTGGGATGTGAAAGTCGAATCCGGTACCGGTAACCGATATTTTGTGGATATACCTGCCATCATTGGGGAAGTCTATCTGGATCTGAATATTGACAATGTCTCTGAAGGATTGGAATTCACGGGTCGCCTGTCTGATGAAACCTTCAGAGTAGGTGGAAGTGTAGAATCCACCCGGGGTCGCGTGGAATATCTGGATATGAATTTCCGGGTTGATCGGTTCGGGGCGATATTCAATAAATTTGAACTTTTCCCGGAAGTATACGGACGAGCTTGGACCACTGCCCGAGATTCAACCAATTTTCCGCGTGATATTTACCTTGTGCTGTACACTTTTGATCCGGAGACCAAGCAGGAGGTAGCACGCGGTCGGTGGGAAGATTTTCGTTTTAAACTCGTTTCCGGCGATCCCACCATCGGTGAGACCCAGGAGAATGTGCTGGCCTATCTCGGATATTCAGTAGATAACATCTCAAGTAAAGCCGGAGATATCGGAGCCACTCTCACCGAAAATCTTTTAATTCGCCCGCTGGTCAGACCCCTGGAGCGAAAAATGGAGCGGGGATTAAGACTTGATTATGTCCGGGTTAGTCTGCAAATCACCTCCAATCTTCTCTATTATGGTTTGCAACCCCGCTGGAAATTTCTTCCTGAATCCAGTTATCTTCGCTATGGTTACATAAACACCTTCGATCCGGCCATGCTTCTGCTGCAGAGTTCAGAAATTACCATAGGTAAATACTTATTTTCTGATATCTACTTTACCTATTCTGGGCAATTGGTCTCCATATATGATGAACCTAAATTTGGCTTAAACCATCGCTTTGGGATTGAATATCGGTTGTTGCAAAATCTGTTACTGGAATTCGAATATGACCGATTTCTATTTGAACCAACGTATTATGACCCCACTAACGTGCAGGATTTTCGAATTCGCTTGAAACACTCATTTAATTTTTAATTGCAATAAAGTATCGAAAAAATTAAGTTATTGGGCTTTTAAATCAAAGAAATGTCAGAATCAATGAGACTATATCAATATCTCCAATTTTCCTTGGTTGTTCTCTTCCTTTTTGGAGCAAGCGGTTTTTCACAACCGCAAAAATTTAAAATCAATAGCATTCGTATTGAAGGAAATGAAAAGGCCGATTCGTCCATTATTCTGTTAAATTCGGGTTTGCGGTCCGGTGAGGAAATTAACACTGAGGATATCCAAAAAGCGGTCAAAAATTTATGGTCTTTAAAACTGTTCTCTGATATAAAAATCTTTGTGGAAAGACAAACCTACAGTGGTCTGGATCTCCTGATTAAACTCGAAGAATTCCCACGTCTGGATGGGTGGGTGATCGAGGGAAACGATAAATTGAAAAAAAAGGATGTTGATGCTGAACTGCAATTTTATAAAGGCATGGTGCTGACACCTTTCAAGATTTACAAAGGAAAAAGGAATCTCATCAGAAAATACAAAGAAGAGGGATATCTTCTCGCCAAGGTCACTATAGATACCCTTCACCGTGATCCTTACACCGTACTTGCCGAAGTAAAAATTGATGAAGGCCAAAAAGTCCAGGTTAAAAAAATACGCATTTTCGGAAATAATTATCTCACCGAAAAAGAGCTAAAAAAACAATTCAAGGGAATCAAGGAAGACCGCTGGTGGCGCGGGGCGGATTTCAACGAAAAGAAATACCGGGAAGATTTGTCGAATTTGCTGCTTTACTGCCGTAAGAAGGGTTTTCGCGATGCCGAGATCATGAAGGATTCACTCTATTACAGTGAAGACAAGAAAGATATGTTCATCGACGTTTATATCAATGAAAACCAACAATATTATTTTGGTGAAGTAACTTTCGATGGACAGACCGTTTTTTCTGATCAGGAATTAAGGTCCCAGTTGTTGTTTAACAAAGGGGATGTTTACAATCAGGAAGAGTTCGAAAAAAGTATTCGGGAGAACATTCAAAATCTCTATTACAATCAGGGATATTTATTTGCCAATATCCAACCCCTGGAGATCCCTGCCGGGGAGGATACGGTCGATATTAATATTCGCATTAATGAAGGAAATGTTGTCCGAATTAAAGAGATCGTTATCACCGGAAATACCAAAACCAACGAAAAAGTCGTCCGGCGGGAGCTTAAAATCTATCCGGGAGACACCTTCAACCGGGCCAAACTGGAAAGAAGTGTCCGGGATGTCTGGGTGCTCAATTATTTTGCCAACGTCGTTCCGGACGTAAAATTAATCGAAGGGGATGATAAACATATTAATCTGGAAGTGAATGTCGAAGAAAAATCAACCGACACGGCCAATATGTCAGCGGGTTACAGCCAACGGGA